>Ga0209588_1000002_pt1 | contig 311181 bp, 283 predicted proteins | sample Rivendell_Oct201_10_FD_188351 | JGI IMG/M metagenome (GOLD analysis project Ga0209588, IMG submission 188351) | Vadose zone soil microbial communities from the Eel River Critical Zone Observatory, Northern California, USA -... | ecosystem: Host-associated > Plants > Roots > Rhizosphere > Soil ...
TTCGGCGATTCTTTTCGAGATGAGCTCCGATGCCGACTGGCCTTGGCTCGCGCCCGACTTTTTCATGTTCTCATCCTAGAAGTTCCAGATATATTTCATTTGCAAGATCCCGCCTGCGCCGATCAACTCCTCCAAGCGGTAATGAGAAAGGACTCGCCCAGTGAAGGCGTGCGGCGAAGTGACATTGGCGGTCTGTCCGAGAAGGGCGCCCGCTGCATCCGAAGGAGGCGCCTCCAAGAAACTGCTCGCCGCCTCGTAGGCCCTGAGGAGGGCTTGGACTTGCTTTTGCAGCTCCTCGTCGCCCTCACACTCGTGCACCAAAAAAGCGGCTCGCTGCTCCCCTTTGCGCTCCAGCGCTGCTGAGAGGAGGGCATTCACTCGCTTCCACCGCTCGGGCTTCATCCCGGCTGTCCCCTGCGCGGATGGTGGTAGAGCGTCGTCTTGGCTTTCGTCCACTCGCGCTTCAGCTGATCGACGCAACCCCATACCGCCGAAGGCAAGCGAGTTCTGTGTTCAGCCTCGCTTCTTCGGCTTCTCGTGTCGCGCGCCTCTCGAACAAAGCGAGCCTTCGCCGTCGGCGTGGGCGCAACATCGCCCAAACCATTGCCCGGTTCAGCTTCACTTCGTGGACGCATGGCCGCTCTCGACGTCCAGTTCTACACCGAGAGCCTAGGTAAATTGAATCGACGACGCGCTGGACTTTATAGCTCCCCGACGTGGACTCTAACCACGGACACGGTGATCAACCGTCGCGTTTTGGCCCCACCGAGAGCACGGTCTCAGTCGGCTGTTTTACTGGAGCATCCCTTCCTCCGGCGGCGAGTTCACTGAATCGGAGATTCAGCGCCCGAAGGGTAGTCCGCGCAATTCGGCGATCACCCTTCTTCCGCCATGCATCAATTCGGCGCGCGCTACGTCGCGATGCCTGGCGCTTAACGCGTCAAAGGTACTCCTTCGCAGCGGGTAGACCAGAGTAGCCCGAATTTCTTTGGCTTCGTAGAGCGCCGCATAAGCAAGAATCTGATGGAAGTCCGCTCGGTGCGCCTCACGAATGTCTTCCGTGAGGCTCCGCCACCCTCCTTCGTCGAGCTCTGCGAAGTGCGACTTGTACTTCGCGTCAACAATCTGAATCGATGACCGGTTTTGAAGAACAATGTCTGGCACGAGGTGCGAAAGAGCGCGTTGGCTTGGGTCCGACCAGTAGACGGGCAAGACCGTTTCCCCCAAGCGACCGACACGGACCTGAGCACCGACGAGGGAAGCCTCCTCGCGCATAATGCGCTCGACGTAGGCCTCCCAAAGTTGCGGGAGCGAGAGCTGCCAAGCAAGTCCGTCGAGTTCGCGACCACCGCCGAGGCCTCGCTCATCGACAACCCATCCCATCGCTTCGAGTCCGCGCCGAAGCACGGCATCAACGAAGTTGCCTGCCCGTTCAAGCTCCCCACGCTGCGGGACACGTGCAGCGACATCGAGCAAAGTCAGCAGAAGCCGATGAGCTTCCGTCGCTAAAGTGAGGGCAAGGTGATCCACCCCTCCAACGATGAGCAGACCTCGGCGTACACGTTCAAGGCACCATTTGGCTGCTTCACGAAGTCTGGGATCAGCTCCAAGATCCGGAAAACGGCACGGTAGCTGATGCCATTCTCCTCTCACGAGCGGACCCGTCGCGTACAGAGGCCAGAGAACTGTACCACGCGGCGACTGGAGAAGCGCTTCACGCTGCTGGTAGCCACGCCGCAGATTGCGAAGCAGCTCGGCGATTCGCGCGATCACGGGACCGGCCAGCACCCACGGTGGCACCTCGCGTCCGCTTCCTGGCACGAGCGGCAAGTCAAGAAATCGTGGAGCGGCGTGCCAACCTGTCTCGGACAGAACGCGACCGACGCCCGCCCACCCGAATCGAGGACGAACGACGACGCCACCGACAACCTGGCCTGCGTGAGCTGATCGAAGTGGTACCGCGCCCGCGCGCCCCCCTGGCGCTAACCGGAGCACTGCGCCCTGAGCTGTCCCCACGAGTTCCGGTTTCAGTTCTAAGCCTTCGAGCGCGTCACGATTCGCGCGCAGAAAGGAATCGGTGAACGGCCCCCAACCACCTCCCTGCTGCTTCGGAGCAAACTGCTCCGGCCTTAGCGTTAGCGGCCGACCATGGTCATCGGCGACGAGTAGCTGCTTCTGCTCAGGTGCGGGTGACGGGCGGCGAAGAGCGAAACCACCGCGCGCGCGTCGTCGACCAGCTGCAGCGTCATGCCCGCGGGGCATAACCCTGTCTCGCGGTATCTTCGACTGCGTCGCGCACAGCCTGCAGCTCATTACTCGCCGGCCCGAGCAAGCCTTGGCGGAGGTACTCATCGAGCAGCGGTAAGAGCTCGTGCCGAAAGCGCCGCAGGAGCTCGTCCTTGTCACGCGCTAGGAAATAGGCATGTCCGGGCAATAATTGCAGCGCCTCGTCAGGAGCGTGCTCAACGAAGACGTCCACAAGTCGGTCAAAGATCGATGTGGCCACTGACAGTTCCTGTGCGGCCACCACCTCTCGACTGGGCGGCAAGGTAGCGAACGCGAACCGGCGGCGCACCGCAAGATCGAAGCTCGCAATGCTCCGATCGGCTGTGTTCATGGTGCCGAGCACATACAGGTTCTCCGGAACGCGCAGCTCGGCGCGGCCATCTACAATGTGCTTCAGTCTGATCAATCGCGCGTTTGCGCCACCGACCTCGGCTGCCTCGAAGAGATAGATCGCCTCGCCGAGAACCTTGCCGAGGTCCGCTCGGTTGATCTCATCGATGAGCAGCAAGTAGGGCGACGAAGACTTCTCGGCCTCGAGCACGGCATCAAGGAGCCAACCGCGTCGAACTTTGAAACTGAGACCGCCGGCCTGTGCGTCTGGATAGAGGCCAACGACGAAGTCCTCGTATGTCACAGCCGGATGAAACTGAACGGCCATGCCGCGGCTATCGAAGTGCCGGCGACGAACCTCGTCGGCAAGCCGCGTCTTCCCGGTGCCAGGTGGCCCTTGCAGGACTACGAAGCGGCGTGCGCGCAACAGATCGTGCACGTCCTGCGCGGTTGGCGTGATGAACAGGTCTGCCCGCAAGCTGTTGAGTAGTTCGTTGGACTCATTCTCGTGGGCCTTGAGAAGCTGCCACCCTCGCTCGTATGCGTACAGATCAAGGAAAGCTCGCACGACATTTCGGGCTTCGTCGGATTCCTTCGGTACGACTGCGTTGCAGTACATCTCGCGCCCGTAGCGCTGAAAGACTCTCTCGAAGCCCGGAAAGCGGTCACGGGCCGTCTTCGGAACCTGTTCGCCCAACGCAGCGGGATCCGCCTTGGTCCACGCTTCAACCCCCATCCGTCCAAGAAGCCGCCGCAGTGCTGCGATGCGACGGCGATGGCCCGGTCTGCTGAGGATGCCCTCATCAGGGGAGAGTCCCCGTGTGCCCACGCCAAAGCCGATGAGGCTGCGCTCTTCGATGGGGAACCAGACGAGGCTCGTGCCCCCGTACGGCCCCGAGGGAGGGTTGTCAGGGTTGATAAGCCCCGCGTAAGGAACGCCGCCCTCTTCGGCGTCATTTGCAAGTCCATACGCATCGCGCATCATAGTCGGTTCGGCGTGACGCTGTTGATAGCGTTCGCCAAACAGCGCGGCGAGAGCCGCGCGAGTACTTTCGCGATCCTTCGGAGCACTTGAAAGGCCGCCACGGATGATGTCGGCCAGGATTTGCAGCGAATCTGACTTGGGCATGTTGTTGTGAGGCTACACCGGCTTCCTTCTGGTGGGGATACGGATTTCTCGTCGTGACCCCAGCGTGTGTATCGCCGAGTTCTCAAAATGCTGGGAACACGGCACACCCAGTTACCTTAAGGTACAGGAGGAGGTTCGCCGATCATTCGAGGCGCTGGGGGCGTCGCGCGCGGCAGCCGATCAATACAACAACTGCGTGGACAACCACCGAATGAGCCAGTCGGATCGCTGGACCGCCGCGCAGTCCTCCCAGCCGCCGAGGGCTGAGGACCCGTTGCCTCCTGACGTGGTTTATTCCGACCCCCCAACATCGCCGCGGCGCCGACTCCAGACCTTACGACAACCACGTCAATGGTTACATTCGCCGCGACGGCAAGTACGTCGCTCCATACTATCGGCGGTCGCGGTAAGACCACCGCATTCGATCCGCGGTTCAGACTTGATTCGTTGACGGTCGCTATCGGACCGTACTATTTGCGACCTGTTCGTGAAGAAACGATGGAGCCGTCGACGCAGTAGCTTCCCTGGCTTCCCGGGCGTATCCGTTTTCCTCGACGATATCGAGGAGGTCATTGGGATCCTGGGTGAAGGTGGGAACAAAGTCAGCATTTCCGACGATGAGTACGAATTTGATTCTCTCGAGGAATTCATCAATAAGCGCGGGAAGTCTCCGCGCGTGCTCGCGCTGGGCAAGCCTGGCCGATCGGTAGAATTTCGGCGTTTCACCGGGCTGGTTCTCGACGTAGGGCGCTCGGCCGAACACGATGCCACCTACTTCAGACTTTGGGACTTGCTCGAAAGACGGCGAACATTTCGAAGTCGAATTTTGTATCCGCCCTTCTGGTGGAGCGTTTTTTTGGTCATGCTCGGATTGTCGCTACCAGCACCAACCGGATCCATAGTCGGCTCGAGGGAATTGTTTAGAGCTAGTATGACTTGCTGCCTAGTCGCTCTGCTCAGCCTCCCATTGTTTAATCTATCCCGCATCAACCTCGCACGCCGTCACGAGGCGACCACCTCTTGGAGTCGGAACTTGGAAGTGTTGATCGCGGGCGCCATCGGCGCACTCATCGGCGGGGTGGGCGTAGCCGTCGGCGAGCGATTGTTGCACCTAAAATAGTTATCCACCGATCGCCTATGGTACTTTCTTTGGCGCGCCTTCCGTTTGGCGCCGCTGGGCGGCGACGCGAAGTCGCTCGGGCTTGACATAGAGCTGATCGAGCACGTTGCGAGTAAACTCAATCAAATCTTCCACCTCGTCTCCAGTAACGTCGTCTGGGCGATGGTAGATGCTTTAGTGACCGAGAGATGCCCAATGGAAGCGCAGTTTGCAAAGACTTTTACCGAGTACGCAGCCTGGATGGCCAGTAACTCACCGCACGCCGCCGTACTAGACTGGTGGCGACGGCTCGAGCTCACCCTGAGGGAGTACGCGGCCTCTCGGGGACTCGCAGCAGCTGCCAGGGGCCCACTTGAAGATGCGATCTCCCAAGATCCCCAGCTCGGTCCCGAAATCGCAGCTACGCTGCGGAGGCTGCGTCGACGACGCAATGCCGTCGCGCACGAAGCCCATCAACTGCTGTCGGGGGACGAAGCTGCCAGCTATGCAAAGCGTGCGTTTGAACTGATGGGCATTTTCGGCAAATTGTGACCTGAGCCGACTCCGAGGCGATGGTGGGTGCCCGTGGACAACGAGCAATGCTGGGATGAACCTCTTGCTGATGGTGAAGAGCCTCGCTGATCGACAAGGCCTTCGGCTCGCATCGATGTAGAGACCAGATAGCTCCCTTCGATGGTTGAGCTACCACGTTGCTCCAGAAGGGGTCTCGATCCGTGACGGCACCCGAGCTCGCCTAAGAACGTCGCCAAAGTGGCTGGTGATCCCGACCTCTCCCTCAAGGATAATTCCTTCTTTCTCGGGATCGACTGAAGCGATGAGGGCCCGAAGCTCCTCTAGCCCGCGCGAGACACTGAAGCGTCGGAAGTTCGCGTGCTCACCCGGAACAATCGTTCGCCCGACACTCGCCGAGGCGCCGCGATGAAGTTGAACGAGCCACGTTTCCTTGCCATCAAAGACCCACTCAAACCGAACTGCCCCAAGCTGTTCCGCTGTATGGCCATAGACATCCCGAACTGATCTCAATACGTCCTCCGGCACATCTCCGGTTCGCGACCGCACCGCCCCTTTGGAGTCAATTTCGACGCGGAAGGTGGGCGCCGAATCACCCTTCATGAATGTGTCGCCTAAGCCTTCGATTCCCTCGATCGTTAGGCTTCGATCGACCGAAGTAATCAACGCGCCCGAAAACTTCCCGTCGACGCCTTCCTGCGAGATAACTGACGCGAGAGTCTCGCCATTCGGATCCTCGGTCATCAGAAGTGCGAATGGATCCCGCCACCCTCGGAATGTTGAGTACTTGCCGGGCACTGGTTCGCGTGGACATGTGCGAATCCAAGTCTCGCCCGTACCGGTCGGACGCCCGAATCGAAACGGAGCAACGCGACGAGAAACAACGGTTGTCGAAGGAATCGGCAACCCGAGTGCGTCGCCTAGGAGGAGGCCAAACGCCTTATCTCCGAGGTGCCTGCTGAAGTTGTTCGGCCATGAAGGGGTGGCATGGAGACCAGCATCGCCGACATCCTCCAGCTCCCACACAATCGTGTGCTCTCGTCTTGAGCCTCGCCTTTCAGGGTGAACGCTGAATTCGACTCGTTGCGTCCGTAGAAACGGCAAGTCGGGCTCGAAGCCGTAGACAGTCCGAAGGAGTTTCGAGCCGAGCTCTCGCGGAATCGCCAGCGTTCCAGGCTTCTCAACGCATCGAGGCGTGTCATCTGGCGCGAACTCGAGGACGTCGCCATACGCAACGCCGGAGACTCCTCCGTCGCGGACATTAATCGTCTCGTTCACGATCACGAAGAGGCCGCTCTGGGTGAGGCGCCTCACTGCGCTCTCGACATCGCCGACGGATCGCAGCCCGTAGATGAACTCTCTGCTCTTTGGGTGCTCCGGCTGGTAGCTCCGCACGTTGACAGAGCCCTCGGGTGCTGCAGCTAGGATGCATCGAATCGCAGCTGCTCGTGAAGTGAACTTGAAGTTCGGCTGCAGCGAATTGATACGGGCGAACCTCTGTTCTCCGTTTGGCGCGAAGCTGACGAATTGCGCAACGTTTGTGACTTCGGCGAGGCGATCGAGAACCTCGTCCTTCTGGAGCAAGGTTGTCATCAGCGCCTCCCTAGCCTCTCGACCTCTTTCCGTGCAGCGTCAAGAAAACTAGCTGGGAGTCCTGCGGACTCCAAGCATGATCCAGCGGCCTTGAGTTGCCGTGCAGCCTGTGCCGGAGTCAATGGCCTCAAGCGTTCCGTAAGAGTGCGGGCGCCCGTTCTCAAAGCCGTAACGTATTCGTACGCGCAACCGTTGCTCAACTCCCAACCGTCGGCAAAGACGACTCTGCTCGCGTATAACTCGATTACGCGCCCCCAGAAGACGCGATAGTCGGCTTGGGTCCATTCATCGACATCAGCGAGCGACGTCGGATCGATAACCACGCCGAAGCGGAACCTGAGGCGTCGAACGAGTGCTCGCACGTGTCGTCGGTTCGGCTCGATGACGAGCCTCCGGTGCTGATTTGGCTCAAGCTCGATGCTTCGTGCCGCGATCGCGGCATCGACAAAGCGGCGCCCAGTCGTGATTGGCGCACTGAGGTAAACCGCCTTCCGATCGTTGGTGACGGCGGCGAACGCGCTGACTACGAGATCGACCTCGTCTGGCTTAGTTGGCCGAGGCGGAAAGTCCACGTTCGAGCTTTGGTTCAGTTGCACGGGGCTTTCGGACATTGCTTGAGCCGTTCTCATGCGCTACATCATCTTCTGAGGGTATGACAGGTGATGTCACTGGCAAGGTTCGAGCATATCCTCAGCCCATGCCCGAAGACATCTCGGAAAGCCTCGACTGGTACCTCCGAGGCCAGTACCTCGACGAAGGTCGCGAGATCAAGCGGGTCGGCCAGACAATTGACGAGGTAATCCCGGTTTTCGAGCGGTTTCTAAGAACACGATCGAATGGCTGGGCGGACTGGCCGTACGAGATCTCACGCGTTCCTGAGACGACGGAACGGGGCTACTCCCAAAGCACATCAGCGATGATCCTCTTCGCTCTCGCAGCGGTATCTGGAGACGTGCAACGCGGCCAGAGCTCTTTGATTCCGAACGTGAGTGCTCTCGACTTTGCGAAGGATCGCGGCCAAATGCTGAACTTGGTCCGGAAGCGCGCCCTAGACTCGCTTGTCGCGTCACTCGAACAAAGCTCCTTCAGGACGACGTCGGGAACCTTCGGCGAGAATGACCCCTTCACGGTCTCTTGGCTTGTTGAACTCTACGCCGCGCTACGGACGCCGCCGCTTCGGCCGATCTGCGATCAAGCGAGGGAACACGTTGATCGGTGGCTCTCCAACGATCGGGCTGCTCTTCGTTGGGGCACGCAAGAGTACCAGTCCGAACATAGCTTTCCGATGCTGCGCGCCGTCCATGTCCATCGCCTCATATCCAAGCTGGATTTCCAGCCGAAGTCCGACCTAGTTGAAGCCCACCGCTATTTCGTCGATCGCCTTCACCAGAATCTCTCGTTCGAAACCATTCAAAACAGCTTTTTTGACGTCGCTGATCTAGCGTTCTCACTCGAGGGTGCCCTGCTGACCGACGCTGACAATGTCGAAGATGGGACGACTCGCGCTGCCTTTCAGGTCATGTCAAAGCAACAAGATCCATACCCTTATTGGCGCCCGCTTCGACCATTGATCGCCACGCAGCAAGGGTTCACTCTTTTTCCATTGAGTGTTGAGATCGCGAACTCATTGCTGCGGTCCGCAATGCTCGCCAGTCGCGGAGGAACAAACCCCGTCTTCTCAACCTATAGCGACATGTTCAAGCGCTACGCTGCCTGGCTGCACTCGAGGATTCGGCGGGGTGATTCCAGAGGTCAGGCGTTCGCTGGATGGCACTCGGAATATATCAATGCGCCGGGAAGAATCCACACTTGGGAGACGAGCCAGGTTCTCCTATTTCTTGTTCACTACGCTGCAATGATGCAGACGGAGCACATCGCGCGCGAGTCTTTGCGTCGTGCACGCTTCAGCGTGTCGACTCCTCGCCCCGAGCGCGCGTGGAGCGAGGTCGTTGATCTGAGCGAGCCGCTGCCGGAGCTTAAGAACGACTCGCCGTACCGGATCTACTCGCAGCTTACGAGGCATTTTGTCGAGCGGAACTCAAGAGAAATGTCTCGGTCTTGCCTTCTCTATGGGCCACCGGGCACGGGAAAGAGCACGATCGCGACGGTGCTCGCGGCTGCTCTTTCAAGACGGCTTCTTGAGATTAGCCCTAGCGATTTTATCTCGCGTGGTGAGGCTGAGGTCGAGGCGAAAGCGAAAGCCATCTTCGATGTTCTGGCAGAGCAGTCTGATGTCGTCATCCTCTTCGATGAGATCGACCGCCTTGTTCTTGATCGAGACTCTGAGCTCTACCAGGCACAAGGAGACGTCTTTCAGTTCATGACGCCGGGAATGCTGACCAAACTTGCGCGGCTCTGGCGCGCACCTGGGCATCCCGTGTTCCTTGTGGCTACGAACTATGACGAACGCATCGATCCTGCAATCAAGAGAAGCGGTCGAATCGATCATCGGTTTCTAGTGCTTCCTCCCTCTCTCATTGCACGGCGAAAGTTAATTGCGAAAATGTTTGAAGTAGATGAAGACGCTTCAGTGACCCTCGCCGAACTAACGCCGCTTTGGGCACACGCGGAACTATTCGGCCTCGCGAAGAACTCGGGCCAGAATCTCGAGAAAGCTGAGTCGAACGTTCGCACAAACCTCTTGCGCCCGGCCATTAGCCTCGAGTCGTACCGGTCGCGGTTCAAAACGACCGCCCCTGCGCTTCGTACGGCCCAAGAGCCGATTGAGGAGTTCCTGCTCTTGACGTATTTGATTCGACAGGTCCGCTCGCTGACAGATAAAGAACAGCAACTCTTTGACGATGCTATGAGGGATCGGGAACCAATAGCGTCGATTGTGCGCGACAGTGACGTCGCCGCCGCAATAGCCTGAGGCTGGAGGGAAACCATGCCCGAAGACGATGCGAAGAAACTAAAAGACATTATTGAGGCTCTTGAGCGGCTCAAGCTTCGAAAGAAGGAACTTCGCTCCGCGCTCAGCAAAGAAGGACTGGATGAGAAGGATGACGCAATCTACGGAATCGAGTTCGAGAGGGTTTCCCTCGCGACTCTCGGCCTCCGACGGCGCCGCGACGTTCTGATCGGGACGTTTGTCGAAGAAGGCAAAGAAGAACTCGAGCGCCTGGGAGTTCACATCGACGACCTAGTGTCAGGCGGGAAGACGAAGTGAAGTCGTTGATCGCCGAAACGGTCGGATCACCAAATGCTGCTTCTGATCAAATGCCTTTGGTTCATCCGTTCTGGTCGAAATGCCGCCTTCTTCGACTCGGTGAGGAAAGACGCTCGCCCGTCCTGAGTTCCAGTGGCTTCGAGCGGACGCACGGGCGGGACTGGTCCGGAGGCTCTACGTCTTTCGGTTGGACAGGCTAACCCGATCGGGAATCCAGAATACTCTCGAGCTGATCGAGGAACTCCGCGCGCACGTGTGCGAGGTGATCAGCATTAGCGATGGGTTCGATCTGACCGGCAGGGCTGGCAAGGTTGTCCTTGCGGTGCTCGCCTGGGCTACAAAGCTCGAGCGCCTAGCGATAAACGAACGCATTGCGGCCGCTAGAGAGAGGGTGAAGGCGGAAGGACGGTCCTGGGGACGACCAAGGCGAATAACCGACCAGAACCTCGCCCGGATTCGCGAACTCCGAGCACAGGGGAAACCTTGCGGGAAATTGCGATCGCGTTGAAGATCCCACGCTCGACCGTGGGCGATGTGCTCTCCTTGTCCGAAAAAGTTGAGCAGAAAATCGCTGGGTGATGTGTCGAAGGATTTGCCCCCCAGCGGGTGCGTCCAATTTCTATACTTTTCGGACAACTACGGGATGGCTGATGTATGGCGGAGCAATCTGAGCGCACCTATCCAGTCAGCTTCGACAAAGTGGGAAATTTGTAGAGTAAGATGTACTCAGGGCCGGCGTTCCAGAGTGGCTGTCACTTCCTTTAAGGACACCTTCAAGTAGCCCGGACAACGCCAGCCGCGCTTTCCAATAGAGGGGCATGGATAGCTGCGCTGAAAGTCACGCAGCAACCGTTCCCTAGCCATACGCTCGTAACCGTGCGGGCAATCCTTTCTACGTTGCCAGCCAAACTCGACCGTGGTGAATATCGGCATTCCCATCTGCCTAGGGCTAGGAGGTTGGATGACGCGGCCGCTCATAATCATTTACTTTCTTGTTCATTTACTGCTTGCGACCATTGGCTTTCTCGTTTCGAGGTTATTCGAGGCCGAGGTTTTCAAAAGCGTCGGCAGTTCGATGATAGCGGCGGGTATCGCGGGTATGGTCGTTTTTTTCTATGTTCTCGCTACTACTCGGACGAGCGACGCGCTGGAGGTGCTCCGCGGTGCCGGTCTCAAGAATGTCTTCCCCGCTCGCTCTGTCTTGATTAGAAAGCAGTATGACGACCGACTCAAGTCTGCCACCGAGCGACTTGACGTAATCGGATTTGGACTTAGGGCGCTGCGTGAGGACTACGGCGACTCGTTCTCAGCCTGGTCCGCTAAATTCCCAGTGAGGATCTTGCTGATTGACCCAGAGTACCCAGCATCGCCTCACACCTTCGCAAGAATCCGCGATGCAGAGGAAAAGACGCGAGTAGGAGAAATTGAGACTGACGTTAAGGCATTCGTGAAAGCCTCTAGCCAGGTAGTAAACCGTGGCAATTTTCAAGTACGACTTTACAGAGCGATACCGAGCATCAACTACTTCCGCATCGACGACGACATTTTCTGGGGACCGTACTTGCTCGGGGGACCCAGTCGCAAAATGCCAACCCTCCTTGTTCGCCGAGGCGGTTTTCTCTTCGATCATCTCTCCGCCCATTTTGATCGTCTTTGGGAGCCTGAGTCGTCCCGCAATCCGCCCCAGGACTGGTACACTGGATGACCCTCGTTCAAACCGGAGCGAGACTCCACGTTTCACTGCTTGATCTAGGGCGTGCCACGTCTAGGGCCTATGGCGGAACGGGGTTTTTGATCACCGGCCCTCGGACGCAAGTAGTAGCGAAACGCGCCGCGAATTGGCACGTAGAATCGCAGAATCATTTAGATTCGTACGCATGGCAAGATCTCCGCCTTGTGATACGACGGGTGGCGCGGCTCTCGCGATTGAAGGCGCAAGTCATCGTGCTGACGTCCGCGCCGCAGCATCTCGGACTCGGTTCGAAAACATCACTCCTGTTGTCTGTAATTGCTGCGCTTAATGCTGAGTTGCACCTCCGTCTCGATAAGACACAGATGCAGCTTCTCTCCGGTCGCGGTGGAACGTCCGGCATAGGAGTTCACGGCTTCTTCAGTGGAGGTTTCGTTATTGACCGAGGGCATACCGCCTCGGCCGTCAGGCAGTATGTTCCTTCCCGCTTTCAAAGGCCGAGACATCCTCCCATTCTAGCGCTTTGCCGGTCGCTCCCACGGCATTGGCGTTTCCACCTAGCCGTTCCGGTTGGGTCAAGACCATTTACACGCGAGGAGGAACTGGCTTTCTTTGCCAGGGCAACGCCTCTCCCAGCAAAGGAAGTCCATGAAGCCATTGCCATCGTGTATCACGACTTGCTCAGCGCGGTAGAGTCTGGCGCGTTGTCCCTCCTCTCGTCTGCGCTTAGGAGAATACACTCCGTGGGTTTCAAGCTTCGCGAACTAAGAAACCAAGGACGCGGGGTCCAACGTGCATTCAATCGTCTCGCTAAATCGGATGAATGGGCCGTCGGTATGTCCAGCATGGGACCATTGATCTACGTCGTCACAAGCTCCGCTATTCCAGCATACGAGGTCCGCGCGGAAATCGAACGAGTCGGAGCCAACTACCTTGGGACGTATCGTGGGTTGAACCGCAGAGAGGAATAGGATGGCGGATCGTCCATTTCCAAAGTCTATATTCTTAGACCCGCCGAAGCGACTCCTAGTTCGTTTCTACACGTCAAATCTTGAGAAATTTCTTCAGGCCAAAACAGTTCTTGAATCATACGGCATCGGGTTGCAGTACTTTAAAACAAGTGTGGCTCCCTACGCAGAGCACTATGAGCTTGGGAAAGAGAAGCTTCTTGCTGCGGCGATCGATGAAGTCAAAAAGACCGTTGGACGTACTTCCATTTTTTTTGTTGAAGATACATCGCTTCGGATCGAACATCTTTCTCGGGGCGCGGAGGATTACCCTGGACTAAGTGTTAAGGAGTGGTTTGCGAAGACCACTTTTCGAGAACTCGACCAGAAGCTTCCTCGTGCGCGATCGAAGCGCGGCGCGGTCGTGAAGTCAGACATAGCGCTGCATATTCCCGGCCTTGCCTCTCCGGTTTTCTTCCACGGTGAGACCACGGGCGTCATCGCTGAGTCGCCGCCGAAATTCCCAGAAAATGCGATTTATCCATGGCTGACACCTCGCAGCTTTAACGGTTGGTTCATTCCAGAGGGTTCGGAGAAGCGTCTTGGCGAGATGCCGTACGACGCATCGCTGGCTTATGACTTCCGCGTGAAGGCCTTAACAAAGCTAGTCGAACGTCTCGAGGAATACGCTTCCGTGCTCAATCTGCCCCAGGAATCGTACAGAATTGTCAGTGAACCAAGTGCGTCGCAATTTCAGCAGCTCTTATTCCCACCGATAGCAAAGGCCTTTGTTGTCGTTGGTCCTGCGTGTGCAGGTAAAACAACCTTCGGTCACATTGCTCTAAGAGAACTTGGTGACATCCCGTTTATCGAGGCGAGCAATGTGGTGCGTTCATTCCGTACCGCAGCGGACGCCGCGCCGAGTTCGTTTGAATTCGCCGAGCGATTACTACGAAAGGAGGGCTATGACGTTGTTGCTAAGCGATTGATTGAGATGTATCGTCTCACGAGCTCGAGCGCCTTCGTTATCACTGGATTCCGAACGATCGAGGAGCTTGAGACCATCCGCGCTCGTTGTCCTCATGTGCGGGTGGTGCTGGTCGAAGCTGCTCCCCGTATCCGGTATGCTCGCCAAATCGAGCGCGAGCGGATCCCTCGCCAGACTTTCAGCGAATTTCTACAAGCTGACGCGGAACAGTGGTCGCTGGGCCTATTGCGCGTCGCAGAAGATTTCGCAGATGTTCGTATTATCAACGAGGGCACACTGGACCAGTATAGGCGCCAAGTATTGGCAGTACTCTTGAAGCCGGAGAAACCACGGACGGCTGGTGTCTCGTTGAATTTGCGGCCACAGCACAGCTTGCGCGTACACCGATTATTTCGATGTCTCTCGGTATTAGATGAGTCTGATAGCCCCATGACGTGCGCCGAAATAGCAAATAACCTAAACGCGACGGCACGGACTTCCACTAATGAGAGGTTTAGTGGCAAACCCATCCCGCCTAACAATGTGAACAAGGTATTGAAAGCTGCCGTAGGACTAGCGCTGCGCGACAGCAGTTCGTCTGGCGAAATCAAATATGCTATTACAGACGCTGGCCGCTCATACCGCCGGCTGATGAAGTTCTATGATTCGCAGCGAGAATGAAGCGAATATGGGTTGGCCGTATGAAGTATTTCGCGACCCAGCGGTTCGATACCTTGAACGCTCAGCGCGGCCGCGCCACATCCGCCAGCGGAATGGTATTCAAATGTTCTCGCCGGTTTCGCCAACCAGGCAAATACGTTTCCATCACTGAGCGAAAGCGCTCGTCATGGTGGCGGAAGCGAAAGTGAACCAGCTCATGCACGATAATGTACTCGATGCATTCCGGGGGTGACTTCACCAATTCCAGGTTGAGCCACAGGCGGCGCGCGGCGGCGTTGCAGGCACCCCACTTGGTCCTCATCTTCTTGATGCCCCAGGCAGCAACCTGCACACCCAGCTTCGCCTGCCATTGTTGAATGAGCGGGAAGGCTACTTCTCGAAGCCTCGCTCTGTACCAGTCGTTCAGCAACCTTTCACGGTGGGCGACAGCTGAATCAGCGCGAACCACAAGTTCGAGATAAGAGCGGCTCAGCCGCATGCCCTGGCCAGCTGATCCGACCTGTTCTGTGACCCGCAGCCGGAATCGGCGACCAAGGAAATAGTGGCTCTCCCCACTTACCAACTCGCGCTTCGACATCCTCGGCTGCCGCTGGAACTTGGCCCGCTGGCGATCAATCCAGCCAAGCTTTCCGATCACGGCCAGCCGGACAGCTTGGTTCGATATGGCCAACGGAGCGGCGACACGCACCCGACCATTCGGCGGGTAGACACCCAGATGCAAGTTCTTGATGGCCTTGCGGACTACCTGGACCTTGATGCCGCGCACCTGGATGGCGTGTTGCTCAGTACTCATCGTTGTTTTTCACCAGCTCAAGGATTCGTTCCGTCGTTTCCGCATCGCCGTTTAACGCCGCGCTAATTGCATTACGCACTCTTCTCACCTTGAAGGTATTGGTTCGCCAGCCGTCTTGGAGGCTGCCGCGGACACCGCCGTCGACCGACAGAGCGAGGGCTTCGTTTCGCCCGAGGTTGTCATACAGAGCGCGCCGACCGGGGGTATTGAGCGACTTGGGGTAGGTACCGCTCGCCGCTGGGTCCTTAACCTTCTTGGCCAGGTCGACGATTTCGCGCAAGTACTCCTGGTAGCTTAGAGCCTGTTCTCGACGCCTCTTCACCAAGGCATCCAGCAGCTCGGACATCTCCTCGTAGTACTTTGGGTTGATGGGCTGCTCGTCAACGATGAGCTTCCGAACGTTGTTCTCGATGGTCTCAGCGACCGCCTCTTCGCTCTTTCGAATTTCCTCCGGCAGCGCCGCCCTCACGGCCTGCACGCCTCGCTCAGCAATCAGCTGAACGAGGGAGATGTCGTCGAATGCCGAAACCTTCACGCTGTCGTCTGCCCGGATGTACGTGTCAATTAGGTGCCGCATAGCGGGCTCGTACATCTTCAGGTCGATGTAATCGCCACTGGCGAGCTTCACCTCGGTTCGCACCTTCTCGAAATGGTCAACCTCAGCCTTGAGTGTGATGCATTCCTTCCTCGAATAGCCGGCGGCGGCCAGCTCGTTCGCGAGATTGGCGTAGGCGCGAACGAAAGCGGCGACGTGCTTGTAGAGGGCCAGCCGTAATGGCTCGTTCTCCTCAAGCTGGGCGGCGTTTCCTGAGTCTTTAGCGCAGAAGTATCGAATGTAGGCCTGCGAATCCAGCGGTGGCTCGACCTTCTCGCACAGGGCCTTGACCGTCTCCCGCGTCTCCTCCAATCGCTCGCGGGACGCCGCAAGCCGGTCTTTGACTAGGCCCGTGATGTCCGCCTTGTCGTAGCCTCCGAAAGCGCCAGAGGTGTAGTCCTTCACCGCGCCTTCAAGGCTTTTGAAGAGGTCCTTGTAGTCGATGATGTAGCCGTACTCCTTGTCGTCCCCATCGAGGCGATTGACGCGGCAGATAGCCTGGAAGAGGCCGTGGTCGCGCATTTGCTTGTCGATGTAGAGGTAGGTGGCCGACGGAGCATCGAAGCCGGTGAGGAGCTTGTCCACGACGATGAGCAGCTTCATCTGCCCTGGCTCCTCAACGAACTTCTTCTTCACATCCTTCTCGAATTCGTCGATGCGATTGACCGCTTTCTCCGGGGGTTCGTTAAACCAGTCGGCGAGCATCTGCTGGTAGATGTCGTACTGACGAAGCCGCTCGGTCAGCCCCTCACCGCTCTCCTCGCCCTTGAGGTCTCCCGGAGCCGGCTTATACGAGGTGACGATCGCGCAGCGATTCTTGAGGTCCGTCTTCGCGAAGAGTTCATAGAACTTGCACGCCTGGTAGATGCTGGCCGACACCAGCATTGCGTTGCCGCGCCCGCTCATGAGCCGGTCGCGGGTCTCCATGTCCATCAGGATATCAGCGACGATCTTCTCCAAGCGTGACTGACTCGACAGCACCTTATGCATGGTGCCCCACCGCTTCTTGAGCTGGGCCTTGGCCACGTCGTTGAGACCCCTGGTCTTGGCCTCGAACCACTGGTCGATCTTGGCCTGCGAGGTAATGTTCTGGTCGATTTCCCGCGCCTCGTATTGCAGGTCGAGAACGACGCCATCGCTCACGGCCTCGTCAAACTTGTAGGTGTGAATGTATCCGCCAAAGACCTCTATGCTTTTCTTCTTGTCCGCCTTGAGGAGGGGTGTCCCAGTGAAGCCGATGAACATGGCGTCCGGGAGGATGGCCTCCATCGCCTTGTGCAGATCACCTGACTGGGTGCGGTGGCATTCATCCACGAAGACGAAAAGATCCCCCTTGGCCTTGAAGTCCTTGGGCAGGGCCTTGATCAACTCGTCGATGTAATCGCCGACCTCCTCGGCGTCGTCCTCTTTGCCTCCAAACTTGTGGACGAGCGAACAGACGAGCCATGGCGCGGTAGTGTTCAGCGTTGCGATGAGGTCAGCGCCGCTCGTGGTTCGGTAGATGTTCTCATTGACACCCTTGAAGACCTGCTCAATCTGCTCGTCTAGCTCGGTGCGATCAGTGACGACAAGCACTCGCGCATCCTTAACGTTCTCCCGAATCCACTTGGCCAGCCAGACCATGGTAAGGCTCTTCCCGCTGCCCTGGGTATGCCAAATGATCCCGCCCTCTCGCTTCTTGACGCGGGCCTCAGCCGCTTTGACGCCGAAGTACTGGTTGTGCCGACAGAGCTTTTTCGTCCCGGCGTCAAAGACGATGAAGTCGTGTATCAGCTCCAGGAAGCGCGTCTTGTTGCAGAGTTGGCGCAGTGCCTTGTCGAGCGGGTTGTCCCCTAGCCCCTCCTCCTTCCAGGTCAGGTAGTATTTCTCCGGCGTCTGAATGGTCCCGTAGTGAAGCCCTTGGGTGTCATTACCCGCCATTACCAACTGCATGGTCGAGAAGAAATGTTCGATGAACTCCTTCTTCTGGTTGTCGAGGTTCTGCCGAATACCCTCCGCCACTGAGATCGTTGACCGCTTCAGCTCCAGGACGCCGAGCGCAATGCCGTTAACGTAGAGGACTAGGTCGGGTCGCTTGCCGTAGGCCTTGGGGTCGTTCGGGGTAACAGTAACCTCTTCGGCGATGGCGAACTGGTTCCGCTCAGGCCGCGTCCAGTCGATGAGCCAGACCGTCTCCGTGTGGGTGCCAACCTCGGGCTTCACCTTCACGCCGTAGCGAAGGAGATCGTAGACCTCTCGGTTCCGGTCGTAGAGGCCCAGGCTCGTGTTGCCGGCCGTTTTAACTAATTCCGCGATGGCTTTCCGAGCCAGAGATTCCTCGCACTCCTGGTAGGCGAACAGGAAATGCTCCAGGCGTCCTTCTTCGACATTCTTGTTGTCGGCCTCGCTGCGGTCGCCGAAGTTCTCGTACTTGAGCTCATCAATGAACAGGCGAACCAACCGTCGCTGGGTCCTCTTTTCGATCTGACCGACGATGGTCATACAAGGCGCGTCCTTCCCGTCAGCAGCTCCTGCATCATCCCCTGCTTGAGGAGCAGGGTCTTGTCGCGGCGAGTTTTGAGGGCCGCGATTTCCGCATCCATGTCAGAGAGCACTGCGGCGATGGCGTCTTGTTCAGCAGGACCGGGCACCGGCACAGGTACATCTCCAATATCTCCCATGTTGATTTTTCTTGGAGCGGCATTCAGCAGCGAGCGATCTTCCAGGTCCTTAACGAACTGTCGACACTTCGTATAACTGTAAAGATACCGAGCGTTCACATCGCCGTTTACTTTTAGCAACGCCAAGCTCACGTAGATGCTTGCATTGACATCCCATTCAATGAGCTTCGTTTCGCCGATGGAGCCGATTCGCGTTAGAAGTAAATCACCCCTTTCTGGCTTGCATCTCTTGATGAGCTTTTGGTGCTCCGAGGGCGCGATGAACTTTGTGTTTTTGAACTCGTCGGCGGTGACGTTTTCAACGCTGTAGAACGGGATGCCGTCGTCAACGTACTTCGGAGTGAAGTGAGTTCCATCGGTAATTGAACGGCATAGCTCGCTAAGACACTTCACCTTCCATTCCCCTTCGAAGCCGGGGAGGCGTTGCGGGCCCGTGAGGAGCTGCTGCATCGCCGCCTGCTTGAGGTCACGCCTCTTGGCGATGAGCTTGTCCAGCGCACTCAGCAGCGAGTCCACATCCGCCAGCGCCGCCGCAATGGCTTGTTGTTCGGCGAGAGTGGTCGGAAGGGCAAGTACGAGTCTACGTACCCCTGTTAGACTCATACCCGCCTTTGCGCCGACATCTGTTGTGTCGCGAAAAAGCTTTTGCGAGCGCTCGCCGGCCAAGAAGTAACTCACAAACCGGCTACTTACTTTGGAAGGATCAAACCTAACCAATGCAATGTGCTGGTTGATATATGCCGGCTTCGGCAATGAATCATCGACAAAGCCAATGATGCCAATATCGGCAGTGATCGAAACGAGCACGTCACCGGTCTGCAATTGAGTTCTCGTACCCTCTCTTTCACCTGCAGGCAGGTTCACGAGCTTCAAGTCGGAGAGATCGAGATAGATCGAATCCCTAGACATATTTGTAATCCGAACGAAGGGCGCACCCTGATCGGAATAGAACTTAGCCCAGCCGCGTGACCCACTGGTGACAAAGGGGTTCAGGTCGCCGACCTCGCCGGTCGCCCAGTTCTGCGGAAACACGCTCACCTCGGTGCACTTAAAGCCCGGCCTCACTCCCATGCCGCCCCCATTCTCCTTAAGTGGTCGTCCACGCGAGCTGCCAGTGTGGCCACCTCAACGGTGAGCTGCGGCAACGTCGTCTCGTAGCGTTCGGCGAGCTGACGAATGCGGCCAGTGAGGGCGTGGGAGACTCGGTCGAATTCGCGCTGTACATCAGCGGCTAGTGTGGCCAGCCACTTGTCGTGGATGACCAGTGCCTTAATTTCGGGCTCTGTGAGCTTGCCGTATTTCGCCCTGACCTTAGCCTCCAGTGACTCACGTGTGGTCTTCAACCGGCTCTTGATGTCGACCTGCTTCTCAAGCAAGGCTCCATAGTCCTCAAGCGCTTTGCGCTCCTCTGCGTAATCAGGATCGTGACCGATCGCGTTCAACTGGGCCCTCACGGCTTTTGCCGTGATCTTCCGTTTGTCGCCCTCTCCCTCGACGACCTCTTCGAGGAGGCCGCCCTCGTTGCCGTGCTCTTCCATCAGCTCGTTAAGGTGCTGTTCGAGCGTGCCCAGTTCGCCTTCCAGGGCCTCGATCGCCGCCTGCTCGGTCGTGAAGAAGCGGGCAATTAGCAGCGCGACTGGGATCAGGTCCGACTTGAACCTTTGTTTGCCCATCTTGAAATCGTGGGTCTCGCCCCAGAGGGTCTTTCCATCCTTGTTCTTCGTGGGCATGAGTTGCCTGACGCGGGCACCATCAACCCATCCGTCCAATGAAATAATGTAGACGTCGTCCTGCATCGTTGTCGCCCAGTAGTCCATCAGATGCTGGTACACATCGTAGGGGTCCACGAGCCTCGCCTTGCTGAAGGTGGCGAGCAGTTCCTCCGACAACGCCTCGATTAGCGCCTTGGGCTTGTCACCGTTTGATATGACCATCAACCGCTTGGCGCTGTTGGTTCTCCATTGCGAGAACAGGGCAGTGACCGTGTCGTTGAAGGTCTTGAACTCTTCGTGGTCGAGGATGCTGGACCTGATTTCTCCAACTGGGACCTTGAGCTGGAGATAGCCAGGGCGGCCAGCGGACTCGAACAGCTTAGAGCGGATTGCCGAAAAAACCTTCCAATAGCGCTCCAGGCCCTCGATGTCGCGCTCTGGAATGCCGCCACGTAGATGGCCCTCAATGTCCTGTAAGTCCTCGGGCTCGGAGCTCTCGATGTACCGAGCCAGGTTAAGATTGAAGTCATTCTTGGGGTCGCTGATTTCGGACAGCGGCACCATCCGCGAATAACGGGGCACGTCGGATTGCCGGTTGAAGGTGTCAACAATTCGGTGGATGTCTTGAGCACGGAGTCGGTTTTTGTTGCCGTCCTTGATGAATCCTTTGGACGCGTCGATCATGAAGATGCCCTTGCGGGCCTGGGCGTTTTCCTTGTCGAGCACGACGATGCACGCTGGGATGCCCGTTCCGTAGAAGAGGTTAGCGGGCAGGCCAATGATGCCCTTGATGTAGCCACGCTTGACGATCTCCCGACGGATATTCGCCTCTGCTCCTCCACGGAATAGAACGCCGTGAGGAAGGATAATGGCTCCCTTGCCGGTGCTCTTCAGCGATGCCAATAGATGGAGCAGGAAGGCGAAGTCGCCGTTCTTCCTGGGCGGGATCCCTAACTCGAAGCGCTTGAACTCGTCGTTCTCAGGGTGAACACCCGTGGTCCAGGCTTTGTTTGAGAAAGGCGGATTCGCCACCGCGAAGTCGAAGGTTTTCAGTGCGCCGGTCTTGGAATCCTTGAAATGCGGCGCTGAGAGCGTGTTGCCCTTCCAGATCTCTGCAGTCGCAATGTCGTGCAGAATCATGTTCATCCGGGCAATTGCCCAGGTGGCGTTGTCCATCTCCTGCCCGTAGCAGGCCAATTCCAGTCCGCTGCGGGACTTGGCCTCGTCGTGCGCCTTGATCAGCAACGAGCCGGAGCCGCAGGTGGGGTCGTAGATTGTCTGGCCGGCCTTCGTGGCTTCGCCGATGCCAATGACGCGGGCCATGATTCGAGAGACTTCGGCCGGCGTGTAGAACTGGCCCTTGCTCTTTCCTGACTCGGTGGCGAAGTGCTGCATCAAGTACTCGTATGCGTCGCCGAGGAGATCGTCGCCCTCGGCACGGTTGCTCCGGAAATCAAGCGCGGGCGTGTCGAAGATGGAGACGAGGTTCGTGAGCCGGTCCACCATCTCCTTGCCCTTGCCGAGCTTGTCTGAGTCGTTCCAGTCGGCGACGTCGATGACGCCCTTTAGCTCGTTTCGCTCGGCGAGCTTGGCGACGATCTTGTTCATCTTGTCGCCGATCTCCTTGTCGCCCTTCAGGGCCACCATGTCGGCGAAGCTGCCGCCCTTGGGCACGTCAAGAAGCGCATCCTTCTGCCCGGCATACTTATCTGACACGTATTTCACGAAGAGCAGGACGAGGACGTAGTCCTTATACTGGGAAGCATCCATGCCCCCACGTAGCTCGTCACAGCTCCGCCAGATCGATGAGTAGAGTTCCGACTTCTTGATGGCCATCCTCGCACCCCTCTGCGAATGTTCGGCGTCGGCCTAACAGTTGTACCCGAAGTTCGTCCTCCAGATGCCGGTAAGTGTCGCCTCACATCAGCGGCGTAAGTGACGGTCGCAGCACCACTCTGCGTGACCTCATCGATGGCGGGCAAATCCGAACGGTCGTGATGGCCGGCCGGGTTAGGATTCCAGCCTCCGAGATTGAGCGAATCGAGCAGGGCTCCGACGAAGGCCCTTCGGGATCTAAGATTTGTAGCTCGCCAAGATTGACGGCAGACGAACCGGCTCCAGCGATTCAATGGTGGTGGTCGTCGGTCGGCGTGTAATCCCCCTCAGTCGAACCTTCGTGGATCCCCTTGGGAGCAGTGGGATCATGGGGCGGAGGAGGAAACAACTTCCGGAACAGCCAGTAAAATGCGCTGACGAGGGCACTGCCACCAACGACGAAAACAGCAAGTTTGGAGCCGGTATCCATTTGGCCCGGAATAGGAGCAGCTCACGCTCCAGCAACGCAGTTCGTGAGCCGTCCAGATTGCTCCCCGACGTGGACTCGAACCACGGACATGGTGATTAACAGTCACCCGCTCTACCAACTGAGCTATCGGGGAATGAGGCCTCTTTTGTAGGGAAGCCGTTCTCAGGTGTCAATACGTCTGCCGCCCTTAGTTCACGAGCGTCGCCAGCACCTTTTCGGCTTGGGCGTGCAGGTCCGGAGGAGCCCCGTACAGCACCCGCGCGGTCTTACCCGACCGGTCGAACAAGAACAGTGTCGGGACCGAGACGATGTCCCCGAACGCCTGCGCCGTCTTCGCATCCGAGATCGCCCAGCGCAGCTCTGGGCTGAGCGAGCCGGCGGCCTTGCGAACCTCTGTCTCCGGCGACTCGACGGCGAGCGCGAGGACTGCCACCCGGTCCCCATACTGATGCTTGAGGCTCGCAAGCCACTCCAACGTCGAGCGGCAGGGCGGGCACCAGGTCGCCCAGAACTCGACCACCACGGCGCGCCCGGTCACCTGATCTTCCGTGAGCGGATGGCCGGAGAGATCGGTGAGGGCAAACGGCGGCAGCCTTGCGATCTCCTCCGCGCCGCCGGCCGCCTGCCCCCGCTCGTGACTCAGTTGCTCCTTCTTCCCCGCGAGAACCAGATCGACCATCCGAATCAAGTCGGCCTTGAACTTCTCCTGGCTCGCGGCGTCGCGCCACGGGCCGTACCGCCCACCTTTTTTGCCGTCGCCGAAGAACCCGAAGTCCCGGGGCTTGGCGACCAGCACGTCATCAATGAAGACCGCCGGGTAGTGCTTGACGCCGAAACGCTCGGCGAGCTTCGACTCCCCGTAGTTCTCGCAAACGTAGCGAACCTTCCCCGAGTACCGCGCGACGACTTTCTGGGCCAGCAAACTTGCGAACGAATCAACGTCACCGTCGTCTGCGCCCTCACATTCTCTTCGAGCTCCGCGGGTCCTTTGAGAACCTCGAAATAGGCCGGCATCACCCCATCGACGATGGCCCGGGCGCTCTTCCACGCGTTCGCAGTCGGCTGCTTCGCCCCGACTTGCGCCGCGGCACGCTCCACGAACAGCTCGGCGATCGATTCATCCCGATCCGAGCCCTGCAGTCGGTCGTGCAACGCGGCGAGCTGCTTCCGTACCCTCGTTCTCTGCGCCGCGCCCGGTGCCTTCATCTCGAGCGCCGCATATTGCTGAACCGCATCGAGATAGTGATACAGCGCGCCTTCGTAATGCTTGGCGGCATCCAGCTCGCGATCGAGCTTCAACGCGCCGTTGAGCCGAATGAATTCCGAGTGCTGTTTGATCGATCTGGGCGGTCTGAAAGCGTTAACCACTTTTTCTTGAAGCTGCTCCAGCTCCGGCGATACCGACCGCAGCGGCGCCGGACTTCGCTCTCGCGCGAGTTTCAGCGAGGAGCAGAAGTCTGCGAACGCCGCGGCGCCCTTCGCCGAGCCCAAATAAGAGAATCCAAACCGAGTATCGCTCTCAGCCGCGTACGCGTGCGCGGCGTCGAGCACTGGGATCGCCTTGCTCTGCGCGCTTTGGGCCAGAGCAGCTACCACCGCCCGAACGTCCGCCGGCGGCGCGGGGTTTCCATTGAGATCCTTGAGCGCGACTGCGGTCTTCGCCCACTCCCCTTCAAAGCCCGGCATCCCTTTCTCAATCGCCTGCTGATTGTCGCGGACCGCCTGGACCCCATCCAGGACGACTCGTGCCCTGCTCAGCTCTTCCAGGCCGAGATAGTACCGGCGCGCCTTGAGAGCATCGCTGGTGTGGCTGATGAACGATTCGAGCAGGTCCTTCGAGTCTTTCAAGTCCGGATCGGGGTCGGACATGGCGCGCAACTCTCGCTGAATCCGCGCGGTTTCGCTCTCCAGCGTCGCCCCGAGCTTGTCTGCGGCGGGTAGCCCCGCTAGCAGCAACAGAGCCAATGCGTGCATTGCCTCTCCCGGCGGCTCAAACCGCTTGCTCCCAGCCGTCATTCCTTCTCATTGACGGAGATTCTGTATCAGCTCATCTGATGATATCCGGGGTACACACAACGGAGACTGAAAGTGACCAGCAGTTGCCGTGGGGGTCGATGAGAAGTACTGACCTTGCTCGAACAGTAGAAGAATGTTATACAAACGTAAGAACAGAAAGGGTGACATGCGGAAGAAGCTCTCGACAATCGGAAATAGCCTTGGGGTGGTGATCGAGAAGCCGATCCTCGAGCTCCTCGACATCGACCGTGAGACCGAGCTCGAGATGACGACTGACGGCCAGCGCCTCATCATCGAGCCAATCCGGCAGCGACGGAAACGGCTGCTCGCGTCCGCGAAGAAGGTCATGGACGCTCATGACCAGACCTTTCGCAAGCTCGCCAAGTGAGCAGCGAGCCCGACTTCCTCAGCGTGGAAGACGTCCTCTTACTCCACCAGCAACAGCTCGCTCGGTATGGAGGCGGCGCCGGCCTTCGGGACGCGGGCGCACTCGACTCAGCGATTGCCATGCCGGAGGCAACGTTCGACGGCTCGTTCGTCCATGAGGACCTCTTCGCGGGTCTACTTCGCGTTCTGGGTTCCAGCGTGAGCTAACCGAGCTTCTTGGGAAACGCGGGACCGAATAGTATGAAGCGGCAATGGACTTCGCCAAGCCGATCAGAATTCGAAGCGGAGATCGCGTCCGGATCGTCGCCCCCGGCGGGCCTTTTGACCTGGACAGCTTCAACGCCGGCGTGGAGATTCTCAAGACACGCTACGAGCCAAAGTTCGACCAGAGCATCTTCGCCGTCGACCGCTACCTGGCCGGCGATGACCACCGCCGCCATGCCGAGCTGACCACCGCGTTCCTCGAGCCCGACACCAAGGCGCTTTTTTGCGCTCGCGGCGGCTACGGCTCGATGCGCCTTCTGCCGCAGCTTCCCGTCTCCACCTTGGCCTTGAAACCCTTGGTTGGTTACTCCGATATGACCGCCCTCCACCTCGCATTCCAAGCGGCGGGCCGGATCAGCTTCCATGGCCCGGTGGTCACGCAGCTCGGAAAGCAGCCCAAGAGCGTCATCTCCCGCCTCTTCCTGCTCCTCGAGTCCGCCGATCCGCTGCCCCCCTTGCCAGGCGACCGATGCTTCGTCCCCGGAACGGTGGAAGGGCCGCTGCTGGGCGGAAATCTCTCGGTGTTGAGCCGGCTTCTCGGCACGCCGTACTTTCCCGACATGCGCGGCGCCATTCTCTTGCTCGAAGACAACGGCGAAAAGCCCTACCGCATCGATCGGATGTGGACCCACCTCGCCCTTGCCGGAGTGTTCCGGCAGGTGGCCGGGATCGTCTTGGGAGACTTCACTAAATGCGAGGAGGAGGGCGTCGATTACGACTGTCGAGAGATCTTGCGCGGCCTCGCGGTGGACAGCGGATTGCCCTGCGCCGCCGGCTTTGCGATCGGCCATGGCGAAGCGAATTTCGCGGTTCCGCTCGGCGCCAAGGTTCGGCTGGACGCGGAGCGCGCGGTCCTGGAGTTTCTCGAGCCCGCCACTGCTCCCGAAAGCGGGACATGACCGCCACGCACACGCTGCAGAAGCACCTCGAGGACGGGGTGAGTCAAGGAACCTTCCCGAGCGCCCAGGCTGTGGTTCTCGTCAACGGAGAACCGGCTTTCGAGGGGGCGGCCGGTACGGCGGATCTCAAAACAGTTTTCGACCTCGCCTCGCTCACCAAGATCCTTTGCACCACCTCGCTGTTCATGCGCTTCTGGGGGGATGGGTTGGTTCAACCGCCGACCGGTTTGGCTACGTTTCTTGCCGGCACGCGAGCCGGTGGCGGAGGCGCGTCCGTCCAAGATCTTCTCTACCATCGCTCGGGACTGCCCGATTTCATCCCGTTCTTCGCGCCGGTGATGAAGTCCACTCCGCGCTTGTTCGATCCTGACTGCCCTCCCGATATTCGCCTTGGGGCGCGGGCCGAAGTCGTTGCCGCGGCGATGGCCACCGAGCCGAGGGCGCCGATCTCCCGGGCGGCGGTCTACAGCGACATCGGGTTCATCTTGCTGGGCGAAGGCCTCTCGCGCCTGGCTCGCGCGCCATTGGACTGGCTGTACCGGGAAGAGATCGCCACGCCGCTGGCCCTGTCGGCGCACTTCCGGCGGGTGTCGCATCGCAGGCATCCGGTGGAGACAATTGCGCCGACCGGAACGACTCGGCCTCGCGAGCCAGCGCCCGGACAAGAAGGCCAGTGGAAGCTCGAGCCCCACCCCTCCCAACCGGGTGAAGTCGACGACGACAACTCCTGGACGATGGACGGCGTCGCCGGCCACTCAGGCCTGTTCGGAACTGCATGGGATCTGGCGAAGTTTGGTCAAGCGGTCCTCGACGAGCTGAACGGAGCAGGTCGACTCGCTCAAAAGTCGCTCTGGGAGCACGCGCTCTCGCGCGATCCGCTCACCCCCGGGACCACGCGAGCGATGGGTTTCGATACGGTTCATCCCGGCGACCGCGAGGCTTCGTCGGCGGGCAACCTTCTCGGCCAGCGATCGCCGGGAGCCGTCGGACACACCGGCTTCACGGGTGTGAGCCTGTGGGTGGATCTCGGGCGCCACCTGGTGGTCGCCCTGTGCACGAACCGAACCTTCCTCGGTCGCGGTAACCTTCGGATCCGACAGTTCAGGCCCCACTTCCACGACGCGGTGGTCAAGACACTCAGTGGATAACAACGGCAAAGTGCGTCGAATCCATCTGCTCGGAGTCGGCGGAACCGGAATGGGTTCCTTCGCGGGACTTCTCAAGGCGGCGGGCTATGAGGTGACGGGCAGCGACCAACAAGTTTATCCGCCGATGAGCGAGATGCTCGCGACCTGGGGAATTCAAGTGCTCTCCCCTTACAGCCCCGCCAACCTCGAGAAGGCTCGACCTGATCTGGTGATCGTCGGCAACGTCATCCGGCGCGAGAACCCCGAAGCCGAAGCGGTGCGCCAGCAGAACCTGCCGCAGATGAGCTTTCCCGCCGCGCTCGAGACGCTCTTTCTCGAGCAGCGACACTCCGTGGTGGTGACGGGCACCCACGGCAAGACGACCACGTCGGCGCTGATCGCCCACGTGCTGGTGGCCGCCGGAAGGGATCCGTCCTTTCTCGTCGGAGGCGTGGCTCGCAACTACGACGCGAACTACCGCCTGGGTCGCGGCCCCCACTTCGTGGTGGAGGGCGACGAATACGACACCGCCTATTTCGACAAAGGCCCCAAGTTTCTCCACTACCGCCCGCGAACCGCGATTCTCACCAGCGTGGAGCTGGATCACGCAGACATCTATCGGGACCTCGCGCACTACCAATCCGCCTTCGAGAACTTCGTCCGACTCCTTCCCGCGTCGGGAACGCTCGCCGTCAGCGCGTCCTATCCCAATGCAGTTGAAATCGCGCGGGGCGCGGCCGCTCGCGTCGTTCTCTACAGCGGCCGGGAGGGCGTCTCCGCCGACTACCTGGCACGAAACGTTTCCTTCTCCGCCAGGGGCGCACGCTTCACCATCATCGAGCGCGGCAAACCCCTGGGAGAGCTCGAGCTTGGGATCGGCGGCTCGCACAACGTGGAGAATGCGCTCGGTGTCTTCGCGGCCGCCCGGGAGCTGGGCTTGTCTCCCGAGGAGATCGGCCGCGGCTTTGCCTCCTTTCGTGGCGTTCGCCGGCGGCAGGAGGTGCTCGGCGAGCTCGACGGGATATTGGTGGTGGATGATTTCGCGCACCATCCCACCGCGGTCCGGGAGACCGTCTCCGCCATTCGCCTTCAGTACCCTTCTCGAAAAATCTGGGCGGTGTTCGAGCCCCGCTCCAACACCAGTCGGCGCAACATCCACCAACAGGAGTACGCCGGCGCGTTTGCCGGAGCCGCACGCGCCAGCATCAAGATTCCCGAGCATCACGACAAAGTTCCGCTCGATCAGGAGCTGGACGTGCCGAAACTGTTGCAGGAGCTTCGCCAGCGTGGAATCGAGGCCGACTCGGCGTTGGACGTGCAACAACTCGTCGACCAAGTTAGCAATTCGGCGAGGCCCGGCGATCTGGTGCTCGCGATGAGTAATGGCTCCTTCGGAGGATTTGTCGACAAACTGCTGAAAGCGCTGAGCAGCCGGAAACCGAGGCAGGTTTGAGAGTTGCGCACCTGCTCGTCCTTGTCGCGGCAGCGGCGGCCGGTTGCGCACGCAACGTGCCGGCACCTTCAACGTCCTCGACGCCCCAGCCATTGACCCTGAAATTGCCGCAATACCCTTCGGGAGCGATGCACGATCTCGCCGAGGATCGCGGCAATGTGGTGCTGCTGGATGTGTGGGCGACCTGGTGCGAGCCCTGCAAACACGCTCTGCCGCTGTATCAGGAGCTTCAGGGCAAGTACGGATCTCAGGGGTTCAGGGTCTACGCCATCGACATCGACGAGGATGCCCGACAGATCCCCGCCTTCGTCAAGGAGCTGAATCTTCAGCTGCCCATCCTTCTCGATACGGGAGCGAAGGTGGCCGAGGATCAGCTACACGTTCAAGTGATGCCCACCACCGTGCTCCTGGACCGAGCCGGGTTGATTCGCTTTCGGCACGACGGATTCAACCCCCTTGCGACTTCGCGCTACGAATCCGAAGTGCAAACGCTCCTGGCCGAGACCCCCAAGTGAAGCCGCGCCTGGACGACTTGCTTTCCACCGCCATGGAAGCGGCGCGGCGGTCCGGCGAAGTGCTCGCAGAGCGCTATCAGCTGCAACGGACGATCGAATTCAAGGGTGGAATCGACCTGGTCACCGATGCCGATAAGGCCAGCGAGCGCGAGCTTCTCGGGTACCTGCGCTCGCGGTTTCCCACCCACTCGATCCTCTCGGAGGAAAGCGGGGCGACCGGCGATGATCCGATCCGCTGGATCGTTGATCCGCTGGATGGAACCACCAACTATTCGCATCGCGTCGCGCACTTTGCGGTCAGCGTCGCGGTCGAGGGCCCGCACGGGCTGCTGGCCGGTGCGGTCTACGATCCGCTTCGGAACGAGATGTTCTCCGCCGCGAAGGGCCGGGGGGCGCACCTCAACGGCGAGCCGATCAAGATCAGCGAAGTAGACTCAATCGAGCGCGCGCTTCTCTGCACCGGCTTTCCCTATGATGTGCGAGAGAAGCCCGAGGCGCCGATCGGCCTGTTCAACCGATTCGTCGTCCGCGCGCAGGGCCTACGCCGATTCGGGAGCGCGGCGCTGGATCTGGCCTACGTTGCCTCCGGCCGATTCGACGGCTTCTTCGAATTCGGCCTCAAGGCGTGGGACGTCGCCGCTGGAGCTTTGCTGGTGTCCGAGGCGGGTGGCGCGATCAGTTGCATCGACGGTACGCCGTTGAATTTGTTCCGGGGAGACGTGATGGCAACCAACCGGCTCATCGAGCCGACACTGCGAAAAGAGACCGCGGCCTTCCTCGCCGAAATTGGCTGGAAGCCGCCTGGCTAGGCTAGATTAGATGCAGATGCTAGCGGCAGAGTCCTCGGCGAAGGTAGTAATGACGGATATAGGGCAAGAAAGATGATCTACCAAACGACAGCGCTTGGAAGGATGGTTCCTGAAAGCGACGCTGGTACTGCACTTCAGGATCTCATCCTCAAGCTCCTATATGACTATCGCATGAGCCCTTTCAACGCCGGGAACGTACCCCTGAAGCTGTCGGCGATCGTCGAGGCGGCCCGCGTCGACACAAAGCTGATTCACGCGATAGCGGATTCTCTGACAGAGGGTTCCACTCCGCTCGTCGAGAAGCAGCAATTTCAAGGGGAGGACGCGTACAGAATTACGGGGAACGGGGTTGTCTTCGTGCAAAACGCAGGTTCCCAACGAGTGGCGAGCGGTACTTGAGGCACCTGAAATGGTTGCAGCAGGCCAAGCGTGACTTGGAGGCGGCCAAACACCTGCAAGGAGCTGGCTACCACGAATGGGCTTGCTTCCGGAAAAGGCGTACTTCTACGCATTAGAGATGGAGCCCCCTCTTCAGCGCGGGAGGGAGGGGCACGACCTCGTCAAGCTTTCTGAGAGTTGGCCGGAATCAGTGAGGTCAGCTCGACCCGACCTTGCGGAAGCTCAAACCCGACTCAACCTGTTCGCCGAGAACACGCGATATCCGCATCTTCGAGTATCATCGCCTCCAAACGACTACGTATCTCCTCACGAGGACTATGGCGACCCTCAAAGTGACCTGGCGATCAAACACGCCGAAGCGATCATGGAGGTCTGCGAGAAACTCGTGACCGCTGCCGCCAATTTCGCCTTGACGCTAGGGAAAGCGGTTTAGAAGAAGCTCTCCGGGACGAAGACGATGTCCCCTGGCCGGAGCGGGAAATTGCGCTCGCGTCCCACGCCGATGTCCTCCACCGGCACCCGGATTTTCCTTTCCTGTCCATCGACCAGGCGGGTGACGTTGGTGTTGTTCTTCGAAGCCACCTTGGTGAATCCCCCGGCGAGGGTGATCGCCTGAATCACCGACATGTTGTCCTCGAACGGGAACGTCCCCGGCTTTTGCACCTCGCCGAAAACGAAGACCTTCTTCGAATTGAACTCGCGGATCAGGACCGAGACTTGAGGATTTTTCAGATAGCCACTGCCCAGACACGCCCTCAAGGCATCTGCCGCGCGGCTGGCGGTTTGACCAGCCATCTCCACCTTTCCGCAGAGAGGAAAGTCGATCGTGCCTTCCGGTGAAATGCGGTATGCGCCGGAAAGATCTTGCTCCTGGAAGACTCGAATCTCCAGCAGGTCGCCAGTCCCGAGGGTATTGCCTCGGGCGACGATTTCAGATGGCGGCGGCGCGTCGCGTTGGGCCAGCGGCTGTCCCCGCTCCAGCTCCTTGGGGCCTTTGCATCCAGCGAGAAGAAAAACACTACTGAGTACGAGCACCGCGGTTGGCGTTGGGGTCATCAGTAAATGCAGGTCACCCGGAGATAGGGTTCATGTCTCGAATAGTTGAAGGTCAACGCGGCCGAGGTGGAGGTTCGATAGGTTAGCGCATAGCCCGCTGCCACGGTCAACCAGCGCATCACCTGATACTCCGGGCCCACGTCGAAGGTCACCGTGGTGTCGTGTCGTGGTGAGCTGGAAAACTGGAGGAAATCCAGTGCCGCCTGTCCATGAAGGATCAGCTTTCCCCCGCCCATCAACAGCCGTGCCTCGGAATAGACGCGATTGTCGACGTAGCTGCCGTACACCGGGACCGGCTCCACGGTCCGCAGGGCTCCTAGCTTGAACGTGTTGGTGTCGCTCAAGAGATAGGAAAACTCGAGGTTCGCGATCGGGGTGTTGGCGCGGGTGCCGTCGAAATCCTTCCCCCAGCCGGCCTTGGCGATCCCGATCACCCTGGTGCTGATCAGACCGGAGACTCCGATCAGCCCCTTGACCAGCTTCGCCGCAGGATTGGCGGGGTTGTTGTAGGTTCGAAAATCCGCCGCGGTTTCGACCACCAGCGCCGTCTTGGGATAAAACTTCCAACGCGCTTCGAGCAGCGGGCGCAGGTCGCGGTAGTTCATCTGCGGAACAAAATTCGGATCGCAGCTCGGATCCGTGCAGCCGGGGACCGCCAAGGCCGAGAGCGTGTCAAAGTTCTCGAATGCGAAACCAGCTCCGGGCACCAGCTCGAGGGCTCCACCTCCGGGGCGAAACGGAATCTTCGCTTGCACGTTGTTGCCCAGGGAGAGGACCCCCACTCCCACCGCGGCGTTGGGAGTCTGGTTGGAGCGGAAGAAATGATCCACCAGCTCGAAGCCGACCTTCCCCTCCCGGCCGTAGATCAAATTGAGATCTCCATTGGCTTGCAGCCGGGAGATCTTCTCCGAGCCTGGGGAGATCGCTCCCAGGTATCGGACGTAGTCGGCCCTGCCGTCGAAATTCATCGTCCATTGCGAGCTGAGTAGGTCGTAGCGGAGTCCCGGGGCGATATGATCCACCAGCTCGGCGCCCAAGGTGTTGTTGGCGCCGAAGTATCCGGCCGCGCTGTCGTAGCGCATCTCCAAGCCAATGTACGGATGGAGTCGCCCCTCGCCGACCTTGATCCCGTTGCTCTCCTCGAACTGGGCGATCGCCAGCGCCGGCGTGAGCCAAACCAACAGCGATAGCCATTGACCGACGCGACGCAGAGTTCTCGCTCCGCTGGCAAGCGTGAGGCTGCGAAGGTTGCTGTGAGCCCTCCCGGTCATCTCGCTCTGCGGAGTGGTGAGTGGTTAGATTGGGCTTGCCGGCGGTGGACGGCTGACTACCGGCGGCGGCCGCGGCGGATCGGTGGGATCGCCCGCCGGTAACCCCGGTTGCACCACCACGTCCACGGTGGTGAGCTCATCGGTCATGAAACGAAACCCGCCCATGCAATCGTCGCTCTCCGCCCGCAACGCCTTCACCTTCCCGAGCGCGATCATGGTCTTGTTCAACTCGTCCTCGGCGGCCTGCTTCTTCTCTCCCCTCGCCACCAGCTCCTGGAGTTGCAAGTCGGCGCGCTCCGCAAAATCAACCAAGGCCTTGCTCGTGGCCACGTCGGCGTTCACGCAGTTCAACTTTTCGATGTCTTTGCTGTCTCGCGCATCCTCGAGCTTTTGAAACATTTCCTTCAGCATTTGCCGCATTTGGCTCACCGCGTCGGCGCTCATTTTGGCTTTGTCTTTGTCTGACAAATCGCTCCACGGGCGAAACTTGCGATCCGACGCGCTGTTGTTGTTCGTCACGTCGGCTACCGCGGCGCTGCCGATTAAACAAATAAAAACAAGCATGCGCGGGCGCCGAATCATGAATTTCAAGTTTAGGAGGCGGCCAGTCGGGGTGTCAATCAATCCAGGCCGATTGTAATCATGTAGGCAATTATCACGCGATGCGGGACCCAGGGAGCTGTTGTGTGTCGGTTTCAAAGGGCGGTTGGGTCGGTGTCGGTGGCGTGATTTTCTCGCGCGCCGGCTCGAGGTGCGCCACCCCGACCCGGGCATCGAGCGAGTAAATGCTCAACGGCTGCACCTCGACATTGTAGTTTTCACGATCAGCGATGAGCGACACGCACAACGCGCCCTCCTGATTGCCCGTCTCCCGAAAATACAAGAAGTCGGTTCCGACTCCAGAGCCGAACCGCTCTTTCGCCGCATCCAGCGTGGCACGAATCTTTTTCGCGGCGGCCTCCACCCGATGCTCACCGCGTTCGGCCTCTCCGCGCAGTCCGATCGCCTGTTTCCTCTTTTCGTCTGCCGCGGCAAACAGGGCCTCCGCCTCGCGTCGGATCTTCTTGCCCAGGAGTCGCTGCTCGGCCATCCGCAAGTTCGTCTCGGCGGACCTGGCCCAAATCTCCTCCACTTCCTCCCAGAGCTTCTCCTTGCGCTCCTCCTCTCGGGAGTATTGCTCGCTGAGGTGGCGATGCGAGCGCTCCGCGGCCTGCAATTCGCCCTCCGATTTCCGATTCGGGGCTTTGGTGTAGGCATCGCGCAGCTCGTCCAGCTCCTTCTCCGAACCGCCCAACCGATACCAGGTCTCGGAGGCGCGAAAGCGCTGTTGCTCAAACTCCGAGACGGCGCGGAAGGATTTATTTTCCAGCTCCGCGGCTTCGGCCTGCGCGGTCGCGGCGGCGTTCTCGCACTCGTCGGCTCGATCGAGGGTGTCGATCGCTTCCTTCTGCATCACCTCGGCCTGAGCCTCCACCGTTCCGACCTGGGAGAGCAGCTCATTCCAGTCGCGCTTGGCCGTTTCGCTTTCCACCCGCGCTTGCTGCAGCTCCTTCCACCAGCGTACGAATTCACTGCTGGTGACCAAGGCCGACAACTCCGATAGTCGCTTGGAATTCATCTCAGGAGGCGGGCGAGAAAACGAATGGGTAAGCAACCGAGACCGAGTCGGGCGGCTTGAACGGGAAAATCCAGCCGCGGATCACCGAACGGATGCATTCGGTGACATTGTCATCCCCGAGGGTGTTCTGCTCGAACTCGATGTCTCCGGAACGACCGGAGGGCAAGATTGAAAACCGGACCAGGATCTTTCCCTTCAGGCTCGGGTTTCGTTTGAGCTCCCGCTCATAGCAGCCCTGCATCGCCTTGAGCCGCTGGCGCACGTAGCGAGCCAAAGCCTCGCGATCCACGCTTCCGCTTTCGACTTCGGGCGCCGAATCCCTCACCCGGCCGGAAACGCTCGCATCACCCTTTGAGCGGAGGTTGACCTTCCCACCGCCGCTGGTGCCGACATCGCCGATTCCTGCCATCGCGCCCGCCTTACCGCCCTTGCGCGTTCCGCCCTGACCGAGCGCGTCCGCGGTGGCGACTCCGACTCCGCTTGCTCCGGACAGTGCGGTGGCGATGTCACCGGTCCCGGTGCTCGGCCCCAGGACATCGGCGAACGCACCACCGCCTCCGCCGCTGGAGCCGAGAATCTTCAACAGGCCCTTGCTCGCAACCCTCTGCTGCAACTGTGCCCTTCGAGCGTCCGGATCAGGGCGTGGAGCCGACTTCGCGGCGGTCTCCCGCTTGTTCTTTTTCTCCTCCTCTTTTTTCTCCTCCTTGGGAGGGGCCGGCTCGGGGAGTTTGGGAGGGAGCATCACTTTGGCGAAGCGGTCCGGCAGTTGATCCAGCGACAGCTCGTTCTCTTCCACGTTCGGCAAAAGCGCCAGGTAGGTGGCGCCCGTGAAGTGGACCGCCAGCGACATGATCAAGATCACGAAAAAGAGGTGGTCCGTCGCCTGCCAAACCGAGCCCTTGGACAAAGGCGGCAACTCCGTCTTCACCGGCTGCGGAGGCGGAGAAACGAACTGGAACAGGAGCGTGATTTCCCCGAGCGAGACCTTGCCCTTCGAGGACTCGTTGAGCGGTAGCACGTAAATCGAGCCGCGCTTCTTGGCGAGCTCCTGCGAGCGGAGGGTCGCAAAATCGACCTCCGAGCTATCCAACTTCACCCTGCCTTGCATCTGCTCGGTGAAGACCAGGTGATATTGGCCGTTTCGGTGCTCGATGATCGCGAACGAGGGGGGCAGCCGTGAAGACTGAAGGACGAAGGTATTGCGGGAGTCTGTTCCAATCGTCACGTCGCCGCTCTTCGGGAGCAGGCGATCCTGAACGATCTTGCCGCTCTGGATCAGGCCAACCCGTAAAATCTTTGTTGAGGTCAGCGCCATGGTCCCTACAAAGGATCCTTCTCCACGCTCTTGTTGATTTTGGGGGTGAAGCTTTCGGGCCGACTGAGCTCTTCGAAGGTCAGGTTGGAGCGCTGAAGGATGTAAAAGGCTTGCGGCTTTTGAATTCGGCCCTCCACCGTCAGCGCATCCAGTCGAATGACCTTTTTCTTTGACTTCGCCGACGGCGTTGGAGCAGCTCGCGCGGCCGGTGGGTCCGCCGAGACCACGCTGAGCATCACCGCCGCCAAAATCGATGAAATCAGAGACATAGGGATTTACTTCTTTAGTTTATCCGACGCGGAGGCCTTTTCCTTTTTTAGCTGCTCTCTTTTCTCGCGCTCGCGCCGCCGTTGTTCTTTTTCAATCCCCTTGCTCGCGTCTTTAACATACTGGTCGACACGCGGATCCTTGCCGCCCTTCTCACGGTACTGATCAAAGTAGGCAATTGCCGTTTTGAATCTCTCAATTGCATCCATTTTCGGTATTTCAGAATCCAAATGTAGGATGGCGAGATTGTAGTAGGTGTCGGGCAAGCTGGGTTTGAGTCGCAGAACCTGTTTGTACTCCGAGGTGGCGCGATCGAACTGTCGCTTGCCCCGGTACGCGTTGCCGAGATTCAGCCGCGCGGCGGCAAAGTCGGGCGCCGCGAGAACTGCTTCCTGCAGCTCATGGGAGGCAGCGTCGTAATCCTGAGTTTCGTTGAGCAAGGCGCCCAGATTGTTTCGGGCTTCGGCGAAATCGGGTCGCAGCGAAACCGCCTTCTTGAAGGCATCGAGCGCGGCGGGGCGCGCTTTCAGCGCCAGGTGGACCAGCCCCAGCGCGTTGTAGAGGGCCGAATCATTGGGGTCGAGGGCCTTGGCGTTTTCCAGCACCATCAAGGCCAGCTCGTACTTCTTCTCCGCCAGATAGATCTGTCCCAAGAGCTGCATCGCTCGGAGGTTGCGCTCCTCGGCCTGAAGGACCTTCTTCACCTCGACCGCGGCGGGCTCGAACTTTCCCTGCTCGAGAAGAACGAAGCCCAAGCTCATCCTCAGCTCCCAGGCCTCCGGGTATTTCTGAAGCTGAGAGGTGAGTCGCTGCTCCATCCTCGCCGCTCGTCCGGTGCGGCAGTACAGCCGGCTCAAGTATTCCCAGGCTGTCCCGCTGCTGGGAGAAACCTCGGTCGCCTTGACGTACGCTTGTTCCGCTTGGTCCGGCAATAAACGACGTTCGTAGACGACGCCGAGGTTGGCCCAGGCCGGCGCCAACTTCGGATCCCGCTCCAGCACACTCTTGAAGGAGCGCTCCGCCGCGCCCAAGTCTCCCTGCCGTACCTCGGAGAGGCCCTTTTCGAAAGTGGCGCGGGTGTCCTGATCCCCGCCGGGCCCGCCGGTGGAGGCCGGAGCCGCGGCCGCGGTGGTCACCTGCTGCGGGGCGACGGTCTGCTTGGGGGAAGTCGACGCGCAGGCGAGTGCGAACGCGGCGATGTTCAGGGCGAGCGCGAGTCTCATCCCGGGCCCTCCCGTCCGAGACTCGCGCTGGGAGCTTTCCCCTTCAGCCCACCACCCAGATCAACCAGGTCCGTCGGATAGAGAATCTCGCTGCTGAAGGCGCCCTTCGGATCCTTCAGCACTGGATATTCCTGGGGCCGAAAACGATTGAGCGATTCGAGCGTTTTTTTCGTCCACTCGTTCGAGAGGTGGTTCTTTCTCGCTTCGACCAAGGTCGCGGCGTAGCTCTCCACCGCTTTGTCCTCGAGCGCCACCGTCTGCTGGCCAAGCAGATCCTGATAGGCAACCACCGCATCGGTCCCCAGTCGCTTCACGTCCGGGGGAACTGGGGTCTCGATGATCGTCGCGCCAAAGCGCTCGAGCGCGTATCCGCGGCGATAGAGCGCAGCCAGTGTCCACTCGAGCCGCTTGTATTTGAACACCGCGGCGTACGCGTCATTGACTTTCTTCACCGCGGCACGCTTGCTCGCGAAACTTCGCTCCAGCTTTTTGCCGCGGCCTCCAATCTTCAGCCGATCGAAAGCCGCGAACTCGTACTCCGCCAGCTGGAAACGGCTCTGTGCGGCCGCTTCGGCGGCGATCGGAAAGGAATCGACCTTGAGGTCCCGGCGGTCGAACTCGGAAGCGGCCTTGGCGTAGGCCAGCTTGGCTTGCTTGTCATTTCCCAGCTTGCGCTCGGCGTCACCGATCCGGTTGCGCGCGTCGATCGACAGCTCCACCTGTTTGGGGGAGGAGCCGTAGCTTTTCACGAAGCGATCGAGCGCTTTGATTTCCGATTTCCAGTCGCCCTGTTTCTCGTAGTTGAGGGCGGCGCGGAACGCGTTCTTGGGAGCGTCCTCGTTCTTGGGGAAGAGCTCCGCGTAGCGCGAGAACGCGGCGGCGGCCTGTGGGTAGCGCTGCTGGGCTTCGAGAAGCCGCGCGGCGTTGAAGAGCGACGCCTCGCGGTTCCTCGAAGCTGGATAGTCGTGGACCAGTTGCTGATATCGGCTGACCGCTTTGTCAAAGTCGTATGAATTTTCCGCGTTCACCGCCACTCGGAAGAGCGCGCTGTCCGCGAGCTTGGAGTTCGGATACTCCTTGAAGACGCGTTCGTAGAGTTTGAGCGCGGAATCGAATCGGCGCTCTTTCTCGTAGGCCACTGCGGCGTTGTTGAGGGCCTTGTCGGCGAACTCGTGATGCGGTTCCTCATCCACCAGCGCGATGTACTTCTTCGCCGCGGCGTCGTACTCGCCCTTCTCCATCAGTTGGTCCGCCAGCTTGAAGCGGCCGGCCAGCTTGAATTTGATCAGATCTCGGTACAGCTCGGACTTGGGATCGATCACCGCCTTGTTGTCGGCCAGCTTCGCCGAAACGTCCTCCACGCTTTGCCAGTCTTTATCGGTGAGGAAGCTTTCGACGGTCAGGTTGGTGGCGAACTTCGCCACTTCCGAGCCGGGATAGGACTTGATGATCTCCTCGAATCGTCGCCGCGCCTCGGGGAAGTCATTGTGCGCGTAGTAGAGCTCGGCCGCCTTGTAGGCGATTCCTGCTGCCTGAGGGTCCGCCTTCAGCTTGAGCACAAACGTATCGGAGGCGGCGACCTGCTGCTTTTCCGCGTCGGCGAGTGGAATCACCGCGATCGGTTGGTTGTCCTTGCGCTCGGTCGAACGCAGCGGCTTCAGATCCGGAATCTTTTTCTGCTGGACCTCGCGCTCCACCTCTTTTTGCCAGGAGAGCACCGCCGCGAACGCCGCATCCTTGAAATACTTGTTGTCCAGACCGGAGTCTCGAACCTCTGCGTACTGCTTTCCCGCCTCGGTGAATTGATCCGAGTTGTAGAGGCACTCGGCGAGATAGAACTGAACCTCGTAAGAATTCTTCGAAGTGCCGAAGCGCGAGAGATAGCTGGCATAGCTCTTGGCGGCCACGTCGAAGCTGGCTTTGGCCGGCTCGACCTTATTCTCCTGCTTGTACAAGAGCGCCTGTTGATGGTGATACACGGCGCTGGAGTAGAGATTTTTTTCGGCCAATCCCTGGGCGCTCGCCACCAGCTCCGGATCCCGCTTGTATTTCTCGAACCACGGGCTTCCGGGCTTGAACATCTCGGCCAGCGCTTGCGACTCCTTCGCCGCCTCCGCCAACTTCCGGTCGCGTTCGTAAGCCTGGACGATTCGCTCTTGAATCTGGGGAGCTCCCTTGCTCAGCGGATCTTTGGCCAACACCAGGCGATAGGCCTCGATCGCTTCGGGATGCTTGGTCTGATCGAAGTAGACATCGCCCAAGCGCTTGTAGATTTCGGCTTCGTACCGACGACCGCCGAGCTTTTGGAAGAACTGCTTTGCTTTATCCAGGCTTCCCCATTTTTCGTCGGCGAAGCTGAGCGCGGTGTACTGGAGGGCCTCGCTGCGCAGATCGCCGCCCTCATCCGGCTTGGTGCCGCCCTTCTGCTCGTAGTGATCTATCAGCGCGGTGAAACGGCTCACCGCATCTTCAAAGCGATCCATCCGATAATAGGTCCACCCGAGCTTGTACAAAGCCTTGTCATAAAGCATGTGGCCGGTGTCTTTGACTGCCGCCTCGTACGCCTCCGCCGCCTTGGCCAGCATCTGAGGAGTGTTGTAGCTCTCGAAGCGGTACTCGCCGATTCGCACCCAGGCTTCGGTTGTGAATTTCGACTTGGGGTATCGCGCGATCAGCTGATGGTAGGCCTGCTGGCCCTCCTCGATCTGGTTCTGCTTTTCAAGACAGTAACCGAGCAAGTAGTAGCTGGCGTCGTTGAGCTGATAGCTCGGAAACTGGCTCAGCAGCTTCCGATAGATCGCGATTGATTTGCGGAAGTCGACGCTCGGCTCCGGCGGCGGCTGCTTCTTGTCGGCTCCTGAGTCCTTCAGCTTCTCCTCGTAATCGCGCATCGCCAGGACGTGCTCGTCCGAGGAACGCTCGTAGTAAAGCTCCGCCAGCCGAAACATCACGTCGGGCGTGTATTTGAGATCGTCCGGATACCGCCGGAGGAATTGCTCGAATTGGGCGACCGCGTCCAGCCGCTCCTTGCGCTCCTGAATTTCCAGATCCCGGATCGCCTTTTCGTAGCTTTCGCCCAGAGCGCTACGCCGTTCCTTGTATTTTTGCTCGATCAATAACTGAATTTCCCGCTTGAACGCTTTGGATTCCTGCTCGTAGATCTCGATCGCGCGGGAAATTTCCTCCAGGAGCTTCTCTTCTTGCGGAGTTCTGGCCACCGCGGCCTGGACGAAGACCGGAAGAAAGCAAAACAGCGCTATGGACGCGTTTCGCATCAATCTTTGTCTTCCAATACTTCTTTGAACTCCTGATCCATCTGGCGAAGGTCCTGATCCCTCTGAACCGCCAACTTTTGTATTTCTTGTGTCTTGCTTTGTTTTCGGCCGAAGGCGACATCGATCAATCCAACGTCTGCTTTTTGGACCAGCTCGTAGAATTGGCGCCGGACCCGCCGGAAACTGTTGATCGCGATCCGCCCGACCAGGTTCTGGGCATTTTTCGAAGCGGCGCCGACCTCGGTCTGGTAAACGTTGACGAGCGATTGCTCGTGCGCAACTTTGTCTCGAATCTCCTTGCCGCGCGAGGACACCTGTTCGCGCAACACCCGCCTGGCCTCCGCGACGCGCTGCTCCAGTTCCGTGACTTGCGAGCGAATCCGGTGGGCTCTTTCAACCAGTGCCGCCGCCTCGCCCGAAAGCCGGGGCTCGGCCTCCGCCAGCAGCGCTTGCTCTCGCTGCATCAGTTCCCGATAGCGGTTGCGAATCTCGCTTCCTCCAGAGACCGCCGCGTCCGCCAAACCTTTGGAATCGGCCAGGCTTTGCCGTAGCTGCTGCAGCTGCTTTCGAAGCGCGGCGATTTCGCCCTCTTCCGCTTTCACTCCTTCGAGGAACTCTGCATCCACCGGGCGGCCGTTGCTTCGCTGCCCGTTGGTGTCGCGGACCCATTTTTGGACCGCCGCCAACGAGGCCTGCATGCTCTGAATCTCGTAATCCAACTTGAAAGCTTCCTTGTCGTCGGCCTCGAGCCGATCGAGGATCTGCTGTCGGCGCACCTCCACGTCCTTTTCGCTGGCCGGCAGCGCGAGCAATTGCTTTTCCACGCCCGCGCCTTGCTCGGCGAGTTGAGCCAGCTGCCGGTGCTGGTCGAGGCTCATCGCGTCCTTGGCCAGCGACGTTTCCACCGTCAACAGGGCCCGGTTTGCCAACACCAGCGACGAGTCCACCGCGTCCGCGCGGGCGAAGCCCTCTTGAAGCGTCGGAAAAAGGGTCAAGCCGTGCTCGTCGATCGCCTTGAGCAAGCGAGCCGAAAGCTCAGCCGACTCGTCCACTCCGGTGCGACCGGTATCCAGATCTTTCACCATCCGCAGGGCGTCGGCGACCTCCCGCTGGGTATTGGCCCACTTCAAGGCCAAGGGCGGCAGCAGGGACGAGACGTCCAACGCCTTCTCGCTTCTGCGCAACAAGTTGTCGAAATAGACGACCGGGTCTTGTCTGGCTTTGAGCAGCTCGTCGATCTGGTCGCGAACAGGCAGGTAGGTGTGGACGATTTCGTCGTAGCTCTCGGTGGCTTCGGAGTACTTGGAAAGCTTCGAGAGCAGCTGCGCCTGGAGAAGCCGGCTCTCGGGCGCCAAGGTGGAATCGGGATCGATCAGAACCAGAATGTCGGTGGCATTCTTCGCACGCTCGTATTCCTTGCGTTTGACGTAGCACCAGGCCATCTCGAGGAGCGACTCGGGGAACGCGTCGCTCTCGCGAGGGATTTCCTGGTAGTGGTCGATCGCTTTGTCGTACTCACCGAGCTCGAAAAGGACCCGGCCGGTTGAGAAATTCGCCAGCTCCTTGATTTTTCGCTGCGAGGCCGTCTTGGCCGGCACCTCGGCCACCTGACGAAAGCGCTCCGCTGCCGCGGCAAGATCCCCCCGCTGCACCTCGCCCACCGCGAGAAGGTACGCGCTCTGAAGCCGCAACTCACTCTGCGGATCGTCTGCCAGCGGCTTGAGCGCGCTGCTCAGCCGCGCCATTCGATCCTCGATCGGAAGATCGGTCCGGTGGAGCAGCGACTTGCCGTAGAGGTACCTCACCTCCGGCCTCAACTCGCCGCCACCGGCTTTGGCTTGTTCCACAAACTCGTCGATTCCGCTGAAGTCATTCAGCTTGCTGGCGATTTCCAACGAGAGCTCGATGACTCTGAAATCCGATTGCGAGGAAGGCAGCGCCATCAACTGGCGAAGGTAGAGCCGCGCGCTCCAGTAGTTCTGCTGCTGGTACAAACCCTCCGCGAGGTAATAGAGCGCATCGGGGTAGTGGACGGTGGCCTGGAATCGCTTGTCGGAAACGAGATCGTAAAAGAGGACCGAGGCGCCCTGAAAGTTGCCGAGCAAGTACTGGATTTCTCCATTCGAGAATCGGCGCAGCAACAGCTCCTCTCCCGAGGGCAGGGCTCGCTGAGTGTACTGGGTCTCCACCAGTTTCAGATTGTCCGCCGAGGTCCGAACTTGAGCAGCGACCAGATCCAGGCGCGTCGCGAGCTCCTGCAGCACCGGCGATCGGGACTCGTTGGCGGCGAGCGCAGAGCTGGCGAAGCCGATCAACGCCAGTTGCAACACCCGCGCGCCCCCCTGTGGGAATGCATTCACGGAAGTTACTTGGGTTTGGTGTCCTTGGTGACTTCCACGTCGTACCGTACGGAAGGACGGTCTTTGAGATCGGAGGTGATCCCGCCCTTTTCGTACCCGACGACTTTCACCTGGGTGACCTTGGTGGGCTCGGCCTTGAAGGTGTAGCTGGACTGGATGTTGAACCGGTACCCCTCCAGGTAGCTGAACACCCCGAAGCCGTGACCGCGATAGCCCAGCTTCACCGCAATCTGGTGTTGCCCCGGAACGATCCGCCCATTGAAAATTTCAAATTCGTTCTTGTTGGCGAGGTCTCCATTCAGATCGCTCTTGGTGAAGATCGGAGCGCCGTCCAGTGCATAGGCGACTGACTCGAGCACGAAGGAAGCACCCATCTCGCTTCGGTGGAGCAGCACCGCTCGTGCACCAGAGGAGAGATCTCCGCCCAAGACCGTTTCCTGCAGGAGCATCAGCCGCGCCTTGGTGCGGAAAATCTTCTCCTTCAGGTCGGTGACCTGTTCTTCGAGGGTACGAACTTTGGTGTCGAACTCGCCTTCGGGCGTGGGCGCGGACGTTGACGGGCTGGATGGAGCGCCTATGGCGAAGGCCGCGATTAACGCAATCGGAACCCAGGAATGCACGGAGCAAACCTCGAAAAAGGGGGAAGGTTGCTGCTTTTTAGCATGTCTACTGAAGCTTTACCCACCCTTTCGCAGCTCGCTGAGAACGAGCTTGGCGACGGATTTTAATGTATCGAACACCCCTACTCCGGTGGGTGCGACAGCTTGATACTCTGGAATACCCCGGGGATTGAGCGACTTGCGCATCTCTTCGATCGATACCGCGTTCGGCAAATCGCGTTTGTTGTATTGCATAACGGTTGGAACTTTATTGAATTCGTAACCTTGATCCGCAAGGTTGACGCTCAAGTTCTCGAGCGACTCCATGTTGGCCTCCATTCGCTCGAGCTGCGAGTCGGCGACGAACACCACGCCGTCCACTCCCTTGAGGATCAGCTTACGAGAGGCGTCATAAAATACCTGTCCGGGAACGGTATAGAGGTGAAAACGCGTCTTGAAGCCCCGAATTTCTCCCAAGGCGAGCGGCAAGAAGTCGAAGAACAAGGTCCGATCGGTCTCGGTGGAAAGCGAAATCAGCTTCCCCTTCGTCTCGGGACTGGTCTTATTGTAGATGTATTGAAGGTTGGTGGTTTTCCCACACAGACCTGGGCCGTAATAGACGATCTTGCAATTAATTTCCCGCGAGGAATAGTTAATGAAAGACATGATTTTGCGTTAGTCGCTGAAAAGGTTGTCGATGTCTTCGTCCGAAATTTCTGCAAATGGCGAACCGACTTCGGGACGAGAGTTAGCGTTCCGATCCATGGACTCCATCACTCGGCCGAGCTCATCCGATGCTTTTTTGATTCGCAGCCGCACCAACCCCAGACTGGTCCGATTGTCGAAGATCACCACCAGCACGATCCGGGTCGCGACAATCGTCATGTACAACGAGTCTTTCGTGCCCTCGTGGAATTGGTTGGGAAACTCGTTCTCGCCGATCAGCTTCGCCAATCCTCCCATTGCGGCGACATTGCCAGCAGTGAGCGAAGCCAGCGACGTGGTATCAATGTGTTGCGTGTGCCCCGAGGCGGAAATCAGTTGACCGGCCTTGTCCACCAGAAAAACCACTTTGGCATTGGCGTCCTTTGCAAGACGATCACAAATGGCGTTAATTTTGGTGAATTCGTCTTCGTACATCACCAGTTGCGCGGCCATTGTGTTATTCGCTTAGCCTCGCAAAGGTTTCCAAAATGAAATCCAATACTTGTAAGGGATTTCCAAGGCCTATAATTTTTAGCAGACACGGTAAGGTGCGGCAAGAACGCGCGCGGTTGCTGCTCCGCGCCGCTCTGGCAAGCATTCTGGCAGCGGCAGCGGTGGGATGCCAGTCCACCTCAGCGCCGTCCTCGTTGGAGGAAATGTCGGATCCGACCGCTCCGGTGGGGCAATTGGAGCTCATGCTGGGCGGCGTTTCGTTGGAACGCAACAAAGCGTCGCTGCCCGCTGAGCTGGGATATCTGTATGTAAAGGATGTGCTCGAGACTCAAGAGGATGGCCGAGCCACGGTTCGATTTCCCGGCAACAGAACCTTGGAGATTCAGCCACACGCTCGTCTCACGATCACCGCGGACAAGGGCAGCTTGCTGCTGAGGGTGATCCGTGGCGCGCTGTCGGTGCAGGTAGGATCGCCTTCCGCTTCATCTCCCTTTGACTTCTGGGGGGAGCCGGGATCCAAGGCGTGGTTGGGGGTTTATACCCCCTACGGTGTGGCACGGATGGCTCCGGGACGTAACGCGCTGTCGCTGGCAATGATCGCCGATTCGGCACAGCTCAAGGCGCTCTCCGGGTCGGTCGAGGTGTTCTCGCGGAGCGGGCAGGCCACGGAGCTCGCCGCGGGCCAGCAACTGACGTTGACTCTGAGCAAGTAAGCTACATCTCGCGGCGCGCGGCCAAAGCTCGAGACAGCGTCGCTTGATCGGCGAATTCCAGATCGCTTCCGATCGGCAAGCCCTGGGCAATCCGCGTCACCTTGAGTCCCATCGGCTTGAGCAAGCGCGTGAGGTAGAGCGCGGTGGCCTCGCCTTCCACGTCGGGATTGGTCGCGACGATCACCTCTTCCGTGCCGCCGTCGCGCAAGCGGTTGAGCAGCTCGCGGATCCGCAACTGATCCGGACCGGTTCCATCCAGCGGCGAGAGCACTCCGTGGAGCACGTGATAGCGGCCGCGAAACTCTCGGGTCCTCTCGATTGCCAACTGATCGGCCACGTTTTCGACCACGCACAAAAGGCGCTCGTCGCGTCGGGGATCCTGGCACATCTGGCAAAGCTCGGCCTCGGTCAATGCAAAGCATCGCTGGCAAAGGCGCACCTTCTTCACCACCTCGGCGATCGCGGCGGATAGATCCTGGGCGTACTGAGCCGGCGAGCGAAGAATATGGAACGCGAGGCGCTGCGCCGTTTTCTCACCGATTCCGGGCAGCTTGGCCAGCTCCACCACCAGGCGATTGAGAGGATCGGGGGTCATCACGAGCTAGGTAATCCCCGGGATCTTGATTCCGCCAGAGATCTTCGCCAGCTCGGCCTGCACCTGTTCCCGACTCTGAGCCAGGGCGGCGTTCACCGCGGCGATGATCAGATCCTCGAGCATCGCTGGATCGGACGGATCCACGGCGGCCGGATCAATCTTGAGGCTCTTGATCTCGCCCGCGCCGGTCACCACCGCCACCACCCGGCCATCCCCGGCTCGCCCTTCCATCGTTTCGGTGGCCAGCTCCTTCTTGCGCTCCTCGATTTTCTCCGAAAGCTTGTTGGCCTGCCGAATGAAGTAGTTGAGGTCGATTCCTGGCATGGTTGGTCTCTCCCTTCCCCTAACCTTTATCGCCCGAGGCATCCGGATCGGCGGTGCGCCGGCCATCGAGCACTTCGACGCGCTCGATCTCTCCGCCGAGGATGCGAATCGATGCCTCGACGGCTGGATGTTGTCGAATCTTCGTCTCCAACGTCTTCTCGCGAGCGACGCGGAGAGACTCCTCCCGCTCGACCAGGCTCGGCGAGGCTCCCGCGGCGCCAGGGTTGCTATCGTCGAGGACAATCCGAGTCGCGGCGCCCCAAAGCTCGGACAGCTCGCGCTCGAGGGCGGCTTGCCCGGATCCGGCGACCGTCGCTCGATGAAACCCGGCGTTGCGCGGAAAGGCGAGGACCACTTCGCCCGGACGCAGCGCGACCAGCCGGCCATAGGCGAGCGATGTGCCCAGACGCGCGGAGCGTTGCCGAATCGTCTCCACCGCCCGGTGCCAGCGTTCGGCCGACGTAAGCTGCGGCTCCTCTTCGCTCGCCTCGACGGAGGGCGCCGGAGCAGGTTGCGGCGGCGGAGCGACTGGAGGCGCAGGCGGTCTCGGGGGAGAACGCGAAGCGTCAGGCGCGAAAGTTCGCGGGTTCGGAGCGACCTCCAGACGCTCCGACGCTGCGGATTTTGCTGTTTGGGGACGCGGCAAGTTGTTCCACCTTACTAATGAGGTCCGGAATCGACGCGATCGGCGCAAGCTGCACGGCTTTGAGCAGGGCCATCTCGAGAAAAAGGCGTGGCTGATCAGCTCGAGCGATTTCACTCAGGCACTCGTAAACCGAGTCGAAGAGTCGAGCCAGCTGAGTGGCATCGGTTTCATTGCTGAGCGCGCGCAGTGCCTGCTGCTCTGAATCGCTTAGCTCGGAGGGAGCGTCGCCCGTCGTCTTGGCCACGAACAAGTGACGAAGCTGAAGCGCGATTTCCTCAGCCAATCGCTTGAGATCGCTTCCACGGTTGTAGACCTCTTCCACCAGCGCCATCAGCTTCCCGGAGTCTCGGCGGACCAGGGCTTCGACGAAGTTCTGGATCAAGGTCCGGTCAATCACCCCGAGCGCTTCCGCGACCGATTCGTCACTGGGCTCCGAGCCGCAAGCGGAAAGAATCTGGTCCAGCAGCGAGAGCGCATCCCGCATTCCGCCCTCCGACTGACGAGCGATGAGAGACAAGGAGCGATCGGAAATCCGCACCTTCTCCGCCTCGCCAATCTGCTTCAGCCGCTCCAATATCCGCGCCACGGGGATCCGCCGGAAATTGTGCCGCTGACATCGAGAGACGATGGTGTCCGGCAGCTTGTGCGGCTCGGTGGTGGCGAAGATGAACTTCACGTGGCCCGGCGGCTCTTCCAGCGTCTTGAGCAGCGCGTTGAACGCCGCACCGGAGAGCATGTGGACCTCGTCGATGATGTAGATCTTGTGGCGGTCTCGCTGGGGCAGGTATTTCGCGCTCTCGCGAAGCTCGCGGACGTTTTCGACGCCGTTGTTCGACGCCCCGTCGATCTCCATCACGTCCACCGCATTACCGGCGGCAATTTCGGTGCACGCCAGGCAGACCCCGCAAGGACTCACGGTGGGACCTTGCTGGCAGTTGAGCGCCTTGGCCAAAAGTCGCGCGGCGGTGGTTTTCCCCACGCCCCGCGGCCCGCAGAACAGGTAGGCGTGCACCACCCGGTTGAGCTTGATCGCATTGGATAGAGTGCGGACCACGTGGTCCTGGCCCGTCATCTCTTCGAAGGTCTGTGGGCGCCACTTGCGCGCAAGAACGAGGTAATTCATCCGATGGGAACTAACATCAATCGAGGGGAACTACCATCGAAGGTCATCCCGGACGACCTGCGCCGCGTTGTGACCCGACGCTCCAATCACCGAGCCGGCCGGGTGACAACCGGCCCCGCAAAAATACAGTCCGTCAATCGAGCTGCGATACGGGACTCGGTCGGTGAAGCCAATCTTGTTGTCCACGTGGTGGATGTGCCCGCGGCTGATGCCAAAGTGACGTTCGATTTTCGGAGGCGTCAGTACGAACGCCTCGCGCACCAGCTCGCTGCTGCCCGGCGCGAAGCGGTCGCAAATCGAAAGCAGGTGGCGCACGTAGCGGTCCTCCTCGCGTTCCCAGCTGGTGTCTTTCGGCGCGTAGGGAACCCACTGGACGAACAACGCGGAGCTGTGCCGGCCTTCCGAATCCTGCAGTGACGGATCCGCCGCGGTATGGATGTACCACTCGATCGCAGGGAACTCTGGAAGCAGGCCGCGCGACATCTCATCGTAAGCGCGACCCAGCTCCTCGAGCACCGTCCCTTCGTCGGGCAGAAGATGAATGGTCGCGCCGAGCGCGTGGCGGCCTGCCGGTAAGCAGCGAAATCGGGGAAGTTTGTCGAGGCAAAGATTCACCTTCAGCGTCGAACCGTCGGTGCGGATTCGGTCGAGAAGCGACCGCAGGTCCGCCGGAACCGCCTCCGGGCGCAGCAGCGTCGCGACGCGGAAGGGATCGGCGTTGCAGACCAGAGCGCGTGCGGAAATCGATTCACCGGATTGCAGGGCCACCGATTCAAATGCGGCGCCTCGGGTTTCGATCGAGATGACCTTTTCGCCGGTGCGGATCCGCACGCCTTCTTCGATCGCGCGCCTCGCCAGACGCTGGGTGACCGTTCCCATTCCGCCTCGAACGACCATCCAGGTTCCATCGCTGCCGGGCAGCCGGCACATGTTGTGGACCAGCAGGTTCATCCCGGTGCCGGGAGTGTGGTAGCCGCCGTGCAACCCGGAAAAAGCGTCGGTCACCGCGTACATCGCTTTCAGCAAATCCGAGCGAAAGCCGAACCGTTCCAGAAAGTCCCGCGCCGAGCCGCGACAAAGATTCAGAAACGTTTGGCGAAGCGGCTTGCGAATGAACCGCTCAGCGGTTTCGTCCAACGTCAACGGAGGCATCAGCCAGGCGGGAGCGAGATCGTCCCGGATCTGCCCGAGCTCGGCGTTCATCGCTTGATTGGCGAGCCAATCCGATTCGGAAAAGAAATCAATGAACTGCCGGCGGAGGTCCGCGGCGTCGGATCCAAAGAGCAGATAGCGCTCGCTCGTGGTGGGGAGGAAGTAGTGCGGGTCGCGGCGAATCAGCGGAAGATCCAGATTGAGCTTCTCGATCAGCTCCGGAGGCATCAGTCCGAGCAGGTACGCGCCGGTGGAACAGCCAAGCTTCGGAGCTGACTTGAAGGGGTACTCGGTGACGCACGCGCCCCCGACGATTGGGCGCTCCTCGAGGACGGTGACCGCGAGCCCTTCCCGGGCCAGCAGGATGCCGGCGACCAGGCCGTTGTGACCGGCTCCCAGAATCAAAACATCGATCTTCGGCATCCGGGCGTCCTATCTTGCCGCGGTGGCTGCGTATACCGGAGATTGGCATTGAGCGCGACGGCGGAGGCCGCGCCCGCCTCGGAGGCCGCCGCAGCTCGCGAACGTCCGTACACCTGGCCGGTTCTCGTATTTTTGGCCGCGGTGCCTTGCATCTTGGCGGTGATTCAGCTCGGGCGTCTTCATCCCGACGAGCTGTTTCAGACGCTCGAGCCCGCCCTCTACCGTGCGCGCGGCTACGGAGTCTTGGCCTGGGAATGGCGCGAAGGAATTCGCAACTGGGCGGTGCCGCTTTTCTTCTCGTGGCTCATCCGGCTGTGTGACTTTCTCGGAATTCGCGACCCGCAAGCGATTCGAGCGGTGGTGGCGGTCCCACTGTTTGCGCTCCACCTCGGGATGCTGCTCTCGGTCTTTCGCTACGCCCAGCGCCGGGTCGGTCAGAACGGCGCGCTGTGGGCAACTCTCGCGGTTGGCCTCTACGCGCCCATTCTGGCCTTTGCCGGTCGAACCTTGGGCGAGTCTTTTTCCGCCGCGCTGCTCGTCATTTCGCTCGAGCGGCTGGACCGACCCGCGGAGCAAACTCGCAACGGTTTCGCTGCGGGCCTGTGGATGGGCGCCGCGATCGTCGCTCGATATGGCTCCGCGGTGTTCGCGGGCGCGCTTTTGTTGTGGCTCGTGGCCGCGCGCCGTTGGCGACAGCTGGGCGCCATGGCGTTCGGCATTGCCCTGGTGGCGTTGGCCCTTGGGGCCCTGGACTGGGCGACCTGGGGACGGCCGTTTCACTCGTTCATCGCGTACCTTAGATTTAATGTCCTCTCGGACCGGGCGGTCTTCCACTTTGGATCTGCGCCAGCCTCGTATTACCTGCTGCCAATCGCCCGCGCGGCTCCGATCTGGATCTGGCCCGCCATCGCAGCAACGCTTTGGATTCAAAAGTTCCGCGTGCCCGCCTGGCTGTTTCTCGCCGCGGTTTACCTCGCCGTGCTGTTTCGCACGCCCCACAAGGAGGAGCGCTTTCTTTATCCCGCCCTCGTGCTGCTGGTGGCGGGTGCCGCGCCCGAGGCCGTTCGCTTTCTGCAAAGGCTCAAGCAACCCATTCTGCGAGTTTTCCTTCTTTGCGTGATGTCGATGCTGAGCCTGGGCACCTACTTTTTTCTCAACGAGCTGTGGCCTGCCCGCGGGGATCAGTTTCGCGCGATCGTCAAAGCGACCCGACCGCGCGACGCGACGGGGTTGGTGATTGTGAACGAAGGATTGTGGGGCTCGGGCGGTTTTTTCTACATCGGCAGGCCGATTCCCTGGGTGACTTGCGATTGGCCGTCCGACCCGATCTTTCAGCTCGCGATGCGGGATAGAAGATTCAATCGTGCCGTCACCTATGACGAGCGCGCGCTTGCCGAGCTCGAGGCGGCCGGCTTCACGCCGATCGACAAGTTGGGAGAGGCGACGATTCTGGCTCGCGATGCTCGATAAAAAAACGGCCGGGACACACGCGAAGGTGCGCTACCGTTGCTTCCTTCCGGATCTGGCGGGGTTTACGTCCCCGCGTTGTCCCGACCATAAAACTCCATTCGGAGAGAGTGGGATTCGAACCCACGATACCCTTTCAGATATACACGCGTTCCAGGCGTGCGCCTTCAGCCGCTCGGCCATCTCTCCAGCACGGAGAGCGTAGGATTCGAACCTACGGTACCGTTCCCGGTACGCCTGATTTCGAGTCAGGTGCCTTCGACCACTCGGCCAGCTCTCCTCCTATTCACTTTTCAGCCTCCTTTAACCCTGAGCTCCCTGAAGAAGTCCACCATCAATTTGCTGCATTCGTCGGCCAACACACCTCGGGTAACAGCCAGCCGATGGTTGTGGCGAGCTTCATCGACGAGGTTGTACAGCGAGCCGGCCGCTCCCATCTTCGGATCGTCCGCCCCGTAAACCAGCCGGGCGATCCGCCCCTGCACCATCGCCCCCGCGCACATCGCGCAAGGCTCCAAGGTAACGTAGAGCACGACGTTCGCGAGCCGCCAGGCGCCGAGGTGGGAAGCGGCTTGCCTCAAGGCAATCAGCTCGGCATGCGCGAGCGGGTTGCGATCCATTTCACGCCGGTTGTACCCCCGGCCGATCACCAGCCCCTCGCGGACAGCCAGCGCTCCGACGGGGATCTCCCCTAACGCGCCCGCCTGCCGCGCGAGCGCCAAGGCCTGCTCCATCAAGGCGCGATCGCCGCTCGATTCGGCGGAATGCGTCGGCGCCAAAAGGGACCCTGAATTGTGCTTTCGGGCACCACGGTGTACTGCACCCCCAGGAGCGAGCTGGCGCGCTGCTCGCCGCTCGGTCTGCGGGGAGGCAACAATGAGCGTTCTCTTCAGGGTCTTCGTGTCCTTCGGCATGGTGGTTTTCGGACCGAGCGCATCCTTCGCACAATCAGGCTGGTTCTGGCAAAACCCGTTGCCCCAGGGAAACCACCTCAGGGCGGTAGCGGTGTCAGACTCGCAAATCGCAACGGCGGTGGGTGACTACGGAACGATTCTGCGAACGAGCGACGGCGGGGCTACGTGGACGCTCGTGGGAGGGACGTCCGAGGATCTCCGTGGAGTCTCCTTCGTGGATGCCAATACCGGGACTGCGGTGGGTGGCAGCAGGACCCAGCCGCCTTTTACTCCCGCCGTCATTCTCCGCACGACGGATGGCGGTGCGACCTGGACGTCCCAACAAAGCGGGACATCCTTTCCTCTGAACGCCGTATCTTTCGTAGATGCAAATACGGGAACTGCGGTGGGGGGAACGGCAGAAATCGGGGGGAGGCAAGTCATTCTGCGCACCGTCGACGGTGGCGCCACCTGGACGCCCCAAGGATTCGGGGTCGCGGCTCTCTATGGCGTCTACTTCGTGGATGCCAACACGGGAACCGCGGTCGGCGCCTACGGGACCATCCTGAATACGACCAACGGCGGCGCTACCTGGACGACCCAGGTCAGCGGAACGAGCAATTCACTCCTGGGAATCTCCTGCGTGGACGCCACCACCTGCACGGCGGTCGGTAGCTCCGGAACCATTGTGGGCACCACCGACGGCGGCGCCACCTGGACGCCGCAGTACAGCGGGACGTCTTCTGCTCTCCGTAGCGTCTCGTTCGTGGATGCCAACACCGGAATTGCGGTGGGCGACTTTGGAACCATTCTGCTGACCACCGACGGCGGCACCACCTGGCAGTTTCTATTCAGCGGGACGAACAACTCTCTCGCTGGCGTCTCCTTTGCGAATGCCAACACCGGGATGGCCGTGGGCGACTCCGGAACCATTGTGAGTACCACCGACGGCGCCACCTGGACTCCCCAATCCACCGGAACGACCAATGACCTGTTCGGGGTCTCCTGCGTGGACGCCAACACCTGCACGGCGGTAGGCGACTCCGGAACCATTGTGGGCACCACCGACGGCGGCGCCACCTGGACTGTCCAAGTCAGCGGGACGAACTATCCACTCCGCGGGGTCTCCTGCGCGGACGCGAACACCTGCACAGCGGTCGGTGCCTCCGGAACCATTCTGGGCACCACCGACGGCGGCGCCACGTGGACTGCCCAAGTCAGCGGGACGTTCAATGCGCTCTACGGGGTCTCCTGCACGGACGTCAGCACCTGCACGGCCGTGGGCAACTTCGGAACCATCCTGCACACCATGGACGGTGGCGCGATCTGGACTCCCCAAATAAGCGGGACGTCCTTTGCTCTGTTTGGCGTCTCCTTCGTAGATGCCAATACCGGGACCGCCGTGGGGGACGCGGGAATCCTGCACACCACCAATGGGGGCGCCACGTGGACGAATCAAAGCGGAGCCGCTCCCCTTTATGGCGTTTCGTTCGTGAACGCCGACATCGGGACCGCGGTCGGCGGCCGCCCGATTCGTCCGCAGGTCTGGTACATCCTCCATACCACCAACGGAGGCGCGACCTGGGTGAACCAACTTTTTGGGAGGACTAACTTTCTGGTTGCGGTCTCCCTGGTGGATGCCAACACCGGCACCGGAGTGGGTGACTCGATTCTGCACACCACCGATGCGGGTGCTCAATGGAGGCCCCAGTTCAGCGGGACGAGCAATTTTCTCCGGGGCGTCTCCTGCGTGGACGTCAGCCGGTGCACCGCAGTCGGTAACTTCGGAACCATCCTGCGAACCAACACCGGTGGCGAATGATCGCAAATGCCGATCCAACTCGGATGATCTTACTGGCACCCGTGATCTTCATCGCTCACGTGTGTGAGGAGGCCCCTGGGTTTGTGACCTGGTTCAACAGCCTGGTGCGCCAAGGGATTACTCAACCGCTCTTTCTTGGTGTCAATGTCGTAGCTTTGTTGGTCACTCTTGCGCTCACCGCCCTGGCTGCTTGGGACCGCAACCTCGGTTCGATGCTGGCCGCACTGGCCTGGCTGGGGTTTCTCATGCTCGCGAATGCGATCTTTCACCTCACTGGCACTCTAGTGCATGCGCGCTACTCCCCAGGGACGATCACCGCCGCAGCCCTGTATCTTCCCTATTTCGGTTGGCTGGTGTGGTTGGTGCGCGGTCGGTTCGGCATCAGCATCTTCAAACTGCTTGCCGTGAGCGTGCTCGCCGGCATCCCGATGTTCGTGCACGGCTATCTGATCGTCTTCGAGGGGCGGCGGTTGTTTTAGGCTGCTGCGCACCCTAGAGGATTCGAACCTCTGGCCTTCGGATTCGTAGCGCGGCCGGGGAAGAATGCTGAAACCTGCGAGCCGATGCAAGCGGCGGCAGCGACTCGGGACCGGCGCGATGCGAATGGTGGCGACCCGCTGACTACGGGATCGACCTCGTCCATCTTGACCGTTCCGATCCTTAGTAGCATGGTCACCGCGCCGGTGACGCTCCTTTCAGGCGACGGCATTTTCTCCCGACTTGAAGTCGCGGCGGGGTTGATATGAATGACAAATCAAAAACAGTGACGGCGTTACTCATCGCGTTGTGCGGCTCTGCGGCAATGGCTCAAGCCGAGAAGAACTCGATTGTCGCCCTGCGAACCGCAAGCTCCGGCTCGACCGTCGAGATTGTTGTCACCAGCGATGAGCCTTTCTTGCGAAGCGAGGTCCCGGTTCTGCGAATTGGAAAACAAGAGATCATCCTGAGCGGGCCCGCGGATGATGGCAGTCTGTATACCCGCGTTTTCTATCTCAGCCCTGAGCAATTTCGGAGCGCCAAGTCTGGGGACAGGGTCACCTTTCAATATGGAAGTGGAAATGGCGAGCGGCTACGTGACTTCGGTGCGCTCGACAAAACCCAACTGACCCACTCGCCACGAGGAGGTCGACCATGATCGGCAAGCTAACGCGTTTCGCTGAAACGCTGGCAACGCTGTGCTTGCTCTTCACCGCCGGCGCGACGCGTGCTCAGGACCCCGGCGATCCCGGCCCGCTCGCTGTGGTCCGAGCCCAATACGATTACGGCGATGACGCCTTCAGATACTCGGATCAGCCGACGGAGCTCCGCGCGGTGGTCTACTACCCCAAGGACCTGTCGGGTGGTCCTTTCCCTTTGGTGGTGTTTTTGCATGGATTCCATCCGACTTGCTATCTCGGAAATGTAGCCTATTTGCAGTGGCCGTGCCCTCCACCCCGAGAACCGATTCCCAGCTACATCGGATACGAATACGAGCAAGAGATCCTCGCCAGCTACGGATACATCGTCACTTCCATTAGTGCCAATGGAGTGAACGCTCGCGACACCCTGTTCTTCGACCAAGGGATGCAGTGGCGAGCAGAGCTGATTCAGCACCACCTCGACCAGTGGAACACATTCAACACCGAGGGCGCAGAGCCGTTTGGAAAGCTTTTCGTAGGGCAAGTGGATTTGACGCGCGTTGGGACGATGGGCCACTCCCGCGGAGGCGGGGGCGTGGCTCGACATTACAATTACAATCGGGAGCTCGGCTCGCCCTACGGCATTAGAGCCGTGTTTCCTCTGGCGCCGGTCGACCGTATTCGGGAGGTATTGGATTCAGTAAACATCGCCGTTTTGCTTCCGTATTGCGATGGCGATGTTGCAGATCTCCAAGGGGTGCACTATTTCGATGACGCGCGCTACATCGAAGGCGATCGGACCAACAAGCGCTACGTATTGGTGATGGGTGGAAACCACTCGTTCTACAATACGATCTGGGCGCCGGGTGGCTGGCCGGCCGCAACCTGGGACGATTGGCTTCAATTCCAAGATCCGGGAGGTACCGATCCCTTTTGTGGCACCAGAGAGGGCAACCATCGCCTCACCCAGGAGCAGGCTCACGGGACACTGCGAGCATACTTGACGGGGTTCATGCGGACCTATCTCGGTGGCGAGGCCGAGTTTCTGCCAATGCTGAAGGGCGATGCACCGCCGCCGCCGTCCGCGATGACGAGCGAAATACACGTTTCCTATCACCCCAAAGATGCGGTCGGCTCGAGGCTGACAGTCAACTCACTCCTCGCCGAAAACAGGCTCTCCACCAACGACTTGGGTGAACCCGTTGCGCCGAACGGTCTCGATCCCTATGGCTTGTGCGGCGGCGAAGACCCGCAGCCTGTACACTGCCTGGAAGGTCAGCCCACCACTCGGCAGCCTCACACCACGCCCAGCCCGCTGATCCAAGCGCGCGGTCTCAGTCAACTCCGCTTCGGATGGGATGATGCCACCGCGGAATGGACCAATCAGATTCCCGACGACAGCACCGGCGATGTCCGCGGCTATCGCGTCGTCCAGTTCCGTGCCAGCGTCAATTTCAACGACCCCCGGAACGCTCCCGCTTTGCCCCAGGACTTTTCAGTCATCCTCACCGATCGCGTGGGGAATTCCGCTTCCGTGCTGGTCAGCGACAACTCAGATGCGCTCTATTATCCGCCTGGGCAGGTCGCCGCAGTTCCGAAGGTGGTGTTGAACACAATTCGTATTCCGCTGGCTCAGTTCATCGGTGTCGATCTGAGTCAGGTGCGATCGGTTCGCATCGAGTTCAATCAACGCGACACTGGAGCACTGTTGCTGACAGACCTCATTTTCGCCGACTGAGTCATAGAGCTTGTTTGAAGCTCGAGCGGGGTGCATCGCAAGGTCGAGCCGACGACCGATACTTCAGCTTCAACGATACTCGGCACACAACGGCAACCTTGCTCCTGCGCCACGGCGTGCCCTTGGCGCTTGTCCAGCGCATCTTGAGGCATTCCGACCCACGGCTGACCTCCAGGACCTACGGGCACCTCACCGTGTTGCTACCCGAACCCTCGAACGCCACTACGGAGAGGGCCGGGTGTTCGGAGAAATCCGCACAATTCCGCGGGGCTGAAATGGCGCGCCCTAGAGGATTCGAACCTCTGGCCTTCGGATTCGTAGTCCGACGCTCTATCCAACTGAGCTAAGGGCGCATCTTCATTGAGTGCGGAGAGGGAGGGATTCGAACCCTCGATACCCTTTCGAGTATGCAGGTTTAGCAAACCTGTGCCTTCAGCCTCTCGGCCACCTCTCCACGCGATCTTATTCAGTTTTTTTACTACTAACGCATTAGCACGGGGTCCCGGGCATTCAACGAACGGTAAACGACCCCGCTATAACATAAGCCTAGAGGTGGATTCCGATCGAAAAGCGCTGAGCGAGCTGGCGCGCTTTGAGGAAGGTCCCGAAGGCTACGGCATCCGCAAAAGCGTCGGGCACATTCTCGAAATTTGCTTCCAGCTGCTAGCCGTCAATGGCGCTCCCCTGAGTGGATTGTAGACGTTTGATAAAATCCGAAAGGGAAGACCATCTCCTACACCAAGGCTTTACCCATATGCCGCTACTCATCGATAAACAGAAATTCTTAGATGCCTTACCCTTCCACCTCACACCAGAGATCTCGGATGGTCTAAAATTCCTTTTGGGCGCCATCCAGGAAGATCCCGGCTTCGCCCAGATCCCGGACGTTGCCTATTTCTTGGCGACCATCCGTTGGGAGTCTGCAAGCACCTTTCAACCGGTGAAGGAACGCCGAGCCGATCCCACGGCCAACCCTCAGTTGTACCAACTTCAAGATCGCTACTGGAATACAGGCTTTTTCGGTCGTGGATATGTTCAGATTACCTGGGAGCGCAATTACCAGAACGCAGGCCAGCGTCTCGCTGGGATGACTTTCCAGCTCCCTTCACGAAGTGTCACGATGCAGGCGGATACCCTGGTCAATGAACCGGATCTCGCCTTGGAACCGCCGATCGCCTATCAAATCGCTGCCCGAGGTATGCGGGAGGGTTGGTTCACTGGCCATAAGCTCCGCGATTACATCCCGGCCGGTCAGCCCCCTGATTACTTCAACGCCCGCAAAATCATCAACGGTTTGGATCACTCCAAAGCGATCGCGCGGTATGCCAGGGCGTTCGAGAAATTTCTGCGGGAAGCAATCCAAACCGCCGCCGAATCAGCGCCAGCGTAACGACGTCTAAATTCTCTGATGTTTAAGAGAACGAGCTTCCATGACCTGCCCCGGAAAATATGGTGAAACCGGGCAGGTCAGATCGTCAGAGGACGAAATGCCGATCGAGATCGGACAGATTGAAGCGATTTTCCGCTATCCGGTGAAATCCATGCGCGGCGAGCCGCTCGAAGCAGTCACGTTGGGCTGGCACGGCCTCGACGGCGATAGGCGTCTCGCGTTTCGTCGGCTTGACGATCGCGGCGGGTTCCCTTGGCTGAGCGCGAGCAAGCTCCCCGACCTCATCCTCTTCACTCCGCAGGGGCGTGAAGACGGGAATGGCGAAGCGCTGCCGACACATGTTCGTACGCCGGAGGGGGAAGAGATGCCCTTGTTCGGAGAAGCTCTCGCCGCAGAGGTCGGGCGCCGCTACGGGGCCCCCGTGCAGATGATGCAGTTGAATCACGGTACCTTCGACGAAGCGAACATCTCCGTGATCGCCTCCGGTACCGTTCGCGAGATCGGCCGGCTCGCGGGGAGGAGCGCAGACGTCCGACGATTTCGTCCGAATATCGTTGTCCGATCCACGCGTGCGGTCCCCTTCGAGGAGGATCAATGGTTGGGCGGCGTGCTTACTTTCGGCGAAGCGAACGATGCCCCCGCCGTCACCGTCACGATGCGCGACGTTCGCTGCGCGATGGTGAACTTCGATCCGGACGGAGGGAGCCCTGCCCCCGAAGTGCTGAAGGCAGTGGTTCGTGCCAACCAGAACAACGCGGGGATCTACGGCGCGGTCACGCGAATCGGGCGACTGGCCGTCGGACAGACCGTCGTTCTTCACCGGTAACGATGGGTTGCTGACGCCTTTCAGAGGTGAACTGAGGAGGAATTGCCCCGGGCGCAGACCATCGCGCCCGAGGTGGAGGCCGCGGCCCGGCAGGCGTCAGGAGCCTGACGGCCACGCCGCCCTAGTAGAGCAATGTCTGCATCTGGAACGTGATGTTGTGCGTGCCTTTCTGCTGCGTGCTGGGCGCATCGTAGTTCTGGACCCGCTCGTACTGGAGGCCGAAGTTCATGAAGTTAACAGGACCCACGTAGTACTTCACGCCGCCCGCCATCCACAGTTGGTTGCCGGGCGCTCTGACCGCAAGGAGGTCATAATCATCGCTGATCTTTCGCGCCTCGACCTTGCCGAAAACGGAAAACCTTCCAGCGTGGTTGTAGTACCCCAGCTCTGCAAGGTAGTTGGTCTGCTTGGGAATCGCGGGGTAGCTGCCGGGGTTGGGCGTGGCGCCCATGCGAGCGCCGCCATCGTAATAGCCAAACTGCAGCAAACCAACGATCTCGTCGCCGCCCCTCGGACTCGGGCTGCCGGACAACGGATAGTTGATGAAAGCGGCGCCGCTGATGCCGTAGTAAGCGTTCTTGTCCACCCCCGCAGCGGGAGGGAAAGCCTTGCGGAGGGTCTGGTAATCGAAGTTGGCCATCACGCCGACGACCTTCTTGGTGCCGTAGTAGTGACCGCCGTTCACGTAGCCCGTCTCCGGGTCCCAAAAATTGGCCGACACCATGGCGACCAAGCGGGGCCCGTTGTGGCTGGAGCTCGCCGTCGGGATGGAGCCTTGTCGGGTTCCTTGGAAGACGCCCACCCGGTATTCGAGATGATTTTCCAGGAAGAAGCCGTTGGCCTGGAAGCCGAGGTCGCGCAGGACGAAGGTGTTGCCCTGCGCGGCGGGTGTGGTGGCGATGTTGGCGGTGTCGATGCTCACATACGTGGTCGTGGGTTGCAGGCCGTTGCGGGTCAAGGGCATCAGGATTTGGCCACCGCTCAGCCAGAACCAGTCGACGAACTTGACCTGGCCATAAGCGTCCAGGATTTGGGGTATTGTACTGTTCTTGACGCCGGTGACTGGATCAGCCTTGCCGGTGTTCGAAGACTCGAACAGGATGTTGAAGAACACGTTCTTGATCACCGATCCGGTCACGAAGAAACGGCAGCGGCGGCAGTAGAAGTCGTAGGCAAATGAGCCGTCGGATCCATCCGGCTGCTTGATCCGGTCCTGCGCGGCCTTGAACCAAGCCTGGACCTGGGCGCCGAAGCGGAACCAGGTGTACTCGGCGAACTTGAGCTCACGCGCCGGACCGATCAGCGCGACAGCCAGTTGGGGTGTGCCGGCCTCCTTCGCGGCCTGCTTCTCGGCCTCCTTCGCGGCCTTGGTCGCCTCCTTGTCGGCCTCCGTCGGAGTCGTCTGCGCCGATGCAGCTACTGCGACGGCGCAGATCAGCGCGGTGAGCGCGGCCTGGTGAACGAGACGAATCTTTCCCTGCGAGGGACTTCGCGACAAAATCGCAATTCGTTTCATTGAACCCTCCCAAGTATCAATGAGCGCGGTGATATCGCGCATTTCACCACCAATGGGAAGCAGGAGTTGAAATTGTCGCTTCGCGTCCAACCCGCCGACCACGGACTGACAACAGCTCTGTTTCAACTGACACATCTTGCACAGTACTGCTTCCGTCCCGCCCTGGTTCGTGCAATAGGTCTCACCCCCCCTTCCTCCCGCCGGAGGGTTAGACATGAACATCCGTTTAATTGGCGCAACGCTCGCATCCTGTTTGCTCGCTCTCACCTCGTCCCCCGCCGCACCGGCGGTGCCGGGCGTGACCGACACCGAGATCACCATCGGTCTCACCGGGCCGCTCTCCGGGCCTGCGGCCGCCTGGGGCACAATTCCCCTCGCATCCGAGGCGTACGCGAGGCACGTCAACGCGCAGGGCGGCGTTCATGGGCGCAAGCTCAAGCTCATCCTCAAGGATGACGGCTACAACCCCGGCCGGGCGGTCGCGAACTTCAACGAGATGAAGGACCAGGTGTTCGCCGTGATCGGAATGATCGGGACTGCGGTGCTGAACGCCAACAAGGACCTGGTGGCTGAGGCGGGCGTCCCGCTGATCTTCCCCCTCGGGAACGTGCAGGTCTTCGCCAAACAGCCGAAGGAGAAGGTTAAGACCGTGTTTCAGGCCTACCCGGACTATACCGACGAGGGCGAGTTCATCGTCACGCAAGCGGCGAAGCTCGAGAAGGTCACGAAGGTGGCCGTGTTCGGGCAGAACGACGACTACGGGAAGCTCGGAGCGGACGGCGTGAAGAGGGGGCTGACCAAGCTCCCAGACGTGAAGCTGGTCGCGGAGGTCTTCTACGAGGTGACCGACCGCGAGCTCGGCACCCACGCGCTCAAGATCAAAGAGTCAGGGGCCGAGGCGGTCATCATCTACTCCACCGCTACCCACGCTGCGGGGCTGATCAAGGAGATGGCCAAGGTCGGCTACCGACCTAAGATCTTCTCGTCCTTTACTCTTTACGACCGGGACACCATGTTCCGGCTACTCGGCGATCTCTGGGAGGGCGCTTACTTCGACTCGACGCAGGCCCTCCGCGGCGAGCCCGCCGCCGACCGGTACATTGAGATCGTGACCAAGATCGAGCCGAAGCTGAAGGGGCGCGAGGGCTTCTGCGTCCAGGGCGCGGCCGACGTGGCCATCCTGGTGGAAGGACTGAAGCGTGCCGGCAGGAACCTCACCCGCGAGAGCTTCATGAAGGCGATGGAGACCATCAAGGACTACACTGACAATGGGCTCACCGCGTCCCTCACCTTCGGTCCGGATCGTCATCACGGCTACAACGCGGTGCGCTTGATGCGGGCCGGGAAGGCCGCCGATTCCAGCGTGAAGCAGATCACCGGCTACCAGATCTTCCCGCCGAAGTACTAGCGGGGACGGGATGGCTGAGCAGGCGCTGCTTCGGGTCAGCGATCTGACCCTCCGGTTCGGCGGGATCACGGCGCTTGCGGGCTTGGGCCTGGAGATCCGGGAGGGCGAGACGCTAGCGGTGATTGGGCCCAACGGGTCCGGGAAGACGTCCTTGTTCAACTGCATCACCGGGCTCTACCGGCCGACCTCGGGTGCCATTGCGTTCAGGGGAGAGAGCCTACTCGGGCTCTCCCCGGACCGCGTCACCGCGCGCGGAGTAGCGCGCACCTTCCAGAACCTGCGGCTGTTTTTCAACATGACGGTGCTCGACAACCTCCTGCTCGGGCGCCACCTCCACTTCAGGAAGAACCTTTGGGCGGCTGCCCTGCGCTTCCGGCGCGAGGAGATCCGTCACCGCCAGCGCTGCGAAGAGATCATCGAATTGCTCGACCTGGAGGCCTGGCGGAACGCTCGGGTGGGAGGCTGCGCCTTCGGCGTGCAGAAGCGGGTGGAGCTCGGCCGGGCGCTGGCGACCGAGCCCAAGCTGCTTCTCCTCGACGAACCGGTGTCGGGGCTCAACGCGGAGGAGAAGGAGGAGGTCAGCTACTGGATCCACGAGATGCGCGGCCGCTTCGGGGTGACGGTGCTCCTGGTGGAGCATGATCTCCGGGTTGCGTCGCGCCTGGCGGGGCGAATGGTGGTGCTCGATCGAGGCGAGAAGCTCACCGAGGGGACGCCGCAGGAGGTGCAGAAGCACCCGGGCGTGATCCGCGCCTACCTGGGGCCACAATGAGCGGGGACTCCGGGCCGCTGCTGGCCGTCTCGTCGATCGAGACGCTCTATATGGACCGGATCTACGCGCTCGCCGGCGTGTCGCTCGAGATCGGCGAGCGCGAGATCTTCGCCGTGCTCGGACCGAACGGCGCCGGGAAGACTACGCTCCTCAAGACCATCGCCGGCCTGCTGCGGGATCAGCCGAAGAAGGGCACCATCCGCATCGGCGGGCGTTACCTCGAGCGGCGCCGGCCAGAGGTCGTCGCGTCGGCCGGCATTGTGTTCGTGCCCGAGGATCGCGGCCTCTTCCGCGAGCTCACGGTGGCGGAGAACCTCGAACTCGGTCTGTGGGGCCGGCGGGACCCGCAGGTCCGCGAGGATCTGGAGCGCGTGCACGCGATGTTCCCGGTGCTCCGGGAACGGCTCGATCAGCAGGCGGAGACCCTTTCCGGTGGCCAGCAGCAAATGCTCGCCATCGGCCGAGCCCTGCTCCGCCGGCCGCGGCTGCTGATGCTGGATGAGCCCTCGCTCGGCCTCACCCCGGAGATTTCAAAGCTCGTCTTTGGCGCGCTGGTAGAGATCAGCAAGGCCGGCACCACCATCCTACTGGTCGAGCAGAACGCGCGGCTCGCCCTTCAGATCGCACACCGGGCGGCCATTCTGGAGGCGGGGCGCATCGTTCTCCAGGGCACTCCCCACGAGCTGGCGGAGAACGAGGACGTGCGCGACGTTTACCTGGGGGTGGCGGCCGCCGCTGGCGCCGAGAGGGAGTTCCACCTCTACCGCAAGCGGAGGCGATGGTGAGTCCGATCCGAGCCCTTCCCGACAGACTCTTCGACCAGGCGCGCCGGCGCGGCGAGGCGATGGCGCTTCGCTACAAGCGGCTGGGCATCTGGCACCGCGTAACTTGGGGCGAATACGCGTCTCGGGTGCGGTGCGTGGCGGCCGCGCTGATCGCCGGGGGCCTGCGCCCGCGGGAGAGCGTGGCGATCCTGGGAGAGAACTGCCCGGAGTGGCTTTATTGCAGCCTCGGGATCATGTCCGCCGGCGGCGCTTCCTGCGGCGTCTACTCCACCTCCGCGCCCGAGCAGGTCCAGTACATCCTGGAACACTCCGAAGCGCGGGTGCTCTTCGTGGAGAACGAGGAGCAACTGGAGAAGGTGCTGCCCATCCTCTCCGCTACACGGGTGGAGCGGGTGATAGTTTGGGACGAGAAGGGGCTCTGGGGATTCGAGGGCGCGCGCGTCTCATTTTTCGCGGCGTTCCTGGCGGAGGGAGAGAAGGCGCTCGCCGGCCGGCCGGACCTGGTCGAGCAGCGGTTGGCGGCCGTCGATCCGGACGATACCGCGATGATCATCTACACCTCAGGTACCACCGGGCCGCCCAAGGGCGCGATGCTCTCCCACGCCAACACGCTCTTCACCGGCGAAGCCATCCAGAAGACCAATGGCCTTCGGATCGACGACGAGCTGGTCTCTTACCTGCCGCTGGCGCACGTCTACGAGAATCTCGGCACGGTGATGGAGCACCTCCTGATCGGCTACTTGGTGAGCTTCGTAGAGAACCTGGACACGCTGTTCCTGAACCTGCGCGAGATTTCGCCCACCTACTTCGCGAGCGTGCCGCGCATCTGGGAGAAGTTGGCCTCCACCATCGAGCTGCGGATGACGGACTCGACCCTGCTCAAGCGTCTGCTCTACAGGATCGCCCTGCACGTCGGCCGGCGCTACGTTCGGGCCGCGCGCCAGGGCACTCCATCGGTCGCCTTGAGGGCGGCGCGCTTCGTAACCTATTGGTTGGTCTTCGAGCCCTTGAAGCGGCGGATTGGCTTCGATCGCACCCGGCTGGCCATCAGCGGCGCCGCGCCGGCCTCGCCCGATCTGTTCGACTTCTTCCAGGCGCTGGGAATCCCACTTCTCGAGGGGTACGGGATGACGGAATCCTCCGGGGTGATCACCGTAAACCGCTTCGACCAGCCGCGCGTGGGCACGGTGGGCGAGCCTCTGGCGGGCATCGAGGTCCAGCTGGCGGAAGACGGTGAGATCCTCACTCGTGGTCCCCACGTCTTCAAGGGCTACTTCAAAGATCCCGAGCAGACGGCGCGCGCGATCGATTCCGAGGGCTGGCTCCACACCGGCGACGTGGGCGAATGGGAAGACGGACGGCTCAAGATCGTGGACCGCAAGAAGGACATCCTGATCACCGCGGGCGGGAAGAACATCGCCCCCGCCTACATCGAGAACAAGCTCAAGTTCAGCTCCTACATCCAGGACGCGGTGGTGATCGGGGACCGGCGCAAGTTTGTCTCGGCGCTAATTCTGATCGACGAAGACAACGTCACCAAATTTGCCCAAGACCACCGGCTGCCGTTCGGAACCTTCGCCGAGTTGACCCAATGCCCGGAGGTGAGGAAGCTGATCGCCCGCGAGGTGGAGGCGGTGAACAAGACGCTCTCCCAGGTCGAGACGGTGAAGCGCTTCGTGTTGTTGCCGCGGCGGTTCTACGAGGAAGAGGGTGACGTCACGCCGACCAAGAAGGTGAAGCGCCGCAACGTCGAAAAGCGCTATGCCGATCTGGTCGAATCCCTCTACCGGGACTAGCCGATGGATCTTGTCGAGTCTTACGCGGACGAGCTGCGGTTCGCGCGAAAGCCCATCGGGCGGACCCTGCTGGTGCTCCTGGTGGTGGGGCTGGCGGTGTTGCCCTGGTGGGCGCCGCGGGCCTGGCTGACGCGCGGGGCCGTGGTTTGGCTCTACGCCATCGGCGTGCTCGGGCAGAACCTGCTCATCGGGTACGCGGGGCAGCTCTCGTTCGGTCAAGCGGGCCTCCTCGCCATCGGCGCCTACTCCTTCGGGCACCTGCGCATTGCGGGGGTTCCGTTCCCGCCGGCGCTGCTCGGCTCGGGGCTGGCGGCCGGGGTGGCGGGGTGGGTGGTGGGCGTCCCGTCCCTTCGCCTCAAGGGCGTCTACCTAGCCATCGCCACACTGGGGTTCGGCACCGCGACCTACCAGATCTTCGCAAACGTGGAATGGTTATCCGGTGGGCGCGCCGGGCTTGGGATTCCCGGGCTCACCCCGCTCTTCGGCCTGCCCCGGGACGTGTACACCTATCTCCTCTACTACGGGATCTTTCTGGTCTTCATCGCGGTCGCCTATAATCTGGTCTCCTCTTACGTGGGTCGCGCCTTCGTGGCGATCCGCGACAGCGACCTCGCCGCCGAGGCAATGGGCGTCAACCTCACGCGCTACAAGCTCTTGGCCTTCGCGATCTCATCCTTCTACACGGGCGTCCAAGGCGCGCTGTTCGCGCAGTACCTCGGGCACCTCGAGCCACAGGCGTTCAACATCCAGGAGACGCTCAACTTCTTCGTGGCGATCACAGTGGGCGGCCTGGCCTCCATCGAGGGCTCCGTCTTCGGCGCCGCCTTCGCGATCCTCGTTCCGGTCCTGCTCGGCGACTTCCGATGGGCAGTGCCAGTGCTGTTCGGGGTGGCCATCCTGGCCGTTCTCATTTTCGAGCCGCTCGGGCTCGCCGGTGTTTGGCTGAAGACGCGGCTCTACTTCCGGATGTGGCCGTTTAGGTAGGTGCCCGATGGGAAGGTTTCTCCAATACGCGCTCGCCGGCCTCTCCGCGGGGAGCCTCTACGCGCTGGTGGCTCTCGGGCTGGTGCTGATCTACCGGTCCACCCGGGTGCTGAACTTCGCGCACGGTGACCTCGCCACCTTCGGCACCTACGTCGCCTTCGCCGCGATCACAGGCGGCATGTCGCTCGGGATCGCACTGCCCCTCGCGATTTTGGTGGGCGCCGTGATTGCTGTGGTCTTCTACTTCGGGGCGGTGGTCCCCGCGCAGCGGAAGGGGGCCTCACCCCTGGGAACCGTGATCCTCACCTCCGGCCTCGCCCTCATCCTCCAAGGGCTCACCGTCTACCGCTGGGGCGCGGAGCCTGACCGCTTCCCGTTCCCGCTCTCGGACAGCAAGGTCTGGCAGATTGGCCCCGTCTATGTGAGCCAGCTCTCGATCGGCACGCTCACCGCCGCAGCGGCGACGAGCCTGGTGCTGTACCTGCTCACCCAGAAGACCCGACTCGGCCTCGCCATGAGGGCCACGTCTGAGAACCTCCCCGCGGCGCAGACGCTCGGCATCCCCACTCGCCGAGTGCTTGCCTTCTCCTGGGGCGTCGCGGCGGCCCTCGCGGTGATCGCCGGAGTCTTCCTCGCGCCCGCGCTGCTTCTCGACCCGTTCTTCATGCTCGACCCGATGTTCAAGGGGCTCGCCGCTGCGGTGCTGGGGGGCCTGAACAGCCTGCCGGGTGCGATCGTTGGCGGCCTGATCCTCGGCGTGGCGGAGGCGGTGAGTGGCGCCTATCTGGCGATCGAGTTCAAAAGCTCACTCGCTTTCGTCCTGATTGTCGTGGTGCTGCTCCTCCGACCGGAGGGGCTCCTGGGCCGCGAGTTCCAAGAGCGCGTGTAAGAGGAACTAGCGCTCGACTTCGATAGCAGACTGACGCACTTCGATGTGGTCCTTCGAACACCCATCGAAGCGCGTCAGCCGTCGTTACCAGATCATTACCGGGGAGCCGCGGCGTGCTGAGGAGCGGTGGAGGTCTGAGCGTCGAAGACAACCTTGGCTACCGGTTCCTCGCGGACATCGAATCCATCGTCAAAACTGCGCTGCTCGGTGCTTCGGATCAGCCGACAATTCCCGGTGTCCTTCAAATAAGTTTCCCCGAGAGTAGTGGCGTCTTCAGCGCAAACGATCGGTCCAGCGGCAGTCCGATAAAGCACCTGCTTTCGAGCAGAATCGTAATAGAGCCCATCAACCTGCCTCTCGACCGGAGGGATAAACAGCGGTTCACTACCGCTCATGCTGGGTTGGACTTCAACATCAACCCAGGCTCGGCCCAACTTACGGTTCACCGCAAAGTCCGCTGAGATTTGCTGGTTCGAATTGTCGAGCGGCGCCTCGTAGACAATGACCTGTTCGGCATTCGCCACTCCGACAAACCCAACTACTAACGCACCGACTAATTTGCTTAACGATTTCATAATCTTCTTTCTCCTTCGAGATTGGTTTCGACCGTCAATGGCCTCTTCGTGAGTCGGAGAGCATTTCGCGTGCCACACATTGTGCTGCTCCTTGCCGAGGCCGATGACGGGCCAATGGGAGATTCGCGTCGAACGCTCGACACCTTCACGCACCACTCGACATCCTCCATGCTCGCGGCCTCCTTGTGCTTAGATGGATACCGAGGCAATCAGATTGTCGTCCCTTCGGCACAACACTTATGTCGCGGAAGAGGTGGCGGCGGCGGTCGCGTTCCTGGCGCGAAACCACGATCTGCTCGGACGCATCGCCTCGGTAGAACGTGAGAAATAATCCAAATCATTGCCTCACCGATGCGATATGCCCTGGCGGTAACCGCACGGGGTTGAACCCATGGACTTGAACTTCACGCCCGCGGAACAAGCGTTTCGCGAAGAGGTGCGCGCCTTTGTCGCGGCCCGCCTGCCCCAAGACATCTGCAACAAAGTGTCGAACGGCGCAGGCGTGTCGAAAGAGGAGCTCATCCGCTGGCACCGAATCCTCCACCAGCACGGTTGGGGGGCGCCGAACTGGCCGAAGGAATTCGGGGGTACGGGCTGGGGACCGGTCCAGAAGTTCATTTTCGAGGAAGAGTGCGCGGCCGCCGGCGCCCCGGCCTTGTTGCCATTCGGACTCAAGATGGTAGGGCCGGTGATCATGGCCTTCGGCAATGCGGCGCAGAAGCAGCGCTTTCTTCCGCGCATCGCGTCCGCCCAGGACTGGTGGTGCCAGGGGTACTCCGAGCCGGGTGCGGGCTCGGACCTCGCGTCCCTGAAAACGCGCGCGGTGCGCCGGGGTGAGCATTACGTCGTCAATGGCCAGAAAACCTGGATCACCTTGGCGCAGCACGCGGACTGGATCTTTTGTCTGGTTCGGACCGACCCGGCTGCCAAGCAACAGTCCGGGATCTCCTTCTTGCTGATCGACATGAAATCGCCCGGGATCACGGTGCGCCCGATCGCGACGATGGGCGGCCACCACGAGGTCAATGAGGTCTGGTTCGAGGAGGTCCGCGTGCCCGCGGAGAACCTGGTGGGCGAAGAGAACAAAGGCTGGGAGTATGCCAAGTTTCTGCTTGGCCATGAACGCACCAACATTGCTGCCGTCGGTACATCCAAACGCGAGTTGCGGCGCCTGATACGGATTGCATCGGCGGAGCGCAAGCATGGCAAGCCGTTGATCGAAGACCCCTACTTCGCGGCTCGGGTGGCGCTTTTGGAGATCGAGCTGATCGCCCTGGAGATCACCAACCTGCGGGTGGTGTCGGCGGAAAGCGAACGGCGGGCACCGGGCACCGAGGCATCCCTGCTGAAGATCAAGGGCAGCGAGATCCAGCAGGCAATCGCGGAATTGACGATGCAGACGCTTGGGCCCGACGCCGTCTCCCTACAGCAAGGAACGATTGCGACTGATGGCGCACCCGAGCAACTGGGCCCGCCCTACCCTGAGCCGCCGGCCGCGACCTACTGCAACATGCGGAAGACCTCGATCTACGCTGGCAGCAACGAGATTCAGAAGAACATCATCGCCCGCTCAATTCTGGGCCGCTAGGACGCCATGGATTTCAACCTGACCAAAGAGCAGCAGATGCTGAGCGATCTGGTCCAGGGCTTCGTGACCAAGGAATACACTTTCGAGGCTCGCCGCCGGATTCTGAAGTCCCCCGACGGTTGGAGCCGGGAGGTCTGGTCGAAACTGGCGGAGATGGGACTGCTATCGCTGCAGGCTCCCGAGGAGTACGGAGGAATGGGGCCCTCGGCGATCGAGACGATGTTGACGATGCAGGCGATGGGTCGGGCGCTGCTTTTGGAACCGTACCTGTCCAGCGCCATACTCGCGACCGCGCTGGTGCGCGACCTCGGCTCTTCCGCCCAGAAGCAAGCCCTGTTGCCGCCGTTGACCGCTGGAGAAAAGATCGCCGTTCCGGCGCACCTCGAGCGTGGTTCGCGCTACGACCTGAGCCGAGTGCAAACCTCGGCGGTCCGCAGCCGCAACGGCTACCTCTTGAATGGCCGTAAGACGGTCGTCCTCCATGCCACTGCGGCGGACCTTCTGATCGTATCGGCGCGCACGGCAGGCAACACCGAGGACGAGGCGGGGCTCTCGCTCTTCGCGGTCGAACGCGAGGCGAAAGGCATCTCCCTGCAGAGCTACCCCACCCTCGATGGGCGGCGCGGCGCGGACGTCACTCTGCGCGATCTGCAGGTGCCGCGCGAGGCGCTGCTCGGTCCCGAGGGCGAAGCCTTTCCCGCGCTCTCGGCGGCATGGGATCTCGGGATTGCGGCTCTTTGCGCGGAGGCGGTCGGCGCCCTGGAGGCGATCTTCCAGCTGACCGTCGAGTACACCAAGACTCGCAAACAGTTCGAGGTGCCGATCAGCCATTTCCAGGCGCTGCAGCACCGAATGGTGGACATGCTGATCCATGTCGAGCAGGCGAAGTCGATGGGCTACCTCGCGGCGATGCGCTGTGATGAGCGCGACGCGGCGGTGCGCGGACGAGCCATCTCCGCCGCCAAGGTGCGGATCGGCCAAGCCTGTCGTTCGGTGGGCCAAGAGGCGATCCAACTCCATGGGGGGATGGGCGTGACGGACGAGATGAGCGTGAGCCATTATTTCAAGCGGCTCACCGCGATCGAGCTTTCCTTGGGGGATACCGAGCACCACCTCGAGAAATTCGCTCGAAGGGAGAACGCATGAGCGGAACGAACTACTCGACGCAGGGAGCGGTCGCGGTCATCACCCTGGATAGTCCCCCGGTCAACGCACTTAGCTATGAGGTGCGAAGCGGTCTGATGGCGGGTCTCGACCGGGCCGTGGCCGACGACAAGGTGAAGGCGATCGTCCTGATTGGCGGCGGAAAGATCTTTTCCGCGGGAGCCGACATCCGGGAATTCAACACACCCTCGGCAGGCGCTGAACCGAATCTGTATTCACTCCTCCGCGCGATCGAGGAGAGCCCCAAGCCGGTGGTGGCAGCAATTCACGGCGCTGCGACCGGCGGAGGTCTGGAGCTGGCCCTCACCTGCCACTATCGACTCGCCGTGCCAGGAGCGCAGATCTCGCTGCCCGAGGTGAAGCTTGGGCTGGTACCTGGCGCGGGAGGCACGCAGCGTCTTCCGCGCGTCGTCGGGCTGGAGACAGCGCTCAACCTGATCGTCTCCGGCGCGTCGGTGGCATCCGAGCAGCTCAAAGGCACCGCACTGTTTGACGCGCTTCTGGAGGGGGACCTACTTCAAGGTGCGGTGGCCTTCGCCGCAAAGCTCAGCCCCGAAAAGCCCCATCGGCTGGTGCGCGACCTTCCGATCCAGCACCCGAACCCGGAAGGCTTCCTCGAGTTTGCCCGAAACGCAGTGGGGGCCGTCTCGAAGGGGTACCCCGCCCCCCTCAAGTGCATCGACGCGATTGCCGCGGCGGTCTCCAAGCCTTTCGCCGAAGGACTGCGGATCGAGCGCGAGCTTTTCATACAGCTGATGCAGACGAGCGAGTCGAAAGCGCTCAGGTACGCGTTCCTTGCCGAGAGGGCGGCGTCGAAGATTCCCGACGTGCCGGAAGATACTCCGCCACGGGCGATCCGAAACGCGGCGGTGATCGGAGCGGGCACGATGGGAGGCGGCATCGCGATGTCCTTCGCCAACGTCGGGATCCCCGTAACGGTGTTGGAAGTGAAGAAAGAAGCGCTCGACAAAGGGATCGCCACGGTTCGGAAGAACTACGAAGGCAGCGCGAAGAAGGGGAAGCTGACCGCCGCGCAGCTCGCAGAACGGACCGGGCTGATCCGGCCGACGCTAAACTACGCCGACCTCGCTCAGGCCGACATCATCATCGAAGCGGTGTTCGAGGACATGGCGGTGAAGTTGGACGTGTTCGGGAAGCTCGACGAGATCGCGAAACCAGGCGCTATCCTGGCGAGCAACACGTCCACCCTGGACTTGAACAAGATCGCGCGCGCCACCCGCCGCCCCCAGGATGTGATCGGCACGCACTTCTTCAGCCCTGCGAACGTGATGAGACTTTTGGAAGTGGTGCGCGGATCGGCGACGCAGAAAGACGTCCTCGCCACGGTGATGGGGCTGGCGAAGAAGCTTAACAAGACGGGGGTGGTTGCCGGAGTCTGCGATGGATTCATCGGCAACCGGATGCTCGAGTTCTACTGGCGTGAGACGATGTTCATGCTGGAAGAGGGCGCGTTGCCGCAGCAGGTCGACTTTGCGCTGGAACAATGGGGAATGGCGATGGGACCGTTCCGGGTTTCGGATCTCGCCGGCAACGATGTGGGCTGGTACATCCGCAAGCGCCGCTACGTTGAGAAGCCGCAGATGAAGTTCTCTCGGATTGCCGACCGGATCTGCGAGCTGGGCCGGTTCGGACAGAAGACGGGCGCCGGTTGGTATCGCTACCAGGCGGGAAAGCGCGACGCCATTCCCGATCCGGCGGTGGAGGAGCTGATTGCCGCATACCGGAAGGAGATCGGCGTGACCCCTCGCCGGATCTCCGATGAAGAAATCGTCGAGCGCTCCGTTTTCGCATTGGTGAACGAGGGGGCGAGAATCCTGGAGGAAGGCATCGCCCTTCGCGCTTCGGACATCGACGTGGTTTACCTCACCGGCTATGGCTTCCCTCGGTTCCGCGGCGGGCCGATGTTCTATGCCGACACGATTGGGCTTTATGGCGTGGTGCGCAGGATGAAGCGTTTTGCCGCAAATCCGCACGGCGATCCGGACTTCTGGAAGCCGGCGCCGCTGCTCGCCAAATTGGCCGCCGAAGGAAAATCCTTCCATTGAGCGGGAGACATCCATGACCGACGCAGTGATCGTATCCACGGCCCGAACCGGGCTCGCCAAATCCTGGCGAGGCGCCCTGAACATGACCTACGGCGCGACGCTGGGCGGCCACGTGGTCAAGGCTGCGGTCGAGCGCGCCAAGCTCGACCCCCCCGAAGTGGAAGATGTACTGATGGGCTGCGCTCTGCCGGAGGGGACCACCGGCGGAAACATCGCTCGCCAGATCGCGCTTCGCGCCGGGCTGCCGCCCAGCACAGCCGGGACGACGGTCAACCGTTTCTGCTCGTCGGGTCTGCAAACCATCGCCATCGCCGCCCAGAGGGTGATCGTCGATCGCGTGCCGGTGATCGTGGCAGGCGGGTTGGAGTCCATCTCCTGCGTGCAGAACGAGCTGAATTCGCACATGGCAAGAGATCCATGGCTCATTCAGCACAAACCCGCGATCTACGACTCGATGCTTCAGACCGCGGAGACGGTGGCGAAGCGCTACGGCATTGATCGCAAGAGACAGGATGAATACGGCGTCCGCAGCCAGCAGCGCGCCGCCGCGGCGCAGGCGGCCGGAAGATTCAAAGATGAGATCGTTCCAATCACCACCCTGATGGCGATCGCCGACAAGGAGTCGGGCCGACTGTTCACTCGGGAAGTCACGCTTTCGGCCGACGAAGGAATTCGGCCGGACACGACGTACGAAGCGGTCTCCCAGATCAAGCCGGCTCTGTCCGGCGGTGTCGTTGCGGCCGGCAATGCCAGCCAATTCTCGGACGGCGCTTCTGCTTGCGTGGTGATGGACGCTAAGCTCGCGCAGAGGCGCGGGCTGCAGGCGCTCGGCATCTTTCGCGGTTTCGCGGTCGCCGGTTGCGAGCCGGACGAGATGGGCATCGGGCCGGTGTTCGCCGTGCCTCGGCTGCTGGAACGGACCGGCATCAAGATGCAGGAAGTCGGGCTCTGGGAGCTGAACGAGGCTTTTGCCGTGCAGGTGATCTACTGCCGCGACCGGCTGGGCATCCCGGACGACCAGCTGAATGTCGACGGCGGGGCGATCGCCATCGGCCACCCCTACGGCATGACTGGCGCACGGCTGGTCGGCCACGCCCTGATCGAAGGCAAGCGGCGCGGCGTGAAGTACGTGGTTGTCACCATGTGCGTGGGCGGTGGGATGGGTGCAGCGGGGCTGTTCGAAGTGGCATGACTCAGTCAGCTTCGCGCTTCTTCAGCCTGAACGTACCTATCCCCTTCGCCTGCACCTCTCCCGAGGCGTCCCGCACTTCGCCCTCGCAAAACACCAGCGAACGGCCGCTTCGCAGCACCCGCCCCTCAGCGCGCAATAATCCCGAGCAGGGGCGAATGAAGTTCACGGTGAGGCTGACCGTCACGATCCCGGCGGCATGACCATCTGTCGTCCGCGCCGCCGAGCCCATGGCGACATCGAGCAAGGTAAGAAGAACGCCACCGTGCGCGAATTTCCAGCTGTTGGTCAGTTCGTGGCGAACCTCAATCGACACCACGGCACGTCCCTTCTCCCGGTGCTCGGCGCGGGCAGCCAACAGCTTCAGAAAAGGAATTTTGCGACCGAAGAAGGCCTCGCCGACCGGGCTCGTCATGCGATCGAAGAGCCGCCATCCACCACGATGTATTGCCCGGTAATGTGCCGCGACGCTTCCGAGGCGAGAAGCGCGATCGTTCCTTTCAGATCCTCTGGCCCCCCCAATCGACGGAGCGGCGTCGCGGCGACGATTTTGTCTTCCATCTTCTCGAGCAACCCTCGAGTCATCTTCGAGGGGAAAAACCCGGGGCAGATGGCGTTCACATTGATGTTGTACTGGCCCCACTCCGCCGCCAATGCGCGAGTGAAGCTGATCGCCGCTGCCTTGCTGGTGTTGTAGGCGATGGTCGTCATCTCGGGGGGACCGGCGTGGAGGCCGGCGACCGAAGCCACGTTGATAATCTTCCCGGAGCGCTTGGGGATCATGCTGCGCCGGCCCACGTCCTGGGTGAGAAAGAACATCGCGTTGATGTTCAGGTCCATCACCTTCTTCCACGCCTCCGCGGGATAACTCTCGGCGGGTGCGCCCCAGGTGGTGCCTGCGTTGTTGACGAGAATGTCGATGCCACCAAACTTTCCCAACACCACATCCACCATCTTTGGAATGCCTTCGAAGTGAGAAAGGTCGCCGGCAATGGTCAGCACCTGGATCCCTTTCTCCCCAAGATGCTTGGCGGCCTCGTCCAGCTCGCCCTGCTTGCGGGCGATGAGCGCCACCTTGGCGCCCAATTCACCGAGGGCCTCGGCCATCTGCAGCCCCAGCCCGCGAGAGCCTCCGGTGATCAGGGCTGCCTTGCCTGAGAGATCGAACAATTGTTTTACGTCCATTTTCTAGCCCCCTTTTAGCTGAACCGCTGCACGGTGCGTTGCCAAACTCGCTCGAATAGACTCGCCACGCCTCCCGGCATGACGTACATGCAAACAATCAAGGAGACTCCGTAGACTGCCCAAGAAGCCGATTTCGAAATCTCGTACGTCAGGCTGGGCATGAATTGGATGAAGATGGCGCCGAGGACGGCCCCCGAGATCGATGCCAGCCCTCCCACCACGACGCCCACGAGCAAGGTGATGGAGAGCCACGCGGTGAAGCTGTCCGGCGACACGTATCCGACCGAGAGCGCGGCAAGCGACCCCGCAATTCCGGTGTAGGAAGCGCTCAACCCGAAACAGAAGGATTTGTAGAGCGCATTGTGGATGCCCATCGTTTGAGAAGCGATCGGGTTATCTCGGATCGCGATGATCGCTCGGCCGATTCGACCTCGCAAAAGATTCGAGGCGATGAGCGTGAGCAAAAGCAAAATGGCCAAGGTGAGGAAATAGATCCACTGGTCCGGATTGAGCTTCAGAAAGTGCGGCGAATCCGGCTTGGGAACGACCATCCCCTGAGTGCCCCCGGTCCAGGCATCATAATGCTTGAGAATTTGCGGCACGGATAGGGCGAGCGCGAACGTGGCCAACGCCAGATAGGTTCCGGCCAACCTCAGCGCCGGCAGTCCGAAGAGAAAGCCGACCACGAAGCAAAGTACGCCGGAAACCGGGAGCGTCCATCCGTAGGCGATGGCCCACCGCTCGATCAAAATCGCCGTGGTGTATCCGCCGATCGCATAAAACGCTCCATGTCCGAGCGAGATCTGCCCGTTGTACCCCGTCAGGATGTTCAAGCCGAGCAGCGCGATCGCGTAGGAACAAACCTGGGAGTATTGAAAGAGCGCATAGTCGCTGCTCACCAAGGGAAGCCCGCAAGCAAGCGCCACCCATGCGAGCGCCGCGATCCATGTGGCGCTGCGCTGCGATTCCGAGGCCCGGCTGCCCCCCAGAACCGATTTGACTATGGGCGCAGTCATCCTTTTGCCTCGCTCAGGCGTGCTGCGCGCGACCGAACAGGCCGCTCGGTTTGAAGATCAAAACGAGGACGATGATCGCCAACGCCACGGTCAGCTTGAGATCTGTGCCGATGAATCGGATGTAGGTTCCCGCCAGGTTTTCGATAATCCCCACCAGGAATCCGCCAACCACCGCGCCGGATGGGCTCGTGAAGCCGCCGAGGGTGGCGGAGGCAAACGCGTAGATCAGGATGCCCCCCATCATGTTCGGATCAAGAAACAGAACCGGTGCGACCAGCATGCCAGCGACCGCCCCGAGCGCCGCAGCCAGGCCCCATCCCAGCGCGAGCATCCAGCCGACGCGAATGCCCACCAGGCGGCTCGGGACTGGATATTGAGCCGCGGCCCGCATCGCGAGCCCGAGATCGGTGTAGCGGAAAAAGAAGTAAAGCAGAACCAGCAGTGCCAGGGTGATCCCGAGCGAGCCCAGGCTGTGGGCGCTGAGCACAATCCCCGCGATGGTGATCGGCGCCATCGGAAACGGGCTGGGAAATGTCTGAATGGTGTGGCTGAAGATCCAACCCGCCAGGCTGTTGAAGATCGTGAGCAGGCCGATGGTAACGATGGTGATGGCCAGCACCGGAGCGCGCTCCAGCGGCCGCAAGATCGCGCGCTCGATCGTGATTCCACCCACGAAAGCGATGAGTAGGGTGGCGAAGAATGCCGCCCAATACGGCGCACCTGCATGGATCAGTGACACCGCGATGTAGGTCGAGAACATGGCCATCTCGCCCTGGGCGAAGTTGACCGCGTTGGTGGCCACATAGGTCATCACCAAAGCCAGCGCCAGCGCGGCGTAGATCCCGCCGGAAGCGAGGCCCGAAACGATCTGTTGCAGAAAAGCGTCCACCGCTACGCTTCGTGCTGCATCAGAGGCCGTTCGAAGCCGGTGCCGGGCCCAAAGGCTTTCCGCCAGCGCCTGCTTCGAACGTCAAGGGCGAGTTGGCCGGCTGCTGGTTCACTCCCGGCTTGGTCCAATCGCAAACGCCGGTGGCGAAGACCTGCTGCAGGCGCGCCAACTGCGTGGCGGTGAACGTTACGGTGTAGTCCGCAGCGGTCCGAAGGTCTGGGCGCAGACGGGCTCTGCTCATGAAATGTCTTAAACATTGACATTGCCTCGGAGCGAGCTTTGCGCGTTAACTCAACTCTTTGCTCAGTTCAAGGGGAACGCATTTCGGCCCCGAGGAGCGAGCATGGATAAAATCTGGAAAAAACACTGGCCTGCCTCGGTCGACGAGGCGTCGATTCGCTTTTCCGACGAGCCACTTCCCGCGCACCTCGGCCGCCAGGCCGAGCGGGTTCCCGATCGGCCGGCCCTGATCTTCTACGGCCGCGAAGTCACCTTTCGCGAGCTGGACGCGGCGGTAAGCCGCTTCGCCGGCTGGCTACGCAGCCGCGGAATTGAGGCCGGGGATCGGGTCGCGGTTTCTCTCGAGAACTCGCCACAGTTCGCCATCGCCTATTACGGCTCGCTCCGCGCCGGAGCAATCGTCGTGTGTCTCAATCCGATGCACAAGGCGGTCGAGTTGCTCCACCAATTCCAGGACTCCGGAGCCCGGGCGTTGGTGACGTCGGATCAGGGTTACGCCCTGGTCGCGCCGATCCGCAACCAGACTCGGCTCGAATTCGTGGCGGTGACCTCCTACCGCGACTTTTTGCCCAACGAGCCGGATTTGCCTCCACCGCCCTCCTTCCTGGAACCGACAAGCGCCTGTCCGGACACCGAATCATTTTCCGAGATTTTGGAGAAAGGGCCGCAGCTAACGATGCCCGTGTCGAGGGCGCCCGAGGATACAGCGCTGTTGCAATACACCTCAGGCACCACCGGCACTGCGAAGGCGGCCGAGATCACGCACCGAAATCTGGTCGCAAACTGCGAGCTGCAGCGCGTGTACGTCGGCGTCCACGAGGAAGACACCACGCTCGGGGTGTTACCGTGGTTTCACATCACCGGGATGGAATGCCAGATGAACATGATGGCGTACGTCGGCGCATCGTTGGTCGCGATCGGCCGTTTCGATCTAGTGACCGTGCTGCGCGCGATCGAGCGCTACCGGTGCAGGCGGACGACGCTGATCACCACGGTCAATGCCGCAATCGTCAACTTCTCCCGCGCCCGCGAGTTCGACCTCTCGTCGCTGCGTGCTTGCTTCTCGGGTGGAGCCCCTGTGCCCCCGGAGATCGCCCGACGGTGGGAGGCGCTCACCGGCTATGCGTTGATCGAGGGCTACGGCTTGAGCGAAACCACTGCACCGACGCACATCAATCCTCCACACCGGCCCAAGTACGGCACGATCGGCCTTCCGCTGCCGCTCACCGACGCCCGCATCGTCAGTCTGGAGGATAGTGCGACCGAGCTCGGCATCGGGCAATCGGGGGAAATTGCGGTACGCGGGCCGCAGGTGATGAAGGGATATTGGCGCAACCCCGCCGCGACCGCAGAGGCGTTCCGCGACGGCTGGTTTCTCACCGGCGACATCGGCCGCGTCGATGAAGAAGGGTACTTCACCATTCTCGAGCGCAAGAAAGACCTGCTCAAGGTGTCCGGGTACTCCGTCTTTCCAGCGGAGGTTGAGGCGATGATGTATCGCCACCCCGCCATTGCTGAAGTTGCCGTGGTGGGCGTGCCCCATCCTTATCGAGGCGAAGACCCGGTCGGCTTTGTGGTGTTGAAGCCAGACGCCCAGGGGATGGTGCTCGAGGAAGAGCTCGCGCAGTGGTGCCGCTCGGAAATGGCTGTCTACAAGGCGCCGCGATCGATTTACTTTGTGAACGCCCTGCCCAAGACCGCGTCGGGAAAAATTCTGAGGCGCGAGCTGCGCGAGAAGGCCGCCGACGTCCTCCGTCAAACGGCATGAAAGATTCGACTCCCATGCGAGAAATCAAAGCCTTCGTCGTCACCGGATCCTCGAGCGGAGTGGGGGCCTCCACCGCGGTGGAGCTCGCGCGTCGCGGTTGGGCCGTGGTGATCAATTACAGCAAGAGCCACACCGAGGCGGAAGAGATCGCGCAGGCCTGCGTTCGCGCCGGCGGGGAAGCAGTGGTGGTGCGAGGTGATGTGGCGCAAGACGCCGACTGCCGCCGCCTCGCCGCCGCCGCATTGGACAAATGGGGTCGCCTCGACGGTCTGGTAAACAACGCCGGCACAACGAAATTCGCTCCGATGCGCAACCTCGACGCGCTGTCGGCCGAGGACTTTCACCGGATCTTTTCAGTCAATCTGATCGCCGCGTACCAGATGATCCGCGCTTGCGAAGGCCCGTTGCGCACGGCCCGAGGCGCCGTGGTCAATGTTTCATCGATCGCCGGGACCCTGGGTATCGGTTCCTCGGTCGCGTACGCCTGCTCCAAAGGCGCGCTGAACACGCTCACGCTCGCTCTTGCCCGCGCTCTTGGGCCGGAAATCCGGGTGAACGCCGTGCTTCCAGGGTTCACCGAAACACGGTGGCTCAAGCAGGGCCTCGGCGACCAATACGCCCGGGCCAAAGCGGCCTATTGCGAGCAGAGCGCGCTCGGCACGACGCTGACGCCCGAGGAGGTGGCGGCCAGCATTGTCGCGCTGCTGGAATCGAAGAAGATCACCGGCCAACTTTTGACAGTCGACGCCGGCCGCAGCATCGGAACGATGTAACGCGCAGACGGGTGCCATCTTCCGTTCACTGCTGGTAGCGGCGCAGCTCCAGCTTACCGATCTGATTGCGATGCACCTCGTCAGGCCCGTCCGCCAGCCGCAGCGAGCGCGCCTCGGCGTACGCCTTCGCCAGGAATCTATCCGTGACGCCCCCGCCGCCATGCGCTTGGATCGCCCAGTCGATCACCTGGCACGCCATGTTCGGGGCTGCCACTTTGATCATTGCGATTTCTTTGGCCGCCGATCGGTTGCCCACGTTGTCCATCATGTATGCCGCATTGAGCACCAAGAAGCGCGCCTGATCGATGTTGATCCGCGCTTCGGCGATCCGCTCCTGAGTAACGCTCTGCTCCGCGATCGGCCGTCCGAACGCGACGCGTTTTAGAACCCGTTCGCACATCTTCTGCAACGCCCGCTCCGCCAGGCCGATCAGCCGCATGCAATGATGAATCCGGCCCGGGCCGAGCCGACCCTGCGCGATTTCGAAGCCCCTCCCTTCCCCCAACAGCACGCTCGAAAGGGGCACGCGCACGTTTTCAAACACGATTTCCGCATGACCGTGCGGCGCATCGTCGAACCCAAACACCGGCAAGTGCCGCAAGACTTTGATACCGGGTGTTTCCATCGGCACGACGAGCATCGATTGCTGCAGGTGCCGATTGGGATTCCCTGGGTCAGTCTTGCCCATGAAGATCAGCACCTTACAGCGCGGATCGTTGGCGCCGGACGTCCACCACTTGTGTCCATTAATCAGGTAGTGATCGCCTTCTCGCACGATGCTTGCCTGAATGTTGGTGGCGTCGCTCGAAGCGACCGCCGGTTCGGTCATCGCGAAGGCGGAGCGAATCTTCCCCTCGAGCAGGGGTTGCAACCATTGCTTCTTATGTTCCGCCGTACCGTAACGCACCAACACTTCCATGTTTCCGGTATCCGGCGCACTGCAGTTGAACGCTTCGGGCGCGATCGGCGAGCGTCCCATGATTTCGCACAGCGGCGCATACTCGAGATTGGTGAGGCCCGCGCCGTGCTCGGACTCGGGGAGAAAGAGATTCCACAAGCCTTGGGCGCGCGCTTTGGTTTTCAAATCCTCGACGACTCGAGTTGGCACCCAGACGTTGCCCTTGCGACGATTTTCCTCCAGTTCGTCGTCGAATTTTGCCTCTGCGGGATAGATGAATTCGTCCATGAACGCGTTGAGCTTCGCTTGCAGCGACTTCGTCTTTTCCGAAAACGCGAAATCCATGATCTTCCCCTGTCGAGTGATCCACGCGTCGAAGGGCTAACGCTTAGCCCCCGCGAGCGATGAGTTGCTCCACTTGTCGCCACCCTTGTTCGGCAAGTGGCCCTGCGCGGCGGCCGGCCTCAATCGCGTTCGGGTTGGAGGCGTTGCCTTGTAGCGCCCGCGCCATGATCCCCTGAAGAATGCCGGCGAGCCGGAACATGTTGAACGCCATGTAATACTCCCACTCGTTCTCCGGAACCCGATCGCGACCGACGCGACGGCAATAGGCGCCAAGGTACTCCGACTCCGAAGGAATACCGAGCGCTCGAAAATCCTCTCCCACCAACCCACGGAACTGATCGGGCGTTAAACGCCAGGTCATGCAGTGATAGGAAAAATCCGAGAGGGGATGTCCCAATGTCGACAGCTCCCAGTCCAGCACGGCCAGCACGCGCGGCTCGCTGGGATGAAAAATCAGATTGTCGAGGCGGTAATCACCGTGGACGATGCGCGTCTCATCGTCGGCTGGAATGTGTTCCGGCAGCCAGGCGATCAGATTATCCATCGCCTCAATCTTTTCCGTCTCCGAAGCGCGGTACTGCTTCGTCCAGCGATCGATCTGGCGCGCGAAGTAACTCCCGCTCTTGCCATAGTCCCCAAGACCGATGGCGCGATAATCGACCCGATGGAGGGCGGCGATGATCCGGTTTGTTTCGTCGAAAACCGCGCTGCGCTCAGAGCGGGTCAGTCCGGGCAGCCGCGGATCCCAGAAGATGCGACCTTCCACGTAATCCATGATGTAGAACGCAGTGCCGATCACCGTGTCGTCCTGGCATAAGGCGTAAGTCTTGGCCACGGGGACATCGGTTTGGGAGAGCGCCGTGATGACGCGATACTCTCGATCTACGGCGTGCGCGGAGGGCAAGAGCTTGCCGGGAGGCTTGGAGCGCATCACGTAGCGTCTGCCGCGCGCGTGAATGAGAAACGTCGGATTGGATTGTCCACCGCTGAATTGTTCGACCTCGATCGCGCGGATCGATTCATCCACCTGCCGGCGCATGTACTCGGCCAACCGAACAACATCGAAACGATGCGCTTCACGAACCGGCCCGGTTTCCACGAAACCTCCCTTTACCTCTCGACTTTCAAAGACGCTGCTTCGGAGGAGGTAGGATTCGAACCTACGAAGGGCTTTCACCCTTGGCGGTTTTCAAGACCGCTGCCTTCAGCCGCTCGGCCACTCCTCCGCCTGATTTTATTAAGTTTTTTCGCTTCGACTTGTAATTCTGTCCCTTGGGGCAGTAAAAGGGCAGTAATTGGAGGTAAACGGTATGGCTCGACTGTGGATTAAGGGTGAAGCGGGTAGCTGGGCTGGTGGTCGCATTGCGCTTGATAAAGATGGCGATCGGGTTTGGGTGATCCAAAAGATGGTTGGCCCCTCTCGCCATAACATAACGCTGCAGGTTGATTCCGAGCGAAAAGCGCTGATCGAACTGGCGCGGTTCGAGGAAGATCCGGAGAGGTACTCCCATCGCACGGTGAAGCAGCCGATCGTTTTGGATGATGCGGCGATCTCCGATTTCATCGCCTTTAAGAACCGCGCGGCGCAATCCAAGAAGCATGTTTTCGACGCTGAAAACTACCTCAAGCGGTGGCAAGAGCTGTTCGGCCCGAGGGACATCCGATCGTTCACCACTGCCGATTTGTTGGCCTGGCTGGATGGGCGCAAGCCGTGGACCAAGCCGCAGAGCGGCAGAAAGCATTTGCTCATTCACTTGAAGGCGTTCACGAACTACCGCAGATCCGGAACGGCGGATCTGGAGATCAACCGCGATCCTTCCCTCGCGTTGCGGATGCCAGCCGTGAGAGCGGCCAGGACGGTCAAGGCTAAAGATTATTCGATCGCGGATACCGAGAAGCTTTATCGCAACCTCGATAATCAAGCGATGCGCGATATGCTGCTGGTCCACGCTAAGACCGGTTTGCACGGCAGCGAAGTTTCCAGGCTCATCTTCAAAGTTGGCGGTTCGAGGGTGGATGTGGTGGAAGGGCAAGGCGCGATTTCTGCGGTTTTGCACATCATCCACAAATCCGGAGACGAGCACTTGCAATCGATCGACGCGCAAACCCTTTGCGCGGTCCAGCGGCTGGTAGCTCGGGGTTATCCGCCCGATAGCGGTCATTTTCATCGGAAGCTGCAACAGCTTTGCACCTCTCTCAAATTACCGGCGATGGCCATGGGTAGATTTAGGCACGCCTTTGTCAGCTGGCTCTCTCAATGCGGGAAGCTGGTCCATCCGTCCGGTGGTGAGGGACTGCCGTTGACCGTAATTCGGGATCTAGTTGGCCACCGAAATGCCGAGACCACCGATGTCTTTTATCGGCATCAAAAAATCCCGCCTATGGGTGTGGTACCGCTCGCGCTCCATCATCCGCAAGATCCAGTCCCCTTGGCTTCGGCTGCCGCCCGACCAGTCGCTTCCCCCGCATAACCGCCAACACCGACGCGCTGGTGATCATGGTGCAGCGCCCTACCTTTGGGGCTCGGCGCAAGCGCCCTTGTCGCAGTAATTCGAACAGGCACCAGCGACCGCATTTCAAAAGCTCCATGGCATCCTGCGAGCTGAGGGTGGGCAATCGCTCTAGGCGATCAAGCGCGGTTAGGCTGGGATTGCTCTGCACGACTAACTAGCGCTCTCCAGCAGATCGATCAGTGACTGAATCTGCTGCTTAATGACTCGATCGGTTGCGTTGCTCTTTTCCGTTCTGAGAAGTTCCAGCGTTTCGTTGAAGCTAGCGGTACCGGGACCGTTCCTAACCGCACTCTGGACAGCTGGCACCAACAGCGGTTGAAGGCGAGCTGGTAGCCTGGCAAGCTCAGCTTCGATTTCCTCTTCAAGAGTCATTGCCTCACCATTTCTCGATCTCACTCGGCCACCGCTGCAGGCGTTTGAGCGTGGTGCCATTGGTCCTGATTCGATAGACCGCAAGCACGCCGTTGACGTTTCGGAGAACTACGTAAGATTTGCCCTCGAACTCCGTCACTCCGCTTGAATTGGCTGGCTGGACTAATCCTCCAGCATGGAACCACTCAGTCACCGCGCGCTGTAGGAACTCCTTTTCATTGCTCATCGTCGTTTCTTCTAGTCCTTTCAAAAAAAAGAGGGGCGCGATCCGAAGACCACGCCCCCACCCCTTGGGACTTCTAGGCTTTACCTGTATCAAACCAACTACAGGAAGTCAACACAGACATTAATTATGCACATAACTTGCGTATAATTTGCGCATGATTTTCGTATGTTTTGAGAAGATCTCATTAATAACGTCCACATTATCCCGAAGAATGGCGGATCTGGAATCAGGAGCAAGCCATCAAACAAGCGAAGGCGCTGGGCAAAGGCGATGTCCAGGTCTGGATCTACTGCTTCACGCGGGAGACTCTGCTCTTTGCTGGCGCACTCGGTGGGGTGCAGGCTTAACTCAAGGGGGTACGGGGCGCGGTCTTCGGAGTGTGCCCTTCTTTCTGCGCGTGCCCCTCTCTTGATCAGCGCCCTTTGGGTTTGCGCGGCCCACGCTTTTTCCCTAACGGCCATCCGCCTTTTTTCGCGTTTATCCGGGCGGCGCGGGTCTTGGCTGGGCTTCGAGCTTTGCCGCCGATTCTGCCGCCCAAGCGCCCAAGGATGGCCGCTGCAGCCGCGATGGCAGGCGCTGCACGCTTCTTACGCTGGCGCTTGGGCATGGCGGTTATTTTTCATAAACCCTGGTAATCCGGAAAACTGCTATTCAATGCCGTATTTTTGGGACAGCGACTTACGAACGAATCCGGCATCGTAAACCAGGGTGGGCAAATCTGGCCGCTCGGTAAAGCAGACGATGGTGTTTGAGCTCCTGGGCTTCGAGTAGTGATAGGTCTGACCGCCATAGGTGGTGGTTTGAGAGCTTCCGTAAGCCGTATTCCCCACCGCCGTTACGGTCCCGGTGGTGTAAGACTGCTGGGGCGTGGTGTAGCTGCTGGTCTCCGAGCTGTGCGCCCGGTCAATGATCACGAAGTAGTTAAATCCGTGCTCCAGCGCGATGTCTGCGCTGCGCAGCAAAGAAAAGTCCGCCGCGCGCTCCCCAGAAGTATATGCGTTGCCCCTAAAGGTCACGGTCCAGGCGTTTTTATCGAGCTGGGTTTCGGAAAAGCCGCCAGTAAAACCCCTGCCGTGGTAACCGGTGGCGCAACCCATCATCAACACACTTGCCATTACGGCGCCGATCGGGATCAAAACAGGGCATTTCATAGGTAAACCCTCCAAAGCCCCTATAAAAGCCACCTAGGGCCGCAAGAGTCAAATCCCAAATCGGTTTGGGTTTAGAGGCTCGGATCTCGGTGCCCGGCAACATACACGCCGTCGCGACCTTCACAGCTCAAGCAGGGCGAACCGAAGGGCGAACCGCCTTGGCCCGTAGATAACCAAAGATGGTGATTTGGGTCACTGTCACCGAAATGCACGTACATCCAGCGGTGACCCAGCTCGTGATCGAGGCCGTACATATCTCGGCCAATTTCAATGAATTTGTACTCGTAGGTGGAGCCGGAGACCGGGGAGTCGAAATCACCGATATGCACGGTCCACACGCGCTCATCGCGGATCACGATCGATTCGATGCCCTGAGCTGCCCGATCGAAGTCCGGGAGCGGGTGCATTAAGCCGTAGGCCAGGGCGGCGTTCTCGGCAACTACGCTGCAATCCACCGGGTGATTGCTGCCGATCATCCCCAAGACGGTTTCACAGTGCCACGCGGTCGGTGGCGGCGAATAACCGCCGCATCCAAACAGCACCAGCACGACGGTACAGCCCAGCAACCGGCATCTAATCCACCGCGAAACCCTTGCTTTCATCATGGTAGTCCCTTTCCCAAAGAAAGGTTGAGATTTGGGGAACGACTACCGTTCTCGGGAGCGGAAAGGAATACCGAAAGCGACTTGGGTTTCTACCCTCAGCGGTTATCTAAACCGGGGTTTGGCCCGCCAAGACCTTGGAACGTCGAGACTGTCTGTAATTAGGACAGTAATCGGGAAGCAAAAGGGGTCGAAAAATGACCCTTTTGGCTCAATCGAAGAAACTGACCGTCAGTCCCTCCAGCTGGTGCTCAATGGGCGTTAGCTCCCCGCGCTCAACCAGCCAGCTGCAGAATCGTTTAATAACCGCTAGCCGGTGGTATTGGGCGCTGTGCGCCTGCTGCAAGATCTCGGCGATGCGCTCTAAGAAATCCTTTTGTCTCAAGCAGACCGCCGTGCGCTCGCCGTTTAAACGCTTGCGCCACCACTCCAGGTAAAGCCGTTGCTCATACACCCACCTGGGGCTGTTTTTGGCCGCTGAATCGGCAAGGAAAGCGCGGATCCTGACTCGATTGATGTGAATTCGGGATCGGCGCCGCTGGAGCTGTAAAGGCTGCACTCCAAGTCAGACGGATTTCAGAGCGAAAACCTCTATACGCCACGGTCTATTTACGGTCGGCGAAAACCTCTATACGCCACGGTCTAGGTCGGCGGGATTGACTGGTAGCGAGCACAACCGGGGCTTTTTGTTGGCTGCTGGGACTCTCCGGCCTACGCTGGTCAGCATGGGTCCATGGTGGGAAGTAGTCCGGTTTGCTGCCGACAAACTCGTAAGCTGGCCGGTGGTCGCCTTCGTTGCGGTTTGGGCGTTCCGAAAACCTCTTGCCGCGCTCCTTAGCCGCGAAAGCGTCAAGGTTGGACTGGGTAAGGAGCTGTTCACGTTGTCGGCAGAGAGAGCCGTTGAACTCCAAAAGGAGAAAACGGTTGTCGTCAAAGGCTTGGAGGGCTCCGAGTCAGAAAGACTTCTGGAGGTTGCGAAGAATGTCGATGTTTCTCCCATCGTCCAGGAGCAGATGGGGCTGATCCGCGCCGACCTCGAAAGGCTTCACGTCGAGCCGCAACAATTGGTCAATCTTCTGGTCAAACATCTCGCGGTCACTCAGCTGTACCTCAGAGGCGAGGGCATCTATCGAACGATCTTCGGGAGTCAAATTGCGCTGTTGAGACAACTGAACACGACGAACAGCCTTTCGAGAGCGGAGTTGCTGCCATACTACGAAAAGGCCAAGGCCGCCTTCCCAGCGCAGTACGAGAACTATTCGTTCGATGCGTATCTGAAGTACTTGATCGGGCGCGTTCTGATAATCGCGCAAGCCGACCAACGATATGCCATCACTGTTGCTGGCAAAGAGTTCCTCAAGTGGATGACCGAAATGGGACTCCCTGAAGACAAAGCCTTGTGAGACCTCCCGTTGCCCCGTGGCCCTATTAATTCCCTTAACCGCAATCTGGCACCGAAACTGCGAGACATGATGGTTCCGGTCTTTAGGCGTAAAATTCTCGAAACATCCCGGAACGGCAATTCACAATAGTTGGCTAGCAGCACCAGAATCTTTTGGTCTTTCGGGAGCTGCCTGACCGCCGATCGGAGTTGGGCAAGCTTTTCCCGGTGCAACAAGGAATCCTCTGGCGAAGGCGTAGCCTCATCTACCACCAAATCCAAGGAAGACTCGCATTGATCAACTTGGTTCTTAGAGCAGTAATCCAAAGCCGTATTTCTCGCGATAGCCCAGATCCAGGTGGAGAGCGCCGATCGACCGGCATACGAGGGGAGAGCATTAAAGACCCGTAGAAAGACTTCCTGTAAGAGTTCTTCGGTGATTGCTGGTTGACGGACGATTCCAGAGATCAAACGTTTGATCGGACGGCGTTGCTGGTTAACCAGTTTCGAGAAGGCAAGGGGATCTCTCAAACATTCCCGAGCGAGTTGGATATCAGATGTATACATACGAAACGATTCCTTGATTATATCACATATCAAAGGTTGGGATTGATGATGGGGAGTTACTACGTATCAAGGTCACCAGCGGATAATCACCAACAACCAATTCCCTAGAGAGCGCGTAGCAGCGTAGGCCCTCAAGGCCGTAGCGCGTAGCGCTTTTCTCAAATATACTATTTACTGGTGTAAATACTCACCGTTTAGGTGACGACACTGTCACCTGTTAGGTGACGGCAGAGGGGTTTCCCGTCACCTTCCCCGTTTTGGGTTTCCTACTAGGTGACTGCCTATTGGGTGACGGTGGTTGTCACCTGTTGGGGCGAATTGTCCTAAACAATCCATTATTTCGATTTATCAATCCTGTTGACCAGCGTATCAGTTTATGTTATCATGTCTACAATTGGAGTAGCAATCTTATTGTATGTAATTGAGCTGTTGGGTGACCTAGTACCAGCGGCTCGGCTCCGCGACGGTGGCCTGATCTCCTAAACAGGCTGCTTCGCGGAGAGTTTTTAGGAGAACAGAGAATGAGCAAACAATTAAATCCCAAGTTTGAAGCGAAGTGGCACAACCGGGGACTAACGCGATCCTATTTGGTGGTATCTGACATTTTGCTTTATTGGCATGCCGACCTTGGTTTGACCGAAGCAGAGATGGCGTCTTTTCTAAAGCTGTTCCGAATATTCGAACATCCCAAAACCACCCCCAACACCAAAGCCCTTCACATTCCCGCCAACACCTGGACCGATCGGCTGAAGAAGTTCGAAAAGCTTAAGTTTGTGGAGGATTTGTCGATAAGACACCCGAAGAACCCGGTCAAATGGATCCCCAAATATCGGATCACCGAACACTTTTTCGATGAGTGCGAAAGAATATTGAAAAGGGAGTTTGCGACCGGCGACGAAGCTGCGGAACCGACCCACGCGGAACCCGCTGAAGAACCTGTCCAAGCCACACCAGCTCCAGCACTGCCCGCCGCAAAGCCGGTTGCTCCGCCGACGGTTTCCATACCAAAACCAGTACAAGCGCCGCCCGCGCCGAGAACAGATCCGGTCGACACAATTCAAATCGGTGAACCGATGTACCAGTCAAATGAAGACCAATTCGAAGAGGACAGCCAAGATATCCAGGCGCGAATCGATCGCGAGCTTGCCACATATCCGAGGCTGACCGTTCGGGAATTGTGCAAAATGGTTTCCAAGACACTTGCTCTCGAAAAACCTCACCCGCTTACGCTGATCAAAAAAATTCCAGATGAGCGGCTTTTGTCCATTCAAGAAACCATCCTAAACGCACTTGCCGAGAAGGGAGACCTTTTCCGGAATGGTCCTGACTATGTCTTAGCAATGATCATTGCCGAAATTTTGGACTATGCTTACGAGAGCGAGAGCGTGAAACCAACCGCACTGGTCGAACCCCGAGTCGAACTCCCCATCGAAGACATAGAAGACTTGGATCCGGAAGCTATGCAAGCTATCCCCCCAGCGATGCGTGAGTACATCCGCGAACGACGCCCAGATAGTCTTCTTCTAGAAGACACATTTGATGACGCTCCCCAATTGTACACAAGTACCGAGATCGGGGAACCGACGTATCAGTGATAACCCGTAAACACGCCCTCAATCCAAAAGGATTTTGCAATCAGTGCGATAGCATTAACTCGACAGTAGACCAGCCCTGCCCAATCTCGGTTCGAGCTAAAACCCATCGAATCAGCGCGCGACCGAAGGTCATTCCGGAATGGCGAAAAGCCTCGCTGTCAGCCGAGCGGCTAGAAGCTCTTGAAAAGGAACTCGCACCGTGGCTGGTGAAAAAGTTCGTTGGCAAAGGAAGTCTGTCCACGATCGCGGCAGCCCTCGAAGCTGAAGCAAACCCCGAAACCTGTTCTAGTCTTAATCACAACCTCGAAGGTGATTGCCATTCGAGCATTTTTGGTTGTCGTTTGAATCACACCAGAGTGTCTTTGATTGAAGATGGCAAGCGTTGCCGTCGCGGTCGCCATGTACTGAAGGTTCCGGGACCTTGCCCAAAATGCAGGGCCAGGAACGTGGCCAGGGCCAACGCCAACCGAAAGCCGCGATCTGTGATTACTTTGGAGCGACAACGAGCTCAAAATCTTGAGGGATTATGAGTGCTTGTGAGGCAGTTAAAAGTGTTGGTTTTGAAGGTGGCTACTACCCTAGCCAGTCAATGCAATTATGATCACGAGTAAGCGCAAAGCCTTCACCTATACGAGCCAGGATTGCTCCGCGTGGACGGAGTATCTCCGGCAGATGGCGTCGGATGCCCGGAGGGATGGATTAGATCCAAGGATATTCCTATTGGCTTCGGAATTGATGGCAAAGAAATACTTGGAATTATGGGCGATGGACCGCAGCCTCTTCTCTGGGCCGGTCGGAGAGGCTTAAGTCCGGCATGGATGCGTTCGAGACGGTGCAGGAGTTGAAACGCCGAAACTATCGATATGCGATATTTCATGCGGACAATTATACGATGCTCCGTCTTCTGAACGAACTTGTTGCACGTATACAAAAACTTGAGACTGCACTTACTGCGACGAAGCAGACGAAGCAATGAGCTGGACCGTGACATTGACCAACCTGTGTCTGGATCTGGAAGAAAGAGGACTCCCCTCTAGCTATGAATTACTGCTAGGATGCGATGCGTTCAATTCCCTAATCTTGGAGCTGGGAGCTAAAATATGCTACACACCGGACGGGGCGATTCTGCTGTCGAGTCGAGACGGCACTGTCACGATCCATAGTTCTGCCCGCGCAGTTGTCACATCGAAGAAGAGGGCGACTTTTCCTTAGCCCGGAGCGCTGGTGACCGATAAATCCCCATCAATTTTTCCCTCGCAACTTGCGCCGTCGCTCCGTCTCCCCGACCCCCGAGAACTCGGGAAATATCTTTCTGCTGAAAACCCAGCAAGATTAGGAGTGCGACCAAGCGCTGCTGGCGTGGGAGTTGGCGGATAGCTTTGGCGAGTGATCGAAGCTTTTCTCGGTTTATAAACACTTGTTCGGGATCGGGGAATGGGTCGGTCAATTCGAGGGTTGAGTCCCCAACCTCGGCACCCGGTTGCTCACCAAATGTATGGGAGTGCCAATAGCGGTAGCACTGATGGCGAGCGATGGTCAAAATCCAGCTTTTCAATGGCGATATGGCTCGCCAATCCGGAAGCGATCGATGGATGTTGAGCCAGGTATCCTGCAGGACATCGTCCACCACACAGCGGTCATTTAAAATCCGGTAGATAAGAGCGCGTAACGGCTTGCGATATTGCCGGTGGAGTTCTTCGAAGCGCTCGGGGTTGGCGATAATTTCCCGCACCCATTCCACTTCGTTTCTTCGCTCCAGCGTTTCCATGATCGTTTTAGACGCTGCGAAGGTGGGCGAAATTTCAAAAAGAGATTAAGCTACTGGACCCAAAATGAACCAAACTATAGTTGAGGTCTCGGTATTCGATTCGCTTTCAATCACAAAAGATGAACCATCGGCAATTGTGCCTATGCTCAACTCACCCAGGGCACCGCGTTTAACGATCCGAGAGTAAAGTATATATGAATCACGATTAACAGCAGTAGTATTGACTGTGACGGTGCCGCCAACTAAAATTGCCTTCCCAATGACTGGCCCGTCATTATTGTTTAGTAATAATTTGCCGCCCAAATCGATGGCGGCCTTTTCAAGATCATTTATGTCTCTAAATGAAACAATCCTATTGGGCATTGAATCTCACAGCGACACGCCTACCATGCACGCCTGGATTTCATCGAGGCTGTTGTAATGCTCGATGCAGTCTTTCTGCCGGTCGATTTCTTGTCTTGACTCTCTAACTTGAGCAACACAGACGTTGACCTGGCTTATATCGGCTCCCATGAGTCTGACAACCTTGACGCACGCATCCCGGTCGGTAAATGGCCGGGCCTTACATCCAGCCAGGAAACAGACACAAAGCAACATCAACCAAAAAGCCTTACTTCGCATTCCCGTTTCCGTTTCGCCCGTTGACCCAAGACACGAGTGCATGGCCTCCGGCAAAAATGCCGAAGACTGTACATAGCCCGGTTATAAGCGTTGGAAGGCTGGTGGCGAGCGCGCCCCATTTTGCGGTTAATAAAAAAGCCGTAAACATTAGAAGGCAGACGCCTGCCCCAAAGAGCAGCTTTTGTTCGCGCCACGAATCGCCGTTGCCGTTGCCGTTTGGAAGATGTGGCGGATTCACCGATTAACTCGCAAAATACGAAATGAATCCATCGGCTCGGACCAAGATATCGGTTCCGGCTGATACGACTATTCCGTTTGGAACCCAAAGCAACCGCTGGCCGAACCTCGCGGGGTTTCGGATCGTGGCGAAGGTCATGGAATTGCGCACGGTGGTGGACCCGGAGCTGACCCACTGAACCGTTAGGTCCAAAGCTATGCACCGCGACCAACCGGCAACCCCACCGTTACGGACAAATTCGTCGGGATTCCAGCACCAGCAATCCAAAAAATTGTTGGCTCCCCCGGTAATCGTTGCGCCTGGATTTGCCCATAGCGAAACGATGACAGCCGTCAAGCCCGTAACATTCAGGCCATCGCCCGCTTTGGTACTGCCAACCCCGGGATCGCCTGGGTTGCCGAGTCCCTGCATTGGTTTTTGGATGGTCGCGCCCGAAGGAATCGCTGGAGGGATCGGGCTGCGAGTTAGAGCGGAACGCTCGAAATAGATCTTATCTGCCATTGTGATTTACCGCCTATGCAACTTCAAAGCTCTGGCGAAATCGCGCGAGTGTTTGTCTTCAGCTGATCGTTCGCCGTGGCCGTCGTCTTCGATATCTTCGAGCTGCCGGTAATTGTGATCCGCATAGGCGTGTTCGTTGTCCTCAACTTCGCCGCGCTCCACCTCGCCACCGTGGGCGAATTTGTGTCCGCACCGTGGGCATTCGACTTCTCCCCCGTGCGCGTAATGGTCGGCTTTCTCGGGCTCGTAACGCTCATGGCCTACGCCGTGATCGTATTCGTTTTCGGATTGGCCCATTTCATTTTCGACACGTCCACCGTGGGCAAAATGCTTTTCGAGTTTCCCGCCCCGGCTAAGTCCGTACCGCTCGCCGTCTGTTGAATAATGTTTCATTGATTGTATTTCTCCACCTCTGTAATGCTTTACGTGTTCCGGTAGCTTTTTGATGTTAGGGGTTGCGTGTGCAAATTCCTCGGCTGTCCCGGCCTTCAGCTCCCCTCGTTTTTCAAGGGTGAACAGCTTTCTCAATTGGGCGAGGCTTTTTGCGGGCATAGTTCTTCCCCGTTAGACGGTAAGGCTGGCTTCAGGATTCGGGGCTAATCCTGCCGATTCGCCGCGTAGCTGATGGGCGTTTGCAATCGCTTGCTTAGTGTAATTTTACCGGCTCCGCCCTTGGTGGGTCTGACCGCTTTAGGTGGCGGCATCGGTGCTAGTTGTCCCGCTTGCTGGTTGCTCAAAAGTCCCGCATGGGATCCGTCGAGATCTTGCCCCATCAACATTGAAAGGGTTTGGCGTTGCTGGTAAGGAATCGGCTCTGATCGGTCGGTGATTTTCTCTAAGACGGTTGAACGCAGTTTTTCGAGTAGTTTGGGGTAGACCGTTTGAAGCGTCTCGATCTCTTCTGGACTCACTGACCCGGCTTTCGCATGCGCCAGCACGGAAAGCGGATTTTCAACCGCGTTTTTGTAGCGAGCATATTTTGCGATCTCCGCTGCGCTCGGCTCCCACTTGCTGGCTAACGGGCCTTGCTGCTGATGTTGGGGCACCTTCGATGCGAGAAAGCCCACTGCCGCACTGGTCGCCAGATGGAGCGCATCGCTCGTTTTTGGTGCGTGGGGATACATGTTCGCCGTGGCATCGCTCAACTTGTCGGCCAGGGCTTCGGGATTGTTTGCGAGCGATCGGATTTGGTCCGTATGCTCGATAAATTCCGACTTGGTTAATTGGGCTGCAACCCGACCAGCTCTTTGCTGTGCCGCTTGAATGGTTCCTTTAACCAAATCAGCCGCTCCGGAATTGATGGAGCGATCGACCGCATTCGAAAGGCGTTCTAGCTTTCCTAGAACTTCGGCCACTCGAACAGGATTCGCAAACTCGGATACGGCATGGAGCGGACCGATCAATGCGCCGACCGGTCCCAGAACGGCGTGGCCGATTGCACTCTCCCCAACGGCAGTGAATCCGCTTACGCCGCGCCCTCCCATTTCTTGCATTGTCTCTAAAAGGGCGGCTTCCTTGCGGGCTTGCTGGATTCCCTCGGCGGTTTTGTCGATCAGGTTTTTGTGGGCAAGCGGAGAGTAATCCCCGGTCGGGACAAACTTGTGGGATTCCTCCAGCGCCGCGTTGTAGTTGTTTGAATCCTCGATAAACTTATCGAGAATGTTGGAGCGGATCTCGCCGGTCGCCGGATCGTTGATCTGCTTGAAGTAGCTAACCATCTTCTTCGGATCGAACTTGCCCCGAGTGGTGAACTCTTTGGTAATAGCTGCTTGGCTGTCTCGGAGCTGACTCTCGGCCTCGTTGACCGCTGCCTGGCGTGCGCCTGCTTTGCCCCAAACGTTCTGGTCTTCGAGCGTAGTCTTAAATTGATTCCAGAGGTTTCCGACTTCTCTCGCGCTGTTCTGGCTGACTCTATCCGCCATCGGTGAGGCTTTTTGCCAATCCCACAAAGTTCTTTTGGCTTCTTCGATCCGCTTGAACTTGTCGAGCGTCGTCAACTCGTTCTCGGGGTTGAAATCCCGAAGCAAGCCGTCGCGCATCAGCTCCAGCTGGCGGGCGGTTCCTTTGTCCCACAGGTCCGGTTCGGTGCGGAACTTCTGCGCCATTTCCCCCATGTCGTTGATGAGTTTTTGGGCCGCGCCGTCTACTTTGCTCGGAGCCGCATCGGCTAGCATCGCTTCAAACTCTTTTGGTTTAAGCGTCTGGTGCCAAGTGCTGATTGATTCTTCGTTGGCCTGGTGAACAGCGCGCAGCCGATCGGTCATGTCCTTTGCGAATTCGGGTTTAAGTAAATTCTCCGCGCCACCCGACTGGATGATCTCTCTAATTTCCTCGGGAGTTCTTCCGGTAATCTTGCTTGCCAGGTTGGGGTAAACCTCGACGAAAGCTTGTTTCCCTTTCTCGGCCAGCTCGCCCAATGCCTTCTTGGATGCCGTGATCGCCTTGGGGACGGCGATCTCCGCTGCGCCCAATGCTCCACCCAACCCTCCGCCTAAAAGCGCTCCTAGGCCGATTTGTGACAGAGCCGATTCGGCGGTGAGCCCCGGATCGCCCAAAGCGCTTTCGTGGATGACATTGCCGGTGGAATAAATCGCCCCCTCAACCGCAGATCCGAGACCTAGTTCTGCGGCTCGTTGAGCAATTCTGCCGCCTAGTCCGGTTGCCGCTTCCCCAAGCATCGGCTGGACTGCTCCTCGAACCGCTTGACCAGCTTTGGCGATCAAACTCGGCGCGGTGAATTCGGCTGCGGTGCGAGCTGCCCCGAGCGCTCCGGCTTCAGCGGGCGCCGCTGCCCCTCCGGTCAATAGCAGTGGAGCGGCTATCCCGATTCCGGTCCCGATTGTATGGGCTACCGGATTGATTCGTTCGCGGGCTGCGATGTCTTCGGGATTGACGCCGAGAATTCTTTCGGCATGGGTGGACAGCCCAAAGGTTAAAGCGCTGCCAGCTGCTTCCGCTGCGGTCTTTAGCTGTTCAAGCGGGGAGCTAAACTTTTGCTGCAGCTCGTATTCTTTGATCTGCTCATCCGAAGCGGGGACGTAGCCCAGATTCCCGGCATATCTAACCTGATCAGGCGCTAGCTCTGTGATGTTGCCTTGCTGGTCGATGAAATGCTGCGGGGAATTTTCAGCCATTATTCTCCCGCTGTTTGAGATTCCGCCGAGCCCGAAGGCACAGCGCCCTTCCTTCGGGCTTCAGCATGTGCCGTCATTATTCCGGCGAGGCGCTTTCGAGCATCCTTGGCAATTTCCAGGTTGATGGAGTGTGTATCCTCAAGCATCTTTTCCCAGCCCTTGACCACCGGATTGTTAGGTCTGGTAATCCCTTCCATGGCCATCAAGCCCTGAAGTATTTGATTATCGGAGGCCGATGCCGCTCTAGTAGATGGCAAGACATCGGGTAAGTACGACATGCCAGGAACAAGCCCGGCAACTTTCGCAAGCATACTTTTATCGGTCGCGGTTTTAACACCTTCCATCGCTTCCAGAGTTTTGGTGTCTGGTGCCATTGCTCTAATTCGTTTCAGCATTTCCTCGGGCAAAAGCATTTCGCCCCCCGGAGGCATCTGTCCGGTGCGGAGGTATTGGCCGAGGGCTTGATATTGTGCCTTTTGATATTCGAAAGCTAAATTCGCTTGTTTCTCCCCCATCTCTTCATGGCGTAAGACCGCCTGGGTTTGGGCGATCTTCATCACGTTATCGACGTGTTGCTGGCTCAGTCCCGCGTTAAGCTGGGAGGCCTTGGCTTGAGCTTCGGGGCCTCCATATCGGGTAGCAATTTCCAAACCCTTCGCTCCGGCATCGGCCATCATCCTAGAGCGGAGTAGCGATTCCGCTTGGGCGGCGCTATAGCCTTGCTGTAAGAGGTTTGAGTAATCGGTTTGCTTTTTTCCGAGGTTTGCCTTTTGAGCATCGATGTCTTGGTCGATATATTTTTGGATGATTCCTAGTGCTTGGTTTGGCCCCCCGGTGAGAGCTGCCCCGAATCCTCCCAATGCAATCCCCAAGGCTGCGCTGATCTTTTGACCTATGTTCCGACTGTTGAGCCAGTGCTCTGGATCTATCGTCCCGGCTGCGATTTCTTTCCGCTTTGCATCTTCATCGGCCAGCTGCTTCTGTTGGCGGAGTGCCGCTTGTGTGTCGGCCTGGGCGATTTTATCGTTCCAGTATTTTTGATTCTGGGCGAGATCATCGGCCTTGGCTTCAGCAATGTTTGCCGCATTGATGTTGGCCCCCTTTGCTTCCTGTTCCGCTGCGCCCGCTAATCCCGCCCAATTAGGTCCGCCGCCACCTCCGCCTTTTTTCTCGTGGGCGGTAAGCGCGGCGTTCACCGCTTCCGGAGTAATTGTCCCGACTGGAGTTGAAACGCTTCCTGAGGGAGCTTCCGGTCCTATGCCGAAATCACCTGTCGCTCCGGTAGTTGGTCTATCTTCGGGGGGCAATTCTCGCCCGAACGCTTTTTCGCCAAGGCGACCAGCCGCCGATGATACTTGTGGGATTTCTGTAATCGGCGCTCCAGTTGAGGGTTCGACTTCGGCTTTTATCGGCTGATCCGGAGTTCCCTCCGCCAGTTTGAGAACGGGTCCGCCGTGGGCCATCTTGCGGATTTTATCCTGCAAACTCTTCGAGATTCCTTTTTTGGCCACGCGGTATGGCTTCCCATCCCCGTGGTCAATGTGAAATTCCTTTTCGTTTTCGTGCGAGATTTTGAATGATTTCATTTTATTGGTACGCGCTGATCATCTTGTCGAGTGCGGCGATCTGCCGCTTGATTTCCCGCTGCTTGGCCAAAACCTGCCCGTAGCCTTTGCCCGGGACTGCTCCGCCCTTGGCTTTCTTGATCGCGGCAACGAACTGGCGCGCTCGATCTGGAGCGTCTTCCGCCTGAGCAACGGTTCGGGGCAGAACGATTTCCCCGGGGGAAAGCATCGCCGGGACGGTGTCGTTTTCCTCGGCATCACCCTTGCGCTTCGCTTTGCCGCCGACCAGCACACCCCGGGCTGCGTTTTGCAGAAAGGAATAGTCAACCCATCGGTGACCGCGTTCGTCCTTTTTGACGTATTCGGGTGCAACCTTTTCCAAATCTTGGGCAATCACACCCATCCATTTTTGATGTTTCGGATCTTTTTTGTACTCAAATTTTGCGAATGGAACTCCGGGCGCCGCTTCTTCATCCAAGCGCTTGATATTCTTCTTGTCTCGTTCATCCGATGCGAAAGCAGCCCCGACCGCGCCTGCGGCACTGGTAAGCCCCCCGATCAGTCTTCCGGGACTGATGTCGGTCTGCGCGTTGATCGATTGCTGATGTGAAAAGACGTTCCCGCGTTGCGCTTCGAGATTGAGCAAGGCTTGCCGATCTTGCTCGGAGAGCGAGCCGCCCATTCCCGCTATTCCCATCGATTCGCCGCCTACCCCCGAAAGGATCTGGCTTGCCAAGTTTTGTCCCTGGAGTCGGCGTTCCATTTGGCGCTGTTCTTCTTGGGCTCGAAGCTGCGCGGCTTGCGCGTTCGATTGGCCCACCATGCTGCCCTGAGCTTCAAGAATGCTGCGCATCGATGCACCAGGGCTCGCCCCGGCTCCCGATTGCCCGAGCGCCATTGCGCTTTTGAGTGATTGATCTAAGCCGGATTGAAATTGCGCTTGCGCGGCGCTGGGGCCTTGGTTCTCGGCTTGGTCCAGAATCTTCTGGGCTAACTCCCTTTGCTGATCTTGGGTTTGATACAGCCCGCCCAAACCTTTGTTGAGGATGTCAACGCCGCTGCCGCCGCGACCCGCCACTCCGAAGTTAGTTACAAACGGACTATCAGGGATGATGCCGGGGTACTGTTGCAATGCAACCGTTCCCTTAATGTCGTATGGACCACGGCCCCCGTATTGACCGCCCGTATGCGGGATTGCACTCGGACTCGCCGCGTAGGGGGAATTGGAGTAGCCCGGAGTTTGTCCGGGTTGTAACCAGGGTTGTGGCTGACCATTGGGACCCATGCCCGTGTTGGCCGCATTGTCCTGTCGATCCCAGCGCGGGGTTTGACGCCTCAGCCAGTCTCGGGCCGCGTCCCAGCCACCGCCAGCTGGAAAGGGGTCTGTGTTCGGATCATTTGGATCTTGATCGTAATTCGGCATCAATATTCCTCTGGGAATTAGACGAGTCAGCCGCCGATAACATTCCGGTTAGCCAAGGCTGACCGCTGCAGGCAGCTTGAACGCGCCTTTCTTAATTCCCACCTCTAGCGTCAGGTCTTCCAGCCGCCAGGGCGCTTGATTGATCTCTGGAGTGAAAGCGATTCGGAATTTCACCGCTTCGCAGGTCTCTTTGTACAAGCCGTGTCGAATTTGGAGCGGCTCGGCGGTGGGCAATGGCAAAGGAATAAACATCCCACCGATCGGACTGTAGGGATTTCCGAAGGTGTATTGATTGCCGTCGTAATCGAAGGCTACGGTGATCGTCGGGCTGTGTGCTCCGCCTTGGGTTGCTCCGGCTAAAAGCGCTCTCCAGACCCGCTGGAAGCCTTGGATACCAGCTAAATGAATCCAGCTCGTTTCGGCGATTCCGCTGATGCCTGATGTGGAGGTAACTCCGGCGACGATCCGGGTATCGGAATTCGTCGAATCGGAATCTTGGCAAACGGCATTATCGGAACCGATGTGGACGAAGTTGCTTTGCCAAATCGCGGAATCGACCGCCGCATAATTGGTGAACACCGACCATTTATAAACGTCCATGTTGGTCGGGTCTGCATCCATCGCGATGGCGTCGGTATAGTCCAGCAAAAGGCAAGTGCCGCTCGCGGTAGTCCAGCGCACTTGATTCTTTTTGGGCAATACCTGTACCGAGGTAAAGACCAGTTGCGGCTGACCGAACGGGTTAACAAGGTTCTCGACGGGCGCACCGATGTAGTGAGGGGTCAAGCCTCGATCGAGTAGCCAGAACCCTTTCTTCGAGAGAAAAATAACCCCGAATGGGAGCTTGACGATCGTGCGTGCATCGGCACAGCCGATATCACCAGAAATAGGCTGGGGTTGCGGAGTGAAAGTGTTTTGCTGGCCGAGATCATTCGGCCCATCACCTTGAAAGTAGTAGGAGGCGGTTTCCTTGAAGCAGACGAGCTTGTCATCGAGGGAAGCACCGCCCATCAGCGCTCCCCCGGGAGCATCCACTCGCAGAGTCAAGCCATCGTTGAAATTGATTCCATCCCCGCTGACATATTTTCGCGAGTACCAGATCAGGTTCGGGTCTTCCATTCCCATCAAGAACAGTCGGTTTTGATGGGCAACAACGTAGCGCGCAGCGGGTGGAGCAATATTCGAAAGGGCTCGACCCGTATATAGGATCTCGTTGCTGTTCACCGCCGAGTCGGCTTGGATGATTGTATAACCGAGCGTGTCCGTGGTCGTATTATTTAAGATTGAGTTGTTCAGCGGAGTATCGCGGAACAGAGTTGACCCGTTCAAAACGGTTCGCCAAACAACTATCCGAGCCGGAACCCTCGGGGTGATTTTATTTGTATGCCGGAGCATCGGCCCGGTGACGACGATCGAGTTCGTTGTACCCGCCCCGGTGGCGATTGTCTGGGCTGGGGTCGGCGCGCTCTGATAACGATTCCCAGCGTTGTCCGTCCACTCGTAGGTAAGCGCGACTTGATAATTTCCGTTCCCGAGGTTCCCACCGGTCGTACTGGTGGTCATCGTTAGAACTTCTGGGTATTGAAGAAAGCCCAGCTCGACCGGATTAGCGCCGTCATAAATAGAAAGAAAGCCTCCCCCGGTGACCACAACTCCGCCGAATTGAGCCGAGGTGATTGGCGAGGTTCCTTGAGGTGAGGCTGTTACCCGGGCGATTCCTACCGCTGAAGTGTTCTGGGTGTTCGAAAGTTGGAAAATGAACTGCTCTAGCCACGTGGTAAATGGGCGTGACTGGCTATCGAGCAAGGTCTGAGCAACGCGAACGCCATTTGCCCCGGCGACGTAGCTTCGGGCGGTTCCAAACAAAGCCTGTGCGGCGATTCGCGACGCGGTTCCGTTTTGGAGTGTATCTTCGAACAAGCAAATGGATCGGCCAACTTGGACATTGGGAAATGGGCTTAGAGGAATCCCCCATGCGGTGGAGAGCCAAATGTATTCGCGACCGCCGAAAAGAAAGGGCATACTCGCAACGACGGCACCTCTTTGGAAGGTGTTAAGCGTCCCGATCGTCCCGCTGCTGGTCAGGTTTACAGACCGTGTAGCTGGGTTGGTGTTGACGGCAATTCCGCTGGGTGAGTAATAGAGATCGCAAGACGTTGCTCGGGACAAAAACCCTGCAACTAGAAATTGGATGTTAAATCCGACTTCGATCGTTGCGGCTGCTTGCGTCACGGTACAAGTGAGATCAAAGACAGTCCGCTGAAGGCCGTTAACGGAATTGTTCCCCACTACATACAAAAAATTGTCTTGAGAGCTGCCTAAAGCAACGCCGTTGTCGCCGGTAATCCCCGAACTCGTCGGTCCACCGATGATAGTCCCGGAGCTGTTCACCTCGATCAGACTCGTGGGATTGGCTGCAGCATTGAAGGTAACGAATGCGCGATTGTTGACCACAACCGCGTCGAGAACCTTCAACCCGGTGGCGCTTGCAGTAAGCGAGGCTTTCGCGGTCCAGCCCGCGTTCGGGTTGGTGGAATTCCACGTGCTGAACTGGATGGTGGAAGCCTCCCACCACATTGCGAAGAAGACTCCCGCAAAGAAAATGATTTTGGGGAGACTAAAGGCGTTAGCGCCACCGGTCGAAAGCAAGGCGTTCGCGGTAATGACCGTGCCAACTGATTCGTCGATCACCTGTGCTCTAATTTCGTCGGTGCTGGTGTTCGGCTGCTGATGCCATAAGTAACAGGTAAACCCCGCTCCGGTGCTACAGTCGGATTCGGAGACCTGAGCGGATGAACGATAGACCGGAGTCTTCGAGATTCCCGCGAGATCGAACCCGGTTCCCTTCGAGATCCAGGTGCTATTTTGAGCCGACCAGCTCCATAGCGAAGAACCTTGAGCCAGTAGCTCGTTGTTGTAGACGTAGCCCTTGGCCAAGCTGGTGATATTTGCGCCGCCTAGAATCGAAGTCGGTAGTGCGGTGTAGCCGGTGCGCCGCTCAACCGTCTTGCCTCTCCACACAACATCCTGCGCGGTGAGAAGCTTACCCGCCAACACCAATTTAGTGGCGGTTCTCTGATCAACCGAGCGAGTGAAATCAACCTGGATTTGGCGCTTCTCTAGCATGGTTTAGTTCTCGGCCAGGAATTGGACGCCATCCAACGACCAATAGCTGTTATCTTGTGTCGAACCAGGTATGCCTGAGGCAGACCAGATTAGTCCGTCGAGACCTACGTTTATTCGAATCACCATATTTTGACCGGTTCCAGTACCCATCCCGGCGCAAAGGAAATTAGTCTTTGGTCGATAGCCAGGGGGCAGGATGAACGGCGTTATTGCTGCCGGTGCCACGTTGGTGGCACCACCGGTCAGCAATCCACGCAGCCGAACGATACCGAAGATATCTCTTGAGAATCCGGGGGCCATCCAGCCTTGGCCATAAGCTTTCCATCCATTCTGAAACGGAGGCGCCCCGGGAGAGCCGACGGTTATCCAGACCAGCGGATTGACAAACTGTTGGATGGCCGCGATCACCTGGTCCTGAATGCGGTTAAGCGTTACGTCGTCGGTTTGAATTCGAGTAAGCGGAGCAGGCATGGTTAGTAATAGTCATTGTCAAAAAACCCGCTGGGCGTAACGAACGAATTGCCGTAACGAGTGTCAGACACGACTTGCGGGCCGTTCTGGTCGCGGTTTTCGGCGGCGATTTCAATTCGAGCGAGTAGCTCTTTCTTCCGCTGATTCAGGTCTGGCGATTCCTCTTCGCGCTTGCCTTTGGCTTTTATCGCTGCGTCAACTTGGATGAAGTCTTCCCAGCCGGAAACCCCGTCCACGATATCCACATCCGAAACAAGAGGAGTGAGCCGGGGTGCGTACCAAACCCGGAAGGTTTGAGCGGATTTCGGCAAAGGCTGGAGCCAGAGCGAATTTTGCCGCAGCCGGTATCGCGCGCGATTGATGCCGGGATACACCGCCTGCAGGTAAGGGAAATTATATCGATTCCGCTCGGCCATCGGAAACGGCTTCAAAGGAATGTAGGTGCCAGTCGGGTCGCCCGGCGCTCCGGTCAGCTGGATATCCACTCCCAGAAGTTTGTAGAAAGCTTGGGCGGTCCCGGAGCCATCGGGAAGGGCGAAAGTATCGTTGATCCCATCAGAGGTGATCAGGAACGGAGAAGCGAAATAGTATTCATTCCCGTAAGCGGTGATCAGGATGTCATACAGCTCCTGATAGGAGTTGTTGATCCAAGTGAGCCACTCACCGGGAGAGATAAAATTGTCGTTGATGGTGTCGGAGTAGCTCTGAGCGGTGTTACGGATCGTCGCTAGAGTAGTTTGTCCGGGGTTGAGAGCCATTTGTTAACAAACCTCCGGACCATTACCGATCGTCTTCTTCTTCGGGCGAGCCCTCGGCTTCGTCTTCCTCGGATTCGCAAATATCGAAAAACGTCTTGAGGGCATCGGCGAGCCGACGCGCCTTATCTTGAAACTTGTTCTTTTCAGATTCAGACGCGGATTCGCCCGTTCCAAAATCCTGTTCGAGCGAGATCAAAATCTCTTCAGCTGCCGCTTGCAGTCCTTCATCCTCGTGGGGACCGTCTACGACTTCGCCACCCTCAGCCAGACCAGCGGGAGAGCTGGGCATAAATCCAGAATGACTTTGCCGGGAATTCTTCTGCAAAAGGATGTCGTGAGCAGGCGACTTCATTCTTAGTTGGTGCCTTCCTCGACTTGAACTTCGTAGGAGAGGGTCTGGCCTGTCGCCAAAACAGCGGATTGGGTCACGCAGAGAAAGTCAGATGCCCCGTTGAGGATCGGCGCTTGATCCATTCTGGTGGTGAAATCCCAAACGATTGTATCTTTTGCCGTGCTCGCTGCGGTTGCAGCTGAAACCAGTGCAGCGGCGCGGATCGGTCCACCAACCGCAGTCCCGGCAGTAGGCGCGGCAGTGAAGTCCGTTAGAACTGTTGACGCAGCCGCGACACCCGCACGGTTATCGAATTTCGCTAAAACTCGGGTATTGCCAGTTCCACCGCTTGCCGCAGTCGATCGCCGCTGGAGGGTATAGGTTTGGCCTCCAGCAACGGTTCCAGACTGAAGGGTTAACATTATTCTTTTAATGCGAGTAACTACGCCAGCCGCACCAGTAAGCTGGATAATATCGGTCGGCGCAGCACCCGGAGCAAGTGACGCGCTGGCGAAGCCATACGCAACGTCGTAGTTCGGGAGCTGAACCGCGTTGCCGTTTAAATCTTTAATTCCAAGGGACATTTATTCAATTACCTCACTACGTTTTGGACGCCAATTCAGTGTCCAAGATTCTTTTGTTACACACCCAAAATGACCAAACCTGACATCAGATTGTCTTCGAACCGGAAGCCCCAACCGTATGAGTTGGGAACGCTGGTGTGGCCCGAAGCCGGAAGGTTCGGATATTGACCAGAGTTAGCAAAGGTTGGCTGTATCGTCCCAGGCACACTGGAAATCGATGCTTGGGTCGGGATGATGTTGACGCTGGCTGGAGGTGCTGTGGTCACCGACCCGTCGTCCGTGTAGACGGTGCAGCCAATTTGAAAGTTGAAAGGAACCGGATTGGTGACCGGTTGAATGTTGCACCAAAAGACCTGGGTGAACGGGATTGAGATCGATCCGCCAGCCGGGATTTGGGTTTGTCCGCTCTTCGGTGGGAAGAGCGAGTTAACCGGCTCGCTGGCGGTAGCAGGGGTCACGTAGGGATTGATCGCAGTCAGATTGACTGGCGCTCCCCCGGTGTTGTTGATCGTCAAAACGCAATCGACTTTTGCGTGCGATTGCGCGACCGATCGGGCGAGTGAAATGGAAGCAGTGATCGCCATTATGCGTTCACCGTTAAGGTTGCAGCGGTCGGGGTGAACACTGAACCGTCGTTGGATTGGACGATTGCGCCGATCGAATACTGGAAGCTCGAAGGGCTGGAAAGAAATCCGGATCCACCGAGACGAACCGGAGCGTAAAGAACTTCAGTCCACTGGAAGACCAGCGATCCACCACCAGGAACGGCTACAGTTGAGCCGGGTCCGATGAATGGCATCCCGTGGAGCACCGAAACGCTCTCCGGGTTGGCCCCGCTGGGAGAAGCGGTCGGCAGAATCGAAGTAACCGAAACCGGCTGGGTGCCGGAGTTGGATACGGTTAGGTTCACGGCCACTTGCTGCGGCCCGGTGGTAACGCTGGAGGGCGTAATCGATATGGTTGCAGACATCGCCATGGTTAAATGCTCGTGCTATCCATTAAGGTCAGGTTGATAACTACTTGCTCACCGCTCGCGGGATCGGTTGCGGTACCGCTTGAGTTCGCGAATTGAACCTGGATGCTGGGGGTGGCGGATACGTTTAGATTCGCGTTTGGAGTCGGCCAAAATTGGAAAGGCGCAGCGGAAGCGCTCGCGTTCTGAAAGCTAATCGCCGCGCCAAGGAATTTGTTGTAGGGATCTTGCAGCGTAATTGTATACAAACCGGTTGAGACCCTCACGATGCTTTTAATGCCTTTGGTCCCGGTGGATCCCGCAGTGGAATAGCTTCGCTTGATGGGATCCCAGGTCTGCAAAGTCGGAGCGCCAGAAGCTCCGAAACTCACCGTAGCGAAGAGATTCACCATTCTTCGCTCTAGCGAGTAGTTGAATTCGATAAAGGTACGATTAGCCATTACTTGAGATCCTTCGGATTACTGGCTAAGCGCGATGTTCGAATTGAAGACAGGCGCGTTCGTCCAGAGGTTCCCGTACAAGCCCACGCGACCTTCCATCGCGTCAGCATTCACAATTCGAAGCAGCTGGTGGGTGTCTCGGTATTCCAAAATGTGTGGGGCTTTGTTGATTGACCCAAGCTTCCAGGTCGCTAAGTCCACCATGAACGCGGTGGCCTGGGGGACGAAGCGATCGGCGATAACCCTGATTGGACCGGTAGGTCCTTGAATCAGAATTGATCGAAACGCGATTTCAGCGTCTTCGGCCTGAATATCCAGGTATTGGATTCTGGCGCTGAGAGCTTTTTGTAAACCGCTGTAAGAGGGGAAGGGTAAGAAGACGTAATCGGGAGTTGATCCGAATTCGGCCAGCTTTACCGCGCTATCAACCAAAGCCTCTTCAGTTGCCTGGTTAGTGGTTAAAGGAAGACCGCGAAGCCGGGTGTCTTGGCTTCTATTAACTCCGTAGAAATTGTCTGTAGAAGACGGCGCCGAAGTTGGGCACCAAGCCAGAACACCGCTGATTAGAGCGTTGTTGTTGCCGGAAACCAGCAAGAAGTCATTTGCGGTCCAGCCGGTAGGTGATCCAGCAGATCCACCTTGAGCGGTGGCGCTGACGGTTACAGTTCCGGCAATACGGTCAACGTTGATGACATAACCAACTGCGGCCCGGGGAGTAGCTCCACCGTCGGTCGCATTCGCAGCAATAACTTTGCCGACTTCAAAGTTGTGAGCGTCAACGATGTTAACCAGCGTGACTACGCCAGCGCTGATTGAGGAAATTTGGCCGATTGAACCAGTGCCAGCCCTAAACGCCATTGAAGCCAAGGCCAGGGTTGCATCCCGGATTCCACCATCAACCGCAGTGGTAAGCAGGGACATGAACGCTGCGGCATCACCTTCTGACGCCAGCATTGCTTCATTGGTCACGCTGAACAGTGCGTAATGGCTCTTTCGAGTCATCTGGAACTGCACCAGCTGAGCGGGGACTTGGTTGGATTGTGCGTTCTGGAAGTTCGCGTTAGCCGATTGGCTGGTCGCGAATAAAACAGGCACGGGATAAAAGGCCCCGCGCATGTTTTCGTTCTTGGGAACGAGCGCTAAGAAGGGGAAATTTTTGTAGACGAGCCAGTTAAGTTTCTGGTTGTCGTAATAGACTTTGAGTGCCGCAGAACCAGCCGCGACATCCATGTAAGTTGAAGCCATGGGACTCCTGAAAACAGAAAAATTGCGTGCCCTGCGCTAGTTGGAGCGAGGGGAAGCTTGGTTGTTGGTGGTGCGGGAGCTGTTTTCTGGGCTGTTACGCTTTGGTAGTCTGGAGAGCCGCGATTGCTTCTCGCAGCCTTTGATCATCCGAGCGCTTGCCGTTTGAGACGGCGGGCCTACTTGAAACAGTCATTTGATTACTGAGCGTCTTTGCACCGCTTGCGCTAACAACTGGCTTGCGTTCCTGTTTAGGTTCAGGTGAACCTTCGCTGCGGGACTTCCACTTTTGGGTGGCGGTCCCTTTCTCCACAAATTCCCGCATGAGATAATCATCGGTCATCTGCGCAGCTTCCTCGTAAGACATGATCTTCTTCGTCTTCTGGAAGTTGAGTTCTATGACCTGGCCGACCAAATTCGCTGCATCGAATAGATTTACGTATTCGTAGGTCTGGGCGTTGGTGGTAACGAAATCCTTCACATCGCCATAGAACTGGTTGAGTGTTTGCTTTTCTTCATTTATTAGACGGGATTTCTGCGCTTTGATTCGGGTGTCGCGTTCGGCTGCGGTTTCCGCCTTGAATTCGTCCAGCTCTTCCTTGAGCGCCTTGATTTGAGTTTCAGGGGCAGGCTTGCCATCATTCAGGACAGCGCTGGTCAAATCCTCATACTCAAGACCGAGTCCTTCCCTCACTGCTCTTAACGGATCCTGCTTGGCGGTTTGCCGTAGCTGATTGAATTGGCGCACCTCGGCCAATCCGTTTTCTAGCTCTTGGCGCATTGCGCGCAGCTCGTTGCGCTCGCGGGCTAGTTTCTTTTCCTCTTTGGCCAGTGCGGCGAACCGCTTGGCGTCGTTCGATCTCGGCTGCGGTTTAACTTCGGGTTCAGGGGCTGCGCCTTCGGGCTTTGCCTCTGTGCCGAGTTGCGGTTCAGTTCCGGGGACCTGGGGTTGCGGTTCGGGCGCTAGGTTGTGCTTTGCGACGGAGACATTGCCGGAGGGACTTTGGTTCACCGGCTTATCAACCCAATTTACCTGGGGCGCGTCTTCAGGGTGAACGTCGGGACCTTGGGGACCTGGATCGGTTCCTTTGGGCGTTACTGCGCCCTTGCCTGGACTGAATTGGGCCGTTTGAACGGTCTGGACGATTTGGGTTTCTGCTGGGGTCATTGACACGAGTTACTTCCTTAAGCTGTTGCTTTGACGGAATTGGGGACTAAATCTGATGGTCGGGGAGGCACTGCCGGGGATGGAGGTTGATTCAATTGCCCGGAAGCAGCTGCTTGTGCGGCTGCGGCTGCTGCGGCTTGTTGTTTTGCTTCTTCTTCGAACACATCCAGCTGGGACATGAATCGTCGCAGCAATTCCAGCTTGTCTTCCTCTAGCCCATGGAGCTTGCCCAAAGCGTATTCCTGTAATGCAAGCTCGCGAGCCAAGGTGAGATCGTCAAAAGGCTCCGGAGCGGTGTATTTGCCGTCTTCGACAATTTCTTCCAAAATCGAATGGATGTACTCTTCCCGCGAGTCCGACAAATCTTGCTCGGTCTGAAGGTCGGGGAACGCGAGTAAGCGCTTAGCGGTGCGAGGGGAAATGTATCCCGCTTGCGCCAGCTCGGTAACGGTTTGGATTCGGCCTTCCGGACTGTTCGGCAGCGAGGAGACCGGGAAGACATCGGTTACGTAATCGGTCGCGGGGAGCTGGATATCTTTCCAATCCAGCTCATCGGCATAGCGGTTTTCTGTTGCAGAGACTTTGTATTCGCCGGTCTCTTCGAAAATGTCCTCGACCACTCCCAAGGACAATTTGGAGCAATCTAGGAATAATTGCTCGTAAGCGTGGCCCTGGACGGTGAACCGATCGGATTCGATCGAGTTGAGTTCGCGCAGCGCTCGACCGGAATCGACTCCTTGCGGCTTGAGGCTGGCCGCAGAGAGCTGAGAGATCCCGAACAGTTCATAAGCCTTCTGCACCAGCTCCCTAAGGTGCTCGTAAATCTCCGGGGGAACGATGTTGGGTGGGATGATGTATTCGGGCTTTTCAAGGCTGTTGATGATCGAGCCGATGTCATTGTTGATTTGACCGGGGACGATCTTTGAACCGGTTCTGACCCAGATTTTGAACGAACCGGCTAGGTGAAAACTGCGTTGGATGGTCGAAAGAATTTTGTTGATTTCGAGCTGGATGGACTGGAGCTGTTGCCCGCCCGACTGCCCATAGAAACCGAACAGCGATGGAATCCACTGGAGGTGAGCGAATGGAAAATAGTCGTGTTTCCATTCCTCCATTTCGGTAAGGTTCGCCCCATCGATCGTGATGATGTGCTTGCCGTCGCCTGCATCTTTGGAAGTGGGAAGACGCCAGCTTTCTCGAACGATCACCGCATCGGTAACGGTCGGAAAAACCGCGCTATCGATGGTGCGGGTATTGTTGGCCGCTAAAATTTCGGTTTTGCGTTCTGGATGATTCTCTAGGAGGATTTCTCGATCGACCGCCTTGGCCCGGTGGAGCTGGAGCGGCTGACCGTACAGAGCTTCGATCTGGTCGATCCAAAGCTCGTGGAGCAGGACTCTTTCCCATGCAACTCGCCCGTTCTTGTTGAAAACGTAGATAAACCCATCACCGAAGACGCAGCTGTCGCGGAAGATCTGCGGGCCGAGCTGGTAGGCTTTAACGTCGTTGAAAAGACCAGCCGTAAAACGGTTGAGCTTTTGGGCTTTGCGCCGCTTCCGATAATCGCCGCCCGATGTCAGGTAGAGGGGAGCCGGGCGATTCTTCGCCATTTTGGCGGTTACGGTATCGACGCAGGACTGAACGATGTTTAGGGTTAGCCGATCGCTGATGAAGCTCCGCATGACCGAAGAAAGCGGACTGAACGACCAGCCAAACGGGAATCCACCGAACGCCTGATTGCCATACAACTTGGCATCCATCGCCAAGCGCTGAAGCCGGGTGTTTTGGTTGGTCTGGAGGAAATTGATTGTTTGAGTTATCGAATCGGCTGCCTTGGCTGCTTCGAGTTCCCACCATTTGGCGATATGCGTTTCCGGATCTCGCGCTGGAGGTTTTTCACCCTTTTTGTGAAAGGATCTGAAATCGACTGTGTTGCTCAATTACGGTTTCTCTGCGGGGATTGACTGCGGTGCTACGCCTTGGGGTGCCTCGCTCGGCTCGGCTTCAGGCTCCGGCTTTCCTTGGAAATAAGGCGTGCTCCAAAACAACATATTTTCGTCATCGTCGCGCACGGGGTTTGAAAGGAAGGTGTTCGATGGCTCTGGGAGCCGCAGCGGAGCCGCGAAAGCTTCGTCGGCTAACTCAAGCTCCAGCTCGGCGGTCTTCAGCTTTTTGACGCCATACTGCTTCATCAGCTGCAGCGTGTTCTCTAGGTTAGTTTTGTTGGTCGTCTTCTTTGGCATTCTTGTTTCCGAAAATCCGTTCCCAGCCGCGCTGGTAAGCCTCGGAGTTACCGAGTGGCCCGTCTGCGGTGGCTTTGCAGAACTGGCGCATCAACTTGTCTTTCAGCCGTTGCTGGGTTGGCGTAAGCGGCAAGTCTTTGGCTGAAACACTCTTCCCCGGTTCGTTGGGGATTCGCCGGTAAGCGTTTTGGTTGAAGTCCTGGGGTTTCTGCGGCACGCCAATTAGACGGCAGAAACCGCTCTACAATTCGGAGACCTAAGCCTCAGAACTCCGACCGGTGAAAATCGAAGAAATCACTTATCGCGTCGTTCTCTTCGCGGTGCTTCTCATCCAGGACCCGCTCTTCCGCTGCCCAATGGTCCGCAATTTCTTGTTCGTAATTGCGTTTGTAGAACTCGGGGGTACCGGGTTGCGGTTTGTGTTCGAGCGTTTCTGAGAGATATGAATAGGTGTAACGCCAGGCGTACAAGGTCGCGTCGGTACAGTGGTTGGGGCAGCTGGGGTGCTCTTCGCGCTTGGTGCTCTTTGGGTCCCAGATTAGTTCCTGGTATTCGGTGATCAGTGGTTGGCACGTCGCCGGGTTGAGTAGAACCTTCCCGGTCGCAAACTCGCTGTTCATTATCTCGATGAAATCGGACTTGCCCCGCTTGTCTGCTGGAGTGAGGGCGATTCCATGGCGGTTCTCTATTTCAGCGGTGGCTTGCTTATTGGCGTTATCGATGATCACTCGTTCGATCGCCGGGAACTTCGCCAAATAAAGCTTGATTCGATCCGCGACCGCCGTGACATCCATCTTTGCCTGTTTGGAGGATTCGAGTATTCGAAGGACCGGGTCGTAATCGTGCCAAGTGCAAACAGTGAAAGCCGATGGATCGGTGTGACCGAGATCGACGCCTAGGGAATAGTGCCAAGCACCTTTCCGGTATTCGGGAAGCGTGCCGCTCCAATCGTTGAGCCCTGGTTCATAGCGGTAGACCAGCTTGCTGGTATCGGTGGTCCATAGACCAAGGTAGTTCTTTCTAAACCACGGCGTTTCCCGGACCCGGGGATTTTGCGATTCGAGATCGGTGATCTCTTTCGCCCAATTTTCTCGAACGTATGGATTTTGAAATGCGCTCCAGCGGTGACCGCTCCAACCTGCAACGGACCACGTTCCGGGGTTGCTCGGATCTTGGTCCTTGGTGAGATCGTAAAAAATCCCCTTCTTCAAATCGGTGGGGACTCCAGAAAGAACGATCGTGCCGCGAACGTCAGCGCAAGCGGGCTTTAGGACAGAGAAGACCAGCTCGGTGAGATCGATGGTGAACGACCCGCATTCATCGATGATTGCCAGTGCCAGCGATTGACCGAGAATTTTCGACTTTTGATCTTCGTCCGAATCAACCCCCATCAAATAAATCACCGACCCGTTGCGGAGGCTGATCGAAAGTTCGGTTTCATTGAACCTTGCTCCGATCTTGAATTGGCGATCGATCCTTTTGAGAATCGGACGCCACATGATCTTTTTTGCGCTTTCCCGAGTCAGTGCGACGTAGAGCGAGGTTGAACCAGGAATCTCTAAAGCGGTTTTGAATAAATACAGGCCATCGCCGAAGGACTTCCCAGAGCGGCGAGTGCAGAAAACCGCCTTGAGCTTTGCGGCATCGAGAATGAACGCGGTCTGCTCAGCAAAGACCGGGATCTCTGGTCCAAGTGCTACCGCCCCACTTGGAGAGTTTGCACCTTGGCGATCCTGAAGCTGTTGGAGCTGCCGTTCGAGATTATCTAAGAGCTTCGATACTGCCACGGTGGTTTAGACATCCCCACCAGGCTCAGTATTTTGGATGAGGCAGGGATCGAACCTGCTGTGCCCCGAAGGACGCTTGTTTTACAGACAAGGGAACCGCCATAGGTTCATCTCATCCTTATTTCGTCGTGAGTATAGAAAGGGCTAACGCAAGACCAACGAAAATGATCGAAGTAATCAATTTAGCTTTACCTCTTTATCTAGAATGCTTTGGTTGGGGAGAAGCTTGATTTGGGATGGGGCTTGCGTTTGGGTGGTGAGATCTTCCAAAGCCTTTTCGATCTTAGCGATCCGAAGCTCGGTGTTGCTGTCGCGTAAAATGGCTGCCAAGGTTGCGCAGCCGTTGATGATCACTTTCGCCCGATCGAGCTGTCCGATGTCACCGGATAATTCGAGCTTCCGCAAGGTATGGGAGAGCAGCAGGCAGATCTGCTGAGGGGTTTTGAGTACGCGACCTTTGATAGCCATCGGATTATTTCTCCTTGTCGATCGGAGTCGGTTCGTCGGTTGTGTAAACGATGTTGTCGAGCGGGACGGTCACCGCATGGAGTTGGTGATCGCGGTCATCAATCCAGCTCACCCTTAACCCTTGGGGGCAAAAAGTAAGCTTTGCACCGTATTTCTCGGCATCGATGCTCGTGACCACTTCCCGACGCAGCAGCACCCCAATGTTGAATTGGGCTTTGGTGATTTTCGCTTGCGCTGGCGCGGGTTGGGGAGCGGCGCTCTTGGGGGATTTCTTAGAAGAAGGCATTGAAGTTCTCATAGGCATCGGTGCAAGCCGCCAAGAACTCTTCCTTGGATCGGGCTTGATCGATAAAAAATAGAATTGCTCCAGCGGATAAAAGTTGATGGGCGGTCAGGTCGCCAGCCAGCTTGCGGGCTTTCTTTCGAGTTTGGTTAGTGGGTTTCTTAGACATGTTTATCTCCTCATCCATAAGATTAAGTTCCTAAATCATGTATGGATCATATGCTGCTGGCCCTAGCGGCTTTTTCAGGAAGCCGGTGGCATAGGTCTGGTGCGTGTAAACCACGAAGCGATTGCCATCGATCAGTTTGGTGGCGATCCCGAGCTGGCGGTAAGGCTTTTTGACATAAACGTAATGGAGAACCTTTCCTTCGATGCACAGCCAGCCAAGGATCGCACTCGGTTCATCCTGCAAGCAGGCAATGGTAAGCTTTCCGCCGCGTTGCAAGATTCTTTCGATTATCTGGTGATGGTGCGGAAAATAGAGTTTTGGGGGTATCCCCTTGGCGAAATCCGAGGATTGGTAGCTTCTAAGCCAACTATTGAAAACGAAGCTGATATCGTTTTCTTCGGCTGGCCGAAGTGTGACTGAGTGCAGACCGAGTTCTCTTGGAGCTTCGGAAGGTGCGGGGGTAGTGGTTAGAGCTTCTACTGTTTCACTCATGATCGTTGTCGTACTCGCTTGATTTGCCCCATTGGAGACTGGAGAACCTCGGCTTCGGCCTTCTTCACATACTCGGCCAAATAATTCTGGAGAGCTGAATGGGTCAGCTGGAGGAAGCCAGCCGCCGACCTCTCATTGATACTCTGCAAATGATTAAATTGGGTCGCCAGAATGACCATCGCGGTTTCAAATGCAAAGACCACCGCTTGGGCTTCAGGGGTTGCGCTGGTCACTTTCGCCGAGTTCATCAACTAAATTAGACGGTCAGCGCATAATGCGGATTCTAGGTGCGCGAGGTGCGCAAGGCTCTCTCGAAAGAATCGGCATATTGCGCAATACGATCAGCTCGATCTAACCCATTAATCACTTTGCGGGCGTTGTAGTAATCGGGCGGGTGGCTTTGAGTGTAATCACCGAGCTTATGGCCAGTGAACCAACCTTCCCGCATACCCCTGGCCGCGATTGCGTAGCTAATTGCGGGATTCAGGACCAACTCGGGGTTTTGGACCAGTGTTTCAGGACCGATGTCGAAACCGCCGATTGTCTCTCCGTCCAGCATTTGGCTGGCGTGGCGGTAGCCCTTCTCCCAAGTGAGCTGTACATAGCCCCTGCCATAAAAGCCGCTGGGCCAATACCGATTTTGCAGCTCGTATAAATGGGTGTACGTGGGATCGGCTCGGCGCTCTTTCACCGGCTGAAAGGTGTTTGCGGTCTCCCAGCGGATAGTTGCCAGGAAATAAGAGACATCAGGGATCTGCTTGAAGCCGGGATCGCCTTGGACGGCACCTAAAAGGAAGTTGAGACCATCGGAGACTTCTAGTGTGAGGGGGAAGGATAATAGAGCACGTAAGAATTTCGATACATCGATTTGTAATGACATGCCGGATTAGACTGGAATTCTCTCCGGCGAATTCGCGGAGGTTCAAAGCAGTCCAATCCCCTTGAATGTTGAAGTTGGTTCAAGGCGATTGTTTACAAGTTTTGAAGACTCTCGATTCGGATTCGATCGATGCGCTGGTGACCGATCCGCCCGCTGGGATTTCGTTTATGGGCAAGGCTTGGGACTCGAACAAAGGCGGGCGCGAACAGTGGATCAGCTGGTTATCTGAAGTTATGGGCGAGGTGATCCGGGTGCTCAAGCCTGGTGCTCACGGTTTGGTCTGGGCGCTTCCTCGAACCTCCCATTGGACTGCGACCGCGCTAGAGAACGCAGGGTTTGAAATTCGGGACGTGGTTACTCACCTATTCGGAACGGGCTTTCCGAAGTCGCTCGATGTGGCCAAGGCGATCGACAAATCGGCGGGCATATCGATGAAGAGCGTGCCAGCCGGTGGAGTTGGATTTATGCGACCCGACTCCGAAGATTGGCACCAAACAAAAAATAGAATGCTCTGGGATGGACCAGTCACGGATGAAGCCAAGCGCTGGCAAGGTTGGGGAACGGCGCTCAAGCCAGCAGCCGAGTTTTGGATCCTCTGCCGCAAGCCTTTGGTCGGTACGGTTGCCGCGAATGTTCTGGAGTTCGGAACCGGAGCGCTGAATATCGATGGGTGCCGGATCGGAGAGGAATCCAGGGTTAATCAACCAGCGGTAAGCATTTACGGCACTGGAATGCCGCCCGATGCCTTGCCGAAAAAATGCACCGGACGCTGGCCAGCGAATTTGATTGTGGATGATGAAGCTGCAGAGGTTGTGCCCAGATTTTTCTACGTACCCAAGGCTTCCAAAGCTGAGCGCGAGCGGGGATGTGGGAATTTGCCGAGGCAGGCGCTGGGGAAATCTGCGCTGCTGGAGTGCGCGGAAGACCGCGCGACCAGTTCCCGTAATCACCATCCGACCGTCAAGCCCCTTGCGCTAATGCGCTACTTGATCCGGTTGATCACGCCACCCGGTGGGACCGTGTTGGACTGCTTCATGGGTTCGGGGTCAACTGGGATCGCTGCGCTGGAAGAAGGATTCTCGTTCGTCGGGATCGAGCGCGAGGAAGAATATTTCGCGGTGGCCGCACAGCGGATCGCCATCTGACGGCGCTGATGGGTGTGTGTGGCAAAATGTCGCTGACGCTAAGAAAATCGGGTTTCGCGAAAGCCCGGTAAATCGGCGTTGGAGCGACTTTGGCGGTCAATTGTTTGACAGCGTTCGGAGTTGTGGCTTTACAACGGTCAGGGATTGGTGCCAGTCTTGTATGTAAGTAGTGGGATCAGGGTCCTAACAGAGGGAAAAAGCTAAGCTGGTGGGCGGCGAGTCAGGTTTGAACTGACATCCCCTCGGTTACTAGGCGTGGTGCTTTGCCAGTTAAGCTATCGCCGCCGCCAGCCGTTTTTCACCTCCATGATCCACTTCCCGCGCCTTGTGGTCAATTTAAGTTCGTCCCCGCACACCCACTCATTTTAGGGAGCATACGAGCTACAGTAGTGCCCAATCGCCCTTTTCACCAACAGCCAGAAAAGGCTTCCAACGGGCAAAACCAGCCTGGAAGGATTCTAGGGCGGGGATCTGACAGCGAACCGGCGAACATCCTCCGATGCGCAACGTCACCAGACGGTTAAGGCCTATTGGGGAGGCTTCCCGGCCGTCACGGCGATCAACTCCTCTGGAGGATTGCGAACAGCCAAACGTTCGTTGAGGCAGTGAAGCACGCTCCAGGGTGATCTGCGAGGTGCTCTCCCGGCTACAATCGCGAAGCGCAACTCCAAGCCGAAGGGTAAACCCCGTAAACCAAAAAAGCGCCGATTGCGGTCCCGGGTCAACCGGTAGCGAGGTGCCGTTTCATCAGATCGAGCGTCCGCTGCAAATCAAGCTCGCGTTGCCCTGGTGGCTTTCCCACTGTTGCCGCTTCGAGGATGGGGAAAGCTCCCGGTGGTCTATTCGCTCCACCAACCAGCTTGCCGAGTGCATCGAGGGATTCTTGAGAATTGCCGAAGGCTGACGGTTTGGCCGCAAGCTCGCACAACTCGATCGCCTTGGCCGGGCCACCGATATGTTGGATGACTTGCGAGATCTCGTGTTCCTCGCGTGGGTCAAGAGCCATGGGAATCACCAACCCCGAAGTGGTTTGGGTGGAGAGAACATCGGCCCGTCGCCGCCGCCGTTCTGGTTATCCGCGTCCAGATCGATCAGCTGAGCTTCAACGCCATTCAGCTTGTATTCCAATATCCGAAGGAGCGCCTGGCCCCGCTCATCGTATGCCAACGGTAGATGCCCTTCTGCCTGCACAACAAAACGGCCTTTTTCCATTTTGCTTTACTTCCTTTCACCCCTCTCCCCAAACCTTCGCAACAGAACACAGGAAGCTGACAGCCGTGACCCCGAATTGGGACAGTAAAAGGGCAGTAATCAGCCGATCACCACCGATCACCACCGATCGCAAGCGACCGGATTCATAAATCCGATTTATGCAGGCACGCGAAATGCTTAGGGGTATTTTCGGCTTTCAAGACCGCTGCCTTCAGCCGCTCGGCCACTCCTCCCGGCTGCCTGGGCGCAAACCCTAACCTAACCCTGCCGGAAAAGCCGCTTCGCTAAGTGAGCCGCAGCTCGGTGATGCCCTGCATGTACGGCACTAGAGCCTCTGGGATTTCGACGGTGCCGTTCTCGCGCTGATAGTTTTCCAGAATCGCAACGAGGGTGCGGCCGACTGCCAGGCCTGATCCATTGAGGGTGTGGCAAAGCTGCGGTTTTACCCCTTTCGCCGGTCGAAAGCGGATCTTCGCGCGGCGCGCCTGAAAGTCACCGAAGCTCGAACAGCTGCTGACTTCGCGATACGCCTGCTGACCGGGAAGCCAGACCTCGAGGTCATAAGTCTTCGTCGCGGAAAATCCGAGGTCGGCAGTGCAGAGGCTGACCACTCGATACGGGAGCCGAAGTTTGCGAAGGATCTCCGCCGCATCCTCCGTGAGTGACTCCAGTTCCTGGGCGCTTTGGTCGGGCTTGGCGAATTTCACCAACTCCACCTTGTGGAACTGGTGTTGTCGAATCAGGCCGCGGGTGTCCTTGCCGGCGCTTCCGGCTTCGGCGCGAAAGCACGGCGAAAAGGCACAGTATTTGAGCGGCAGCGTATCCCCATCGAGGATCTCATCTCGATGGAAGTTGGTGACCGGAACCTCCGCGGTAGGAATCAAGAAGAACTCAGCCGCGCCCGCAGTCTTGAATGCATCCTCCTCGAATTTTGGAAGCTGCCCGGTCCCGATCATCGAAGCGCGATTGACCAGGTAAGGCGGCAGCAATTCGACGTAGCCCCTCGCAAGGTGGACGTCGAGCATGAATGCGATCAGCGCGCGCTCCAACCTCGCGAGCGGCCCTCGGTAGAAGGCAAACCGGGAGCCGGACACTTTGGCAGCGCGCTCGAAGTCCAACATCCCGAGCTTCTCCCCAATCTCGAAATGCTGTTTGGGCGCAAAGCGGAAGGAGGGCTTTTGCCCCCATTCGCGCTCCACCCGATTGTCCTCGGAGGATTTTCCGACCGGCACCGACGGGTCCGGAAGGTTTGGGATCACCAAAAGGATACGCTCGAGCTCCTCCTCGACTCCCTTGAGCCGCGCTTCCTTGTCCTTGATCTCCTGCGAAACCGCGCGCATCTCACCGCGGAGCTGATCGATCGCTTTTGGATCCTGCGCGACCTTCTTCTTCATCTGCTCGTTCGCTTCGTTTCGTCGATGGCTCAGAGATTCCAACGCGATGTGCAGCGCCCGGCGCTCCTCGACCAGCTTCTGGAACGTCGTGAGGTCCAGCTCGCCGCCGCGGGTGCGCAGGCGCTCGAGCACCGACTCAAAATTCTGGGCGACGTAACGAAGGTCGAGCATCTGGCGCCTTGTAACCGCACCAGCCGGCGGGGGCAAGGCGTGACGGGAGAGTGCTATTCATGCTGGAGATCGTAAATTTCGTCTTCGATCTCCTGCTTGTCCTCTGCGCTGGGCCGCTTCGTCAAATAGTCCTTGAAGGCGACGATCGCGTCGCGCCGGCGACCCTTCTCCTTGTAGAGGTAACCCAGATAGTAGAAGCTCATCGGGTTCTCACTCTCAGCCTCGGCTGCCTTTTCGTACCAGTCGATTGCCTGACGGTGATTACCCTTCTCGGTGTAGGCCCGACCTAGCTTGTAGAAAACCGTCTTGAGGCGCGAATCCGCTTTGAGCGCCGATGTGTAGCGGGCGATCGCCTTGTCCCATTTTCCTTCTTGGAAGTAGGAGTCTCCCGCCAGCTCCAGCTCCTTCACCCGTCTTGGATCCGCCGCGAGCGCCTTCTCGAAAGAGCCGACGGCCGAAGCGAAATCGCCCCGATCCAGATACGCCTGCCCGAGCGCGTGATACCCGTCCGCACTCGAGGGGTCCAATTCGACCGTCCGTTTCCACTCCTCGAGCGCTTCGGGGATCCGCTTTGCATCGCGGTAAATCAGCCCAAGCTCGTAATGATAGAGCGGGTTGTCGCGCACCCGCTCGAGCGCCGTTTTCATGCTCTCGATCGCTGGCGAGAACTCGCCGCGCTTGGCCCTCACTTTCGCCAGGTAGAAATGGGCCTCGGGAACGTAAGGTTCATAGGAAATGGCGGTGAGCAGACTGTTCTCCGCGCCAACCAAGTCTCCCTTGTCCAGCATCACCGCGCCCAGCGCAATCAGCACCCGAGCGGACCTGGGCTCTTGCTCCTTGGCCTGCAACAGCTCGGTCATCGAGCCCTTGAGGTCGCCGGTTTTCCACAGGACCAATCCCAATTGGAGCCGAGCATCACGCGCTCGAGGTTGCCGGTTCAACGCCTGGTCGATCGCAGCGCGCGCGGCCTGATAGTCGGCCCGGGCGTACGCGATTCGCGACAGACCGACGTAGCCGTCCGCGAGTTGCGGCTCCAGGGCAATCGCGAGGTCGAATTCGGACTTGGCGCGATCCAGCTCGTTTTCGGACAACGCCAGTTCTCCCAGGCCGGCATGGACCAGCGCGCTCTTGGGGGCGCGGGTCGCCGCCTGCTCCAGCTCCGCCTTCGCGTCGGGCATCCGCCGCCCGCTCAGGTAGAAGCGGGCCAGGCTGATACGAGCTTCGACGAAATCCGGAGCCGAAGCGACTGCGCGTTTGTAACTGGATTCGGCCTCGCCGGTAAATCCGGCAGCCTCCTGGATCCGGCCATTTTGGTAGGCGATTCGCGCGTGGCTGGGAAATCTCGCGTTGAACTTCTTCACCACGTTGACCGCCTCACTGACTTTTCCAGCGCTCACCAGGGCGGAGAGATATCCCTCGGCGAAATCGGGATTCTGGGGGTCGACCTCGCTGACCTCGGCGTAAGCGGCAGCGGCCCGCCCGAAATCCTGCACCGCGAGAAGCGCCGCGCCCAGATTCGACTTCGCGAGAATGGACCTGGAATCGAGCTTCAGCGCCTCCTCGAACTCCGGGATCGCCTCCTTGGGCTTGGCGTCCGCCACCAAGAGCGTTCCGTTGAGAGCATGGACGCGCGAAAGATCCGGGGGACCCAAGTACTTTTGATTCTCTTTCTTCAGCGTGGGAGCAAGCGTGTTGGCCGCCAGCTCGGCGTTCTTTTGAACCAACAGCGCAATCGAGGCCAGCTCCACCGCGGAGCTCAGGTGGTTCGAATCGGCGGCCAGTGCGTCCGAATACGCCGCAGCGGCCTTGTCCAGCTGCTTCAACGATCGGTATGCATCTCCGAGGGCGTGCAAGCCTCGAGCGGAGTCCTTGTGCTTGGCGATCACCTTGTTGAGAACCTCGATCGCGAGCTTGGGTTGATTCTTCGCCGAGTAGGCCTCCGCGAGCAGGAAAAAGAGATCCAGATCCTCGACGTTCCGGGCCCGCGCGACCGCGTCCTGCAACATCGACAGCGCCCGGTCCGGGTACCCGGTGCTGAGGAAGTTGCCCGCGCTGGCCTTCACCACGTCGGTATTTTTGTCCCCCAGTAACAGAATGTTCTCCACAAACGCCGTGGCCCTGGCGAGATCGCTCGTCGAGGACGTCGCGCACTTTCGCGACAAGTAAAAAACGGCCTGGCACCAGAGGGCTTGGGCTTCGGCGTACGGCTTGATCCGCAACAGCTCGCCGGCTCCATCCCGGGCCTGCTGATAACCCTGGAAGGTGTCCGCGAGGAGCGCTTTGCGGGCGTCCTCCAGCTGCTTGTAGTGCGGCGATCCCTCGCTGATCCGGGACAAGAAGATTCGCTTCAGTGCGAAAAACCCGTAGCGGGAAAGGCCCAGGCCGACGCCGGTCGTAACGACCGCCAGCGCAAGCGCGGCGGCGATCAGCAGCGGCAGCTTGCGCTTGAGCTTGGTGCCCATCGTTTCGTTGCGGACCACCGTGACTGCGGCCATCCGCCCCTCGTAAATTCCCCTGAGGCGTTCCAGGCTCGCCGCGGTGGGCCGCTGGCTCGGCTCGCGCGGATTGGTGCCCTCCTTGGTTCCCGCTGAGCCGGCCGCCGGCTGAATCCGAGGCAGCTCTTCAAGATCGAGCGAATCCGGTTGCTGATTCACCACCGGGGCGGCGGAGTCCTCTGGCGCTGTGGACTGCTGGAGCTCGAGCGGAGAGGGTAGATCGTCTCCGGCGGGGACCGGCAGATCGCCGGAGAATTCGCTTCCGGTCGCGTCGCTCAACGGCGCCGGAAGGTCCTCGGAGAAATCCGGGATTGCACCCATCGGATCGGGCAAATTCGCCGCCTCGGGCGGGCTGCTATCGGCCCCTTCGAGAGGAGGAAGATTTGAGAAGTCGAAGTCGGCGAGCGGTGGACTTGAAGGGGGCTCATTTCCCGCCGCCTGGTCAGGCGCGGGCGGCGCGGCAGCGGGATCAAATGAAAAATCGATCGCCGGGCCCAGCTGCTCTTGCTCTCGAGGGCCGCCCAACGCGGGAGGCAAGCCGACCTCGGAGAACGATGGCTCGGTCCAGCCCTCTTCCATCCCAGTGACCCTGGGATCGAGCTGAGTGCTGTTTTCTGGAAGGGTAACTGCCGACTTCAGGTGGCCCGGTAAGGATGGCTCACCGCTGAAAATGTCGCTGAATTGGTCGGCTGGTGCGCTCGATTGCGGACCGGAAGGCGCCGAGCCGAGGCTGGGCGGAGCGATCGCTCCAGCTGCGCCCGGAAGCGGAACGGCGGGATGAGCAAACGGCGCCGTCGAGAAGGGTGAAGTATCGGGGCCCTGCGGCTCCGACGAAGGAAGTGACTCGGGTTGCTCAGCAACGATCGGAAAAACGGTGTGGCATTTTGCGCACCGAAGCTTGGCCCCGGCGGATGGGACACGAGCGCCATCCAGTCGATACTTCGTGTTGCAGGACGGACAGATGACTTTCATTGTTGGGAGGCCGCGAAGATCCCGGATACCATTCGAGGCGCCGCGCAGAGCGAGATTAACAAAGCGCCCTCGGCCTTGAAACGCTGCGCCCAGATGCCTACATCCGCCCCATATTCATGGTACGAGACTCGGCCAATGCAACCCGTGGTCATTCTCGGAGGTGGGTTGGCAGGGCTTTCCGCCGCCTATTTCCTGCAACAACCCTGGCGGCTGATCGAGAAGACCGACCGGGTGGGCGGATTGGTCAAGACCGAAATTTTAGGCGGTGGCTTTCACTTCGATCCGACTGGCCACTGGCTCCATCTGCGCGATCCTGAAATCAAGCGACTGGTAACCGAAAGCTGGCTCCCTGATGGCCTGGTCACAATTCAGCGGCGGGCCGCAATTTTCTCGCGAGGCGTGTTCACTCGATTTCCCTATCAAGTGAATACCTACGGGTTGCCCCCCGAGGTGGTGGCCGAAAACCTGATTGGCTTTGTCGAAGCGCAATACGGGGAAAGCGGGCGCGAGCTGCGCGGCCGCGAGCCTCGAAATTTCGCTGAATTCATCCTCAAGTACATGGGAGCGGGCTTCGCCAAGAATTTCATGATTCCCTACAACCGAAAGCTCTGGACCGTCGACCCCTCCGCGCTCTCCGCGGCCTGGTGTGGAAGGTTCGTCCCGAAGCCAACGATTAAAGAAGTGGTCGACGGTGCGCTAGGGATCGGTCAGGACACGATCGGCTACAACGCGAGCTTTCTCTATCCAAAGACCGGTGGGATCGAATCGCTTGCGAAGGCAATCTTGGCCCACCTGCGCAACGGGCAAGTTCAAGTTCAAACGGAACCCAAGTGGATTGATTGGAAGACCCGAACGATCCAGCTCTCCGATGGAAGCACGCTGAGCTACTCGCAGCTGATCTCCACCATCCCCCTGCCCGCGCTGGTGCAGCGACTGGCGGACGGACCGTCCGGCGTTCCCGGCGAGGTGATCGCCGCGGCGAAGCGACTGCGGGCCACTACCGTCACCCACGTGAGCGTCGGGGTTCGCCGGCCGAACCGCCAGCCCTGGCACTGGATCTACTTGCCGGAAGAAGAGTTCAAGAGCTATCGCATCGGCTCACCTTCCGCCGCCTACCCGCCGCTCGCTCCCGTCAATCACTGCTCCTTCTACGTCGAGTACTCGCACCACGGAGAGCTTTCGAAGCAACAGTGCGAGATCTACGCGGTGAAAGATCTGCTCAACTCGCAAATGATCCACAACGCCGACGACATCCTCTTTGCGCAGGCGAACGAAATTCCGAACGCCTATGTTCTCTACGACGAGGAGTACGGACCGGCGAAGGCGGAGATTTTGCGCTTCCTCGATGCAATTGGAATTCAAACCGCGGGCCGCTACGGACAATGGGAATACTCCTCGATGGAGGATGCGATTCTCGCCGGCCGCAGCTGTGCGCAGCACCTCGCCGCAAGCCCCCGGTGATCGCCCCGATTCATGGCCAACGCGAGTCCCCAACTGTCGATCGTGATCCCGGTTTACAACGAGGCGTCGTTCGTTGGGCCCGCCTCCGCCGAGCTCTGCCGCGGGCTGGAGGAGAGAACGCTGGACTACGAGCTGATCTTTGCCGAGAACGGCTCCACCGACAGCACCCAGCAAACGCTGCAGGAGCTCAGCCGATCGAACGATCGGATCCGCGTATTTCATTCCGAGCAGCCCAATTACGGGGCCGCGCTGAAGCAAGGCATATTGCAAGCGCGCGGCGAGCTGGTGATCTGCGACGAAATCGACCTCTGCGATCTCACTTTCTACGATTCCGCGCTCCCGATTTTGAAAAATCGCTCGGTCGACATGGTAATCGGATCCAAAGCCGCCAAGGGCGCGAGTGACCGGCGGCCCTGGGTCAGGCGGATGGCGACGCGGGTTCACAACAAGCTGCTCAAGCTCGCGCTCGGCTTCAAAGGGACCGACACCCACGGGATCAAGGCCTTTCGACGGGAGCGCCTGTGGCCGGTGATTCGCTCCTGCGTGGTGGACAAGGACGTCTTTGCCAGCGAGTTCGTGATCCGGGCCTACCGCCGGGGTTTGAACGTGCTCGAGATTCCGATCCAGCTCAAGGAAAAGAGGCAGCCGTCGGTCCATTTGTTTCGGCGCGTCCCGAACGTGCTCAAGAACGTCGCCAAACTCGTCTACGTGATCCGGGTTCGAGGGGCCTAGGGGTGCTCCCGGCCTGCATCTCGGTGGATCTCGATTCTCTGCCGCACTACTGCCGCATTCACGGGCTGGACGATTCACTGCTCGATTCCCGCGCCCGACAACTCGTGTACACCGTCGCGCTCCCCCGGTTCATCGAGCTGTTCTCGAAGTTATCCATTCCGGCGACCCTGTTTGTGGTGGGAGAAGATCTGGAGAATGAAGCGGCAAGGGCAGCGCTCAAGGCCGCGCAATCGGAAGAGATCGAAATCGGCAATCACAGCTTCTCGCATGATTACGCGCTGGCCTCGCGAGCGGCGCTGACCGTGGCTGCGGATCTTTCGAAAGCGCACCAGGCGATCGCCCATGCTACCGGCGCGGCGCCGGTGGGCTTCCGGGCCCCGGGTTACGCGCTCTCGGGTGCGCTCTATCAGGCGATCGGCACCCTCGGGTACCAGTATGACTCGTCGGTTTTTCCGGCCGCGCCGTACTACGCCGCCAAGGCGTTGGTGATGGGCGCGCTCGTCCTCCTACGCCGCCCGTCGGGAGCGTACCTGGACACCCCTCGCGTTCTTCTGGCGCCACCCCAGCCTTACTGGCCCGACCCTACCCATCCCTACCGGCGGGGCTCTGGCCAGGTGCTCGAGCTGCCGATCTCCACCGCGCCGTGGACGCGAATTCCATTCATCGGGACATTCGCATTGGTCTTTCCACCGCTTGTGGTACAGGCGGCATATCGCTCGATGCGCCAAACCAAGCTTTTCAATTTTGAGCTGCATGCGCTGGACCTGCTCGATCAGGAGGACGGCGTTCCGGCGGAGCTCGCGAAGCGGCAGCGCGATCTCGAGGTGCGCTGGTCGAAGAAGAAATCTCGCCTCGAAGAGATGCTGAAACAGCTTCAGCAAGACCGCGAGCTGATGACCCTTGCTCGAGCGGCGGCCCGGCTCGCCACCGCCAGGGCCGACTAAAGTCGCGATGGACGTTCGATGCTGCAGGGAGTGAAGGACGGATTGAAGACATTGCTTCGGCAATGGTCGCTGAACCTGGCCGGCCCTGATTTTGAACGCCGAGTGATGGCGCTGCCACAACAGCAGAACGAGTACGGAGTTGACCCGTTCGGGTTCGATCCCGACTTCGTCACCGCGGCGATTGGTCCTTTCCTCTGGCTTTATCGGCACTATTTCCGAGTGCAGACGTTCGGGATTGAGAAGGTTCCTACCGGCAGAGCCGTGCTGGTCGCCAACCACTCCGGCCAGCTGCCGCTGGACGCCGCGATGATTGCGATCGCGATGCTGGTCGAGGCGGAACCGCCCCGAGCGGTTCGCAGCATGGTGGAAAAGTGGGTCCCCACGCTGCCCTATGTGTCGACCTTCATGGCCCGCGCTGGGCAGATCGTCGGGACTCCGGAGAACTGCAGGCGCCTGTTGGAAGCCGAAGAGGCGATCCTGGTTTTTCCTGAAGGCGTCCGCGGCCTGGGCAAGCTCTGGCCGCAGCGCTACCAGCTGCAGGAGTTTGGGCTCGGGTTTCTCCGACTGGCTCTGGAAACGCGCAGCCCGATCGTCCCGGTGGCGGTGATTGGAGCGGAGGAACAATCACCGGCGCTGGTCAACCTCAAGCCGATCGCGAATTCGCTGAAGATGCCTTACCTGAACATCACCCTCACCGGTTTGCCGCTGCCGCTCCCAGCCAAGTACCGAATCTACTTCGGCGATCCACTGCTCCTTCATGGCCAGGCTGACGACGAAGATGCGGAGCTCGACAAGAAGGTGGCAATCGTGAGGGACACCATTCAGCAGATGATCCACCGTGGCCTCGCCGAGCGAAAACACGTCTTTCGTTAGCCTATGACGACGCAGGCCGTGGTGGTGACGGGAATCAGCGGCAACCTGGGCCGGACCCTGGCGAAACTGCTGCACAAGAAGTACCGGATCCTCGGCATCGATCGGCGCCCGTTCGTCGGCCGGCCCAAAGACATCCAGATGTACGAATTGGATCTGCGCAAGCGCAAAGCGGAGGACGTTTTTCGCACCAACCAAGTGGGCTCGGTCATCCACATGGGAATCATGCATGATCCGCGAATGACCGAGGAGGAACATCACTCGTTCAACGTGGTCGGCACCACCCGTCTGCTGGAGTATTGCGTCAAGCACGGGGTCAAGAAGGTGGTCGTCCTCTCTTCCGCCAACGTGTACGGCCCCTCGCCAGACAATTCCAACTTCCTCACCGAAGAAGCGCCGTTGATGGCCGCAAGCCGTTTCTCGGGGGTGCGGGATCTGATCGAGGTCGACATGATGACCCACAGCTTCTTTTGGCGTCATCCTCAAATCGAAACCGTGATCCTTCGTCCGGTCCACATCGTGGGGCCGACGATCAGCAACGCTCCATCCAATTACTTGCGGCTTCGGCGACCTTGGGTGGTGGCCGGCTTCGATCCGATGATCCAGCTGATTCACGTAGAAGACGTCTGCCGAGCGATGGAGACCGCCCTCACCCCTGGGCTCAAGGGCGTTTACAATGTCGTGGGGCCGGGACAAGTGCCGCTGAGCGCCATTCTGCGCGAACTGGGCCGGACCGATCTGGCGTTGCCGGAGCCGCTCGCTCACGCCGCCCTCAAGCTGCTTTTCCGCTACCGACTTGCGAACTTTCCGCCACCGGAATTGGACCACATCCAGTTTCTCTGCGCGGTCGATGGGTCAGCCTGGGAGAAAACAACCGCTTGGAGGCCGAAGTACTCCATGCGCGAAACGATTCGTTCAGTCCTCGCGGAATAAACTGCTGTGGCAGACTCTGACACAACTGTCAGAGTTCTTGCGCCTACGCCAAAGGGCACGGGCTTTCTAAGCTATTGAAAATTCCGCAGTCATCGGGAACTCGGCGGCTGGCACCTACTTTGCTCCACGTAGCCCCGTAGTGGCAGGACATCCCATGGGGGGATGTCCACGCCCGCCGCTTCGGCCGGCCCCGACGCGGCGGGCGTTTTTTTTACGCCCACCTTCGACCCCCTAGCGTCCGCCCAATCACCAGGGTGGTATCCTGAGGCTCGCCCTCTTGGGAGGCGAAGGGCTTCTGACCCGATGGCCGCGCCGAAGATCGAGGAATACGAACAACTTCTAGCCCAGAGCCCCTCGTCCGCGGTGTTCGCCGACCTCGCGGCGGCGCTGATCCAGCAAGGGAGCTATGAGCGAGCGGTCCAAGTCTGCTCGCAATCGCTCGAGCACCATCAGAATTCCGTTTCGCTCCATGTTCTCTGGGGCAGGGCGCTGATCGGTTTGGGTCGAGCCGCGGCGGCAATGGAACAGTTCGAGAAGGCCATCGCAGTCAACCCGCAAGACCCACATCCCTACCGCTTGATCAGCGATGTGTTGCTGAAAAAGGGGCTCTATCGGTCTGCGTTACCGATTCTGCGCAAGCTGGTGGCGCTTCAACCCGCGGACGCGAAATTACAGCAGGCGCTCGAACACGCGCAGATCGCAGCCGGAAAAGGCTCGGGAACCCCTTGGCCACCGCTGGAACCGCTGGCCGCTCCCTATTCGCCCCAGTCCTCGCGATCCCAGCCTCGTCCCGTAGCGCCGCCGAAGCCGCCGCCGGTCGCCAGCGGGAATCATGTGCCGCCGAAACCGGCCCAGCGGCGAACGAGCCAAGCTACGGCAGATCACCAGCCCTCGCCGCCGCCCCTGCAATATGCTCGATCCCGGTTGCTGGGCGATCTGCCCGACCCAGCTGAGCCGCCGGCGGGCGCTGAAGTCGACGAGCCGAGTCGCGTTTCCGTTCAGGCCGCCCAAGAGATTGCAAAAAAGTACGAGCGAGAACTTCAGGCAGAGTTCACTCAGGAGAAGGCGCGCAAGTCGTTTCTCGCTCGAAACGGCTGGAAGCTCGGCATCGGAACGGTATTGATCGTCGCGGCCGCGGTGGGCCTTGGGAATTACCAGCGGACCCGGGCGGCCCACCGGGGGCAGGATCTCAAGGACGCGCTGACGCTCGCTCGCAAAGCAATAACCCAGGACACGCGCCACTCCTACCTGGTCGCACTGGAGCACCTGAGCCGCGCGCTCGAGATGGACGTGAAGAGTCGCCAAGCGTGGGCGCTCAGCGGCTATGTGCAGGCCCTTCTGGTTTCGGAGCATGGGGGCGACTCCAAAGTCGTTGCCAATGCCGTTGCGGCGTTGGAGCACCCCCGGGTCCGCGCCGAGTTTCCCGGCTTGGCGTTGGCGGCGGACTACTATCTGGCCCAAGGCTCGCAGAAGGAGATCACCAAAACCGCGGTGGTGGCTGCGAAGTTCGAGGAGGTCGAAGTTCAGGACTTGGCCGGCCGGATTTTGCTGGCGCAAAACGACTCCAAAGGCGCACTCGAGCGCTTTGCCCATGCCTTGAAGCTCACCCCCAGCCACGTGCGAACCCTGGTGGCGCTCGGAGACTACTACCGCAGCGCGGCCGATCATCCGACCGCCCTCAAATTCTACTTGGGCGTCGCGGCGCAGCTGTCGCCGGACCACCCGGGTCGAATCATTGGCGCGGCGGAAAGCCGGCTCGCGCTGGCGACGGACCTGGACCAGGCGCTCAAAGATCTGGAGAAGCTGCCTCCTCCAGAAGAATTGGCGCCCCAGCTTCTCGCTCGCAGGGAGTTGGCGCACGGCAGGCTGCTGACCGCCGCCAGGCAACCCGAGAAAGCGATTGAGAAGCTTCAAGCGGGCGCGCGCACTTTCGCTTCGTTCGAGTACGACTTCGATCTCGCCCTGGCGGACGCGTATCGTGCCGGCGCGCAGATGGAGGCGGCACAGCGGGCGCTCGAAAGTGCTCTGAAACAGAGACCGAAGAGCGAGGAAGCGAAAGAGGCGCTGGGCCGGATTCTGATTGCAAGAGACCTGGAGCGGGAAGCCCTTTCCCGGCTGCCGGCAGATCGCCACTCTCGCCGAATCTCGCTGATTCGCGGAGAAGCCTTCGCGAAAGTGGGAGACTGGCGGCACGCCCGAGCCGAGCTCGCCAACACCCAGCTCGACGGGAAGTTTCCCAGTGAGGCGGTCCTGTATTTGGCGATGTCAGATGCGGCGGAGGGCCAGCTGGACCGCGCGCAATCTACGTTGGAAAAGGCCCTCGCTGGCAGTCGCAAAGTGAAAAGCGACCTTCGCGTCGCGTTGGGGAAGGTTTACTGGCAGCGCGGCACTCTGGACAAAGCGCGCTCGCAATTCGAAGAGGCGGCCAAAGATCCCGACGATTTCGAAGGCAACTGCGCTCTCGGGCGCCTGCTGATCCAGCACGGCACGCCCGGAGCGGCGATCCAGCCGCTCTCGCGCGCCATCGCCCGCAACCCGTCCCACGGCGAGGCGCGCCAGGCGCTCGGTCGCGCCTACCTGGATTTGGGAAGGATCTCCGAAGCGATCGAGCAGTTTGACTCATGGGAGAAAGACAATCCTGGCGCGGCAGTCAAAGATTTGGCATGGGCACTCTTCTATGCTGGCAAGCTCAAAGAAGCGGAAGCCGCGGTGAGCCGGGCCCTGAGATCCAGTCCGCGAGACGGAGAAACCCATCGGCTGCGAGCGATGCTCCTTTTCACCCGTGGCCAAACCAAGCTCGGCTTCTCTGAGCTCAGACGAGCGAACCACCTCAATCCCAAGGATCCGGAAACGTTCTGCGAGATCGGCCGGGCCTTCGTGCGGCAGGGCAATTCGGCCAATGCGCTCAAGGCCTATGCCGCGGCCAAGCGCGAAGACAAGCAATGCGCCTGCGCCGCGGTGGGACTGCATTTTGCCAGGCTTCCCAGCTACCAGCGCGGGGGAAGCAAGGAGTTATCGGGGTTAGCGCACCACGCCTCGAGCACCTGGAATCGCGCGTTTGCCGAAGCCATTCTGGCGCGATGGTGGTTGGCGGCGGGCTCGCCGAAAGAGGCGCGGAAGGCGGCGGAGCAGGCGGTGCTACACGCTCCTTTCTTCGCCGAAACGCACCTGGCGCTCGGGTTGGTGGCAGTTCACCAAAAGGACGAGGAGAAGGCCAAGGGCGAGCTGGGCAAGGCGATCGAGCTGGATCCGGGCAACGGGTCTCCCCGGTTGGCATTGGCTGATCTTTTGGCGCGATCTCCCGAGAGCACCTCCCAGGCCCTCGAGCAGTACAGCGCGTTTCTGCGGATTGGCGGAAACCGTAAGGACGAAACTCGGGTCAAACGGCTGGTAGCGAGCATCAAGAAGAGCGTGGCCTCGAGATAGCGTGCAAGACGGGGTGCGCCGGGTTCCGCTGATGCGGGCGATGATCGCCAACTCCATGCTCCTGTCCGGGCTCTACCTAGGACTGGGAGCGCTGGTGGAAGTGGTGCGCCGGCTCTACCCTTTGCGCTGGGCGGAGCGGATTTCACTTGCGATGGACGCGCTTCCCGCCCGAGCCCTGGAGTACGCAGGTCTGCTGGGTTACCTGCGTCAATTCTATGCCCAGGGACGGTTGTCGGAATTCTGGCTGCGCTTCGCCTTTGGCATCGTGGTGGTCGCAATCATTTTCGCGCTCGGGTTCATCGTGGGTGGCCTGATGTGGCTATTCCGACGAGCGCTGCGCCCTCGCTAGCTGCTGAGGCTCCCCGCGGCCCGCGCCAATTGGCAGATCTCCACCACCTTGAGGCCAAAGCGCTCCCATCGGGCGGCCCCAGTACCCTTCACTCGCAGGAAGGACTGGCGATCGGTGGGAAGCGCCGTCGCCAAGCCGACCAGCGTTGCATCGTTGAAGATGATGAAGGCGGGAACGTTGAGATCTCTCGCCAGCTCTCGTCGCCAACGCCGAAGCTCAGCGGCCGCCAGCTCGCTCTTTCCGTCCGCCGCTTCCGCGGGCGCGGCGCGTTTTCTGATCGGCGGCGCCTGCAGCCTGGGCCCAGCGCAGATGTCGCAGGCTTGGCAGCGCGAGTCCACTTTCAACTCGCCGAAGTAGCGCAGCAAGAAGGCGCGCCGGCAACGTTTGGCGTAGGCGTAGTCGGTCATTCTGCGCAAAAGTAAAAGCGATTGCTTTTCCTGCTCCCGAACACGCGACAGATCGATCCCAAGCTCTGAAAACGGAACGCGCTCCAGCGCCCGGATCGCCCGACCCGAAAACGGACGGCGAACGGCGAGCGCGCGACTTTTCTCCAGCAGCCCGAGCGCGTGGCGCACCTGAGCTTCCGAAAGGCGCGAGCCCGACGCGACTGCGGACAGCTCGACGGTAACCTCCCGTCCGATCGGAAAGCTCTTCATCAACCAGGGAAGAAGCGCTTTGGCGTCCGGAGCGTGCGGGGTGAGCTCGAGCGCCTTGGGGAAGATCTTCAATCCGTAGCGGCCCTCCCCTCGGCCGGAGCGGGCAATCTTTCCTTCGCGTTCCAAAACTCGAAGCGCCGCGGAAACCTCGAACTCCGAGGCACTGATCTGCCCGGCCAGCGTCCCGACGCCGTGTTCGAAGACCTCCGCCTGAGAGAGAACGCTCCACACGTCGGCAAAGACCGACTCCGACGGATGGCTGCCCTCGATCAACCGCTCCTGGGTGAAGACGTCGGAGTGGTTGAACAGCAGGACCGCCTGCGCCGCCTTGCCGTCGCGGCCGGCCCTGCCGATCTCCTGGTAATAGGCCTCCACCGCTTTGGGAATGTTCGCATGGGCGACGAAGCGGATATCTGGCTTGTCGATCCCCATTCCAAATGCGTTGGTCGCGACCGCCACCGCGTCGCGGTCGCTCATGAATTCCTCTTGCGCGCGGTGCCGGTCCTCGTCCCCCATTCCAGCGTGGTAAAGGATGGGCGAGTGACCGTTCGCCTTGAGCGAGCGGTGCAAGCTTTCCGCCGCCCGTCGGGTGGAACAGTAAATGATTCCCGAACCGCCAAAAGACCAAAGCTGCTCACATGCCCGGCGTCGATCTTCTTCCCCGCTGACCGCGGTCACCTCGAGGAAGAGGTTTCCTCGGTCGAAGCCGGCAACGAAGACCTGGGGATCCTTCATCAGCAGCGAATGGACGATGTCCTTGCGAACCTCGGGGGTGGCGGTTGCAGTGAGCGCAACCGTCCTGGGCGGACGAAGCCGCTTTCTGACCTGGCCGAGCAGCGAGTAATCGGGGCGAAAGTCGTGTCCCCACTGGGAGATGCAATGCGCTTCATCCACCGCGAACAGGTCCACCTGAATTTCGGAAAGCGCCGCGAGAAAGCTCGCGCTGCGAAAGCGTTCCGGAGCCACGTACACCAGCTTGTAGGCGCCCTCTCTCAATGACCTGAGCCGAGCGGCCCGTTCCAATTCGCCGACCGTGGAATTGATGAAGGTGGCGGAAATGCCTCGGCTCAAAAGCTGCTCCACCTGATCCTTCATCAAGGAGATGAGCGGCGATACCACCAGCGTGACGCCGGGTAAGAGCGTTGCGGGAAGCTGATAGCACAAGCTCTTCCCCGCCCCGGTGGGCATCACCACCACCGCATTGCGACCCGAGAGCACGGCGGTGATGACTTCCGCTTGGCCCGGGCGGAATTCCTCGAGGCCGAAGTGGACCAAGCCAGCTTTGGCTTCCTCGAGGTGCTCCAGCGCCAATGGCATTGGGCGCATCATCCAGATTCTTCTCTTCGGGTCAATGGGCGGGCCGCGCGCCCAAGGTGCAGCTGCGAAATCGGCCGCGGCAGTTGACCGCGCGCCAGCATCGAGGTGAACGCGCCATCTCCCAGAACGAGATGATCCAGCACCTGAATGCCGAGAATCCGCCCACCTTGGACCAGCTGCCGGGTCAACGCGAGATCCAACGTGGAAGGCTCCGGATCCCCGGAGGGGTGGTTGTGAGCGAGCACAATCCCGCTCGCGTGCGCCGCGATCGCGGCCGAGAACACTTCGCGCGGATCCACCGGGCACGCGTTGAGCGTCCCTTCCGCCACTCGTGAATCCTGCAACAGCACCTGGCGCGAGTTGAAGGAGAGGACGTGAAAAACCTCCTTTCGCAACCCGCTCAACGAAGGAGCGAGGTGGCGGTAGATGTCTTCCGGACTTTTGAGCCGCGGACGCCGATCCACTTGCTGGTGGGCCCGTTTGCTCAGCTCGAGCGCGGCGAGAATCTGGGCGGCCCGGGCTCTGCCAATCCCTTCAATCCGGCACAACTCCTGAGGATAGTGCTGACCGAGCGATTTGAGGCCGCCACAATTGCACAACAGGTTCTCGGCAATCTGCCGCGCGCTCTTCCCCGGAGAGCCGGTGCCCAAGATCAGCGCCAAGAGCTCTGCATCGCTCAACGAGGCGACCCCCACCCGATACAGCCGCTCTCGAGCCTCCATGGATCTCCTTTCCATGAGACTTCCCAGCAATCGGCGTACCTTTGCCCTTGCGCTCCGGCGCCCGGAGCTATCCATCCTCCGGGTGGCACCCCGGGTCCAGAATTTGGGATACGCGAAAGAATCAGCTCGCGGCCGCGGGCCTGACCATCGCGGCGGCCAGCGGAGCGCGAATCGCTTCGGCGGGTCGTTCGGGCGCGGCAACGTGCCGGATCAGCTCGTGGATCTTCACGCCTCCGGACTGCTTGGCGGCCTCGAGCAGGATCAGCTGGCTACGAAACGCCGGCGTGTTGGTTTCCAACGCCGCGTACCGTCCATCCACCAACAGGCGGCGGGCCTTCACGTTGTCCTGGGCGTAGGCGCCGAGCACTTCGTCCAAAAGCCGGGTGCGAATCGCCTCGTCTTCGACTGGGAACATCACTTCCACTCGCCGATGGAAGTTCCGAGGCATCCAATCCGCTGAAGACAAGTAAACCTCGATTCGGCTTCCCACCCCAAAAGCAAAGACTCGACTGTGCTCGAGGAAGCGGTCGACCACGCTGGTCACCCGGATCCGCTCGGAGACCCCAGGGACTCCGGGTCGCAAACAGCAAATTCCCCGAACCAACAAGTGAATGTCGACCCCGGCTTGGCTTGCCGCGTAGAGGGCGCGGATCACCACCGGGTCCACCAGCGCGTTCATCTTGGCGACGATTTGCGCCGGCTCGCCCTTGCGAGCCAACTCCGTCTCCCGCTGAATCAGCGCCAAAATCCGCTCCTTCAAATTGAACGGGGCCACCGCGAAGCGCCGCCAGTTCGGCGCGATCGAATAACCGGTGAGCATGTTGAAGAGCGCAGTGGCGTCATCGGCAATCTCCTCGCGCGCCGTGAATAAGGAGACGTCGGTGTACTGTCGCGCGGTCTGGGGATTGTAATTGCCGGTTCCCAGGTGCACGTAGCGCCGGATCCCGCTGCCCTCGCGCCGCACCACGAGCGCAATCTTGCAGTGCGTCTTCAGGCCGACCAGGCCGTACACCACATGCACCCCGTTCTCTTCCATTCGCCGCGCCCAGGCGATGTTGTTGGCTTCGTCCAGTCGTGCTTTGAGCTCCACCAGCACCGTTACCTGTTTGCCGTACTCCACCGCTTTGGAAAGCGCGCGGGCAATCGGGCTGTCGCCGCTGGTTCGATAGAGGGTTTGCTTGATCGCCAGGACGTCTGGGTCCTCGGCCGCCTCCTCCACGAATCGGATCACCGGATCAAAGGACTCGTAGGGGTGATGAAGCATCTGATCCCGTCCCTTGATCAGCGAAAACATCGAATCCGCATCCCTCAGCACGGAAGGGATTGCTGGGACCAGGTGATCCACCCTCAGCTCCGGGCGGGGATCGGTATCCGCGAGCGCGGGCAAGTCTGACATCTGCAACGGGCCGCGGACGCGGTAGACGTCCTCGGGAGTGAGCATCAGCGCCGAGGTGAGTTGTTGCTCGAGGGGCGCCGAGGCCTTCGCATCCAGCTCCAATCGCACCGCCGCGCCCCGGTCTCGTCGCCTCAATTCCTCCTTGATGGTGGAGAGCAAGTCTTCAGACTCTTCTTCGTCTACGTTGAGGTCCCAGTTTCGGGTCACCCGAAACGAGGCCGTCTCGACGACGGTGAATCCCGGGAAAAGGTCCGCCGCCTGGATGGAAATCAGATCTTCCAGCAGCATGTACGTCTGCCCGGTGGAGACCGGCACCGGGACCAGCCGCTTGAGGACGCTCGGCACCTGCACCACCGCCAGCGCATCCTGGCGAGGCTCGCGGCGCCGCCGGCGGCCATCGCGGCGAAGCAGGACTGCGATGTTCAGCGACTTGTTCCGCAGATGGGGAAACGGGTGTCCCTGGTCCACCGCCAGCGGCGTGAGCGCGGGAAACACCGAGGAGCAAAAGTGGTCTTTGACCGCGCGCAACTGCTCGGCGGACAAACCATCCCGCGAGATGATCACCACCCCGCGCGCCGCCAGCTGCGGCGTCATGTCCTCTTGCCAAATACGGTACTCTTCAGCCACCTGCCCGCGGGCTCGCTCCCGGATCGCAGCGAGCTGCTCCTGGGGGAGCATTCCGTCGGCCGGCGTGTCGGCCACTCCTCCGATAATCTGCTGCTTCAGACCCGCAACCCGGACCATGAAGAACTCGTCCAGGTTGGAGGAAACAATTCCCAAGAATTTCAAGCGTTCGTACAGAGGCAGCCCCGCGTCGCGGGCTTCCGCGAGCACTCGATCGTTGAATGCTAGCCAGGAGAGCTCTCGGTTGATGAACAACTTGGGATCAACGGTATCCACGCCAGCTCGCTTCCCGGTGTCGATGTCCGGTCTATCATTAGGATAAACGGACATTTTCGGTTCAGAACTCAAAAATAACTCACATTGGCATCCATTCACTACTTATCCTGACTTGCTTCGATGCGCCGCGCCAATCATGACACCGTGCTGGCCGCGATAGATGTGGGCTCCAATTCGGTCAAACTTGAGCTGGCTCGCCCGCTTCCGGATGGGTCATTTGAGACCATTCATCAGGAACGGGATCCCGTACGCCCTGGTGAGCGCGTATTCACCACTGGAATCATCCCTCCCGATGTCGCGGATCGATTGCTCTCCGCTCTACGGCGCTACGGAGCGCTGTGCCGCCGCTTCGGGGCGAGGGTTCGTGCCGTGGCCACCAGCGCACTGCGCGAGGCGCGAAATAAGGAGGAGATCCTCCGCCGAGCCCGGCTAGAAGCAGGGCTGAACCTGGAAATCGTCTCCGGTCGCGAGGAAGCCCGTCTGATCTGCTTGGGGGTGCTACACGGAAAGCCGGCGAATGCGCGCTCGTTGTGCATCGATGTTGGAGGCGGATCCACCGAAGTCGCAAGCGCCACCGGCGAGCAGCCGACCAATCTGTGGAGCATCGCTTTGGGCGCGGTTCGTTTGACCGAGCTGTTTGGGAGCAATGGCCGACTGCCGTTCAAGCAACTCAACGCGATGCGTGAGTACGCTAACGAAGCGATTGGCGAACGCCTGCCCAAACGGCTCGACGGGTTGCCCCACCGCGCGCTAGGCAGCTCGGGAACAATTCGCGCGTTGGTATCCTATGCGGCCGAGGAGGGTAGCCCGCACGCCAGCGCCAAGCACCTCACCCGCGCGGTCGAAGAGCTGGTGGAGATGAGCCCTTCAGAACGCCGCACGCACTTCGAACCCGGTCGCGCAGACATCATCGTGGCCGGCGCGGTCATCCTCGAATCGCTCGCGAGGCACCTCAACCTCGAGTCCGTCACCGCCGTCGATCGGGGCCTGCGCGACGGTCTGTTGGTGGAGCTGATGCGACGGCGGAGCGACACCCGCAGCGACCGATGGCTGCTGGAGGCCGCAGCCGCATTGGGGCGCCGCTTTCAAACCGACGAACACCACGCCCGCCAGGTCGCAAAGATCTCGCTCGCGATGTTCGACGCGTTGGGCGATATCCATCGGTTGCCGAGCGACTCTCGTCCGCTGCTCGAAGTCGCTGCGCTGCTGCACGACATCGGCAACGCGGTCAATTACGATCGGCACCATCGACACACCTACTATCTGATCACCCACGCGGACATTCCTGGATTGGTGGAGCGGGAGCGGGAGGTTGTGGCCCGGATCGCCCGCTACCATCGCCGAAGTTTCCCCGATCCGCGCCACTCGGGGATGAAGGGCCTGAGCCGGAGCGAAGTGAACGTCGTTCGCAAGCTTTCCACTCTGCTGCGGGTGGCCGATTCCCTCGATCGCAGCCACCATCAGCCCGTCCACCAGATCCGAGCGAGTGCCAACCATGATTCGGTGGTGGTCCACTTGCGCGCCAAGGCCCCGGTGGATCTCGAGCTGTGGGACGTCGAGCACGAGGCTGCCAATTTCAAGCGAGTATTTCGGCGGAAGCTCGCCTTCCGCGTCCAGCGCCACTAACGCGGAATGTCCAACTTTTTGACCAGGGGTTTCTTGGGACAGGCCTGCCAGACGAAGGCAAAGGATCCGCCCTGCCAGCGCAGCGCGACCGCTGCTCCCTTCTTCAAGTTCAGCGGCCACTCGCTCACGCCTAACGCGCGCGCCGCCGCCTCTTCGAGCGATGGATTATGTCCGACCAGCGCCCATCCGGAGCCCAGCTCCTGCGCCAGCTTGAGGATCCGCGCGGGAGCGTTGCGATCCGGAAGAAGCTCGCCGCGCGACTGGACGTCTCTTACCCCGGTCGCCTCAGCCAAAATCTCCGCGGTTTGCACCGCCCGCACCCAGGGACTGGTGGCGATTCCTTTCAATGAGCAATGCTCGGCAAGGACGCGCGCTTGGGCTGCAAAGGATTTGCGACCTTTGGCGGTGAGACCTCTCGCCCAATCCCCCAACGGGTGCTCCCGTTCTGCCTTGGCATGACGCACCAAGAGAATCGGCGAGCCGATCTCCTTCATAGATTGGAGGCGCGATCCAGCTCCCGGCTTCGCGGATGTCGAACGTCGGTTCCGCGCACCATGTAGATCACCATCTCGGCCACATTGGTGGCGTGATCTCCGATCCGCTCCAGGTGCTTGGCGACTGACATCAGGCTGGTGGCACGACGAATCAGTCTTGAGTCCTCCATCATTAGCGCCAACAGCTCGCTGAAGATTTTCAGGAACAGAGTGTCCAAATTCTGATCGCCCGCGAGCACCTTCTCCGCTCCCACCGGATCCGCCGCGACGAAGCTGTCCAAGGCCATCTTGACCTGCTCCTGCGCCATTTCAGAGAGCTTCGGCAAGTCCTGGTACCCGGGGACCGGCGGCGCGGAATTCAGGTCGATCGCGCGTTCGGCGATGTTGACCGCCATATCTCCGCATCGCTCGAGATCGGTCACAATTTTGAGCGCAGTGGTGATCAGCCGAAGGTCGCTGGCCGCCGGTTGGCGCAGCGCCAGAATCCTGCGGCACATGTCGTCGATCTCGACCTCTAGGCGGTTCACCTCGGCATCCGCCTCCTTCACCTTCTCAGCGAGATTGGAATCGCGATCGGTGATCGCCCGCATGCTGTTGGCGATCTGGGCCTCCACCTTCGCGCCCATGGTTAGCAAGCGCTCGCGCAAATCGTTGAGGTCCTTGTCAAAAGCTTTATTGGTGTGGACGGGATCCATGACGCTTCCTTCGCGTACGGCAACTTACCAATCGCCCTTCGCTGAAGCCTAGGAGCGCTCGGAACAAAACCGCAAACTTTCCCTGAAGCATTCAGATCTGTCGGCCATTAAGCAACCCTAATCGTATTTGGACCGTCGTTTAGAAAAATGCCATGACAGTTCCAGCCCCGCGTAGTACGCCACCCGACATCCACCTCAACCCAACACCCCTCCAAACAGGTACTGCATGAAAAACGTTCTGTTCTTCAGCACAGGCGAATCTGCCCGGCCCTATTTGGCGACAGCTATCTTCAATTCGCTTCGCGCCCCGGCGTTGGTCAAGGCGGTCTGTGCCACGCATGAGGCAGCAACCCCGCAACCCGAGCTAGTTGCGGCTTTGAAGGAGATTGGGATCGACGCTTCCGACATGAAATCGCAGCCCTTGCGCCCAGACGAAAGCGCCGAGATCAATCTGCTCGTCACCTTTGGTGGTGGCGCGGTGGAAAATCGCTTGCAGGGAGTGCGTCGCGAGGATTGGACGCTGCCGGATCCGACCGGACTGGCGCTTGACCACGTGCGACGAATCCGCGAGCAGATCAGCAAGAAGGTTTGGCGGCTGATCGCAAAAGAAGGCTGGTACCGGCTCCAACCGTCTGCATCGCTGCGCTTCAGACCGACGGCGTTTGGCACGCTTGTCCCCGGAGCCGCCTTCCGGGCCTCCTGATCCAGCCCCTTTTCGTTCCTGACCCCTCCTTTCGACCCGCGCTCGGGCTCGGTAGTCCCCATGTGCAAACCGTCTTCGCCTCCCTCATGCGATCAGGGCATCGGCTGCCGGTGACGCGGAGGCGATGGGAGACGCCCGATGGCGACTTCGTGGATCTCGACCTTTTGCCTGCGGAGCCGGGAGCACCGCGAGTGTTGGTACTGCACGGCCTCGAAGCGTCCTCGAAAGCCGGCTACATCGCAGAGGTCTTCCGGCAAGCCTGTTTGCGCAGATGGCAGGCCATCGGCTTGAACTTCCGCTCTTGCAACGGGGAACCCAACCGACTCGCTACCTCCTATCATTCGGGATCAACCGCAGACGCCCTTTTCGTCGCGCGCAAGCTGCGCGAAGCGGCGCCTGCACCACTGACCGCGATCGGGTTTTCCCTGGGAGGCAACATCCTTCTGCGTTTGCTGGGCGAAACTGGGGACGCGGCGCCGATCGATGCCGCGGTTGCGATCAGCGTACCCTATGATCTTCAGACCTGCGCGCGGGCGCTGGACAGCCCTGGAGGATGGTTTTGGATCTACCGCAGCCGATTTCTACGCTCGCTGCGGAAAAAGGCGCTCGAAAAATCGCGGCGATTCCCGCAGCTGTTCGATCGCCGAGCCATCCGGTCGGCCTCTCGGATCGAAGCTTTTGACGAGGCGGTGACCGCGCCCCTGAACGGCTTTGCCAGCGCGACGCACTATTACGCGCAGTGCTCGTCCGGCCCGATTCTCAATCGCATTCGTCGGCCCACGCTTCTTTTGAATGCCAAGGACGATCCACTCGCTCCGTCGCCCGTTCCCCCGGAAGCGCTCACCAACCCGAACCTGACGGTGGTGGCAACGGAAAAAGGCGGACACGTCGGCTTCGTGAGCGGTAGCCTGTTTCGGCCGCGGTACTGGGCGGAGCAGCAGGCGATGGATTTCCTTTCTCGCTATACCGCTTCTTCGTGAGCCGGTCTTTAGACTCTGGGTGTTGCATCTGCATCTTCGCAAAGCCGCCCCTTGCCGGAGAGGTGAAGACCCGCCTGGCTGAGTCCCTCGGACCCGAGAATGCGGCGCACCTTGCGCACCAATTTCTGTTGGATACCTGGGCTTCGGTGCGCCTGCTTCGCTGGGCGCATCCGATTCTCGCAAGCACGGGCCGGTTTGCGCCTTCCCTACGCCCGGCGCGAGCGGAAGTATGGCTTCAAGGACAAGGAGATCTGGGAAATCGACTCGAGCGGATTCTCCGGCGGGCGCTTCGCAGCCACTCGCAAGCAATCGCGATCGGAGCCGACACGCCCGGCTTGCCGTCCGGCTTTCTTACCCGCGCGCGACGGGAATTGAGCAACGGCGCGGATGCGGCGATCGGGCCAACGGAGGACGGCGGATTCTACCTGTTGGGTTTGACTCGCTGCCCGCGCGGGTTGCTCAAGAACGTCGCTTGGGGCAGCTCGAGCGTTTTTTCTCAAACGATGGGTTGCCTTAAAAGGAAGGGACTGCGTATCGCGGTGCTCGATCCATGGTTCGATGTCGATCGGATCGATGATCTGCATCGCTTAAAGAAGCTGATTGCGCGGCGAGCCGTCCGCGCGCCTCGCACTGAGCGCGCCCTGGGCCTTGGTCATGGCTCAACTTGACGCGAATACTGACGAGCGGCTGCGGCTTTCGGTGATCATTCCGGTCTTCAACGAGGAGAGAGCAATCGAAGCCTGTCTCCGACGCCTCCGGACGTGCGTCCGGGACGCCGAGGTCATTGTCGTGGACGGCGCGAGCACCGATCGTACCGTGGAGCTGGCACGTCAATATCGCGAAGTCCAAGTCCTCGAGGCGGCAAGAGGGCGAGCGCACCAGATGAATGCTGGGGCGCAGGTCGCGACCGGCAACATTCTTCTCTTTCTCCACGCCGATGTCGAGCTTCCTCCCCAGGGGTCCCGGTTGATTGCCCGCGCATTGGTGCAGCCAAGCGTGGTGGGCGGCGCGTTTCGCACCTGGACCGTGTCCGAGGGCCGCTCCCCGCTCAAGTTCCTCCTCCATCTGGCGGACCTGCGTTCGCGCTACTCGCGCTTGCCATACGGAGACCAAGCGATCTTCGTGCGAAAGGAGATCTTCCAAAGACTGCAGGGGTTTCCCGAGCAACCCCTGATGGAGGATCTGGTGTTTTCCAAACGGCTGCGCGCGCTCGGTCGAGTCGAAATCTTGACCGCATCGGTTCGCGTTTCCGGTCGTCGGTTTCTCGCCCATCCGATTCGCTACTTCGCGCTCACGAACATCTTCCCTCTGCTTTACCGATTCGGCGTATCTCCTCACCGAATGGCGCGTTGGTATGGCAATCCGCGCTAGTATGCCGGCCGCCATGCCCACCCAGGCATCCTGCCTGTTCGCCTTGCTCCTCGTGATCGCCCTGCCCCCGGCGGGCCAGCTCTGGGGCGCAGACGCGTCGGGGCCGGTAGTGGGGCGTTGCGAGCTGAGCGGTACGGTGGACGCGGGCTCCGCCGCTTATCTGGTGGACTGCGTCGAGCGGGCTCAGCAGTCGGGCCACGAAGCGCTGCTGGTGGAGATCGACACGCCGGGCGGCTCCTTGGATTCCACCCGAATCGTTGTTGGCGCCTTCTTGCGTTCGCGAGTTCCAGTGCTGGCCTGGGTTGGTCCAGCGGGAGCGCACGCCGGCAGCGCGGGCGTGTTCATCACCCTGGCCGCGCATGTCGCCGCAATGGCGCCCGGAACCAACATCGGCGCGGCTCATCCGGTGGATCTCGGCGGGGGAGATCCCGAATCAGCCGGCAAGCACATGGCTAAGAAGATCGAAAACGACACCGCGGCGTTCGCAGAATCGATTGCGCATCAGCGCGGCCGCAACGAGAGCTGGGCGGTGCAAGCGGTTCGCGAAAGCGCCAGCCTGACCGCGGACAACGCGGTGAAGCTCAAAGTGGTCGACTTTCTGGCGGCCACCGAGTCCGAGGTGCTCCGCCAATCGGATGGGCGCAAAGTGGTAACCAGCGAAGGCGAGCGCGTTCTTCACACCCGGTCCGCGAAGTTGCTGGCGCTGGAGCCGACCTTGGGCCAGAGATTCGTACACCTGCTGGCCAATCCATCTGTGGCCTACCTCTTGTTTTTGATCGGCGGCCTGGGAATCGTGATCGAGCTTTCCCATCCGGGAATGATCGCCCCCGGGATTGTCGGAGCGGCGTGCTTGGTGCTTGCCTTGGTGGCTTTTTCCGCGCTTCCAATTCGCGCGGGCGCGGTGATCCTCCTCTTTCTCGGCGTTGGAATGCTCTTCGCCGAGCTCTTCGTCTCCCATGGAGTGCTCGCGCTGGGCGGAGCGGTGTTTCTGGCGCTCGGAGGCATTCTGCTGATCGATCGGTTCAATCCACGCTGGTTCATCGAGCCTTCCTTTGGATTGCCACTGTCCTGGGTGCTGCCGACCGCCGCGTTTCTGGGCGGCGCCGCTGCCTACGTGGTGGTGCGGGGCGCGCAGGCACGGCGCATGCCTCAGCGCGGTGGCGACGCGGGGCTGGTGGGCGAAGTCGGCAAAGCTCTGACGCCGGTCACCGAGCAGGGCGGCGAAGTGTTCGTCCACGGCGAACGCTGGCAGGCCGTCTCGCAAAAAGAGATCCCCGAAGGCGCTCCGGTCGTGGTTCGGAGCGTCCGCGGGCTTACCGTGCAGGTCGAGGAGAAATCATGGACTTAGCGGGAGCCGTCAGCTTCCTGATTCCAGCTGCGATTCTATTCTTCCTGTTCATCTCCGGAGTCCGAATCATCAACGAGTATGAGAACGGCGTGGTGTTCCGATTGGGCCGCTACGTAGGGCTCAAACGGGCGGGGTTTCGATGGATCATTCCGATCGCCGAGCGGATGGTGGTGATTGATCTTCGCACCGTGACTCGCGACGTGCCCGCGCAGGACGTGATCACCAAAGACAACGTCAGCGTGAAAGTGAGCGCGGTGGTTTACTTTCGGGTGGTCCAAGCGGACAAGGCGGTGCTTCAGGTCGAGAACTATTTGTACGCGACTTCCCAGCTCGCCCAGACCACGCTGCGCGCGATTTTGGGCCAGGCCGAGTTGGACCAGCTTTTGGCGGAGCGGGATCGGATCAATCGCGAACTGCAGAAAGTTCTCGACGCTCACACCGACCCTTGGGGGATCAAGGTCTCGAACGTGGAGGTCAAACAGATCGATCTACCCAATGAGATGCAACGGGCGATTGCCCGTCAGGCGGAGGCCGAGCGCGAGCGGCGCGCCAAGGTGATTTCCGCCGAGGGCGAGCACCAAGCCGCGGAGAAGCTGGCGCTCGCCGCGGCGGTGATCTCGCGCGATCCTGCCACCCTCCAGCTGCGATATCTTCAAACTCTGGTGCAGATCACCAGCAGCGGAAACCACACCATCATCCCGATTCCACTCGAGCTGTTAAAAGCGCTCTCGAGCGCCCCGTCTTTGCCTGCGCTTCCGCAACGCTAGAGCGGTTACGGACGACCCGGGACTGGCTTTATCGCGTCAATCTTCGCCGCCAAGATGAAGTCGCTCTCCGTAAGACCATTGATCTTGTGGGTCCAAATGGTCACGCGAACCTTGCCCCAAGCAAGAAAGATATCCGGGTGATGCCCTTGCTCCTCGGCAAGGTTTCCGATTCGATTCGTGAACTCCAGAGCCGCCTTGAAGTTTGGAAACGAGAATTCCTTTTCAAGGTGATGCCCGTTCACCACCTGCCAAGATGGGAGCAGGTCCGAATATTTTTTCAGCTCGGAGCCGGCGAGCGGCGGAACGCCTCCACGGCACGGGACGCACGTTTTTGAGGCCAGGTCCGATGCTTTCGTTTCCATCGACCCTCCTCGCGGCTCAGCGGAAAGCGGCTCTGACCTGTTCCGCAATTCCACGAGCGTCCAATTTGTACTTGGCCAAAAGCTCTTCAGGTGAACCGCTCTCTCCGAAGGTATCCGGAATTCCTACCCTGAGCAGGCGAACGCCGACCGCCGATTCCGAAAGCGCCTCGGAAACCGCCGAGCCGAGCCCGCCGATGATCTGATGATCTTCGACGGTGACCACGAGCTTCGTCTTTCGAGCGGCGGCGACCACCGCCGCTGAATCCAGAGGCTTGAGCGTGTGGATGTTGACCACGCCTACCTTCAAGCCAGCTTCGCCCAAGGACTCGGCTGCTTTGAGAGCCAGATACACCTCTCCACCGGTTGCGAAGATCACCGCGTCGCTCCCGCCCTTTCTCAACTCCACCGCCTTGCCGAGCTCGAAACGGTAGCCTTCCGGATTCACCCGCTCCACCTTCTGCCGCGTGGTGCGAAGGTAAGCGGGACCCGGATAGGTGCATAGATATTCCACCGCGGATTCGGTCTCGAGGTCGTCGGCGGGGTTGATCACCGCCATCCCCGGAAGAGAGCGCATCACCGAAAGATCTTCCAAGCCCTGTTGCGAGTACCCATCATCCCCGACTGCGATCCCGCCATGACTGCCGATCACCCGCACGTTCACTTGCGAGTAGGCGACGGATATCTTGAGTTGGTCGAACCGGCCCGACACAAAGCACGAGAAGGAGCAGACAAATGGAATCTTCCCGGCCAATGCGAGCCCGGTGCCGGTTCCGATCATGTTGGCTTCGGCAATCCCCATCTCGAAGAACCGCGACGGAAATTTCTTCGCGAACAGCTCGGATTTGGTGCTCTTCGACAGGTCGGCATCCAATACCACCAGGTTCGGGTAACGCTCGCCGAGCCGAGCCAGAGCTTCGCCAAAGGCATCGCGAGTGGCCTTAGCGGGCATTGCCGCCTCCGAAGCGCTGTTGATACGCGGATCGCAACTCGGCCAGCGCCTTCGCGGTCTGCTCCGCATTGGGCGCCATGCCATGCCAGGCGATCTGGTTTTCCATGAAGCTGACTCCCTTTCCCTTCACGGTATGCGCCACGATGAAAGTGGGCTTGCCCTTGACCGCCTTTGCGCGATCCAGACTGCTGGAAATCTGGCCCATGTCGTGGCCATCAATCTCCAACACGTTCCAGTTGAAGGCGCGCCACTTGTCGATCACCGGCTCGATGCTCATCACCTGATCCACCGGACCGTCGATCTGTCCGTGGTTGTAGTCGAGGATCGCGGTCAGCGTGTCGACCTTGTATTTCGGGGCGCTCATCGCCGCTTCCCAGATTTGCCCTTCCTGCGACTCGCCATCTCCGATCACGCAATAGACGTGGAAAGAGCCCCCATCCAGCTTCGAGGCGAGCGCCATGCCTTGAGCCACCGACAGACCTTGCCCCAAGGAGCCGGTGCATGCCTCGACCCCGGGCGGCGAATTTCGAACCGGATGGCCTTGAAGGCGGCTCCCAAGCTTGCGCAAGGTCGCAAGCTCCTCTTTGGGGAAGTAGCCCGCTTCCGCCATTGCCGCGTATAGAGCCGGCACCGCATGTCCCTTGGACAGCACGAAGCGGTCGCGTTCCTTCCAGTCGGGGCGGCGAGGATCGTGCCGCATCTTTGAAAAAAACAAGCAGGTTACGATGTCGATTACTGAAAGCGAGCCACCGGGATGACCGGAGCCCGCCTTTCCAATCATCTCGATGATGTCGATTCGCAGCCGAGCAGCAATCTCTTCGAGGCGCGACGGGTCAGTGGCGAGATCGGGCGGCACCATGAACGACGTGTACCGAAATGACCCTCGCCGTTCAAGGTAAAGCGCAGCGTGCTACTGATCCTTCTCGTCCGCCAAGTAGCTCAGGATGACCTCGTCCAGACTCTTCTCCGAGATCAAGTCCTCTCCGAAAAGCGTGTCGACCGGGCTCTCCTTCGGCGTCGGAGGAACTGGCGCGTTCTTCGCGGCCGGGGCTTTTGGGGCGAGCGGTTTGAGCACGGTTGCCGAGCGAGGAGATTCGGCGCCGCGGCGAAGTGGGGTGATGGGCTGTGCAGGAGGCGGATTCGCCGCAGGCGCGATTTCTCCCGGCTGATAGTAAGGCGCCGTCGTAGCTGAGTCTAAGTCGTCGTAGACGCCGTTGATCAGATTGCGCAGGATTTCCTTGTGCTGCATTTCCATCAGCTGCCGAACCGCATCCGGCAGGTTCTCCGCGTCGAGGATGTCCGCATAGGAGATCCTCTTCGTCGCAATCACGTTGCCTCCGACGAAGACGTGGGTGATGACGTGGGGATTCTTGACCCCGGAATCCTCGGTCTGGATATGGAAAAGCCTCCCGCGGTGCTTGACGTTGTGGTTGTACCCAACGACCGGCTTTTCGAAATTCTGCGACATGACCCAGCCTGCAAAAACTACCCCCGTGGATCCCGCAGATCAACAGCGCTCGCTCAGGTTGCAGGGAGTTGGACCCCCCAGCGGGCTAAGTCATCGGGGCCGTTGATACTCACCACGGACCGGAGGTCCGGATCGACTTCCTGAAGCCGCAACTTGGGCAGCACCCGCGTTCGAAATCCGGAGAAAATGCCTCCAAATGATGGGTTTTTGGCCAGGCACGCCCCCCAGGACTGGGCCAGGCTGGAGCGGTACACCGCGAGCAGCGGCTCGAAGCGTCGATCGATCTCGAAACAGACCAGATCGACGTCCGGCGCACGCGCCTCGAGAACCATGCGCACCACTTGCCAAGCGACGAAAGGCATGTCGCATCCGACCGCGAACAGCCAGGGAGTCCTCGCAGCTCCAAGCGCAGCGTGCACCCCTCCTGGAGCCCCTCGGCCTTCGACGAGATCTGGAACCGACCGAAGACCGTAAGCTTTGTAAGCGCCTGGATTATCGGCGACCAGGAGGACCTCAGAAAATCTTGGCCGCAGATCCAGGATTCTCTCGATCAACGGCCGACCCTCGAGCGTCAGCAGCCCCTTGGCCACGCCGCCCAGGCGGTGGCCGCCGCCTCCAGCGATGATCGCCAACGTCACATCCTGGCCAGCGTGCTCTGCTTTTGCTTCCATTCTGGATTAAGAATCTCGCGCAGATGAAGGGTGCCGCAAATCCGAGGGCATTGTGCCCGGAAATGGCCGGTTTTGGGCCGAGGACGTGAAGGGAGTCACTGAAAGACAGGTAACTCGGATCGGCGCTAATGGGGATTGGTCCCTCGGCGAGCCGGACAGCGTCGCCGTGGAAGAACCTCTCGAGATCCGGGTAAGCGGCGAGGCGATCGCGATTACCATGCGCACTCCCGGTCACGATCAGCGCCTGGCGATTGGTTTTCTGTTTTCAGAGGGAATCATCCGGTCAGTCGACGACGTGGGAGCCGTCGCGCATTGCGGACGTCCCAGCGACGAAGGGTTCGAGAATGTGATCGAGATGACTCCCGCCCCTGGCCTGGTTTTGGACATCGAGAAGGTGCAGGCGAGTCGCCGGGGCACTCTTACCACCGCGGCATGTGGAGTCTGTGGTCGCCGCAGTGTGGATGATCTGTTGGCACTGTGCGGCGGAGTCCCGCCGGGACCACCGCTGGACCTCTCGATCTTGGCCCTGGCCACCGAGCGACTGCGCGAGGCTCAAATGAATTTTTCGCACACCGGCGGTACCCACGCCGCGGCAGCGCTGGCGCGCGATGGTGAGCTCTTGGCGAGTTACGAGGACGTAGGCAGGCACAACGCCGTCGACAAGGTGGTTGGCGAGTTGGTGCTGCGGGGTCAGGTGCATGCCTCGCCACTGGGGCGGCCGAAGCGGGTCGTCGATCCAAGGACGCCAGCAGTTCTGGTGGTCAGCGGGCGCGCCAGCTTCGAGATCGTCCAAAAGGCGACCGTCGCGAGAATTCCAATCATCGCCAGCGTCTCTGCCGCCAGTTCCTTGGCGATTGATCTTGCAGAACGTTCGCAGATTGCTCTCGCGGCATTTGTCCGGGGCGGGAATTTGAACGTGTATACCCACCCTGAGCGGATTCACGGCACCGCGCGCTGACTCGTTTAGCCCGGGAACCCATTGAAATTGCGATTGTTTTTCTGAACCTCTTTTGTAAAATTCAATGGGGAGGCGCCGCACATGATCCAGGAGCCCCGAGCGGACACCTGTGACAGCAGTTTTTCGCGCCGGTTCCGCAGCGTCGAGATTGTCGCGATCTTTACGTTTTTCCTGTTGATGTTCGGACTTGTAGGAAGGCTGTGGAGCTCCATTTTCAGGAGCCCTTGGTTGGTCCTTTCCGCAGTACTTTTGGCCTACCTTGCTGCGGATCTGGTGTCCGGAGTGGTCCATTGGGCCGGGATTCGTGGGGGACGCCAGAGTGGCCTCTCTTCGGATCATCGCTGATCCGCCCATTTCGCGAACACCACGTGGAGCAGACGGCGATCACCCGACACGACTTCATCGAAACCAACGGGTCGAACTGCCTAATTTCAACCCCGGTCGCGCTGGTGGCGCTTCTAATCCCATTGGACGACGGAGACAGCCTCACGATTTTTTCGGTGGCCTTCCTGGGCTCACTGACCTTGTGAGTCTTCGCGACGAACCAGTTCCACAAGTGGGCTCACCTTGCGAACCCGCCACCGTTCATCGACTGGTTGCAGAAGCTGCACCTGATTCTGCCGCCTGCCCATCATGCCATTCACCACTGCCCGCCGTTCACTCGCTACTACTGCATCACGGTTGGTTGGCTGAATTGGCCGCTAACCAAGATTCGTTTCTTTCCCTTCATGGAACGAGTGGTCAGCGCGCTAAGCGGCGCAGTTCCCCGCCGGGATGATCTCGGCGAACGAGCCGCCCTGGCGTTGGCTGCGCCGGAGTGCGAGCCGGATCCTAGTCCTCAAAAAGCACGTCTACCCGCTCTGCATTGACGATCGGCTCTCCCAGAAACCGCGAGCCCACCCGCGCGAAGAGCAAAGGGGTATCCGTCACCAGGTAGCGATGTTCTACTGGACCACGGGTCCTGAGCAGGTCTTGGGTCATCAGCAGGACTGCGACCTCTTCGGCAGTTGCTTCTGCCGAGTCCACCAACGCCAGGCGGTCCTCCACTGCGGCTGAAATCGTGTCCCGAAGCAGCGGGTAATGGGTGCACCCCAATACCAAAGTGTCGATCTCGCTTTCGGCAATCTCCCGCAGGTAGTGGCGGGCCACCGCACCAGGGACGTCGCCGGTCGTCCATCCTTCTTCCGCCAGTGGAACGAAGAGCGGACACGCTTGAGCAAGCACGGTGGCTCCCGGTCTGAAGCGCGCAATCGCTTTCTGGTAAGCCCCGGAATCGATCGTGCCGGGAGTACCGATCACGCCAATCCGACCCGAACGCGAAACCGTTGCTGCAACCTTTGCGCCTGGCTCAATCACTCCGACCACCGGAATCTCCAGCTGCTCCTGCATTAGGGGCAGTGCAACGGCGGAGGAAGTGTTGCAAGCGACCACCAATAATTTGATGTCGTTGCGGGCGAGCATTCGCGCGTTCATCAACGAGTAGCGCGTCACCACTTCCGCGGACTTGGTGCCATAGGGGACGCGCGCGGTATCACCCAAGTAGATCGTGCTTTCGCCAGGTAGGCGCCGCCGGAGCGCCTTGAGCACGGTCAAACCCCCTACGCCCGAGTCAAAGACACCGATGGGTCTGTGGCTTGCCGGATGCACCTTCTTCGGTTGCTACCACGAATCGTGCCGATGCCGTGCGCAAGCAGCCCGGAAGATCCAAGCGCCTTACTGTGCGTTCATGGCCACAGTGACTGGCGTGGAGCTCGCGTCCACGAACGCGCCGGCCACGATGGTCACGGTGGGAGGATTGACCGGGTCGGAGCGGTAAGTCGGCGTCCCGCCCATCGCGGTCGCGCTCAAGATGATTTGATAGGTACCCGGAAAAAGCGCGTTGTAGAGAATCGGCGCTCCCCCGCACCATTGTGGATCACCGCTTGGATAGACGAGCTGTCCAGAAGCATTGCGAAAATTGACGAACACCCTGTCGACGTTCGCCTGACTGCAGCTCAGAATGAACCCGCCGTTGATCAGTTGCCAGGCGATCGACGCGCCTCCGACATTCCAGTTGAATCCATAGCTGGCGGAAACGGGTGAGGCGCTATTCGTCTGCAACGTTCCGGCGTATCGGTAGTAGGGGAAGTTGTTCACATCCAGCCCAAGCAGTTCGATTTGATGGAGGCCGGCCGGCAGATAGCTGGTGCGAAAGCCCGGTTGGGTAAAGCCGTCGGAGCAGTTCGCGCGTTGGACTGCACCCTGATCGATTCTGATGTCCACATAGGCGATCCCGGCTTGACCGGCTTGAGCGCAGTTGGGCGTTTGACTCACGCCGTTAGGTGGAAACGTCCACATCAAATAGGCGTAGGAGGTCCCTGCCCCCACCGGTGGAAGGTCGACTTGGACGGAAACGTTTCCATCCACGGTGAAGCTTCCACCCGCTTGATAAAGGATATCGCCCGCGTAGGCCAATCCCTGAATCGTGTACGTGTAATCCCCAGGTGCAAAGTTCTGGAGGATGATCCCTGGGTAATTGCTAACCAGGCACGGGAAGACGCCATTGTTCTGAAGCACCTCGCCCGGGATGATGATCCGCACCGAGCTAACCTGGGGAACCGCAGCGCATTGTTGGCCCGCGAAGGTCCAGCTGAAGGTGACGTCTCCCCCGAAGCGCCCCTGATCGGTGATTACGCAACCGCTCACGGCGGATACAGCAATCAGACCAAGCAGAATCTTGTAGTTCATGGTACCCGCCTTGAGGATTTGGGTTCGCTTACTTCCCTCAACCAGTTTCTGACGGTGCTGCTTGCTGGGCATTCAACAAGGCCAGGTGTGTTCGAGTGGGTGCGGTTGTTTGACCCTCCGCAGGCGCAATGCTAGCGAAGGACGATGAGCATCAATTGCCTTCCGTTATTCGCAGCTCTCAATTATCTGGAGATCGTCCGCGGCAGTTCGATCGTTGAGCTAAGCGTTCTGCTATTGCTGGGTTGCGTTTCGGTTTTTTCTTGGGCCCTGATTGCCTTGAAGATGGCGCAACTGTCGCGCGCCCGAAGACAATCTCTCACTTTTCTCGACACCTTCTGGAAGGCCTCACAACTGGAAGCCATCTACCAGACCGCCCAATCCCTCGCGGTCTCACCGCTCTCGAGAGTTTTTTGCGCGGGGTACGAGGAACTCTCCCGAGTTGCACAGACGAAAGAGAGCAAGGAAGGCGCGATGGCGGAGCGGCTGGGTGGAATTGAAAACGTCGAAAGGGCGCTCAACCGTGCCTCGACGTCGGAAATCACCCACCTGGAATCAAAGGTGCCGTTCCTGGGTACGGTAGGAGCCACCGCACCTTTTGTCGGCCTGTTTGGCACGGTCATGGGAATCCTCAACGCCTTCAATGAAATCTCTGAAAAGGGAAACGCAACGCTCGCGACGGTGGCGGCTCCCGTCGGCAATGCGCTGTTTGCGACCGCGGCCGGTCTCTTTGCGGCCATTCCGGCGGTGGTTGCCTACAACGCCTTCGTCTCACGGATTCGAGTCTTCGACACCGAGATGTCGAACTTTTCGTCCGACTTCCTCAACATCGTGAAGCGGTACTTCTTTCACTAGGGTCGCCCAATGGCAATGAGCTCTGAAAAAGGAACGCCTGGTCGCACGACCCTGAGTGAGATCAACGTGACGCCGATGGTGGACGTGATGTTGGTTCTGCTGGTGATCTTCATGGTCACCGCCCCGCTCATTCAGCAAGGCGTAAAAGTCAATCTGCCTCAAACGCGGGCCGCGCCGGTCGAGGCCACCGAGAAGAAGGTGGTTCTGTCGATCGACCGAAGCAAGCGGGTGTTCATCGGTGAAGCGGAAGTGCCGTTGCGCGATCTGGAGCAGAAGTTGAAGACCAATTCCAAGGTGCAAACCGACAAGGAGATTTACCTCCACGCCGACAAGGACCTCGCCTACGGAATCGTGGTGGAGGTGATGGCCGCTGCCCAGCGCGCGGGGATCGACAAACTCGGCATGATCACCGACCCGATGGTGAGCCGAAGGCCCAGATAGCGCATGCAAGCTACGGCAGTGACCAGCAGCCTGCTCGTTCCGGCACACGATCCCCTTGGGCCGTTCCTCTTCCTTTCCGCCGTGGTGCACATCGTGGGGGTGGGCGCAATCCTCGCTTTTAGCTATCTCGCTCTGCCGTCCCCGATTGATCTGAATCAAAAACCGATCCGGGCCTCACTGGTCAGGCTGGGAAAGCCGAGGGATCCCGATCTTCTGCCTCAGAAGGAAGAGTTGCCACCGCCTCCTCCGAAGAGCGAGGGATCCGAGCCGGTACCGACACCGGAGAAACCTCTGCAGCCCGCGGTGCCGGTTCCGATCCCCGGGGTCAAGCCGGCCAACACGCCACCTGCCCCCAAGCAGAACGGAGAGAAGTCGGAGGCGGAACGACGCAAGCAGCTTTTAGGGGCGTTCAACAGAACCGCAAAGGGCACTCGCATCCGCGAGTTGGAAGGCCAGCTAGACGGCGACCCGGGCGGCGACTCCGCGACGGCGGAAGGAGAGCGTTACTGGGGGCTGATTTCAAGCCAGATCCACCGGAATTACGACATTTCGGACACCATTCCGGCTCAGGAGCGAATTCGCTTGAAGGCCCAGGTCCTGTTGTTGATTGGACGCAGTGGGGAGGTGCTTCGGATCCAGCTGCTCCAGAGCTCGGGGAATGATCTGTTCGATAATGCCGTTCTCACCGCCGCACGTAAAGCCGGCCCGTTCGCGCCGCCTCCGGACCATTTGCGAGCGATGCTTCAAAAGACCGGAGTCAGATTGGAGTTTCGACCTTGAGAATCGTTTGTTCCACACTCCTCGCGCTAGGCTTGCTGATCGTTCTGCAACCGTCAGCGCCATTTGCGCAGACGCCAGTGATCGAGATTTCGGGCGCCAATTTCCGACCGATGCCGATTGCGGTACCGCAACCGGTCAGCGACTCGGCGGTACCGAAGGCCCGCGCGATCGAGTTCGACAACACCTTTACCTTCGACCTGACCGCGGCAGGGATATTTCGTCTGCTCGATCGGAACAGCTTCATCGCGGATTCAAATGAGGGATTCGCCCTCTCCACCATCCGGTTCAATCGCTGGGCTGATGTTGGGGCCGAGGCGCTGGTGAAGGTGAAGCTCTCGGCCAATGCGGACCGACTCTCCGGCGAGCTCCATCTGTACACGGTCGGAACTCAGAGAGAGGACTTCACCGCAAGCCAGAGCGTTCCGATCGGCGATGCTCGTCGCTTGGCGCACTACTTCGCCGATGCACTGTTCAAGAGCTTCACCAAGGAGCCAGGTTCCTTTGAGACCCATCTCAGCTATGTTCGCAAGGCAGCGGACTCCAAGCAGGTCTGGCTTTCCGACTGGGACGGTGGCAACGCGGTGCCGCTCGCGACCGACGGCCTCAATATCCTTCCCGTCGTGTTGCCCGATGGTAACGGGGCCGCATTCACTTCGTTTCGAAACGGGAAACCGCAGATCTACGTGCAACGGCCAGCCGGGACTCCAACCCTCCTGGTCAAAGCGAGCCAAATGGCAACGGGGATCGCCTATTCACGGGATGGGAGGAAGATCGCCTATTCGATTTCGAATGGCGAAAACAGCCAGATCTGGGTAGCGGACGCCAACGGTGCCAACCCGCGGCAACTGACCGACACCCCGTTCTTCATCAATTCGAGCCCCTCCTGGTCGCCCGACGGCAAGAAAATCGCCTTTGTTTCGAACCGTGGCGGCTCTCCGCAGATCTACGTGATGAACGCCGATGGCACAGGGGGATTGAAGCGCCTGACCTTCCAAGGCAACTACAACCAGACTCCGGACTGGTCTCCGCGAGGGGATCTGATTGCGTTTACGGCGCGCGATGAGCTCGGTGTGTTCGACCTTTTCGCGGTGAACGTGGACAGCGGCAAAGTGATCCGCCTGACCCAGGACCAGGGCAGCAACGAAGAGCCCACCTTTTCTCCAAATGGCAGATTGATCATTTTCTCGTCGACCCGTGCAGGACCCGCTCAGCTGTACGTGATGATGCCTGACGGCAACAATCAGCTTCGACTTCCGGTCGCCGCTACGAATTCCACCACGCCCAGCTGGGGACCTTGATGGACCCTGGGCGGGAGGACTTCATCGGCCTCTGGTCATTGGACCCAGCGGTGACGTTTCTCAACCATGGCTCCTATGGAGCTTGCCCGATCAAAATCCTTGAAGCGCAGGACCGCTATCGCCGCCAACTCGAGACCGAGCCGGTCCAATTTTTTCTCCGCAAGCAGGAACCGGCGATGGATCGCGCTCGTCGAGAGCTCGCCACTTTCGTCGGTGCGGATCCGGATGACGTGGTTTTCGTCCACAACGCCACCAGCGGGGTGAATTCCGTTCTGCGCTCACTGATCCTCGAGCCAGGACAGGAGCTGCTCGTCACCAATCATGGGTACGCGGCCTGCCGTAACAGCCTGGAGTGGACTGCCGCGCGCTGGGGAGCGAGAGTGACGGTCGCCGAGGTTCCGTTCCCGATCGGCTCGCCCGAGATGGTGCTCGAGGCGGTACTTGGCAAGGTTTCTTCGCGAACCAAGCTTGCCCTGTTGGACCACGTGACCAGTCCAACCGGGCTGGTCTTTCCGATCGCGCGGTTGGTGGCGGAGCTGGAGCGGCGCGGGGTGGAGACCCTGGTGGACGGTGCGCACGCCCCTGGAATGGTACCGCTGGATCTGCGCCAGATCGGAGCGGCCTACTACACCGGCAATTGCCACAAGTGGGCCTGTGCCCCAAAGGGCGCGGCCTTCTTGCACGTGCGCCGGGACAAGCAATCGGCGATCGTTCCTCTCACCATCAGCCACGGCGCAAGCTCTCGCCGTACCGATCGATCTTCCTTTCGGTTGCAGTTCGACATCAACGCCACCGACGACCCAACCGCCTACCTCTGCGCGGCGGATGCAATCCGCTACCTGGGCGGCCTTCTTCCCGGCGGCTGGAAGGAGCTAATGGATCGGAATCACCAGATAGCGGTGGCGGCCCGAATGCGCCTGTGCACGAAGCTGGGAATTCAACTGCCGGCTCCGGACGAAATGCTGGGCTCGATGGCCGCCATTCCATTGAAGCAGAGCTCCAATGCGGCCCCGGTCTATTCCGCCGAGATGGATCCCCTCCAGGAGCGGTTGTTTGACTCCTTCAAAATCGAGGTTCCGGTGTGGGCCTGGCCCGCCCCTCCGAAGCGGCTGTTCCGGGTGTCGGCGCACCTCTACAACCGGCTGGAGCAATACGACTACCTGGCGGACGCTCTCGCCCAATGCGAAGAAGCGCCGCAAGCATGAATCACTACGCGGCAATCGACATCGGAACCAACTCGGTACTGCTGCTGGTCGCGCAGCGCGACGCCGGGGGCGTATTTCAACCCATCCTGGAGCGAGCGGAAATTACCCGGCTGGGGCGAGGCGTTGATCGGACCCATCGGCTCTCGGAGCGGGGGATTGAAGACACTCTGCAGGTGCTCGCGAGTTATGTAGGTCAAGCGCGCGCTCTTGGCGTCCAGAAATGGGTGGTGTCGGCGACCAGTGCTGCTCGAGACGCCGAGAACGGGGAGGAATTTTTGAGCAGGGCCCGGGAACGGGCTGGGGTGGGGGTAAGGATCATCTCGGGAGATCTCGAGGCGCAGCTGGTGTACTCGGCGGTGGTCGTGGACTTTGGCAAACGATTTCCCAACCAGACCTTGGTGGTGATCGATATTGGTGGCGGCTCGACCGAGTTCATCTATGGTCGCGCCGGAGCGGCCAGAGAGATCTCCTTCCGGCGCAGCTACGATGTCGGATCGGTGCGATTGACCGAACGCTATTTCAATACCGACCCGATCCGCGATCAGGATCGAGTTCGCGTGTACTCGGAGCTGGGCAAGACTTTTTCCGAGCTGCCGCCGCCGGGACCATCGGTTGTGATTGGGGTGGCCGGAACCGTAACGACCCTGTTCGCGGTCCAGAATCGGATTGAACCGTACGACCCGGCCAAAGTGCACGGGGGGAAACTGACCCTCGAGGAGGTGAGGAGCCTCGCCAACCAACTCTGCGGCATCCCGTTGGAAGAGCGAATGCGACTGCCGGGCCTGCTACCGAAGCGGGCCGACGTAATTTGCGCTGGTGCGCTGATTTTGGAGACTGCACTCGAAAAGCTGGGCGCCGCGGATTGTGTGATCAGCGACCGTGGTCTGCGGTGGGGCCTGCTTCTTGAACACTTTGGACCGACTTCGGATGCCAGCCCCTGAGCTGACGCGATCCGGGGGAATCTCGTCGGGCCGCTCTGGTTTCGGACTCGCGATCCTGAGCCTGATCAACTTCTTTAACTATCTCGATCGCTACATCCTCGCCGGTGTGATTCCGTTGGTTGAGAAGGATCTAAGAATCGACCACGCCGAGGCCGGGCTCCTAGGCAGCGTTTTCATGATTGTCTACATGATTGCCTCTCCTTTTGGAGGGTACCTCGGCGACCGAATGCCGCGACGTTTGTTGGTGGCGGGCGGCGTCTTCGTCTGGAGCCTAGCGACGATCGGATCAGGCCTCGCATCGACCTTTGCGATGCTGCTGATCGCCCGGGCGATCATCGGGATTGGCGAGGCCGGGTACGGCACGGTCGCCCCGGCGCTTATTTCAGATCTGTTTCCGAAGGACCTTCGGACCCGAATGCTCTCTTTTTTCTATCTCGCTCTCCCGGTGGGAGCGGCTGCTGGGTTTGCGATCGGCGGCTGGGTGGGCGCGACCTATTCGTGGCACTCCGCCTTCTTTATTGGCGGCGCTCCCGGTCTGGCACTGGCAGGCCTTGCCTTGCTTCTTCCGGAGCCGGCGCGCGGAGCGACCGATGAGAGCTCGGAAGGGCAAAAGGTTCCGTTCCGAGTCGGTCTCAACCAGCTCTGGCGAAACGCCACCTTCTGGATCGTCACGGTCGGATTGACGCTAATGACATTCGCGATCGGCGGCCTGGCCAATTGGATGCCGACTTTTCTCAACCTCGAGCGCGGAATGGCGCTGGGCACCGCCGGGCCGGTGTTCGGCGCGATCACGGCTGTCGCCGGATTTCTCGGGACGCTGGTGGGAGGTTTACTCGGCGATTGGGCGGATCGGCGCCGCGCCCACGGGGGAATCTGGATGTCGGGCCTCAGCCTCGCGCTGGCGGCGCCTTTGATGATTGCGATCGCCAACGTGAGGGAAACCTCGGCCATTTTCAGTCTCACCTTCGTCGCCCTGTTTTTGATCTTCATCAATACCGGCCCGCTGAACGCCGCGATTGTGAACGCTGTCGCTCCGACCTTCCGCGCCTTCGCGATGGGCCTGAGCGTGCTCGTTCTTCATTTGTTCGGGGATGCCCTCTCTCCGACCGCGATCGGAGCGGTCGGTCAGCGCTTCAGCCTCGCTACGGCGATTGCGCTCAATGCCCTACCAGTCTTGATTGCCGGGCTGGTTTTGCTGATCGGCACAAAATTCCTCCGCTCTCCCGCCTCGTCGCCGGTCGCAGCCTGAATCCTGCTCAGAACAAGCCGATACTGAAGTGCACCTGCGCGACCGGCTCGTTCAGTGTGTCGTCGGGAGACAAGTTGAATCCAACATCCAGCGCCAATGGCCCGACCGGCGTGCGATAGCGGATCCCGGCTCCAACTGCGTAGCGCAGATCCCGCATCTGGTAGGCGTGCGGATCGATCCAGAGATTGCCAGTTTCGAAGAAGACTCCAAAGTCGAATGGCGCCACGCCCGGAAACCGAAGTTCCACCTTCGCCAAGGTGAACAGATTTCCCCCCTGGGAAGGGATCTGGTTGCCCATTACGAGCGATTTGGCAGCAGCGGTACAACCGGCCATGTTGATCAGCGCGCGGCAGTCCGCCACTTCCTTGTGCAGTAGTTGCCTTTGATCCTGAGGAAGCAGCCCGTCCTCCGTGAAACCGCGCATCGTCGCACTCCCCCCAAGAAAGAAGCGCTTCGGGGGAATGGTGACCGAGGTTGGGTCCAGCTGGTAAACCCTTCCGCCGCGGGTCGAGACCGCCAGCACCACTCGGCTCGCGAGGGGAAAATAGAAAGTCATGCTCCCCGCGATTTTCAGTGTGAAAATCGTCTGGCTCGAGAGCCGATCTCCGTGAGTATCGTTGTTGACCGCGCCCAAGTCATGAGTCACCTCGGTAAACGCTGAGACCAGAAGGCCCTTGCGCGGATTCGCCACGTCGTCCCGAAAATCGAGGGCAATCCCCGGACGCACGGACTGAAGGTTGAAGATGCCCAGCGGGAACCGGAGGCGTTCTAGATCCGCGCGAGTCAAGGTCGGCAACAAAGTGGAGAAGTTGGGTCCGGCCGCAACACTGTCGTGCTCAATCTCGTATTGCAGCGAGATGTTCAGCCAGCGGTACGCGGTCCAGTCGGTCCCGGCAACGGCGGAAAATCGAGTAAACCGATACGAGGGCCGAAAGACTCGCTCGGCGATGAAGTCCAGCCGCGCCGCCAAACGCAGCGGCAGCAGACTGTAGATTCGAGGATCTTGAATTCCTATGTTGGCGCGGCCGCCCAAGCCATTAAAGCCTTTGAGATCCGGTTCTGGAGTGGGTCCGAAGCCAAGGGTACTCCATCCCACGTAGTTCACCTTGGCTCGGGCAGATAGATTGATGCCCACCCCCGCTAGATTGGGGTAGAGGACGTCTCCCCCGATTTGCGGACCGTCCACGAGCGAATAGCCGCCCAGAATATTGCCGTCCAGGCGCGGCATCTCTTTGAGCTCGACCACCACGTCCTTGATCGGCTCCACCGCCTCCGGCGCGATTAAGTGCACGGCCACCTGCCTGAAAATGCCGAGCACGAGCAGATTTCGCTGGCTCTCAAACAGGTCGTCTGGATCGAGTACCGCGCCCGAACGAACCTGCAGGTTCGCGCGCACAACTTCTTGATGGGTTCGATTGAGCCCTTGAATGATCACCCGCCCAACGTGGACCTGAGGACCCGAGGTCGCCTGAAATGTGAGCTTCGCGGTGCGATGATCGCCAGAGAGCTCGGTATTGGCGTCGACGCGCGCAAATAAATATCCATGGTGACCCAAATCTCGCAGCAATTCGCCCCGGCTCTGGTCGACCGCGGCGCGGCGCAGGGGCTGCCCGACCTTAATTGAGTCTGCCTTCGGCAGAAAGCCGGGAGGAAATCCCGCAAACGCAATCTCCCGTACATAGGTTTGCACTCCCTCCGTCACATCAAACCGCACGCCCGCGGGTCCGTTCAGATCGGATTCGAAGCTGGCAAGGGCCACCCGCGCGCTGAGGAAGCCGCGGCTGCGATAAAGCTGAGTAAGCGACTCCGCCGCCTCCTGATAGGCGCCGTCGACGAACACGGTGCGGGGATCTGGGTCCGGCTCCGAGGCTCGGGCGGAGCTGGGGGTTCGGCCCTCGAGCTCCAGCGGATCATCTGTCGGATGAATCTCGCCGACCGGAACCGGAGCCTTCGCCCGAACCGTGTCGGCAACCACCTGTTGCAGCTCGGCGGTCGAGATGGCCTGATTTCCATGAAACTCGGCCTCGCGGATCAGGACGGGGAGTCCCTCCTCGATTTCGAACACCAGCGACGCCTTCCGCTGATCAGGGCTGAGCCGCTCCCGCGCGTCCACCTTCGCGTCGCGAAAGCCGCGGTATCGATAGAAGGTCGCGACCCTGCGCACCATCCGCTCGATTAGGGAACGGTCGAGCGTCTCGGAGCCGTCGTAGTCGAGGACCGCCCGCATCACCAGAGATCGAAAGCTGCGATTGCCTCGAAAGCGAATGTCGTATCGCGGGCCGGAGAAGATCGGCAGCGCCACAATCGCACCTTTCCGAGGATGATAGACGACCGGTTCTCCGATCCGGGCCCGGTAAAAGCGTTGTTGGCGATACAGCTCCCTGAGCTTTTCGAGCTTGCTGTGGATCTGCTCCAGGTCGAGAACGCCTCCAACCTCCAAGTTGAGGGCCTCGAGGATTTGGCTGAGGGGCAGCCCGGGACTCCCGGCGATGTTGATCGCCGCGATTCGAGTCGGCTCTCCCTCTCGGATCGAAAACATCAGCTCAACGCCCTTTGGAACGTCGCGCTGCTGGGTTTCAATTTGAACGCGCTCGTATCCGCGCCGGTGGTAGGCCCTGGCGATCGCGTCCACCGCGTCTTGCACCCGCTCGGGATAGAAGTCGATTCCCTCCGAAAGCTTCGATGCGGCGAGAATCTGCGAGTCGCTGAGCAGGCGATTTCCCCGAACGTGATAAGCGACGATTTGCCGCTTTGGCGTCAGCTGGAACAGGACCGCCACGCCCCCTGGCTCGGGTTGGGTGCGCACCACCACATCCGCCAGTCGACCGGTGGCAAAAAGCCGCTCGATCGACCTTCGCACCGCGCGCATCGACAGCTTCTGCCCCACTTCGACCGCGATCAATTCCGGAAATCCGCTGGGGTCGGCGCCGGCGGGTAGGTGCAGCTCCACCGCAGTAACCGTTTGGTCCGTCGGAAGCGAAGGCTGCGCGTGGGTGGGAGCTGCGTAGAGGACCAGCAGGATCGCTGCTAATCCACCTCCCAGTGAAGTTTCAGATTGAGGCCAAAGTTTCCGAGCGAGGTCAAGCCGGGGATGTTCGAGTAGTCGGTGTGCTCGTTGTCCCACTGTGCTTGGGCAGATAGGCGTTCGTCGAACCAATACTCGGCCTGAGCCCGGGTACCGCGCCCAGAAACCGGCTGTGTGAGCCGCAGCTTAAGCTGGTCGGTCAAGAACTTCGACTCCAATTGTGCGCTGGGCTCTAGGAAGCCGGTGTAGTCGTTGTAGATAGTGGCGATATGGAAGGAGAGGTCCCTCAGCAGCGGGTTTCGGGGCAGAAACCGCTGGACCTGCCGATCGAGCCCGGAGGCGTTGAACAAAGCTTCTGCCGCCAGCCCCGCGCTCGCGCCGGCGGTGTTGGTCTTGTCGGTGGAAATGACCCCCAGCGTGAGCAGCGACAAAATGTCCCCTTCCGGCAGCGGCGGCTCCGAGCTGAGCACCGCTTTGGGGTCCGAAGTCCGGCCGAACGCGTGGAGGCGCACCAAGTATTCGCGCACGCGCGCTTCGGCGTGCACGTCGAACACCGTATCGATGCTCTTTCGCTCCTTGAATTCCAACAGCCCTTGCCGGATCGCAAATTGGTTGCCGCGGAAAAACGCCTGGCTCCCCTCAGTAGACTGGATCGTGCCCAGTAGCCCAGGGTGGATATTCGTTCCAGTGAGCCGCAGGTCGCCTATCAGCTTGGCGCGCGCGACATTGTTCTCCACCCGCACGTCCCCCTTGGCATGCAGACCGAGGTCGAAGGTCAGCCATTCTGTGGACGGCTCGTAGCTGGTCGGCCCGCGTCCCTTCTGTATTTCCGGGAGAAGCTTTTCCAGAGTGACCGGCCGCTCGTAGCGCAACTTCAGGATGTCCAGATCTCCCCCCAGGGTAAACGCACCGGGTTTGCCAACCAGGGACACCACCCCCGACAGCTGAAGCGGAAGCTCCTCTACTGGCCGCAGTGCAAGCTCGTCCACCTGAGCAGCAAGCTCGAGGTACTTCAGGTTGAACTTCTCAAGCTGCGCCGTCCCGCGAAGCGACAGCCGCCCATCGTTGACCACCCCATGAAAGTCTTGGAACAGCACTCGCGCTTCAGAGAACTCCACCATGCCCGACAAGCTCCTGACGACCACACCCGACTCTCGGAGCGTCAAGCCGGTATCGCGCACCTCGGCGCGGCCCAGCAAGGCGGGTTCCCGGGTAGCTCCACTTGCCGAGGCGCTCAGTTCAATTCGGCCGGTGGTCCGCTCGATGTTGGGGATGAACGACTCCAACAGTCTCATGTCCATCGTCCCGTTCATTCTCAGATCCAGCTTCGATGGATCGATCCACCCGGTGAGCGCAAGCTCGGTGTTCGGTCCACGCAGCGCGAACGAAGTCAGCTTGAGCTTTCGGTTGGAATAGCCAAGGCGAACCGGAGCGGAGTTTTCGACCGTAAAATCTGAGCGCGAAAGACGAAGCGTGCTGAAGCTCGCATCGAGCTCGGAATCCTCGAACTCGGCTATGTTTCCCTCCGCCTTGATCGTCCCGGCGATCGCGCCCGACAGGCCCTGGGCGACCGCTCCGCGCGGCAGAAGCGGACGGATTTCCGCAAGCGACAAGGAGACATTGGTGCTGTAAGCAAACGGCGCTTTGAGCTCCACCTCGGCGGCGGCGTGCGCATCTGCGAAGGGCCGGCCCCAGATCTGCAAATTTCTGCCCTGGATTTTCGCTTCCAGATGCGTTTCCCCGAGCTCTCGATTGGCAAAGCGCACGCCCGGCGAAGTGACATACGCGTTGACTACCGGGGTGATGGAATCTCCTTGGATTCGGCCAGAGACCGTAAATTTCCCGCTTGCGCCCAAAGCGCGCGCTCTCTCGGCTCCCACCAGCTCGCTCAATGAAAGCTCTTGCGCCCTGAATTGAAAGGCCAGTGGGCCCTCGAAAGAAAGAGAGCCGCTCCCGCTGACTTGGCCCGCCGGTCCACGGAGGTTGGCCTGGTCCACTACCACTTGCTGCCCGTCCACGAAGCGCAAGGAGAACCGGCCATCTCCAAATTTTCGCCCGTAGAATTCCGTCCCTTTTAGTTCCAATTGAACCGTTCCATCGAGATCCTCGGGAGGACTGTCGACATGGATTGTTCCGGTGCTCTCCCCGGTGAGCACGGAGGTGAAGAGCTTGAAGCCCGGGCTTAGGCCGGAGACTGCCTCGATCAGATCTTCGGTTCGTCCCTTCGGGATGCGGAGGTCCCATCTCATTCGACCGCGATCCGGAAAATCGATCTGGCCACTGGCGACGTACGAGGTTCTCCCCTTCTGTCCAGTGATTTCTGGAAAGGCGAGTACCCCACGTTGCGACTCCAGCCGCCCCTGTACGTTGCCCAAAGCCAGGTGCCAAAAGCCGAACTCGTTGAGGTTGAGCTGCGCGGAGATCTGAACGTCTGGATACGGACCGGCAATTACTGCGTCGACGATTCCACGTCCGGAAGCGTGGAGGCCGGCAATTTTGCGGAAGTCGGAGAGATCGAAAGGATCTGCGTGCGCGTCGGACTCGATACCGCGCATCGGATCATAGTGGAGCGTGACGTTGCCGCTAAAACGGGTGCGGGCCAGCTCACCCTTGACGTGATGCATCTCCACCCGGTCCCCGAGGATCCGCACACCAAGCGACACCCGCCCCTGATCGAAGCCAAAAATGTCCTTCCCCTTGCGCGGGTCCGCATCATAGGGCCGAGTGGCGAGCAAGAATTTGGATCCTTTGATTTCCGCCTCACCCGAGAAGCTCGGGCTAGGAAGAAAATGTCCCGATAGCGACACACGTCCGGTAGCGGCAAAGTCTACCCAGGCGCCGCTCAGGCCGACATTCTCCAGGATCTTCCCAAACTGCGCCGAGCTGGGAATGACGTCGACTTGGGCCGGGAAGTTTTTCGCGAGCGTGACTTTCCCGTACACCTTGGCCCCACCTGGCCCGAACATCAGCGCCAGTTCCTCGATCGTGAGATCTCGACCTGAGTAGAGCAGCCGGGCCGTGAAATCTCCTGGCTTGAACTGTCCCGCCTCCACGCCGCGACCGGTAAGGTGAACGGAAGCAATTGGATCGGATGGGCGACCGGTCAGAGCAAAGTCAGCGGTCACCTCTCCTTCCAGGCGCCCCTTCAGCCCCAATAGCTTCTCCGCTGCCTTGATTGGGAACACTGCTTGGCCCTGTAGCGAAAGCTTCGGATCGCACAGCTCCTCGACGGTGCCGTTGAGAACCACGCGGGCGTCCTCCAAGGCAAAGATCGCCCGCTGAAAGTCGATCTTCTGGTGCGGCAAGTCCGCGTGCCCTTCCGCGCCCAGGGCGGAGATTCCCATCTCTCGGCCTTCGCCCATGCTGGCCGAGCCTCCCGTCGACTTAATCCGGAACTGGGCTCGTTTTTTGTCAGTTTTCCACTCGATACCCAGCCCGTTCAGGTCGATCTGGTGCCCATCCCACTGAACCCGGACCTGGCCGTCACCGAGCTCGAGTTGGTCCACTTGAACCTCTTTCAAAAAGCGCAGCGAGCAATCGCGGGAGGCAGCGGCGCGAGGATGGCCGGCAAGTGTCTTCGTGCGCAGGTCCAACAACACCTGTGGCCGCTCGACCTTGACGAAATCCAACTGGGTCGATCCGAAAAACGGCCGCAGTGCGTTGATTCGAACCTTCACCGACTCAGCGGAGAAGGTCGGCGCTTGGTCACCGAACTGATAAACCGAGAGATGCGTGAGCGAAGCAGTTTGCGCCAGCAGATCAACCTCACACCGGTCGAACCTCACCTCTGCGCCGAGCAGTCGCGGCAAGTAGTGTTTCGCAACCTCGCAGCCTTGCCGACGAGCAAACTGGCTCTTCAGGAACAGGATTCCAGCAGCCACCACCAGCAGCAGGACCAGAATCGCCCTCAGGCGTTTGTTCCACGTTCTCATCAGTCGGGCAAAACCGCGTCGAGGTTCGCCGGGTTGCATCTAGTCTATTTCGCGGCGGTTCGCACTCGACCGGGACGAGCCCCAGCCGCTCGGGGGCTCTCCCCGTCCGCCTTTGCGGCGTTTCGACCGGAATCATCGCGGTCGGAGCGCGTGCCGTTTCGCGAGTCGCGGCGCGGGAATGCCGGATCGCTTTCCGGCTTGCAAGTCGCGGAGAGTCTGGCCACGACTTTCGCTACGTCTCGATAACTGCGGTCGAGGGTGGACGCCTTTTGGTAGTGGTAAAGCGCTTTCCCGGGCTTGTCGGCCTTTTCCCAAGCGATTCCGAGATCGTATTCCAATCCCTTCTGGATGTCGGATGTGACTTGCTGGCAGGCCAGCGCTTGCTTGAGCGATTCGATAGCGGCGAATGGTTCTCCCTTCATCTGCTGAAGCAAGGCGATCATCGTCAGGCAATCAATCTCCTTCTTTTGGTCGACACACCCCTGGCGCGCGATGTTGAACTCGGCGATCGCCTCATCGATCAAACCCATCTCCTTGTAAGCAATGCCGAGATCGTAATGAGTCTCGACATCGTGGGGTTGAACGACATTTTCCAATCCTTTTTTGAATTCCGCCAATACGTCCTCTGCGGAGTACTGAAAATCGTCGCCACCCGCAGGCTTGCGCCCTGCGGGCGCCGCAACCTCGTCCGACCCGGCCGCATCCGGCTCATCGCCGTACGACTGCGCGGCCTCGAGCTCGGCGAGCCTGGCCACGAGCGCCTGCGCACCAGCGTGCTCCGGATAAACAATCAGCACCGTCTCCAGCGTCTCCCGCGCTTCTCCCAGAAGCCCCTGCTCCAAGAAAAATTCCGCCTCCGCCAGCTCGTCGTACGCGGCGTCTTCCTCCGCGACCGGGCCATCGTCGGCAACGGGCTCGGCGATTTCCTCTTCGATCGGCGTCTCCGGTGATTCAAGCGACGCTTCTTCCTCAGCCGATCCCTCGAGCGCATCATCGACGGAAACTTCGATCGACTCCTCAGCTTCCGGCGGAGTGGAGAGCGGTTCATCCCAGTTCAGGGCGCCATGCTCGCCGCTAGGTTCATCGACTGCGTGGTGGCCCGACGGTTCCTGGTCATTCGATCCAGCCAAACTCTCCAGCGCGAGATCCTGCGCCTCAACGGTTTCAGGCGATAGCTCATCGTCGGGTGGCGCATCGTCCGGCTCAAGCACGATTTGCTCATCGGTGAGCTCAGCGACTTGCTCCGGCTCAATTGCCTCCTCAGGTTGACCGAGCACCGAGATGAAGACCGGAAGTTCTGCGTGGTCGGGACTTCGTTCAAGCAGCTTCGCCAGATAGGGACGTCCACGCTCCACCGCCTCGAGGCGGGTGCAAAGTCGAAGCACGTTCAACAGCTGCTCCAGTGCTTGCGCCGGATTATTGGACGCTTCATAGACCAGATAGGCCTTCTCATGGGCGTCGAGGTTCTCGGGATCGATCGCGAAGATCTTTCCCAGGTGCTCGAGCGCGCGGTCATGCAGACCGTACTTCAAATACACATCCGTCTCGGTCAGAACCCGGGCGAATGGATCGCCGCCGCTGGGCTCATTCTGAGTGACGGGAACCGGCCCCGTCGTAACCCGGACCGATACCGGCGTCCCGGGAAGCGGTGAGCCTGTGGAGGATTCGGCGCCCGCTGGAGCCGCATCGGTCGGCTCGAGCTGTTGAATCTTGGCGCGTATCTTGTTGGCTTCGCTCGGTTGGTTGCGTTCGGTAAAAAGCTTAACCATTTCCTTGTAGATCGAAACTGCTTTTCCCGTCTGGCCAATGTCTTGGAATGCGCCCGCCAACAGAACCAACGTCTCCACGTCTTTCGGATCGGCGTTGAAACAGACCTGAAGTTTGGCGAGCGCTCGCTTCGCGTCGCCTAAGGCGAGATAGACGCCTGCCAGTTCCCGCGCGAGCTGGAGATTGTTCGGCTCGAGCGTAGCCAGCCGCTCCATCACTCGCTGCACATCATCCTGGCGCTTATGTTTTTGAAGATATTGGATCGCCCGCCTGAATTCCTCCGCCGCCTCGGTCTTCATGCTCTCGCGCACGTACAGCTCGGCGAGCTTGACCCGGGAGGTGACGTTTTCCGGCGAAAGATCCACCAGTTTCTTGAAGATGTTCAAAGAAGCCCGAACATCGCCGGCTTGTTCGTATTGACTCGCGACCAGCTGGTAGTAGGAAGCTGCCTCCGACATCAGCTGCAGCTGCTGGTGCAACTCCGCGAGCTTAAGATTGATCCCGAGCAGGCCGGGACTGAGCTTCAATACCTGCTTGTAAAGCGCAACCGCTTTGAGAAAAAACCCTTCCTCTGAATAACTCTCGGCAACTTTTGTGAAAAATTGAGCTGCTTGTGCATTGTCATTCTTTTTTTGATACAGTTCGCCGAGTTTTTGAAGCGCTCGGGTGTCCCTCGGATCGGCACTCAGGATTTTTTGATATTCTTTGATTGCCTTGTCATAGGCCCCTTTCGCGACTAGTTTCGCCGCGGCTTCGATGATTTTGTTCTTGTCCATCGAGGAGGTCTGGGGCTCCCGCGAAACACTAAAAACCTTGAAACTACGCGGGTTTCGATCGGATTACGGTGAGTATCAGGTTATCGGACTCGCGCGCTTGGGGTCAAGGCTGCGAGCAGCGACGAAAAATGCTTACTCAATCGCACTTTTCGGTCTACCAGAGCTCCCGTTTTCCGGCAGCTTAGGGCGTTTCTTCGATCGCTTTGCGCAGTCTTCGCGTACCCGTCTCGGACGACAGCAGTCGCTCCACCAGCCGGGTGTCGTAAGCGCCAGTGACGAAGCCCTCGTCGGCGAGAACCGCGCGATGAAAAGGGATGTTGGTCTTGATTCCCTGGATCACATACTCGCCCAGCGCGCGCTGCATTCTTCGGATCGCCGTTGGTCGGTCCTCGGCGACGACGATCAGCTTCGCCAGCAGAGAGTCATAATGAGGTAGGACGGAGTAGTTCTCGTAGGCGGCGGAATCCACTCGCACTCCGAAGCCTCCAGGCGCGCTATAGGCGGTAATCTGACCCGGCGAAGGCGCAAAGGTGATCGGATCCTCCGCGTTGATCCTGCACTCGATTGCCGCTCCGCTGAATCGAATGTCCGATTGCTTTCGCGAGAGCGGCTGGCCTGCCGCCAACTTGATCTGCTCTTGAACCAGGTCGATCGAGGTTACCGACTCGGTCACCGGATGTTCGACTTGCAGCCTGGTATTCATCTCCATGAAATAGAAGTGCCCCGCCTCATCGATCAGGTATTCGATCGTGCCCAGGTTGTTGTAGCGGATCCTCTCCATTGCTTGAACCGATGCCTGGCCCATTTGTTCGCGCAGCTCGGCAGAGAGCGCTGGAGAGGGGCTCTCCTCGATCAGTTTCTGGTGCCGCCGCTGCACCGAGCACTCGCGTTCGCCCAGGTGAATCACGTTCCCGTGCAGATCGGCGACGATCTGGATTTCGACGTGGCGGGGCTTCTCGACATAGCGCTCGATGTAGAGATCTCCGCTACCGAAGCTGGCCACCGCTTCAGCGGAAGCGGTGGAAAACGCCGGCGCGACCGCGCCGGGACTTCGGACGATCTTCATTCCCCGACCGCCCCCGCCCGCCGCCGCCTTGAGAATCACCGGAAACCCAATCTCGCGAGCCAGCGATTCCGCCTCTTGCGGATCGCGGATGACTCCGGGGGAGCCGGGGAGGATTGGCAGTCCCGACTCTCGCGCCGCCTGCCGGGCCCGAACCTTGTTTCCCATCAACCGAAGCATTTCCGGACGAGGACCAATGAAGTGAATCTTGCAGTTCTCGCTAACCTCCGCGAATTCCGAATTCTCAGACAAAAATCCGTAGCCTGGGTGGATCGCATCGGCGCGGGTAATCTCGGCGGCCGATAAAATCGCTGGAATGTTGAGATAGCTGTCTTTGGAGGGCGGCGGCCCAATGCATACCGCCTCGTCGGCGAATCGAACGTGGAGCGCGTTCGCGTCGGCGGTCGAGTGCACGGCGACGGTGGAAATTCCAAGCTCGCGGCATGCACGGATGATCCGCAGCGCAATTTCTCCCCGATTGGCAATCAGGATTTTTTTGAACAAGGCTTACGCCGGATCGAGCCGGAATAACGGCTGCCCGAATTCAACCGGCTGCCCATTTTCAGCCAAAATCTCCAACACCGTTCCGGCGATTTCCGATTCAATTTCGTTCATCAGCTTCATCGCCTCGATGATGCAGAGCACTTGTCCTTTTTTCACCGCACTCCCCACCTCGACGAACGGACGTTGATCGGGCGCGGGCGTTCGATAGAAGGTGCCGACGAATGGCGAGGTCACCACCTGGACGCTCTTCGAGGAAGCCTGCGCAGTCTGTTTCTGGGAGCTGTCGGCTGAAGCAGGGGATTTCGGTTTCCCGGATCCAGAATCGACCGAGCCGGGTAGCACCGAGACCGATGGAAAACCCATCGACCCGGATGGGCTGCCCCCGCTGCCGCGATAGATCAACAGCCGCTCCCTGCCCTTACGCCAGGACAGGCGCGTGACGTCCGACGCCTCCAGCAACTCAATGATCTGCCGCAGCACTTCCACGTCCAAGGAAGTGGCCTCCTCGCCACTCTTGGGTAGGGCAGCCAGCCTCGCCGAACTGTGCCGCGCTGATGACTTTCGCTTGTTCGCCATCGCACGCTCCGCGTTATGCCGCCGATGAGACCCGGGTCAGATACTTCCCATCCCGGGTGTCGATCTTCAACACGTCGCCCTCATTGATGAACAGCGGTACCTGAACCTGGAAACCCGTCTCCAATTCCGCCGGCTTCATCGCGCCCGAAACCGTATCCCCGCGGACCCCCGGATCGCACTTGACTACTTTGAGATCAACTGAGTTGGGAAGCGAGACCCCGATCGGTCGACCGTTGTAGAAGAGAATCGAAACGTCGATGTTCTCCTTCAAGAACCACTTCTGATCGCCAAGCACCTTCTCGTTGATGAAGGTTTGCTCGTAGGAGCGGTTATTCATGAAGTAGTAGTCCTCGCCTTGCTTGTAGAGGTACTGCATCTCGTGCTCTTCGATGTCCGGCTTGCCTACCTTGTCGCCGCTCTTGAAAGTGGGCTGCAACACCCGGCCGGTCAATAAACTGCGAATGCTGGTCCGCACGAAGGCGGAGCCTTTGCCGGGTTTGACATGCTGAAATTCAATGATCTCGAAAGGTTCGCCGTCGACCTCGATCTTCAGGCCCTTCCGGAACTCCGAGGTGTCAATCACTCCGGCCATCTTGGACGTCTCCTCAACGCGCGGCGACCATAAAAGTGTGTAGCCGATGACCAAGCTGCAGCATAGGAGAAACGCGCATCGGTCGCCGCCAAATCGGCCGCATTCTGGCCAGGTAGGCTCTGGGCGCCGCGCGGTCAGAGCTCCGCCAGCACCTTCGGCGCGGTGACCCGCAAGAGATAACGCCCCTTGCCCAAGTTACCGTTTGGCCGAAGGGCGAGGGCAAGAAAGTACTCAGAGGAGACCGACCGGATCACTGCGATCACCCGCTCCGCGTTGATGCTCAGCTCGTTCACCTGGCCGGTTCTCAACGCGCTGGAGGTTTGCTTCAGCTGGTTGAGCACGTTGGCGAACTCGACCCAGGCCCCCGAGAGGTCCAGATCGTCCGCTGCCGGAAGCTGATGGCTTTCAACCGCGATTCCATCAAAGCCCATGATCGTGCACCCCAGGGCTCCGTCCACTTGCTCAACGACCGCCTCCAGCTGTGCACGAAAGGACATGCCTGCCGCCTTGTAGTAGGTGGCCGGGAACGGTCAAGTTCCCAGCGTCAACAGCCCGTCGGCGGAGGAGTGCCCCCGCAGCAGCCCACCAGGGCGCCATCCTGACCACCAGCGTATCCGCACGGGCCGCTGGGAATTCTTTTCACGCCCACCGCGCAACCGGCGAAACCGCTGTTGTAGATAAAAATCGGGTAGGTCACTTTGTTGGTGTTGAGGTTCTGACCCGAAGCGAGCGCCCCTCGTAAATAGAAGGTGACGACCAGCTGTACGCCAGGGCTGCCGGCGCGCACGCTGTTGAGTAGCTGGGTGGTGGCGGTGGGCCCAATCATCTGCATACCAATAAAGCTACCCGTCGACGCGCCCGCGGCGATCCGCCACGAGTAGGGTTGCGTCTCATCGGCAAGAGGTGGAGTGAGAGCGGGGACCGTCGTATAGCTGTAAACCACCTCTTTGGAGATCCAGTCGTTTCGCGACGGTCCTTGAAACGCAGGTTCCCCGGAGATGTTATTCGAAATTAGCTGCAGGGTGGATTCCACCGTCCATTGGAGGATATAGGACGTGTTCCCGGAGAGGTCGAGGGAACCGCCAGCGATTCCAACCGACATGGCCTGGCACGCGCCATTGCTGGTGGCGCTCTGATAGGGAAAGCTATTCAGAATGTGGACTGCGCTGTCGTTGGGCACGCAACTAGTTCCCAACAGCGGTGCGGTGACGAACAGAGTTTTCAGCAGGCGTTTCATATTGCTGTCCTTCATGTTTGCTCTCTAGAGGTTCTGCGCGATTGTCTGGCGGTTCACGATCCGAGGGGTGATGAAGATCAGCAGCTCCTGACGGTTGTCGAACTCGGTCGTGTTCCGGAAGAAGAAGCCCAAAAGCGGAAGCTTCCCCAAAAAGGGAACCATCGCCGTGCTACTGGAGCCGCGGCGCACGTAAATTCCGCCGATCACGGTGGTATCACCATCCTTGACCAACACCTGGGTGTTGGCCTCCTTGCGCTGGATTGCAGGCTGTCCGTTTGCTCCGGTGTTGGCTTGGTCCGGCTGGTTGTTCTCGGCGCGGATGTTCATCAGCACGCTGCCGCTTTGGGTAACATGGGGGGTCACCTCCAAAGACAGGCGCGCTTCGACGAACGTGGTATTGACGCCAGCGGCTGAGGTTTGACTGAAGGGAATCGACACGCCCTGGCTGATTCGTGCGGTGCTGTGATCGAGCGTGGTCACCTTGGGCGCCGAAATCGTTTTCACCGAGCCCTGATTCTCGAGCGCCGACAAGCGCAAGTTGAGGGCGGCTGCGCCGCCGGCCGACCCAAAGACCATCCCGATTGCACCGCCGGATCCCGATCCGACCGCAGCCGGCAGGTTGACCGCGAAATTCGGTGTATCCGGCAGCCCGGGCGCGCTGCCCGAGACCCCGCCGCGAGCTACCACATTGTAGGGGAAGACTAGCCCGGTAGGATTTCCGGTTCCGGTGGCGGCTTGAGCGCCTCCGCCCCACTGCACGCCGATTTGTTTGCTGAAGCTTGTATTGGCCTCCACGATTCGACTCTCGATCATCACCTGCGGGGTCTGGGTATCGAGCTTTTGCACCAAGGACCGGGCCCGACCGATGTTGGAAAGAATGTCACGGACGATCAGAACGTTGGTCCGAGCGTCTACCGTCACCGTTCCACGGTCCGAGAGCACGTCCTTGACCCGGGCGGCCATGTCGGTGGCGGCGGCAAAGTTCACCGGAATCAGCTGGACCACCAACTCTTCCTGACGAATCATCGACTTCCGCCGCTCCTCGCGCAGCTTGGCTTCCTCTTCGAGGGCTTTGAGCGGCGCGACCCGAACGATGTTGCCTAGCTCTTCCTTACCCAAGCCCTTCGAGCGCAAGATCAGCTCCAACGCCTGATCCCAAGGAACGTTGCGCAGCCGGATGCTGACTTTGCCCTGCACGTCGTCGGCCACCACGATGTTCTTCTTCGAGACTTCCGCGATCAGCCGCAGCAGGTTGTGAATGTCGATGTCCTTGAATTCGAAGGACACCCGCTTGCCGACGTAACGCGAACGGCCGCCAGGAGCCGGCGGCGGAGTCTGCGCTGGGGCCTGAGACGTGGCCTCCTCGGCGGCGGCTCTTTGCTCCACCATCGCCTCCTCCGCGTTGGCCTCGGCCTTCAAGCTCTTCGCGCTCAGCTGCCAACTCAGACCGTCCGCAGTCGTGGTGACGGCGCCCTCGAACGGCGAGCTCGCGGATACCACCACGCGAACCCGCTCCGGCCGCTGCGGCACGGTGAACGCGCTGATCATCTTCACCGGGGTTTCCAATGCGCTCGTATCGAGGCTTCGCTCGAGCTTCTTCGCCAAGCGCGCCGATTCCAGGGTTAGCACGGCGCTCCGGTCATCGGGATGCTCCAATTTCCAGGCAGCGGGTGCCGAAAGCTTGAGATCGATCCGCCCTCCGGTCGTGCTCTCCCGGAAAGTGAGCTCCTTGACCTCGGCCAGACCCTTTGCCGTTCGCCCTCCCTCCGGCTTGACGCGTATCGTGCCCGTCTCCAGCGTTTGCAGGTCCACCTTGGTACCGTCGATCTCAACTTCTCCCTCTTGCAGAGCGAGCGAGCGCGACTTTGCACGGACCGCGATTTGGACGGCAGGCGCGCGCTTGAGCACCAATTCAAATCGATGGCCGATTTGGCGAGTGGTGTGCGCGGGCATTGGACCGCGCAAATCGAATACCAGCCGAACTTTGTCGGCATGCGCGCCCGCGCGAATTTCTTTCACGATTCGTGAGTGGACCTTGGGCACCTTTGCCCTCAACCCCACGCCGTAGAGGTCCAGCACCAACCTGGGCGGATCTCTCAGTTCCAGCACCTCGTCCTTGGCGAACTCGCCGTCCGCCTGGATGCGCAGCGTATCCCTCGAGTAGCTTACCTGGTTGACTTGTCTCGCCGGATGTTTGACTTCGCGCTCTTCCACTTCGGAGTTGAGAGGCTGCTCTGGAGCGACTGAATCGGCTGCGAGTGCACCGGGCCGACCCGTCTGTCTGGACGTAGTCACCATGCTTTGGGCTGGAGCCGAGGCTGTCCCCAAGTCATTCGCGGCCGTTTCCTTATCCTCCTCGAACACCGAGATGATCAAGCGTTCGCCGTCCGCGTGGACGTCATATTTCGAAGGACGAGAAAGCCCGATCAAGATTCGTCCAATGCTCGACCGGGCGTCAGAGAATTGAGAGGTTACCAGACCGCTGATCGGTCCGGCGCCAGCGCGCTGGCCTTCGATCGCATGGGCGTCCGCAGACGAAACATCCACAATCAGCCGGTCCGGATCGGGAAGTCGAAACACGGTAAAATTCGGCGATTGACTGCCCTTGAGAATGACCTGGGCGCCCCTTTCAATTGGGAAGACCCTGAGCTCACCCAGTCGATTGACCTCGGTGGCTCCTGCCAATCCTGTTCCCAGGAAAGCAGCGACCATTACTGTCAACTTGAGAGTCATTTGGCTTCCCTCAGTTGGGCGGCGTGAACAAAACACTTTTTGAAACATGTATAGGGCCATTTAATATTGCTTCCCACTCGAGAGATCGACGACCGGTGCGAAACTCTTGTCTGGCTTCAAACGCAGGTTGATTGGATTGACGTGGTCCTTCCCGTCCGGCGCGGTCCAATGCTCGCTCACCGTCACCGCGTCGCGCAGGATCTGAGTAACCTTTCCTCCCTGCTTGCCCATCCGGGTGTTACGCCGAATCACGTATCCACGCCCCATCGGGTCCTCCACCATCGCGACCGGGTTGGCGTCTCCGGTAATCACCCCCACCAAAGTGTACTGGTCGAGATCCCACTGACAGAGCGGCTCCTTGCAGGGGGAATCCGTGGTCGTTGCAATCCGGTCGTCCACCATGCTCCGGAACGGGTCTCGCTTTCCGAGCGGGTTGTAGCTGTAAATGTAGGGAGCGATCACCACCGTTCCCGCGTCCGGGATGGCTGGGGCCACCACCACCGCCGGTTTCGACACCACTTCAGGGACGGTGGGCTTTTTGCTGTCGCCGCAACCGATCGTCCCAGCGATCGCAAACCCGATCAGAAGCGCAGTCCGTCGGATCATTGGGCACCCGAAGCCGGTTTGACGGCTTGCCCCGTCGTCGGAGTGCCGCTGGGCGCTTCGAGAAAGCGGAAGGTGGTGGCGAGAAATTCCGAACCGAGAACCACCTTGTCGTTTCTCGTCACCGGCGACCCGAATTTGATGTTGCTGACATTGACGATCCGGCGCATCGTCGAGACATCTTGTAAAAACATCGCAATCTCATGGTAGTTGCCGGACAACACAATCTTGATTGGGATCTTTGCGAAGAACCCCGCCGGCGACTCGACTCCTGGCTCGACGCGCGCAATGTCCAGACCCGATCGCTTCCCGATGTCATTGATTTGAGTCAACAGCTCGTCGATTTCTTTTTTCTCGGGCAGCTCGGTCAGCGCCTCGGCCAGTTTCTGCTCCAGCGTGTCCATTTCCCGGCGCCGCTCGTTGAGGTTCTGAGCAATTTCTTGCTTTTCCGCCAGTTGGCGATCCAGTTGCCGCATCCGTTCTTGCTGCCCGGAAATTGAATCTTCCAGCGGTTGAATCACCAGGAAGAAATTCAGCGCGCTGAGCAGCACCACCACTCCGGCCAGGCCGCCGTATTTCGCCGCCGCAGGCGCCTTTGAAATTCTGTCGAGCAGCTGTTCCATATGCGAGTTCTAAATCGCGTAGTTGACGGAAAGACCAATTTCGAAATCGACGATCTTGGAAGCGCCGGAGGTGCTCTTTGTTTCCCGCTGCTCGGCGTGCCTCAATTCGATGTTGGTGAAGAAAGCGCCCACATCGGCCACCGCGAAATCTTCGATCGCATTGCCCCCGCCCAGTAACTCTACGCGCGAAGTCTTGGCGTCGCGCCGTTGCTCGACCAACCGACCCATCCCCTTGGGCGTCCAGACCACGCTTGCCAAAGACCGCATCAGCTCCGCCACGTCGTCGTGGTTTAGGGCGGTGCCATGAATTCTCGCGACGTTGCTCTTTTCCTCAAACTCGCTCAGCCAAGCCTTCTTTGGAACCGCGATCGCCAGCGCATCGAGCAACTTGACCGGTCCGGTTCGACCTTTGCGCAAGCCGTTGAGCACCTTGAGCTTGTCCTCCACCTCTTTCTTGCGGGCGTTGAGGTTGTTCACCTCGCCGATCACCTTTTCCAACTCGGTAATCCGCGCCTGGGTCTGGTTCAGCCGGGTGACGTTTCGCTCGTACTCGCCGTTGACATGTTCATAGAGGACGTAATTGACGACCACGCTCAGGATCAGAACCCCACCGCAAAGGACCAGAAATTGGCGACTGATCTCTCGTTTCCGGCCCTGGCGAACCGGCAGAAGATTGATTCTGATCAGCTTGGCCATCTCAAACCTCGCCGATTTGCTCGATCCGCGCTCAACTCAGCTTGTCTCCCGCCCTTCGAAGCGCCAGTCCCACAGCGACCGCCGCCATCGGAGCCACCTCGGTGATGAATGCCGGATCAAATTTTCGCTCGTCCACCTCGATCGCCTTGAACGGATTCATGATTTCGACCGGGACGCCGACTCTGGTTTCGATGGTCTTAAACAGGGCTGGAATCTTGGCGGTGCCGCCCGAGAGGAAGACCCGGCTGAAGTGCGGATCGGCCGCGGTACTGGCGTAAAAGTCGAGCGACCGCTGAATCTCACCCGCCACCTGCTCGGCGACGGTGACCATCACCCGTTCCACTTCGTGCGGCACCACCGCTTCGGATTCGCTGTGACCGCCGCCGGTCTTCAACGCTTCAGCCTCTTCAAACGAAACGTTGAGCTGCTTCTGAATCTCCTCGGTGAATTGGTTCCCACCGATCGTGACATCGCGTGTAAACACGGTGATGCCGCCGGAGAGAATGTTGATGTTGACAACCGAGGCCCCGGCGTTGATCAGGACGATCGTTCGATCCGGCACGTCGTAATTCGACGAAAACATGTTCTGAACCGCGAACGCATCCACGTCCACCACCGCCGGAATCAGTCCGGCTTCGGACACCACGGTGGTGTAGTCGTTGATCATGTCCTTCTTGGCCGCCACCAGCAGCACGTCCATCTGACCGGTCGCGTCGTTGGCCTCGGGATTGAGAATCTGGGTATCGATGTTCACGTCTTTGACGTCGAAGGGGATGTATTGTTCGGCCTCCCATTGAATCGATTCTTCGAGCTCCTCTTGGGTCATTCGGGGGATCGAAATTTTCTTGATGATCACCGAGTGCCCGGACACCCCGATCGCGACCTCCTTTTGCTTGATCCGCAGCTCGCTCACCAATTCCTGGGTCGCTTGGACGATCGCGGTGGAGTTCATCAGCGCGCCGTCGACGATCGCCTCGGGCGGAAGCGGCTTCATCCCAAAGCTCTGGAGGGCGTATACCACCTGCCCTCGGCGTCGCTGCTCTTTGAGCTGGATCATCTTCACCGACGTCGATCCGATATCCAACCCAATCGCCAACTTACCCTTTGCCATCCCTGCTCCTAGGTTATTTTCATGCGCCCCTGGAATGCGGGGCGATCAGGTCCCAAAAAACTTTTTGCCGGTCGCTTACTTTCAGTCCGAGAGCGAGAATGATCTTGCGCTTGGTATCCATCCTGCAGCTCTCGCCGCGCTCAATCCGATCGATCGTCAGCACCGAGACGCCCGCCCTCCGGGCGAGCTCTGCTTTGGACATCAGCTGATCCTCCCTCAGGCGCCTCACATTGTTTGACTTTGGATTGGCCATTCCCTCTCCGATGACCCGGACTAAGAATTATCGGGCGGTGAACAGATGGCGTCAACCAGACACACCTTAATTACGTATCAAATACATCTAAGATACACGGACTTATATCATTCCGCGGAGTGGTTTGGGCTGCCACCTTTCGTAATCAACGCATGTATGTGTTTTAGTTACGTTCACCCTCGGCGTCGGGATCGATTCCGTATTCCTTGATTTTATAGAGCAGGGCTCGATGGCTGATTTCCAGCACTTCGGCGGCCCGAGTGCGATTGCCTTTGGTCCGCCGCAGTGCGGCCCGAATGTAGGTCTCTTCAATTTCACGAATTGCCCGCTTGAGGGACAATTGGCTGGAGTCGGTGGGAACGGGCATCAGCGGCTCTCGTTCGGAGGAAGTCGACGGTGGGCTCCAAATTCGATCGGGTAGGTTTTGCGGAACGACCTGGTCCGATTCTGCGAGGAGTACCGCCCGCTCGACGGCATTCTCGAGCTCCCGAACGTTGCCCGGCCAACGGTAGGACAAGAGCATCGATTCCGCATCAGGCGAAAACCCGGCGACCGGCTTCTCTCGATTCAGCTCCCGGTTGAAACGACTGAGAAAGTGGCGCGCGAGGAGTAGGATGTCCTCGCCGCGGTCTCGCAGCGGGGGCACCTGTAGGTTGACCACGTTGAGTCGATAGTAGAGGTCCTCGCGGAACTGACCGCGTTCAACCAGCTTGCCGAGATCGCGCAAGGTGGCAGCCACCACCCGCACATCCAACTTTTCGGATTTGGTTTCACCCACCGGGCGCACCTCTCCCTCTTGGAAGAACCTCAGCAGTTTGACTTGCGCCGGCTGAGGCAGCTCTCCAATCTCATCGAGGAAAAGGGTGCCGCCGTCCGCCTCGGTAAACAGGCCACGCTTGGCGGTCCGCGCGTCGGTGAAAGCCCCGCGGGCGTGTCCGAACAGCTCCGATTCGATCAAACCAGCGGGAATGGCTCCGCAATTGACGGTCACAAAGGGCATCGCCGCTCGGGGGGAGAGCTCGTGGATTGCCAGCGCCACCAATTCCTTGCCGGTGCCGCTCTCGCCGGTCACCAGTACGGTGGTCGTCACCGGCGCGACCTTGATGATTTGCTTGTGCAGTTCCTGAATTCCCTCGCTGGTTCCCAACATTCCCTTGAGGGGCGAGGTTCCACCGCGCGTTTCCTTCAGGCGGCGGTTCTCCTTGACCAGCCGCTGCCGTTCCTCCGCCTTGCGGAGAATGATCTCCAGCTCCTCCGGCTTGAAGGGCTTGTGCACATATCCGTATGCGCCCAAGGTGATCGCTTCGAGTGCGCGGTCCTCGGTGCCATACGCGCTCATCATCACGAAGGTAAGCTCCGGCCACTGCGCCAACGCCTGCCGAAGCACCATCAGTCCATCGAGCTTCGGCATTCGGACATCCGACACCACCGCGTCGTAGTGGCGTCCGGCCAGTTCCTGGAGAGCCTCGGTGCCATCCGAAACGGCTCTCACCTCGTAACCGCGCTCGGTCAGGAAGAGCGACAAAACATGGCGGATTGATGGTTCGTCATCGGCAATGAGGATCGAGCGGAATGTTCCCATCTCGGTGGCGAACCTCCGGCTATCATCGTCGCAGTCTTCTCAAAGGGATAGGATCACAGAGACCTTCATGCGGCAGGAAGGCTCACTGTGAATCTCGCTCCCCCACTCGCGAGGTTGCCGGCGATCAACTGGCCGCCCATCGACGAGACCAGGTGCATCGAGACCGCCAACCCGAGTCCGGTTCCCTTTCCCGCGGACTTGGTGGTGAAAAAGGGCTCGAACAAACGCTGCAGAACTTCCGCGGGAATGCCCGGTCCGTTGTCCTCCACGTCGACGATAATCTGCTGATCCTCGCGTCGCCCTCGAACGCGAATCGTTCCCTTTCCCTTGATCGCATGGGCGGCGTTGATCAACAGGTTGATCAGAACCTGAGAAAGCGGGCCGGCCTCCGCCCGGGCCACCGCATCCGGCAAAATCTCCAGCGCGATTTCGACCTCGGCGAATTCGGGGCCGGCGCATACCAGCCGAACGCAGGTTTGCGCCAGCGTCGAGATTTCCACCGGTCCTCGGGTTCCACGAGCCGGACGACCCAGATCCAACAATCCATGAACGATCAGGTCGATTCGTTGCACTTCCGCGTCGATCCGATCGAGATATTCTTTGAGCTCCTTGGGCGCGCTCAGCCGGCTGCGAGCCAAGGCGAGGTAGCCCAAAATGCCGCCGAGCGGGTTTCCTACTTCGTGTGCCACCCCGGCGGCCAACTCCCCGACCGTCGCGAGCCGCGCGGCAGAAACCAGCTCGGTCTGAGCGCGGGTCAACCTTTCATTGGCGGCGGTGAGCTCTGAGAGCTGCTGACGGGTGATCGCTTGCTGCTGCCGAAGGGCTTCGGCCATTCTGTGCAGAGCCGCTTGGACCCGCGACACCAGCGGGCCGGCGTCGGAGAAAAACGGAATCTCCATCTCCAGTCGACCCAGTTGATCGATCGACTGCTCCATTCGACGAAGCGGTCTGGCCACCACCAGATTGAGCACCACCGAGCAAATGATCGTGACCAGCAACATGTCCAGGGCGAGATAGAAAGGCAGAAAGCCACGGGTCAACTCCACTCCTTCGGCCTCGACACTGCCCGGCGCCAAGCGGCTGATCGTATTCATCATCCGTACGATCACCGGTTGAAGAGTAAGCCAGGTCAGGCCGGTGGAGACCGATCCGAACAAGAACGCAATGCTGGCGATTCGCAGCTTCATTCAGTCTTTCAAGAGGAGCCGACGAACCACTCCGCCACGACGAAGGGCAACCGATCCGCAAGCCAGGGCCCAAATAACATCAGCTCGATTCCCGCCAATGAGAGCCAAGGACCGAATGGAAGATTGTGAGGGCCCGGCGTCCAATCGTCCTCTTCGCCTCCCGTTGGTTGCTCGGCGTTGTGATCCGGAGAAGGCGCCGGCGGGACCGGCGCTTTGGGTTCCGCGGGGAGCGGCCCAGCGCGGCCGAACACCAGCAACAACAGGGTTCCTCCGATCGCGCCTTGAATCGAAGCGAGGAATACCAGCCCGAGAAGCGAGCGATGGCCCAGAAACGCTCCCAGCAACGCGAGCAGGTACTTGTCACCCCCTCCCAATGCCTCCTTCTTGAAGATCCTTTGTCCGACCCACTCGAGCATCCAAAATGCCAAGAAGCCCAGGACTGCTCCGAGAAAAGCAGCGCGAAGGTGCTCCCAACCACGCGGAACAGAGAGCAGCAAACCGAAAGCAATGCCCGGAAGCGTCAATGAAAACGGAAGAATCCAGTGCTCGAGGTCAATGAAGGTGAGCGGAATCAACAAGGTGACCAGAGTCAACGCGATCACCAATTCCCAGGTCCATCCATAGCGGTAGAGGGATGCCAAGAATAGGACCGCGGTAATCAGCTCTACCGCTGGATAACGCCACGAGATTCGCGCCTGGCATGAGCTGCAACGCCCACGAAGGAACAGCCAGGATGCGACGGGGATGTTTTCGAACCAGGCGAGTTGATGACCGCAGCTGGGGCAACGGGATCGCGGACGAACAATGCTCTGCTCGTGCGGCAAGCGCACGATCACTACATTGAGAAAGCTGCCCACGATCAGGCCCAAGACTGCCAGTCCCGCTGAAAAAACGAGGTTCAGGTCGAACAGCGGAACGCTCACATTCACGGTCTATCCAGGATAATACGTCCCTTGCCACGAGTAGTGCAGACCAGAGCGCCCAAACCATCCATTTAGCGGTGAACGAGGTCCGAGCCTTGCGGCTCGTTTTGAAGATAGCCCGCTTGCCGCAACGCCTCGATAGCCGCCGGCCCGATCTCCTCCGAGCCTGGCGGCGGGCTCAGCCGGCTCCATTCCCGCAGTCGAAGCTCCATTGCAGCAAGCGCTGCCTGAGTTCGCGACGGATTCTGATCAACCAGGTTATGGCGCTCGCCTGGGTCATTGGACAGATCATACAGTTCGACTTCGGCGAAAGAGGACCTGACTCCGCTTGGAAGCTGGATGAAGGCCCCTCCGGGGCTAAAGAGCAGCTGCTGCTGGTCGCGATACTGGACAAAAACCTTCCCCGCCAACTCGGCGTATGCCGGTGCATCGGGGAATTCTTCGCCCCGCAGCGCAGCTGACAAGTCCCGGCCGTCGAACCCCGGTGGTCGCGGCAGGCCGACCAGCGACAAGAGAGTGGGTGCCAAGTCGATCAGTTGCACTCGAGCACGTATTTGAGTGCCCGAAACGAGATGGTCGGGCCAAAGGACAATCAACGGAACGTGAAGAACTTCATCGTACGGGCCGAAGTGCTCGAGGGCCATTCCGTGCTGCCCGATTTGCTCTCCGTGATCCGCGGTAATCACCACGATGGTGCGATCGAGCGCATCGTGCTGGTTGAGAGTGGTCAGAAGCCCCGCAATTTCCTCGTCAACATCCCTGATCGCCGCATCATAAAGCGCGGTGACCTGTTCCAGCTCCAATGCACTGAGATCCTCGGAGCGGCTGAATTTGGCATGGTCGTCCAGCGTGAAGCTGTGCTGAAACCGGCCCGGATGCCGCTGAAATCGGAGCGGTTCTTTGGGCGCGAGAGGATAGTGGGCGTTCTCGAGATGGAACCAGGCAAAGACCGGGTGCGCCTCGAAGCCTTGAACAATTCTTTTGAACTGTTTCTGTGGAGAGATCTTCTCCCCCGAGGCGGCGATCTCCGCCTCGTCGAATCTCGACAGATAACTTGGCGGGAAGTTGGCCAAGTCCGTTCCCGCGAAAGTCCGATATCCTTGCGAGGAGAGCAGTTGCGCCAAATGCGGCACGTCCGGTGGCAGCGCCTGCCCGCGGTGCCTCACGCCACTGCGGGCGGGATATCGACCCGTAAACAACGAGGTAACTGACTCCCAAGTTCGTGGAGCTTGAGCGGTAGCCCGATCGAACCGCGCCCCAAAACGCGTGGCCGCAACAAGCGCCGGCGAGGTGTCTCGCTCGTAACCGTAAGCGCTCAAGTGGTCCGGTCGGACCGCGTCGCAGGTGACCAGAAGGATGTTCGGTGCCTTCGAAGGATAGAATATCCGGGGATTGGACCAGAGGCCGCGAGCGTATTTTGGATCTTGCACCGACCGCGAAACGAGGGCAATGCGCGTTTTGACGCCCGCCTTCCCGGAAAGGAGCAGCCGATGATCGTGCCAGCGTCGATCATTGGCCACCACCTCGTCGAGAAGGACCCGATCGTCTTGGAGGACTTGAAAGCGAACCGGGCCGCCCCGTATGCCCGGCTCGTGCCCAGTCCCGAGCTCGAGCGAGGCGCCCTCCTTCAAGGCGAGCTCAAAAACATACCGTCCCTCGTCTCGAGCGACCAAGCTGGACCGCCAACTCGTCCCGGTGGAGGTCAGATTGGGCGAGCGCCGAACCAGCCTCGCAAGAATCGGGTTCCTTGGCACGTCCGGATCCGGCATTTCGGCATCGAAAATTTGTAGACCGCCTCGGGTTGGACTCGCCGCGCGAATGACCAGCAGCGCCGCGGCGGCACTGTCGGGGAGGTGATCGAAGCGTTGGTAGATCCTCGTCTCGCCTGCCGCCGAGACCGGATCGCAAAGCCCGAGCTGCTTACCGGGTGCAGGCTCCGTCGCCAATCGCGGAGCGTCCCCGAATCGCTCCTGCTCCGCTGGATCAAGAGATCGAAGCGTCACCACCGCAGGGGAACTCGCGTCAAGCCGGAGCCGAACCACGAACGCCCGGTGGCCCTCTGCGCGAAAGGGGATCGCGAGCGAGGCCGCTGCCGGTATTGGGGGAAGGGCCTGCAAGACGTAGATCGTTTGCCCGACGGGCGCTTGGGGTACTTCGATGGCATCCACCAAAGCGTCGATCAGCCGCACTCCCGAGGATTGAACGCGATGTCGCTTCGCAATCACCACTCCCAGGGCGGCACTGGAGGCCAACACCAGCAATGCACCTCCGATGATAATCTTCTTCATTGCTCGGTTCGGCTGATCAGCCGATCGTTGGCGTCCAACCACCTCAAGGGATCCCGCGTCAGCCATTCGATCAGCTCGCTTCGTAGAGAGCGAAAGGTTTCCGAGTACTCGTTGGAAAGTTCCCGTTCTGCGAACGGATCGTCTCGCAGATTGAACAACTGCCAACGAGGCAATTGCTTGGTTGGGGTGTAGATCAACTCCCACGGGCCTTTTCTGATTGCTCGAAGCTTGGCGGTGACGGTTGCCTCTACGTACGCTCGCTTCAAAACCAAAGCATGCGAGTCGAGCTCTACCTCGAGGATTTCGACCAGCGGCGGATACCCGATCGCCCCGGGCGGCGCGCTCGCTTCGCCACCGAGCCAAAGCGCGGTCTCGGCAAACACCGATCGCTCGGCATCACCTTCTCGCAAAAGAGACACGCCATCGAGCCCGTCCGGTATTGGCAGCTGCAGCGCATCGGCGATGGTCGGAAAAAAATCAACGCCGCTGGCGAGCCTGGCTTTGGTTCCCGGGGATACGCCTCCTCCCTGAATCAGGAGCGGGGTCCGATTTGCGGCCTCGCCACCGGCGAACCATTTGCCGTGCTCGGTAGTAACGCCAGGTTCAAACAGCCCCTCTCCATGATCCCCGGTGATGATCAACAGGCGTTGTTCCCGCTTCAGGCCAATCTGCTCAAGGCGACGAACTACGCGTCCGACCTGGCGATCGAAAGAGCGGAGGGCGCCATCGTAGAGAGCTCGAACCTGATCCGCCTCGCTTTCGCTGGGCCGGGCGGAGAGGCGGGAAATATCGCCGATCTGCTGGATCTCATACGAATATCGGCTCGGGCCGCGGTAGTCGGGACGAGTAAAAGCGTTCGCGTCCGGCATTGGCGCGGCAAACGGGAGGTGGGTGACCGAATAAAAAACAACCAGCAGAAATGGACGCCCCTCGCTCGCGAGCCGGTCGAGGTGAGCTTCTACGCGATCGGCCAGAAGATCGGGATCCGCATTGACTGGCAAATAGCGCCCGACCGGGAACAGCCGTTCGCCGAAAGAGCCAGTCAGCAAGGCCATCGCCAATGGAAGGCGCTGAAACGCTTCTCGATCCGCGAAAACCTCCAAGCTAGTCGCCGGTGGTGCGTCGATCAGATCGAATCCGAACCGCACCCGGTTGAACATTTCACCTGCATAGTCGCTCACCACGACGGTTTGATAACCTTGCGCGCCCAAAATTTTGGGAAGCGTCGGCAGCTGAAGATTGCTCTCCTCGCGCCGAGGAAACAGATCTCTCACCCCGTGACGGTGCGGATAGACTCCAGAAAGCATCGACGCCCACGAGGCGGTGGTGCTTGCAATCGGAGAAAAAAAGTCTGGAATCCAGGCCGCGTCCTTTCGCAGTTGGTCGAGGTTCGGAGTCGTCGAACGGAAATATCCCTCGGATGAGAAATGATCCGGTCGAAGGGAATCCGCCGCCAAGACAATTACCGGCTTGGCCACGCCCCGATAGTGTGGGCGAAAAGGGTTGAGGGGGATCAGAAGTGTGACAATTAGCCCAGCAGCGATCGGCACCGGCGTTCGGCGCAAGCGCGAGCGATTCCGCCAGAGCACCGCGCCCAACCAAAGCGCCACTAGCAGTTCAATCGCGAGATCAATCGCCCGGTAACCGATGCGTTCGACAATCAAAACCTGCGCAGCGGCGCGAATTCCCCCGGCGCGCCAGAGTAAGTCTTCCAAAAGAGCAGGTCTTTGAGCGATCACTCGCGTCGTCCACAAACCAATCAAGCCCAGCGTGAGCAGGAGCACTCGCAAGCGGGAAACTCGAAAGCCAAATCCTCTCGCAAAAAGATGCGAAACGATCCCTGCAACTGCTCCGATTAGAGTTATCGCAAATGCGATTTCAGTTTGAGTGAGTGCGATATGTGGGATGTTTGAGCTGAGCTCGGCGCGCGCCTGCGGCGCAAGCTGTTTCCACGCGGGATACAAGAGCACGCAGCCGGAGCAGAGATGGCAAATCAGTAAAGCGACACCTCCGACGGCGCCACTGCCGAGAAGGTTTCGTATTTGGGGAAATGCGAGCGATGATAAACGATTCAGACGGATCAACCGCATGTTGCGAAGGAAATCCGATCTTCCGAATGCGTGCAAGTCGATCGGGGAGAACGTTGCAATGATATTCAAGCGCGCCCGAGTAGGCTCGAGCGAATGATTTTTTCGAGACGTCGGCTGCTGCTGTTTGTCTACGCATCGTCCGGAGTCGCCGGCCTGATTTTCGAAGTAGCACTTCAGCGCGAATTGTCGCGCGCCTTTGGTGTGACCGCCTGGGCGTCGGCTACGGTCTTGGCGGCGTTCATGATCGGCACCACCCTCGGAGCGGCGGCGTTCGGCCGGTGGTCGGATCGACTCTCTAATCCTGTTCGGCTGTATGCCCTGCTCGAGCTCGGGATCGGGGCCTTCGCCCTCGTCACGCCAACTGCCTCGATTCGGCTGATCGCAATTTTTGAATCGCTGGCCTCAGGTCACGAGCCCAGCTCCGGTTACGTCGCCGCGGTCAGGCTGCTGCTTGCGCTCGGATTCGCTTTCATTCCCGCCTTTCTGATGGGTGGCACTTTCCCCGCGCTGGCCAGTGGAATCACCAGGTTTACGGAGAAGGCGGAAGAGGCGGGTCAAGGCGTGGCGCAGGTATATGCCGTAAATCTGCTCGGCGCCTGCCTCGGAGCCGCGTCCGCCACCTATCTATTGCTGCCTTCCCTGGGACTTTCACGAACCCTGTGGTGTGGCACAGCTCTCAATCTGTTCGCGGCCGCGGCGGCGATTGCCTTTACCCGGGGCACTACGTTTTCGAGAGCAGTCGAGCTCGATGTCCGTCGGGCACCTGCGATCTTCCTCGCGGCGTCCGCTTGGTCGGGATTCGTAACCTTTGCCTATGAAGTGGCGTGGACTCAGTTGGTCGCGCTGGTGATTGGCAGCTCTGCCTATGCGTTTGGGCTGATGCTTGCGACCTTCTTGCTGGGGCTAACGATTGGCTCAGCGTGCGCCTCACGGCTTCGTGAAGTTCCGTCGTGGGCAATCCTGGGGGCAATTCAGCTTGCGGCCTCGGTGGGAGTGGTCGCGACACTGCCGCTGTGGGGAAAAGCCCCGATGCTTTTTGCCCTCGTCGGACCCAAGATCGCGACGTTCTGGGGCAGAGAAGCGATCCGCGCTCTGATCTGCCTACTTGTGCTCTCGGTTCCGTCTGTTCTGCTGGGGATGTTCTTTCCGCTTCTGCTGCGGAGCACCACGGGGGAGAGGCAGGTCGGCAATACAGTCGGTGGAATGACTGCGGTCAATACGTTGGGCGCCGCAGCGGGTTCCTTGAGCACCGGTTTCATTCTTCTTCCGGTGTTCAATTCGCGGACGCTCTTGGAACTGCTTTCCGCCGCGGGTTGTTTGGTCGCAGCCCTCTGTTTTCGAGGCCGAACCCTTTATCAAGGCGCGGCGATGGCAGTAGCAGGCGCGATCTTTGTGATTCCCGGTTGGGACCTGATCAAGATTTCCTCGGGCGCGAATGTGTATTTCTCGATGCCCAATTGGGCAGATGGCCGAATCCTTTTCGCAAAGGAGAGCGTTGAATCCGGACTGACCACCGTGGTTGAGCTTCCCCCCGAAGGGTCCGGTCGGAAAACGCTTCTCACCAATGGAAAGTTTCAGGGAAATAATGCCGGGGAAGTTACCGCTCAGGTCCGTTTTGCCCAGCTTCCCCTCCTCGTGGATCACGACTATCAACGCGCGTTGTTGATCGGAATCGGTACTGCAACCTCTCTGGCGGCCCTTGCGGTCGAACCCTATCGGCACGTCGAGGCCGCCGACCTCTCGCGGGACATCGTTGATGCCGCCCGAGTGCATTTCGCAGATCTCAATTATCATGTGCTGGAATCCGATCGAGTCGAGCTCCGGTTCTCAGACGGCCGAAATCTTCTGCTGCTCAGCAGTCAGACATACGATCTGATCACGATCGAGATCAGCAGCATTTGGATCGCCGGAGCCGCCGATCTGTACAACCGAGAGTTTTATCGGTTGGTGCGAGCTCATCTGGCGCCCACCGGCGTGATGCAGCAATGGGTTCAACTCCACCACATGACCGATCGGAACCTGGCCGTCATTCTCCAAACCATTCGCACCGAATTACCTCACGTCGCTCTTTTCGCGGGGGGTGGGCAAGGGGAGATCTTGGCCTCCGCCTCACCGCTGGTGATCAACTACCAAAAGGTTGTGGATCTGAACGCGCGGCTGCGCCGTACTCCCGCCCTCAAAGGCATTCCAGGCGAGGACGTTTTTTTCCTCTATGGAGAGCTTCGCCTGGACGAGCGAGGAGTCGAACGATTCATCGCCGAGCACGCTCTCGATCAGGGCGCTCCTCCCGGGCTCGTCTCTACCGACGACAATCTGTACCTCGAATATCAAACTCCCAAGGCCAACGTCCTCAGGCTCTCTTCGGCGAAGGAAATCCTGGACCATCTCGCTCGATTGGGTCCGCCTAATTTGCCGATCATCAACGCCGATCGCCCCGGAGCAGAGCAACACGTTGAAGGAGCACGGCTGGCCGGCTCCGGGCAGCTGGCTGATTCGATCGCCGCACTAAGCCTCGCCGAAGAACTGGGAGCACCCACCAGTCGCCTACGAGAAAGCGTGGTGAGGCGTCAGAGCGAGGTCGCGGCCGCAAACCGCTGAACGAGCGGCGTCGAGCCAATGAGAGATTCGCAATTCGAGCTGGTTGTGATGGGGCTCTTCCACTGCGTGCTCACGCTCGGTCTCCTTTTGACCTACTTGCCTTTCTTGGATTTGAGGGGAGCCCCCGCGTGGATCAGGGTCGAGGATCACCTCGCGATACTGTCTCTGGCTCTGCTTACCGGCGCAAGCTGCGTCGTTCCTGCCGCGTTCGTCACCAGCGTCCGCCATAGGTGGGGTCAATGGAGTGCGCGCCTGATCGCGATTGCCATTTGTGCGCTGGAGCTTTGGTATCTGTTCATAGACCGGCAGCTATTTCGGCTTACGCGACTGCATCTGGACTGGAGCATCGTTGGGGTTTTGCGCCAACCCCGCGCCCTCGAGGGAATTGGCTTGCCCCGTTCAGCCCTCTGGCAGGTGTCGTTGCTGCTCGGTGCCTCGATTGGCTTGGCGTCGGCCATTTGGGCGGCCGCGGCAATTGTTGCCCGCAACTTTGCCGGGGGGAAGCGGTGGATCAAGTACCTTGGATGGTCGTCTCTCGCGTTGTTTGCCGTCGAGCGCGGGGCCTACTCAGTGCTCTCTCCAGGAATGATGAGTGATCGAGATGATCCGTCGGAAGTCTTGCCTCTCAACGAATGGGTTGCCTTCCGGCTCCCCGAGGATACGGTATTCGCCCTCTTCGGGTTGAAAGATACCTACGGCCGACACGCCGAAGCTCGCGCCGGCAGTGCACCGAGGATGAGCGACGTGCACTATCCCTCGTCTGAAGCACAAAGCTTCGTTCCGGGGCCTAGCCGACGGCCCAACATCATCCTGCTTGGCATCGAGAGTTTACGAGCAGACGCCGTAGACCCAAAAATCACACCGTACCTGGCCGCTTTGGCGGAAGGGCACATTTGGGCAAAAGCGCACTTCTCCGGAGCCAACTGCACCCACCTCGGGCTCTTTAGCTTGTTGTACGCGCTCTCTCCTCGAATCTGGGGGCCGATAATCGATCTCTCACAGCCCCCATTCGTGTACGAGTTGGCGCGCCGTGCGGGATATGAAGTGACCGCGACCAGCTCCACCAATCCGGATTGGTTTGGGATTGATCGACAGGCTCTACGACCGCAACTTGCGCTCGGTCGATACCAGGGCGCAACCGACCCAGACAAGCAGGCGGTTGCGGATTTGGTTCATTACATTCGTGCTCCTCACGCCTCGCCCTTCTTTTCCTTCCTGTTTCTTAATGGGACCCACTTTCCGTATTACGTGCCCCCTGGCGGCGACTTGTTCCGGCCGCAACTCGACCAGATCGACCTCAGCGATCCTCATTTGGAGCGCCATCGGGAAGAAATCATCAACCGATACCGCAATGCAGTTCACCACGTTGATCAATTACTAGGGGAGATCCTCCAAGCTCTGCGCGAGCGTCAGATCGACACCGACACCATTCTCGCAATTACCGGCGATCATGGAGAGTCTTTCTGGGATGACGGCCGGTTTTCCCATACCTCGCTGCTTTCAGCCGCTCAGTTACACGTTCCGCTGATCTTGAGCATCCCGGGTCGAGGTCCACAGCGGATTGAAAGGATCAGCAGCCACGTTGATGTGATACCCACCCTGTTAGACGCAGCAGGAATAGAATTGGATCCTTCGACTTATTCCGACGGGCATTCGCTGCTCTCTCAGGGCACGGATGAGGCTCTGGCAGCTCAGTTTTCGTTGGGATATCCGCGAGACTTTGCACTCATTCGCTTTCAATCACTCGTCCGGTTCCGTGCGGAAAACGGGCGGCTGCGAATCCTCGGAGCTGAGGGAACTGATGGTCGCTTTCTGAGCGCTGACGAAATGAAAAAGGCCGAGGAGCAAGCCTGGCCCGCGATTTTGAAAGTCTTTCGCTACACTTCGCGTTGGTGGCCCACCGCCAGCAGTTCATCGTAGGCCGAACAGATGTGGGCAGAGTGTGAGGATCCTCACAGCGCCACACCGTTGTAGCAATCGCCGAAAGCGCCTTAGATCGCCATCGACACCCAACATGGACGTAAACACCGTTCATCCACTTCCCCTTGAAGGGGCGGCTGAACCGACCAAGCGCACGATCGCGGAGGCATGGCTCTATCCGGTGTTTTTCCTGTCTGGGTTTGCTGCCCTCCTGTACCAGGTCATCTGGCAGAGAACGCTGCTGACCATCTACGGGACGAATGTCGAGTCGGTGGCGATTGTGGTGACGGCCTTTCTTCTCGGTCTGGGGTTGGGAAGCCTGGGCGGCGGAGCCGTCTCCAAGGTTCCGGGCTGCTCGCCATTGTTTTTGTTTTGCTTGGCAGAATTGAGCATCGGCTGTTTTGGCCTGGCCTCCCTGTCTCTATTCCATTGGATCGGTCGCTTCACGCTGCGCCTCTCCGGTCTGGGTACCTCGCTGACGGCGCTATTGTTGGTGCTTTTTCCGACGGTGTTCATGGGCGGAACTCTTCCCCTGCTCACGGCCCACGCAGTGAAAGGCAACGGAAATGTCGGCAGATCGGTCGCGGCGCTCTACTTCATCAATACGCTCGGTTCGGCGCTGGCATCGCTGCTTGCGGCGCTTTTCCTTCTAAGGATGCTTGGCCTGCAGGGCACCACGTGGATCGCCGCGGGTCTGAATCTATTAGCGGCTGGGGTGAGCGCGTTCTTCCTGGGAGGTAAGTGGGGAGGAAGCCGGTGAAGTTGCTCTTGGCGATTCTGCTTGCGGCAGCATCCGGATTCATCTCCCTTTCGTATGAGCTTCTCTGGTTCCGCGTCTATTTCATCGCCAAGGGCGCGCTCGCTTCGGGCTTCGCGATCCTCTTGGGCGCGTATCTGCTCGCGCTCGCCCTCGGTTCCCTGTGGAGTCATCGGCTTTGCAAGGAGGATCAGCAGGATTCTTCGAAGTACCTTCGAATGATCGCTGACCTGCTCGTCGTCGCCTATCTGGTTGCTTTCATCTCCGTCCCCGCTTTTGGATGGTATTGCAGCGTCCAGTACCAGCAAAGCCGATTGCCGTGGCTTGCGTTGCCGGCCGCGCTGATCGGCGCGGCTTTTCCACTGATGGTCCACTTCTCCGTCCCGCCAGATCGGCGAGCTGGCGCTCGCCTCTCGTACCTCTATCTCGCGAACATTGTCGGCTCTGCTTCCGGCAGCCTGTTGACTGGATTCTGGCTGATGGACATCTGGTCGATTCAGCAGATCAGCGGATTCGTGCTCGCCCTCGGACTCGCAATCTCCGCCATTCTGTACGCCTCCTGCCGCTTCTCCCCGTCTGCGCTGTTGGTTCGCCTCCTGCTGCTTTTGGGTGTGGGCGCGGCAGGATCGGTGGCCGCGCCTCGTCTGTTCGACGGACTCTACGAGAAGATTCAGCTCGGTACCAAATACCAACCCGGCTACCGCTTCGCCGAGGTCCTGGAAAACCGCAACGGGGTAATCACGATTACTCCCGACAAAACGGTTTATTGCAGCGGAATGTATGACGGGGCGATCAACCTCAGCCCCAAGAAACCAGACAACAACCGAATCATCCGCGCCTACGCCGTGTCGGCACTCCATCCAGATCCGCGGGACGTCCTGATGATTGGAGTGAGCATGGGCGCCTGGGCTCAGGTGCTCGTCAACCATCCGCAGGTTCGAAGACTCACGATTGTGGAGATCAATCCCGGCTACCTTCACCTGATTCCGAAATTTCCAGAGGTGGCGAGTCTCCTCGAGAATCCTAAGGTCGAAATCTTTATCGATGATGGCCGGCGATGGTTGGCCCGAAACCCTGAGCGTCATTTTGATCTGATTGTCTTTAACAGTCTCGCCCACTGGGTCGCCTCATCCGCCCACCTGCTGTCGCAAGAGTTCCAGGAATTGGCGCGGGCGCATCTCTCGCCGGGAGGCATTTACTATTTCAACACCACCGGCTCCGCGCGGGCACAGCGAACCGCGGCGCTGGTCTTCAAAGATGCACGGCGGATATTTCAGTGGATAGCCGTGAGCGATTCACCCATCCAATTCGATCTCGAAAGACTTCAAAGGACACTTTGGGAATACCGAATCGACGGTCAGCAAGTGCTTTCAAAAGCCACCAGTGAAGACCGCGCGGAAGTCGAGCGCATCGTGTTCGAGCTCAAGCATCAACACGAATCAAAGGACAGGATTCTTCTGCGTACCTCGAAGTTCGCGCTGATCACTGACGACAACATGGGATACGAGTGGAACGACGCGATCTGAAGCGGCTTAGCCTCCAGATGCTCGGAACTCTCACCGTCGCCTCCGGTTGGTGTGGGATCGCGTATGAGCTGCTCTATTCAAGACTGCTGACCACCTATCTTGGCGACATGTTCCATGTGAACGCCGCTATCCTCACCAGTTTTTTACTCGGGATCGGGGTGGGAGCGGGAATTGCCAGGCGGTTCGCGCGCTGGCTCTGGCTGGTGGAAATCCTGATCGGCACCTATGCGATCTGCGTCGCAGTTGCCCTGTTTGGATTTCAGAATCAATTGCTGCACTACGTCCTTCCTAGGCTGCCGGGCGGCCCTGGAATCACCCCGGTGGTGGCGATCGCGTGCACCGTCGTTCCCGCGTGCTTAATCGGATTCAGCGTTCCATTGTTTTCACTCTATTTACGGCGCGCGGCGCAGTCCGATGCAGAAGGCAGCTCGTTTCGCAGGGTCTACTGGCTCTACAACCTCGGCGCCGGTCTCTGCGTTCTCTCGATGGAATATGGGTTCTTGCGCTGGTGGGGGATTCGGGCCACGTTGGTCTGCCTTGGCTCTATCAACTGGATCAGCGGCCTCCTGCTACTTCTGCTGGGAAGCTCGTTTGAGCAGGACGCGCGCGCTTCGGCGATCAAACCAAAACTGCCCCACGAGGGACTGGGGCTCCTGTTTGCCAGCGCGCTGAGCGGGCTGTACCAGCTCTTCTTGTTGAAACTGAGCGAGATCCTGTTCGGCCCGTTTCACGAGAACTTCGCGCTCTTACTCGCACTCAGCCTTACCGGAATTGCCGTCGCTAGCTTTCTGGTACAAAGGCGACGGCTTCGTTTCGAGCAGGTGCTCATTCGTGGCGCAATCCTGATCTCCTTGGTTTTCATCTGCTTTGGCCCACTGATCTACCTTTGGGCTTCGCTGAACGGAGCCTTCGGGGTGACCCCGTGGCTCAGTCGGTTGCTCAAGATTGGAATGCTGGTCGCTTTCGGGGCTGGGCCGATTTTCGTCTTCGGGGCGACGGTTCCCTCACTGATTCACGACGCGTCGACCGACGATCGCGCGGCGGGTCAGCTGCTTTGCATTTCAAGCCTCGGAAACTGTATCGGGTACCTGGCGGCAGTGTTCCTCATTTACGAGCGGGTCTCATATGCCTTGTTGGCGTTTGTCTTTCCGGCGGGGCTAATGGCGACTGCTGCCGGGCAAGCGCTGAAAAAACGTCTGCCCATTGGCTGGTCTTCGGTCGCCGCCGTCGCTCTGCTTACCGTAGTTCCATTCGCCTGGCCCGCGGCTTTGCTGCGGCTGAGTTACCGCGAATACATCAAACCAGACATCCTTAATCGAGCGATGGCCAATGTTGCTGGCTTCGAGGAGCTCCGAAGGTTTGACGAGAACGTAAAGTTGATTCGTACGGCTGCAGGCGAAACCGAGGTGGTGATCAATGGCTACCGAAGTCTGGTCTCTTCTCACTCCGGCAAAACGAATGTCAAGGAGTTGATCGTCGGCGCAGCCCCTGCGCTGTTTGCGGAAAAACGCGAGCGCGCGTTGGTGCTGGGAGTTGGAACTGGAATCACCGCCGGCGCGGCTGCAAGCTTATTCAAGCGCACGGTTGGGGTGGAGATCAATCCAGCGGTGTTAGCGGCGTTGCCTCGATTCGCGGAGCACAATCTTCATCTCTTGGAACGATCCGACTTCGAGCTGGTCCTCGACGACGGTCTTACTTTTCTGGCGCGAACGGATCAGCGGTTCGATGCGATCATCAACACTGTGACGAGCCCGCTCTATTTTTCGTCGAGCAAGCTGTACACAAGCGAGTTTTTCGAACTGGCAAAGAACCGCCTGGCGCCCGGCGGCGTTTATGCAATGTGGTTCGACTCCCGGGTAACCCCCGAGGGAGCAAAGATCATTTTCGAGACAATTCGCCACAGCTTTGTCGATTGCCAGTTGGTTTATCTGAGCCCGGTTTACTGCGAGGTAATTTGCGGAGCCCAAAGGCTCGGCCCACATCGGCTCTCCGAGAGCGAGTGGCCAGCTGCCCTGCGCGACAAGATCGGGGCAGAGCGGTTCCATCTTTCCACCACCGATTTTATCGAGTCGCTCTTGCTTCCCGATCACCAGATCATGACTACGCGCTGGGGTGCGCCGATCAACACTTTCGATCGGCCGCAACTGGAATTCTTGATGGCATCCGTCTCGCTGGGCGAGGTGGATCCCAAAAAGGCATGGACGCCATACCGGCTCGCAAGCGTTGACTTGACCAGCTCCATTCGAGAGCCCAAGCCGTTGACGAGCGAGGCCTTTGCGAACCGCTGCTTTGTGTTTCGCGCAGTTGGCGGAGTGGAATACCCCGACTGCCCCTCTCCGTTTGGCCGCTCCGCGCAGAGCTTGCCGCTCGCGTACCTCGAGAACATGCTGCAGCTGCTGGACCACACCGAATCTCCGTCTGCGGTGCTCACCATTGCCGAGCAGATCGGCGCGCGGGGAAATCTCGACTGGGCCTTGTCGATTCTCGATCGGATGGACAAGCGATTGAAGGGTCGAATCGATTACCGCGAGCTGCGAGCGAGGCTCCAGTTCGAGCGTGACGGCAGGGTCAATGACGAGGAGCTGATCGAGCTTTACCGACTGGCGCCGCTTAGCCCAAACCTACGCCGGCTGGCGGCCCGGGTGTGCGCCCAACGAGGTCAGGCGGAGCAAGCGCTGGCGCACCTGGCAATTCTGCGACGTTTGGGCGGGATGAAACCGGTTGATCAGCAGCTCGCGGAGGCGCTGGCGCACCGATTCCTTCCAGCGGGATCGCAAACTCCATGAGTGGCACGACTCGACCCGAAGTCGTGGCGTTGCGAGCGGCCTCGCTGTTCTCCGGGGCGGCCGCCTTGGTGGCAGAGACGCTCTGGGCCCGATCGTTTTCCTCAATGGTCGGCGCCACGGTGGAGGCTGCGGCGGCAACCTTCGCTGCCTTTCTGGTGGGTTTGGCGCTCGGAGCTTACCTCGCTGGTCGTTGGTCCGATCGGCTCCCGAATCCGCTGCGAGCCTACGTGATCGTGGAGCTTTCAATCGCCGCTTCCTCGGCTGCCACCGGGCTCGTTCTATTTCACTTTCGGGATCAGCTGATCATCGGAGGAAGCCTGGTGGGTCTGCAGCGGGCGATCGTCGCGTTCTCCGCGGCGCTCGGTTTGATCTTGGTCCCGACAGTCCTGATGGGAGCGACCTTTCCGCTGATGGTGGCATCGGTTCGGCGCGCCGGGGGTTCGATGGCCATCGTGGGGAGACTCTATACCCTGAACACGTTGGGAGCAGCAGCCGGAACCTTGGTCTGCGGTTTTGCGATGATTGGTCTGTTTGGGATTCAAGGGTCTGTTCTGCTCGGAGCCTGTTTCAATCTCATCGCGGCCACCGTTTGTGTATTGCTGGTCCGAAACCCTTTCATCGGCCTGAGCCATCCGCTGACCAGCGGGGACGCCCCGAAACTGTCGCCGGCAGAGGCGGGTGCGATGCCTGACTGGGTGCTGCTAGCTGTCTCCCTTTCCAGCGGCGTCATGACGCTTGCGATTGAGGTCATTTGGACGCGTCTTGCCAGCTTCTTCCTGGGGAACCGCACGTATGCATTCAGCACGCTGGTGGCTTGCGTGCTTTTGCTGCTCTCGATCGGCTCACGCCTAGCGGAAAAGCTGCTGGTTGCCGCGCGACAACGGTTACCGCAAGTACTGGGTGCGGTCCTCCTGGTCGCCGCCGGTTGCACGCTGGCCTGTGGTTGGATGGCTGACTGGTGGATCCGCCATCAACCCTGGCTCGACGCTCGCCTCGCTGCGAGCCCTCTCTTTGTGGTCTGGCAGGTGGTGAAGACGCTCCTCCTGCTTGCGCCAATGCTGATTCCGATGGGTTGTCTTTTTCCCCTCAGCTTGACCGCCGCCCGCCTCTCGAACGAGAAGGCCGGATCCGCCGCGGGTCTGTTTTATCTCGTGAATACGGTGGGCGCCGTGGCTGGCTCGCTGCTGGTCGGTTTTTGGTCGCTCTCCGAGGTCGGTACCTTCGGGAGTATCGGAGCGGTGGTCGGATTGGGCGCCGCTGTGGCTTTGCTCGTTTTCCTCGCCTCAGTTCCCTCCAGGACCCCCCGGCTTGCAGGGATGCTCGGCGCCACTGCGGTGCTCTCGTCGATCTACTGGGTGATTCCCGCGCAGCTGACGGTCTTGGGGGAGAAGGAGGAGTTGCTCTTCCGCAAGGAGGACGCGTACGGCGTCTTCCAAGTCGTCCGACTTCCGGATTCAACTCTCATGGTTACCGAAAACAAGACGGCGCTCGTCTACCATCTAGGAGCCTTGAGCACCTCATACGTGCAACAGATGCAGGGACATCTCGGCATTTTTTTCAATCCGAGTGCAAAGAAAGCTTTGGTGCTCGGCAGTGGATACGGAATTACTGCCGGTGCGCTCGGAGCCTATCCGCAGCTCGAACGAATTGACGCGGTGGAAATCATTCCCGCGATGGTGGAATCGGCGGACCTGTTCATGCCCTTTAACATCGGATACCATCGCAATCCCCGAGTTCGGACAATCGTCGATGATGGGCGACATTTCTTGGCGAGCAGTCACGAACGGTACGACATCATCTCGATCAACATCACCGATCCCCGATTGCCCGGCTCTTCCAGTTTCTTTCATCGCGATTTCTACGAATTGGCCAAGCAGCACCTAAAACCCGACGGAGTGGTGCTTCAACATGCCTTTGGAACCGAGCTGCCACTGGTGATGAGCACGCTCGCCAGTTCATTCAAGAACATTCAAATGTTTCCCGCATACAACAATGGTTACAACGTCGTGGCTGCGAACGGTCCGCTTTCTGCAGATCCGTCGGCGATCGAACGGCTAAGCCTGACTCCGAGCACGAGAGCTGCGCTGGAGAGCATCGGCGTGCTGACTCCGTTTGTTCCCGCAAAGGTTTTTTTGCGTGGACTGATGCCCTCCGATGTTCCGGCACTCTTCTCGGAAACTCGGATCGCCAGCGATAACCACCCATTCCTCGAGTTTTCCCGGCGAGGGGACGCTCGTTCGCTGTTCGCGAGCAACGAGTGAGCTGGGGATGACGTTCGGCCGCACCCTAGAGCGTTCCCGCGCGGGATTGTCTGTGGCTGCGGTACTCGCGGCGGTAATCGCGCTCTTCTATCGTGCGGCCCTCACCGACCAGATCTTCTTCGCGCGAGATATTCAGCGGGTGTATTACCCTCTCAGACGGTACTGGGTCGATCGGATTTGGCACGGCGAGTTTCCACAGTGGTTTCCCTACGATGGGCTCGGGCAGCCGTTTGTGGGGATGGTAATCTCCGGCGCCTTTCACCCCTCCAATCTTCTTTACCTCTCTCTTCCGCTGGGAACCGCGTTGAAGCTGAACGTCCTGCTTTGTTATCCGGTTGCGTTTTTCGGGATGTATTTGTTTGCGCGTCGCTGGTCGTTGTCGATGATTCCGTGCGCGGTCGCCGCGGTGCTCTTCACCTTCAACGGCTACATGATCTCTGCTACCAACAATCTTCTCTATCTGATGGCGGCGGCTACTTTGCCCTGGGCGCTATGGGCCACCGATCGCTTTTTCGCCGCGCCTTCTATTTCCCGGGGAATTGTTGGCTCGAGCCTGCTCGCCCTCATCCTCCTTGCCGGCGATGCGCAGAGCTTTCTTCTTGGCACCGTTGCAGTCGGTGTGCTGCTTCTGGTTCGCCACAAACCCGGGCGGTTGCGATCCGAGGGACGAGCGCTCTTGGCGTTGATCGGCCTGGCATCGCTTCTCGGCGCTGCGCAAATGCTGCCCGCATTGCAGTTGTTTCCCGAGACCGTCACCAGTCTGCGAAGTTTGGAGAGCGCTCTTCTCTGGTCAATGCACCCGATCCGGCTGGTGGAGTTGGTCTGGGGCCCGCTGTTCGGAGGCCAGCCCGGCAGCGAGGTATCGGCCTTGATCGACCTCAATCTGCTTAAAGCCGGAATGACCACTCTTTGGGTTGAGTCGGTACATTTCGGTGTCGCGGGAGTCACCCTGGCGTTGATCGCCTTGTTCTTCCATCGACGCAGCTGGAGAGCGTGGTGGCTGATCGTTTGTGGGTCGGTTCTCCTTTTGCTGATTCTTGGAAAATTTATCGGTTTGTATGCGTTGTTGTTCAGACTCCTTCCGCTGTGGAGAGGGTTTCGGTACCCAGAAAAGATGCTGCCTTATTTTCTGTTTCTTTTGGCGGTTGCTGCCGCGGTTGGCCTGGAGTTCGCGTTCAGAAACCCGAAGCTGCGGCATCGGCTCGCGGTCGTGCTGGCAATCGCCGGTGCCGTGAGTTTGCTTCTTTTCGGCTTCGAAGCGGTCGTCAATCTATTTTCGCACCGGATTCTCGCGCCGCTTTGGGCTGGCACGCCGTCCCCGGAGGCACTGGGCAGGTTACATCGCGCGTTTTTGAAGTCGACTGCACAGTCGGCTGCCGTGGCTAGCTGTCTCGCCGCGGTGTTGTTGGCTCTTTCGCGCCGGCCTGGCTGGACGCTCCTGATCCCCGCGATCTGCTTTGCAGACCTGGCGGTGGCCAATGAATCGATGTACGAGGTGACTTTTCCCAATTTGTTGCATACGCCCACCGCCTTCGTCTCCGCAATTCAAAAAAAAGAAGGACGCGGTGGTCTCGGCGGATACCGGGTTGTTTCCGGCATTCAGGAGCATCATGTTCCGATTCTGGCGGGTCTCACGCTCCCAGACGGCTATGCGATTTCGTTGGCGAGCGCTCTCGTCCCGGACATCCCCTCCCTCTGGGGCCTGGAGTCAGCGGATGCGTATCTCCCCGCGCAGTCCAAGCGCGTCTACCGGCTAACGGAAGAACCTTCCATCTGGTACCTGCGCTTCGATGGGGACTTCGGTGCCCGGTATACGGTTCTGCCACAAGAATTCTTCGAGCAAGTAAACGGTCGAAAGGAATTGGTGGTGATGGAGCACAGCGCGCTGCACTTGTTGTTGCTGCGAAACTCTGACGCCGCTCCGAGGACATCGTTGAAGCGAAGCCATTGCGTCGAGAACGATCAGCAAGCCTTTAAGACAGTGATCGCGAGAAAGTTTGATTCAGCGCGAGAAGCGGTCGTGGAGTGTCATCCGACGCGGCTCTCCGCAGAGTACCGCCCTGCCCAATCGGACGAAGCGCGCATCGAGTCCTATGCTCCGGAACGGGTGGAAATCAGCGTCCGGAATGATTCTCCCGCTCTTTTGGTGATCAACGATGCCTTCTACCAAGGCTGGACAGCGACCGTAGACAGTAAAGCGGCCGAGATCATTCCGGCCAATTACGCTGTCCGAGGAGTCGAGCTCAGCGCTGGCCAGCACCAGGTTGTCCTTTCGTATCGTACCCCCGGCTTGCTGGTAGGCTTTTGTATCAGCCTATTCAGCTTGCTTGCGGCGTCGGGCGCAATCGTATTTCGTCGATTTTTGGCAGTTGGGTCACAAAAAACGTCACCCCTCGCGGTCCCTGGGCGTCCCTCGTGAATATTTGGCCAGGATTTTCGCGGGTGGCCAGCGCGGCTGCCCGCTGGAGCGAAGATTGCACAACGGGCTCTCGGCAACCTCGCCACTTTGGTCCCAAAGGAGAGATGTAATGATTCGTAAGCTTCGTAAGCGCGGTTTTACCCTGATCGAGTTGATGATCGTCGTCGCGATCATCGGCATTTTGGCAGCCATCGCCATTCCCAACTTCATCAAATTCCAAGCCCGCTCCAAGCAGGGCGAAGCGAAGGCAAATCTAAAGTCGTTGTTCACCGCCCAGCGCTCCTACTTCCAGGAGAAAGACAAGTATCTAAACACGATCAACGACATCGGGTTCGGCCCCGAGCGCGGCAACCGCTATGCGTATTGGAATGGCGGCGGCACCTGGACAGACCGCAGCACGTTGTCTGGAACCTCGCTGACCACCGATACCAACATCACGGTGGATACCTTTAAATTCCAAGGCGCCTTAACCAACCCCGCCGCAGTCGGCATAGGCGGTATTGCCTATGCTCAGAACGGCTCGCCCGACCCGGGGCAGCCCGGGACCCTGCCAGTAGGCGGCTGCCCGCTTTGCAATTTTCAAGGGCACGCGACGGGTAACATCGATACCGATGCGACGATCGACACGTGGTTCATTAGCTCCAAGGATGCCAGCGTGAACGGCTCCTGCGGAAATAGCGACACTGCGGCTCCTGCCGGAACGCCGTACAATACGAACAACGACGTTACCTGCTAAATCAGCCGATCTCGCAGTACCTGGCGACAGGAGGCCTTCGCGCTTCCTGTCGCTTTTGTTTTTGCCTAGGCCAGGGCTCGATTCGGTCCTGGACCCGGTTTGTACCCACCCCTTCGCTGATCCTGACACCATCCCGCACAGCTCGCGATCGGTCTTCCAGCTGTGTCATTCTAGACCGGGAGGTTGCCCTCAAGATGAGCAGTGTTCATCTGTCACTTCTGACAATCGGCAGTGGCATTGCCGTGGTGGCCGCGCTCTCGGGCCCCCCGGCGCTCAGCAGACACGAATACGAACCGCCGCTGCTGCCGCGGCCGGAGTTGCTCAAGGTGCTGGGCAACGCGCAGAGGCACATGCTTGCCGACTATTACTGGGTGCTCACCACCGAAGCGACTGGTAGAGCCTACAGCCGGTATGAGTATCGCGACATCGCTGATTATGCCGAGATCGTTTCTGAGCTGGACCCGAAATTTCGATACATCTACGTGTTCGCTGGTGTCTCCGTTCCCTACAACCTCGGGCGCGAGACCTGGGTCAACACCGACGAATCGACTCGGATTTTGAGCAAGGGGTTTCTTCAGTTTCCAGATTACGTCTATCTGCGGATATTGCTGGCCTACAACCTGAGCTATTTCCATCAAGAATATAAGCAGGCCGCCGACATTCTTCGCGATACGCTCGAGTTGCCGAGAGCGCCGAGCTACCTTTCTGCTTTGGCGACCCGGCTCTACGCTCAGGCCGGGGCAATCGATGCGGGCCTTTCATTGGCCCAATCCCTGTTCCAGAACGCGCCGGATCCCGGCACCCGAGAAGCGTTTGAGCGTCGGACCAAAGAGCTGCTGCTGGAACGCGAACTGCGGCGGATGGACCGGGCGGTTGAGGAATTCCGAAAGCAGAAAGGGAGACTCCCCGCCACGGCGCTCGAACTGATCAGCGCCGGGGTAATCCATGAGATTCCACCGGATCCGATGGGCGGAACGATTTTGATTGGATCGGATGGGCGGAGTTACTCAACCGTCGCCGAGAATCGGCGACTCGAAGTATTTGATGCGAGAAAGCTCAATTGACGAACGTGGAGCCCGATGAATCTCTCTATCCCAATCGAAATCGAGCATTTGACGAAAACCTACCGACTCGGATTTTGGATGCACCGAAAAGTTCGGGCGCTTCAGGACTTGAGCCTGAGAATCGAACCCGGCCAGGTGTATGGGTTGTTGGGACCCAATGGGGCCGGCAAGTCGACGACGATCAAGATTCTGATGGACCTGGTTCGAGCCAGTGATGGGCAAGCCCGAATCTTCGGATTTTCACCATCGGATCAAGCGGCCAGAAAGCTGGTGGGGTTCCTTCCGGAAAACCCGACGCCGTACGAGTACCTGACAGGCAAGGAGTTCCTCAGCCTGGCGGGAAGATTGGCCGGCCTGAGCGGACAGGAGCTCGATCTGCGAATCCGGGAAGTTTTGGGGCTGACCCAAATGGAGCGCGCCGCCAATCTACAGATCCGCAGGTACTCCAAGGGCATGATTCAGCGAATCTCTCTGGCGCAGGCGATCATTCACCGCCCTCGCCTGCTGATTCTTGACGAGCCGACTTCCGGCTTGGATCCGATTGGCCGGCGGGACATGAGGGATTTGATCCTTTCGGAACGCGACCGCGGCACTACGGTTCTGTTTTGCACCCACATCATTCCGGACATCGAGGCCCTGTGCGATCGCGTGGCGGTACTGGTGGCCGGCCGACTGGTGCGGGAAGGGAGCGTACAAGAGCTGGTGAGCGGCCAAGTGCCGGTGGTGGAGCTAATTCTCGAGGGAATTAGCGGCGAGTCCCTCCAGGCGTTGGGCGTTCCTCTCCAGTCCACCCAAGCTTTGGGGACTCGTCAGTTGGTGCGCGCCGGCGACAACGAATCGCAAGTCTTGATTCGCAAGGTGCTGGATCAGGGTGGCAGAGTCACGCAAGTGCAGCCAGCCCGATTTTCCTTGGAAGATCTCTTCCTTAAAACGATCGAAGAGGCAAAGCAGACGGCGGTGGGAGGACAATTCGTATGATCGGTGCGGTCACCACTCTCGCCTGGAACGGCTTTCGGGAGGCCCGTCGAAACCGGGTGACGGTGATCGTAGCGGCATTTGCGGTGGCGCTGGTGATCGGGGCAGTGCTGCTCACCGAGGCCACCGTCTCGACCCTGGAACGGGTTCTGACCGACCTCGGCCTTGGCTCGATGAGCCTGATGTTGACCCTGCTCGCCATTTTTCTTTCCAGTGGGCTCTTGAGCAAGGAGATCGAGCGAAGGACGATCTTCATGATCGTCTCGCGACCGGTCTCCCGGGGGATGTTTTTGCTCGCGCGCTTGGCCGGAAACATGCTGACGCTGGGAGTGATCCTCCTGCTGATGGCATTGCTGTTTCTCGGAGAGTTGGCCCTCTATCGCTTTCCGCTCCACCAGTCACACCTCGTCGCGATGTCCTTGCTGTGGGTGGAGCTGTTGGTACTCACCAGCGTTGGATTTTTGATGTCAAGCTTTTCCAGCCAGATCGTCTCAGCGGTGGTGACGACCGGCGTCTATTTCGCCGGACACCTGTCGTCCGAAATTTACAATTTGTCGCAAAAGTCGGCGAGTGGCTTTCTCAAGGCCTTGGGGAAGGTTGCCTATTATGTTTTGCCCAACCTCGAAAAACTGAATTTCCGCCCGCATGCGGCCTATGCGATCACCGTGGGCGCCGGCGAAATCGTCCGTGCGGTGCTGATGGGGTTCGGCTATTCAGCGGCTTTGGTTGGCTTGGCGATCCTGGTCTTCTCGAACCGCGACTTCAAATAATCATTCCAACGGGCCGTCGGCGGAATCCAGTTTGTCCGCCAAGCCGTGCTTGGCCAATCGATAGCGAAACGAGCGAAAGCTCAGGTTCAGAATCTCCGCCGCCTTGGTCTTGTTTCCATCGGCGTGCTCGAGCGCAGCCAAAAGGTAGTGCCGCTCGGTTTCATCGAGATACCGGTCCAATGAGAAGCCCGGGGCCAGCACCACCGCGCCGTTTGGGCGGATCGGCTCCGACTCGCCGCGCAAGGAGGGCGGTAGCGCGGCTGGTACAAGGAGAGAGCCTTCCACCAGCGTCGCTGCCCGTTCGATGATGTTTTCCAGCTGCCGTACGTTGCCGGGAAAGGAGTACGCTTCCAACAGCTCCAAGGTAGCGGGCGATAAATTCAGCTCCGGCCGACCCAACGTCTCCTTCATCCGATCGAGGAAGAAATTTGCCAACATGCCAATATCTTCCCGGCGCTTGCGCAACGGCGGCAACTCGATCGCGATCACATTGAGCCGGTAGTAGAGGTCTTCCCGGAACCTCCCACTCTTCACCTCGGCCTCCAGGTTTCGATTGGTGGCGGCAAGAACGCGCGCTTCGAATGGAATCTCCTCCGAGCTTCCGACCGGCTTGACGCGCCTTTCTTGGAGCACGCGAAGGAGCTTGACCTGCATCGCCGGTGAGATCTCGCCGATCTCGTCGAGGAAGACCGACCCACCGCCCGCGGAGACCAAGATTCCCGCCCGATCCGCAGTGGCGCCGGTAAAGGCTCCCTTGACGTGGCCGAACAGCTCGCTTTCCAGTACTCCCTCCGCCAGCGCGGCGCAGTTCACTGGCAAGAAGGGTTGGCCCGAACGTGAGCTTTTCCAATGGATGGCTCGCGCCACCAACTCCTTGCCGGTGCCACTTTCCCCGGTAATCAAAACGGTCGACCGGGAGCTCGCCACTTTGTTGATCAATGCCCAGACTTGTTGCATCGCCGGGCTCTTTCCGACCAGAATCTGAGTACCCGGCGCGCCGCTCGCGCGGAGCTCACGATTTTCGCGAAGAAGCTCTCGTTTCTCCAACGCCTTCTGAACCAGAAGCATCAGTTCTTCGTTATCAAATGGTTTGCAAATGTAGTCGTAAGCTCCCTCGCGCATCGCCTCTACCGCGGTGGCCGGGGTTCCATAGGCGGTGATCAGGATCACCTCGGGAGGCGTGGCGGAGGCGCGCGCGGCCCGCAGGACCGCGAGCCCACTCTCTTGGCCCAATTTGATATCGGAGATCACCACGTCGAGGTTGTTTTTTAGGATGGTGTCGACTGCCGTCGCGACGTCCGGAGCGGTGACTACCTGGTAACCACCTCGCGAGAGGAGGACCTCGAGGTACTCACGCATCGACAATTCGTCGTCAACGACCAGAATTTGCAACGCTCGCCTCCTGGGCGGCCGGCAAGGTCACCAAGAATTCCGTTCCACACTCCGGGGACGAGGTGACTTGAATCATTCCCCCGTGCGCTCGAACAATCGAATGGGTGATCGAAAGGCCAAGCCCGGTCCCTCCCTTTTGCGTGGTGTAGAAGGGATCGAAGATTCTACTCAATTCGCTCTGGGGAATCTGCCCCCCGGAGTCCCACACCCGAATGCGAGATTCCAGTCCGGATTTCTCGACGGAGATTCGCACTCGCCCATCTCCGCCGACCGCAGCGAACGCATTTCGAATCAGATTCACCAGGATTTGTCGGATTTGGTCCGGATCCACGTGTGCGGATGCTTCCAAGAGAGAGAGCTCGACGTCGATCCCCGCCGAGAGGGGATCGGCGCGCAGCATCTCCACCGCCTCCTCTGCGATCTTGCCTAGCGACTGAAGTCGTACGACTGGCGCGGGCGGCCGCGCGAAGTGGAGGAAGTCCTCCACCAATTTTGTGAGCCGGTCCGATTCGCGCACCAGAATCGTCGACAGCCGTTTGGACGAGGAGCCCTCGCGAGCCTCACCGCCGAGCATTTGAGCCGAGCCGCGCATTGCGGCCAAGGGGTTTTGAATTTCGTGCGCCAGCTGGGCGGCCAAGGTGCCCAACGAAGCCAGGTGGTCAACTCTTCGCAGCTCACTTTCCAAAGCACGCAGATCGGTCAGGTCCTGGAAGACCACCAGCAGCGACTTGCTTTGCCCTTCCAGTGGCGTGATTGAAAGCCCGATAATCCGGGGTCCGGCTTGAGTCTTCACTGTCACTTCGCACCGTCGCACGACCGGACCTAGTTTCAATATCCCGGGGATGAGTTCCTCGATATTGCGAGGCGTGGAGCCACTTGCTCCCGGCCCGAAAATCCCCTCCGCCGCCTTGTTGATGAAGGTGATCGTTCCATCCTGCTCGCAGGTGACCAGCCCGGACAGCATGCAGGCCAAAATCTGCCTGTGCAGATCGACGATCTTCTTGAGATCTGCCTCCCTCTGCGACAGGCGTCCCCCGGTGGTCCACAGCTGTCGAACCAGGTAGTTGGCCAGCGCGGCGATCAGAACTTGGGCGAGGGTATTGCTGACGACCGCGAACCATACCTTGCCGGATGCGGGCATCGGGCTGCCTTGAGGAGAGCGCAGCAGTCCAGATTGAATCAGCAGGCTCAATCCGCCAAACGCGATCGACGAGGCAAACGCCCCCAGCAGCGCGCCCCGCTGATACAAGAGGATTGCGGCGGCGATCACGCCCAGCGAATAAGCGAAAATGAATGGAGACTCGCTCCCCCCGGTCAGGTAGACCACCCCGGAAGCCAGAAGCACATCGCCCAACACCTGTGCATACGCCGCCGCGGGCCCGACTCGGTGCCTCCTCAAAATCAGCCCGTAAATCAGGGTGGACAGATAGACGATCGCGATCAGGCCGAAGAAGAAGGTGTCCTCGTGCGTCAGCTCGGTGAGCGGCTGCGACAACACGCGCACCACCGTGGCACTCAAGAGCAAGGTGGTAGCCACGGTGCGGAAGACCGTCAGCCAAACGAGCTTCAGCCGTAGATCTGCGGCGCCGAGCGCGAATTCGGGCCGGGGCGGCTCGGCGACTGTGTTATTTGATTGCACCGGCAATCGAGAAGATCGGCAGGTACATCGCGACCAGAAAGCCGCCGACCACCGCGCCCAAGAAAACCATCAACAAAGGCTCGATCATCGCGGTCAGCCCAGCAACCGCGGTGTCGACTTCGTCGTCATAGAAGTCGGCGATCTTGTTGAGCATCGCGTCCATTGCACCGGTTGCCTCACCGACACCGATCATCTGCACCACCATCGATGGAAACACCTTGGTTTCAAGCAGCGGACCGGCGATGTTCTTGCCTTCGGAAATCTTGGTCCGCACGTAGAAGATGCCGTCTTCGACGGTTCGATTGCCCGCGGTGCGCGCGGTCACGTCGAGGGCGTCGAGAATCGGTACGCCGGAGCTGATCATCGTTCCCAAGGTGCGGGTGAAGCGGGCCACTGCGACTTTGCGAATCACCGGTCCAATTATCGGCACCTTGAGGGAAAACCGATCCACCACCCGACGTCCCTTCGGATTGCGATAGAACATCGTGATCCCGACGGCCAAGACGGTGAGGGTGGCGACCAGGTGAAGGATGTAATGCTGCAACCAGACTGACAGGTCCACCACCATTTGGGTTGGCGCGGGGAGCGACTGGCCAAAGTCGGCGAACATCTTCGCGAACACCGGCGTCACCTTGAGTAGCAGGATCGCGGTGACAGCGATTGACACGACGATCACGATGCATGGATAGATCATCGCCCCCTTCACTTTGCGCTTCAGTTTCTCGCTCTTCTCCCGGTAAACCGCCAACCGGTTGAGAATTGTGTCGAGAATACCTCCCACCTCGCCAGCCGCGCAGAGCTGGACGTAGAGCTCGTCGAAAATCTTCGGATGATCCCTCAAGGCATCCGCGAAGGTGGAGCCGGACTCGACCTTGGTCTTGATTGCGAAAACAACCTTCTTGAACGCCGCGTTGTCGAGCTGCGATCCGAGAATGTCGAGGCACTGCACCAGCGGCAGGCCCGCGTCGATCATCGTTGCGAACTGGCGGGTGAAAACCAGCAGGTCCTTGCCACTCACCCCACCGATGCCGGGGATCTTGAAGGGGAACTCGAGTGGCTTTTTCTTGACCTTGGTTGGATTGAGACCCAACGAGCGAAGGCGGTTGTTCACCGCCTCGACGTCGTTGGCCTCCATTTCTCCCTTCTTCAGCTCCCCGGTCTTGGTTTTGGCCTCCCATTGCCAATGGAGAGGGCTCGCCTTCTTTTGCGCTGGCGCCTTCTGCACTGCGGCTGTTGCCCGAACTGCCATCTCGTACGCCTCCTCAGAATTGGGCGGGACTAACGCCCACCCACTGCCGCGCCTCCGGCTGGTCGTTGGCCAGAAATCACGCCACTGGCAATAATCGTCTTGAGCTCCTCAGGATCGGAGCTGCGACCGAATGCTTCCTCGTTGGTAATCAGCCTGCGGGTCAGCAACAGAGCCAAGGCTTGATTGAAGGTCTGCATCCCGAACTTATTTTGTCCGATCTGCATCTGTGAGTAGACTTGATGAATCTTGTCCTCGCGGATCAGATTTCGAATCGCGGGATTGGGAATCATCACCTCCAGCGCCAGGATTCGGCCGGGCCCATTCGCCTTGGCGAGCAGTGCCTGACTCAATACACCCTCCAGCACGAAGGAGAGTTGAGCCCGGACCTGCGGCTGCTGATAGGGAGGAAAGACATCGAGGATCCGGTTGATCGTTTGAACGCAGTTGTTGGTATGGAGAGTGGCGAAGCAGATGTGGCCGGTTTCGGCAATTACCAGCGCGGCTTCGATCGTCTCCAGATCTCGCATCTCTCCCACCAGCACCACGTCCGGGTCCTGTCGCAGAATGTATTTGAGCGCGAGCTTGAAGGACCGGGTATCGGCCCCGACCTCCCGCTGATTGACCAGACAATTCTTGTGCGGATGAAGGTACTCAATCGGGTCCTCGATCGTCATGATGTGCTCATGACGTTCGGTGTTGATTTTGTCGATAATCGAAGCGAGGGTCGTCGACTTGCCCGAGCCGGTCGGCCCGGTCACCAGAATCAAGCCTCTCGGCCGCTTGGCAAATTCGGCGACCGACGCTGGCAGGCCAAGCTCTTGAAAGCTCATAATCTTGAATGGAATGGTCCGAAACGCGGCGGCCACCGAGCCGCGCTGCATGAAGATATTCGCCCGAAAACGCGCCAGGTCCTTGACCCCAAATGAGAGGTCAAGCTCGTTCTCTTCTTCAAACTTGTGCTTCTGCGCGTCGGTAAGAATTGAGTAGCCGAGCTGCTTCGTTTCGACCGGCGTGAGCGGCGACATCTTGAGGGGAACCAGCTCGCCGTCAATCCGAAGCTGCGGAGGCGACCCGGTGGTGAGGTGAAGGTCGGACGCCCCTTTCTCAACCATTGCTTTCAACAGCTGATGCAGATTCGCCAAACGTCACCTCGCCGTTGCGAGTTTGATCCTTCGTTGTTTCGCCTGAACCATGCTCCGCCGCCTAGAAGCGATCCGCCGCAGTGTTGGTCACCACCTCTTCCAGGGTGGTGACGCCGCTGACCAGCTTGTTGAGCGCCGACATCCGGAGCGTCTGCATTCCCAAGCGGATCGCTTCCTGCTTCAGCTCGGCCGCTGATGCCCCGTTGATCACCAGTTCCTTGAGCCCATCCCAGAAAGGCATCGCCTCGTAGACCGCGACCCGGCCGCGGTAGCCCCGATCGTTGCACTCCTTGCAGCCTCCCGGCTCGTAGACGGTGAATCCACTCACCTTGTCCGGGGGAAGCCCCGCCTCCAACAGCGGTTGTTCATCGCCTTTCTCGCTTGGCTTCTTGCAAACCTGACAGAGGCGGCGGCAGAGCCGCTGCGCCAGGATCAGGTTGAGCGACGCGGTGACCAGAAAGGGCTCGATCCCCATGTTGAGCAATCGGCTCACCGTACCTGGGGCGTCATTGGTGTGCAGGGTGGAGAGCACCAGGTGTCCGGTCAGCGCCGCTTTGACGCCAATCTCGGCGGTCTCGAAGTCCCGGATCTCACCGATCATGATCGTGTCCGGGTCTTGACGAAGAAAGCTCCTCAGCGCCGCGGCGAAGGTGAGGCCGATCGATTCATTCACCTGGACCTGATTGATCCCGGCGAAGTTGAATTCCACCGGATCCTCGGCGGTGGAAAGGTTGTCGGAAACCTGATTCAAGGCGGAGAGCGCGGAATAGAGGGTAGTGGTTTTTCCGGACCCGGTGGGGCCGGTGACCAGCACCATCCCATAGGGCCGATCGATCGCTTCCTTGAACCATTTGAGCGGCTCGGGCTCGAAGCCAAGCTTGGTCATGTCCAGCTGGAGACTCGATTTGTCGAGCAGTCGAAGCACGATCTTTTCGCCAAACAAGGTGGGGCACACGCTGACCCGGAAATCCATCTCCTTTCCACCGCCGATCCTGATTTTGATTCGGCCGTCCTGGGGAAGCCGCCGCTCGGAGATGTCCAATTCCGCCATGATCTTGAGCCGCGAGGTGATCGCGTTCTTCAGCTGCTTCGGAGGTCGCATCACCTCATAGAGCACGCCGTCGATCCGAAACCGTACCCGGAAGTCTTTTTCGTAGGGCTCGACGTGAATGTCCGAGGCGTGCTTCTTGATCGCGTCGAGGAGAATCAGGTTCACCAGCTTGACGACTGGAGCCTCATCCGCCTGCTTCGCTACATCCTCGAGATCTTCGACCTCTTCGTGGGTGATCTCGAGCTCGTCATTCACCTCGCCGACGATCTCTTCCAGCGATTGGGTCTTCTCCGCGTAGTACCTCTCGATCGCCTCTCGGACCGACACTTCCGAGGCGACGACCGGCTCGATGTTGTAGCCGGTGAGAAACTTGAGGTCATCCACGGCGTAGATGTTGGAGGGATCGGACATCGCCACGATCAGCGACGGCCCGGCCCGGTTCACCGGAATGACCAGGTGCTTCTCCGCTACGTCCTTGGGAACCAGCTTGATGATTTCAGGATCGATGTCGAAATCTTTGAGATTGATCGCTGGAACGCCGTACTGCCGGGACAAAAAATCGGTGAGTTTGGATTCTTCGATCGCACCCGTTTTGATCAGCGCGCTGCCAATCCGGGTGCCATTTTTCTGCTGCTCCTCTTGCGCCTTTCTGAGTTGCTGGATCGAGATCAGATTCTCGCGAACCAGCAATTCACCTAGACGTCCAGACATTGCTTTTGTGGCCTCAGCGACGAAGAGTGCTTACCAAAAACAGTTAGAATTCGTGGGGAGTTGGAAAGACTATTCGATGTCTCGAATTGTTAGAGATCCTACCCAGCATGGAAAAATGGTGTCAAGGAACGCACAGGAACGCCGATGTGTGTAGACACCTTGGATTTATTTACATGTATTACGGCGACGCGCGTGCAATCGCGCTTCGGGCCGACTCTAAATCTCGGCCAATCTGCGCAGTCAGCTCCGCCACTGAACCAAAGCGCTGTTCCGAGCGAAGCCGATCCACGAATTGAACTCGCAATCGCCTTTCGTAGAGCTGACCCGCAAATTCAAGCAGGTGGACTTCAATCGTCACTTCGGTGCCGCCAAAGGTCGGTTTCGTCCCGATGTTTGCGGCTCCCGGTAGCCAGCTTTCTCCAGCAGGATCATCCGCGAGGCGTACCCGAACCGCGTACACCCCGGGAGCCGGCCGCAGCTCGTTTTCAGTATCCACATTCGCAGTGGGAAATCCGATTTGTCGCCCGCGTCCCTGCCCTGGCACTACCACTCCGTCGAGATCAAAGAATCGCCCCAGCAGGCGCCGCGCTGCCGAGACTCGCCCCTCGAGAATGTATTCCCGTACTCTGCTTGAAGAGACTACCACCCCATCGACGGAGACCGGCGGCGCCACCTGGACCTGGGCCTGCCGGCTCTTGGCCGCGGTGGCGAGCCGCTTCACCGTGCCCTTGCGCTGGGCTCCGTAGGTGAAGTCAGAACCCACCACCAGGTACTTGGCTCCCAATGTGTCCAGGACCGAGCTTTCGAAGTCCAGCGGCGGAGTTCGGGCGTACTCGAGGGTGAAAGGCTGAACGACCACCGCTTCTAGCCCGTATTGTTCCAACAGCTCCAGCTTGCGCGGCAGCAGGGTAATCAGCTTCGGCGCCAGCTCCGGCTGGAGCACTTTGCCCGGGTGAGGATCAAAGGTCAGCGCCGCGGGCATCCCCAGCTGCCGGGCGCGCTGGAAGAGGCTTTGGTGGCCGAGGTGAACGCCGTCGAAGTTGCCCATCGCCAGCGCGCAGCCTCTCAGCTCGGCGGCGCTAGCAATCCCGTGGAAAACCCTCATCGGTCTTCGGTATACCCCAGTGGCGAAGCTGTAAAAGCATGTCCCGCGTCCCGCTTTTGCCGAATCCGGTTGGTCAGGAATTGGTTGGCCTTGCCTCGCCACCCGATTGGGCGGAGGTGTTTGGACGCGGCGGGCCACTGGAGTTGGAAATCGGCTGCGGGGCAGGAGGGTTTGCCCTCGATTATGTGCGCCAGTTTCCGCAGGTTCGCTATGTCGCGCTGGAACGGAGAAAGAAGTTCGCCCGCGAATTGGACCGTCGCGCCCGCAGCCGAGGTGCGACAAACCTGAAAGTGGTGGAGGCGGATGCGCGGATCGAAGTCCCGCGACTGTTCGCGCCCGGTTCCCTGGCGGCGATCCACCTCCACTTTCCCGACCCCTGGTGGAAGCGCTCCCACCAAAAGCGGACTGTGCTTACTGCCCAATTCTGCCGGATCCTCTTCGAACTGCTGGCTCAAGGGGGCCTCTTCGATTTCCGCACCGACGTCGAGGAACGAGCGACGCAAATGCTCGAAATCCTCGAACATGTAGGATTCGCCAATCCGCAGGGTCCTGGAATCTTTCATCCTCCAGAGCCGGACGAGATTCCCTCGACCCGGGAGCGCCGGTATCTGTCTTCGGGAGCTCCAGTCTATCGGGCGAGATTGCGAAAGCCTGCAGAATCCCTCCACGTCGGTGAGCAGAGATCCTAGGGGTGGGGTCGCTGCTCAGCGCCAGTCGTCTCGTTAGAGTGCGCCTGCCCTCCCGGCCCGGCAATTGGATTGTTAGAAGGATTGGCAAGCGGGAATCGGGTGTGCACGTCGGCGAGGACGAAAACCATCAACAAGGCCAACCACATCAGGGCGGTGGCGAGCGCCAGCCGCGGCGATCCGCGGTGATGCCAAAGCTGCATGAAAATCAACACCACCAGACTGGCCTTGGTTACCGCAATTGCCATTGCGATCACGAAAGACCAGATCCCAAAGTCCTTCCGCGAGAGCAAAAAAGTGGTGATTGTCAGAGCCAACAGCCCCAGATAGGTGACCGCATAAGGAACTGCGGATTCTGGGTGCGCGCCGCTGCGGGTCGCCTGAGCCATCGTTTCGCTCACCCAATCAAGTAGAGAAGCGGATAGAGAAAAATCCAGATCAGGTCCACCAAGTGCCAATAAAGACCGCCGTTCTCAACCGCGGAGTAATGCTGAGATGAGAAAGCACCTCGGGCGGCGAAAAAAGCAAGCCACAGCAACACGCCCGTCCCGGCGATCACATGCAACGAATGGAGCCCTGTCAGCAAGAAATACAACGTAAAAAACATACTGATACCGGCAGTCTGAATTTCTGAAAATGTATAGTACTTGCCCGGCAGCGCTCCCTCTCGAAAATGCGTCACGTACTCGACGCCATGCAGGGCGAGAAAGGCAATCCCGCTGACCGCAGCGATCAACAACCCGACACAGGCCCACCTGCTTCGATTGATCAGCGTGTGGTGATGCGCCAATGCCACGGCGAAGCTGCCGGAGATCAATACCGCGGTCTCGATCGTCGCTAGCATCGCATCCAGGTGCCTAGACCCTTGAAAAAAGCTCTCGTGATACAGCGAGCGATACTCCACGTAAGCAACGAACAGCCCGGCAAAAAGAAGAATCTCGGTCGCCAGGAAGGTCCACATTCCCAACCGGGCGGCGTGCCGTTGAACTTCGGGCGATGAGAAATGACTCTCCGCGGCGGCCTCAGGATGCATGGAAAACCTCCCCGGCCACCGGCGTGCTGTAATCATGCGGCTGCCCGGTGAACTCCGGCGTCTTTTCGAAGTTGTGAGTCGGAGGAGGCGACGGGGTATTCCATTCGAACCCGCGGGATCCCCAGGGGTTGGGACCGGCCACTTTCCCGTACTTCAAGGACAGGGTCAGGTAGATGAAAATGATCACGAATCCGAAGAACAACAGCGTGGCACCCGCGGTGGACATCACATGCAAGGTTTGAAAGCGCTCCGGATAATTGTAGTAACGGCGCGGCATCCCCATGTTGCCGAGCAAAAATTGAGGAATGAAGGTGGCATTGAAGCCGAGGATGATCAGCGTTGCAGAAACCAGCCCCCATCCTTCGGGGTAGCAACGCCCGAACATCTTGGGGAACCAATAGTGCAGGGCCGTGAGAAAGGCCATCACCGACGCGCCCACCATGATGAAGTGAAAGTGAGCCACGACGAAGTAGGTATCGTGCCAGTGCACATCCAGCGCAATCGTGGCCACGGCGATACCGGTCATCCCGCCAAACACCAAGAAGTACAAAAATCCGCAGATATAAGCGAACGGAGTTTTGAACGCGATCGCTCCTTTGTAGAGTGTGCCGACCCAGGTGAACACCTTGATCGCGGTAAAAATCGCCACGAACATCGAGAGCACCGCGAAAGCGCCCGAGTCGAACGTGGATTGACCAGCCACGAACATGTGATGGCCCCAGGTGAAGAAACCAACAAACGCTATTCCGAGCGAGGAGTAAGCCACCGCTTTGTAACCAAACACGTTCTTGCGTGCGAAGCAGGCCACGGTTTCACTGATCACCCCCATTCCGGGCAGGACCATGATGTAAACCGCGGGATGAGAGTAAAACCAGAACAGGTGCTGGTACAAAATCGGATCTCCTCCGCGGGCAGGATCGAATAGCCCGAAATCGAAGGCGTGTTCCACCGCCACCAGCAACATCACCAATCCCAGCACCGGGGTGGCCAACACCTGAATAATCGAGGTGCCATAGATGGCCCAAACAAATAGGGGAAGCCGCATCCAGGTCAGGCCCGGACCGCGCATCGTGTGGACGGTGACGATGAAATTTAGTCCAGTGAGAATCGTCGAGAACCCCAAAATGAAGATCCCGAGTAAGACCGGGGTGACATGAGTTGGGGTGGTGGTGCTGTAGGGCGTGTAAAAAGTCCACCCGGTGTCAGCGCCACCATGAATCATCGCCCAGAGCGTAAATGCTGCGCCCACCAGGTAGATGTAGACCGAAGCCAAATTGAGGCGTGGAAATGCCACGTCCCGAGCCCCGAGCATGATCGGCAAAAAGAAATTTCCAAATACTGAAGGGATGGACGGGATCAGGAAGAACCAAACCATCACGATCCCGTGGAGGGTGAACAAGCGGTTGTAGGTGATTGCTTCGACATAAGTGGGACCGGGAGTGAGCAGCTCAAACCTGAGCATCAGCGCGAACATCCCGCCGACGAAAAGGGTGGTCAGGACCAAGACCAGATACATCACGCCGATCCGCTTGTGGTCGGTCGTCAACAGCCAGGAGCGCACGGTCGTCCCCGCATTCAAGTAGTGGTGCGCGGGAAAAGCGCTGTCAGCGACGGACGGGTTCATAGACTGGCCTTCGGGCGCGGGCCCTTTCCAACGGCTCGCTCCGCAGCGATTTGATAAATTCGACGATTGCTGCCGCCTCTGGCCCGGCCAGGCGACCCTTGAATGTGGGCATCACCGGGTTGAAACCTTTCACCACCTTGGCACGCGGATCCATCATCGACTCGGTCAAATAGGCCTCATCGGCAATGATCGTTTGACCTGATTCAAGCACCTCCCGGCGAAGATAGAGGTCCAACCAGGTGGGGCCGATGTGCGGCGAGCCATCGACGGTGTGACACTTGAGGCAGCCGTAGCGGACCACGAGTTGTTCTCCCTGGCGGATCGGATTCGTCTGTGGCGACTGGTCCTCGTCCTCGGTCTGGGTACCGTCCTGCTGTGCCACCCGTCCGAGCCGCTGTTCAACCAGCCAGGTGTCGAACTCCTCGGGCCGCATCACCACCACCTCTGCCAGCATGTTCGAGTGGTTGGTTCCGCAGAATTCGGCGCAAAAGACCTGGTATCTGCCCGGTTGCACCGCTTCGAACCAGGCCTCGGTATACCGCCCAGGCAAAGCGTCTCGTTTGATTCGAAAGGAAGGGACGAAAAAAGAGTGAATCACATCTCGCGAGGTGAGCATCAGCCGTACCGGCCGGTTGGCGGGCACTCGAAGGACGCCGACGGAATTCGGGCCGTCGGGATAACTGAATTTCCACATCCACTGTTTGGCCATCACATAGACGTCCATCGATTCGCGCGGGGGTGTGGTGAGCACCACGTAGTCGTGATAGCCGCGGTAGAACCAGGAAAGGAAAAATCCCAGTGGGACCAGCACGAACATTGCCTCCAACCAGGTCGGGGGCTGAAGCACCGGCGTCGTTTGTGACTCGGATCTCCGGCGGAAGCGCACGAAGAAAAACAGTGCGGTGAGTCCGACCGCCGTCGACATCAACATCGTGGTGATGATTACGAAATAATGCAGGTAATCCACCTGCCGGGCGAAGCTAGAGGCTTGCTCGGGGAGGAAGAGGACGCGTCGGAGAAACTCATTCATCAGACAGTTCCTCTCTTCAGCTCACGCCTCCAAAGCGTCGCCAGCAGCGCAGCAAGGACCACGAAAACCAGCAGCGCTCCGCCCTTGAGAATTCCCGCGACGTAAACGCCGTATCGCCGCAGCGCCGGATCGTACTTGAAGCAGCTGAGCAGGAACCGATCGAAGGAGGTGCCGACCTTGCCTCCGCTGGCTTCGACCAGCGCCAGCTTGAGATCGCGCGGCGGAAATTCGATTCCGTAGAGATAGCGCGAGATCTTTCCGTCGGGCGTCAACACCGCGATTACCGCCGGATGGGCATACTGTTCGGTAGACTCGTCGTAGGCGTAGCCAAAGCCAATCGCGTCCGCCAGAGCGCGAATTTGCGGATCCTTACCGGTGGTGAATGCCCAGGCAGCCTCTGCCGAAGGCTCTCCTAACGCCTGCAGGTACCCGCGTTTGTTTTCCGCGGCGAGCTCCGAGGTTTCTCGAGGATCGATGCTGAGGGTAAACGCGAAGTAATCGCGGCCCAGCTTGAGCCCGGTCCCCCTCAGACCATTCACCATTCCCCGCAGGACCAGGCTGCAAAGCATCGGGCAACGGTAATAATTGAGCGACAACAGCAGCGGCTGGCCGCGATGCAACAATTGCTTGAGCTGCACCGGTTGACTCGATGAGTCCTGAAAGAGCGCATCCTCTGGTACCAGCTCTCCGATCCGCTCTGTTACTTCCACCGATTCGAGAACGGGAGGAGTCGGATCTGCCGCGTATCCGGGAAGGACCCACACCAGCCCGATCAGGATGATCGGCGAGCGCCTCATCGCCTTGCCTCGGCAGCCATCTGCTCCATCGCACTGCTGATCGGAATGTGAATGATCTGCTTATCCCGATCGATCCACCCATAACTACCCAACCGCTTGAGCTGTTCTTCGCGCTTGTTCGCCGCCTCGGTTTGAAGCTCGAAGAGCAGCTGATTGACCATTCCCACCTGGCGCTTTCCTACCTCGCTTGGGGCGGGCGCAGGACCGCTCGGGAGCAGTCTCCTGGTTTGTAGTCTCAGAATGTCGTCAGCCCAAAGGACCGAAAGGCCGAAGATCAACCACGCGATAACCGCAACCGCGACCACTTTCTTCGTCGGCAGCCGCTCGGGATCTCCTGCTTTGGTCGGCTCGAATGGCTCGGCCGTTGTCGAGGGCTGGCTCATGGCTGTCGATACTGCAGGGAGGCGAGCAAGTAGGGATCGCCAACTGGCACGGTGTAGCTACCCTGCATTCGCCAGATCGCGAATCCGATCGCCAAGCCGCCGATTCCAAGAAAGGCGGTGAGATCCGCCCAATGAGGCCGAGGGCCCGCAGCGTGAAGGACCGGCATCACCACCCAGTAGAGATCCAGGTAATGAAAGACCAGGATCCACGCCGCCACCCAAGCCAGTGCGCGCCGATTTCTCTTCAACTCTCGCGATAACAAGAAAAAAAACGGAAGAATGAAGTGCCCAAAGAAGAGCGCAATGCCGATCGGTTGCCATCCTCCGAAGGCCCGCAACAGGTACCAAGGAATCTCCTCCGGAATGTTGGCGATCCAGATCAGCATGAACTGAGAGAAGGCGATGTAGGCCCAGAACACGACGAATGCGAAAAGGAACTTGCCGAGGTTGTGAAGATGCTCGGGAGAAACCAAACTTCCGTACAGGTTCGGACCTCGTGAAAGGGCCGTCACCAAAATCAACAGCGCAATCGCCGAGACGAACGATCCAGCGAAGTAATACACGCCAAAAATGGTCGAGTACCAGGTCGGGTCGAGCGACATCAGCCAGTCCACCGCGGCCAAGGTCAAGCTGAGAGCGAGGATCGGAATCGAGAACGAGCCGAGGCGCCTCTGCTTTACCGTTAGAGCGAGATCCTTCACCTCGTCCTGGCGCCGGGACCATCGGCTCAACGCCCAACTGACCGCGATCCAAATCGCGAAGTAGAGCACGGCGCGGACCAAAAAGAACGGGACGTTCAAATAGAACCGCTTCTCCTCCAGCAACTTGGCAATCTGCGCGGGCAGACCTTCATGGGTCCAGAGAAACAGCTGCTTGATCCCGAAGAGGACCGGCAAAAAGAGGAGCGCTAACACCGCGCAGCACTCGGCCATCCTCTCGAGCATCCGCCGCACCACCACCGGCCATTTAGCGTTGGAAGCGTGAAAAATGGTGAGCAGAAACAGCGCACCCAGGCAGAGGCCCAGCCAGTACGTCAACGATACCAGGTAAGAAAAGAGCGTCTGGCGCGGCTCGACGGCTATTCCAATTCCCGTCGCCACCAACCCGACCACCCCGACGGTCAGCGCAACCCGCAACACGCGCCCGCCACCCTCGTACGGAGCGACGACTTTCTCGTTCATCGCGGCTCCTTGAGCAGCCTGGCCTGGACATCGGCGGGAGCGTCCTGCAATCGGGCATTCTGGCTGCGTTGTAGCGCACGTACATAGGCGACCACCGCCCAGCGCCCGGGCCGCGGAATCTGAGCCGCATAGGAGGGCATCAGGCCATAGCCCTCCGTGATCAGATCGTAGAAGAAGCCGACCGGGCGATCCGCATACGCGTGGATTGAGGGCGGAGCAATCAGCGCCATCTTTTCTGCCACCACCGAATTTCCGTCGCCTAAGATCCCGTGGCAGGCGGCGCAGACGATCTCGAATCGCCTCTTTCCAGCTTCGAGCATCTGCAGCGTGATCGGGACGGGAATCTCGGTGCGATAGGCAGTCCCCACGCGACCGCCCGGCACGGCGTCCGCTTCGGCCAGGCTCTCTTGCGACACGGTACCCAACGGCGGCTCGCGCATGCTGCGCCCGTCCTCAAAGAAATCGTTCTCTGTGTAGGGCAGATACTTCGGTTGGTTCACCATCCGCTGAAGCTCGTGATTGGTGCATCCACACCAGGCTGCGGCGCCCAAAATCAATGCCAGCCGTTTCATGACCGCTCCGGGGCCACGGCGACTTGCAAAGCTCCGAGGGTTCGCAGCTCGCGGCTCAAGTCCTCGATCTGCGGACCGGTCTGCTCCGCTTCAATGCTCAACCAGAAGCCGTGAGACGATGCGCTCCGAAATGCATCGACGTCGAATGCGGGATGATAAGGCTGGGGCAGTCTGAGGATCGCCCAAAGCCCGAAGAAGATGGAAAATGCCGACAACAGCACTCCACTCTCGAAGGTGATTGGGACGAAGGCTGGAGCGCTGTGCGGAGGGCGGCCTCCGACGTTGATCGGCCAGTCCACTCCGTTGGTGAGAAACTGCACCAGATAGCCGAAGCTGGCCCCGGCGAGGCCACCGATCAACGCTAGCACCGGCACTTTGGATTTCTTTAGGCCCAGCGCCGCGCTCGAACCAGTGAGCGGATAAGGGGAATAAGTCTCGATTGTTTCGGAGCGACGGGTTCGGAGATGCTCAGCGGCCTTCAGCAGCGCCTCGGATGTTGAAAATTCTCCCAGTACCCAGATGGCCACGCTGAATCTCCTATGCAGCCTCGGCTACGCGTTCTTCTTCCGACAGCTCGTGTTGCAGTTCTTTGACTTCGCTCGCGGAGACCGCCGGAATGAACCGAAGGAAGAGCAGAAAGAGCATTCCAAAGAACCCGATCGTCCCGAACAAAAGGCTCAAATCCACCCAGGTAGGCGCATAATTGGCCCAGGAGGACGGGATGAAATCGCGGGTGAGCGAAACGATTACGATCACAAAGCGCTCGCTCCACATCCCAATGTTGACGAACAGCGCTGCGAACCAGGTAACCAGGGTGTGGGTCCGCATTCTCTTCGACCAGAACAGCTGGGGGACCAGCACGTTGCAGAAAATGAGCAGCCAATACACCGGCGCGTAATGGCCAGTCATTCGATTGATCTGGCCAAAGCGCTCGAACTCGTTTCCGCTGTAAAAATTCATGAATGCTTCGATCAAGTAGCCGTAGCCGACCATCATCGAGGTCGCGAGCAGAACCTTGTTCATGTTGTCGATGTGTCTGAGCGTAATCACTTGAGTCAAACCCAGTGCGCGCCGGGCGGGGATGATCAGCGTTTGGACCATCGCGAATCCGGAAAACACCGCCCCCGCCACGAAGTAGGGAGGAAAGATCGTGGTATGCCATCCAGGCAGCTGAGAAATCGCGAAATCGAAGCTGACGATCGTGTGCACCGAGAGCACGAGTGGGGTCGCCAATCCCGCCAGCAGCAGATAGGCCACCCTCCAGTTGTGCCATTGGCTTCCGCCGCCCCGCCACCCGAGTGAAAAAATGCCGTAGACAATTCGTTGAACCTTGCTTTTGGAATTGTCGCGCAGCGCCGCCAGGTCGGGCACCAGGCCGACGTACCAAAACAGAAAAGACACGGTGAAGTAGGTCGACACTGCGACCACGTCCCAGGGAAGGGCGCTCCTAAACTGCGGCCAGATCCGCATCCGGTTGGGATAGGGAACCAACCAATAACCAAACCAAGGCCGGCCGAGGTGCAGAACCGGGAACATTCCCGCTTGCATCACTGCGAAGAGCGTCATTGCCTCCGCAAAGCGATTGATCGAGGTCCTCCACTTCTGCTGGAAGAGCAATAGGATCGCGGAGATCAACGTTCCGGCGTGTCCGATTCCGATCCACCAGACGAAGTTGACGATTCCAAACGCCCACGCCACTGGTATGTTGTTTCCCCAAGCCCCGATCCCCCGGGCCAGCGTCATCGAAATCCCAGTAATCAGCAGGCCAGTCCCTCCGAGGGAAAGTACGAAGAGCAGCCACCAGGCCCGACCGGTCTTGCGCCAGACCGGACCGAACACCATCTGGGTGATGCTGACGTTGTCGTAATGGCCCTCGATCAAAGGATGGGTTTGAAGCGGATCCTTGACCTCCGTCGCCTCCATGGTCAGCCAAGCTCCGGATTGAGGTTTTTGATGCGCGCGAGGTAAGCGGTCCGGGGTTGGGTACCAAGCTCATGCAGTAAGTCGTAGCGCCGTGAGTCGCGATGCTGCTTGCTGACAATCGAGTTCGGATCGTTTAGGGATCCGAACTGAATCGCTTGAGCCGGGCAGGCCTGCTGGCACGCGGTACGAAGCTCCGACTCGTTGATTTTTCGGTGCTCAATCTGCGCCTGAATCCGAACCCGTTCGATCCGCTGGACGCAATAGCTGCATTTTTCCATCACCCCGCGTGCGCGAACGGTGACATCCGGATTCATTGCCATCCGCTCGGTCGGCGGCTTGTGGTCGGTGTAGTGCAGGTAATTGAAGCGCCGAACTTTGTAGGGGCAGTTGTTAGAGCAATAGCGAGTTCCGACGCAGCGGTTGTAGACCATTTCGTTGAGGCCCTCATCGCTGTGGACCGTGGCGTTCACCGGACAGACGTACTCGCAGGGCGCCTTCTCGCAATGAACGCAGGCCACCGGCTGGGTGATCACGCCCGGGTCCTCCAGCGAGCCGCTGAAATAACGATCGATCCGCAGCCAGTGCATTTCCCGACTCCAAAGGACGTTTTCCTTTCCCACCACCGGGATGTTGTTTTCAGACTGGCAGGCAACCACACAGGCGCTGCAGCCGGTGCAGCGGTTCAGATCGATCGCCATCGCCCATCGGTAAGGCGCGGCATCGTAGTCAACGGGACGGTAAAGCGTTTCGACAGGACCGCGCAGATGCTCTAGCGGACTAGGGGCCTTGCCCACTTCCGCCAGCGTCATCTCCATCGCCAGCGGCCGGCCAGCCATCGACCAGTGATCGTGAGTGATCGCAAGCTTGTGGCGGCCGCCGGTCTTTTCAAGCCGCAGACCCTGGTCAAACCAGGGATGCTCTGAGTGCCGCAGAGAGCACGCGTTGAAGCCAACCCCGCGGGCAATGCTCTCCGTCCCCAGCCGACCATAGCCGAGTGAAACCGAGACGACATCATCAGCGTGACCCGGAAGGATGAACACCGGCGCGACCAGATTCCGTCCCCGATATTCAAGCCGCACCAGATCTCCGCGCTCGAGCTGAAGGCGATGCGCCGTCGCCGGGCTCAGAAGCGCCGCGTTGTCCCAGGTCAACTTCGTCACTGGGTCCGGAAGCTCTTGCAGCCAGGCGTTGTTGGCAAAACGGCCGTCACCCACCTTGTAATCGCGAATGAAGGCCAGCTCGAGCGAGTCTTTCGACGGCGACGGCGGAGCCGGCGAGCGAGCCGCCGCAATCACCGAATCCCAGAGAATCGGAGCCACCACTTGAGTGGAAGCCGTACCGGGAATCACCCCGCTTCCGAGCCAACTCTCCCAATTGGATTCGAAGTCCGGAACTCGCGCCGTTCGTCGCCAAGCACTCTTCACCAGCTCGTAGGGAGTCCGGTCGCGCTCGTCCAAGAAGGGTGCCAGCACCTCGACTTCGGTGATGCCGTTGAAGAGAGGATCGATCAGAGGTTGCGTGATCGAGACCGTTCCATCCCGCGCGCGCGCATCGCCCCACGATTCCAGCGGATGGGCGGCGGGAATCATCCAGCCTACCTTCTCGGTGGTCTCGTCCTCGTACAATCCGAGGTAGACGCTGTTGGGAACGGAGGAGAGACGCTGCGCAAAGAGGACATCGGCGGGGGCTGAATAAACCGGGTTGTAAGCGGTGATCACCAGGGTATCGACTGTTCCCGCCTTGATCTCCTCGCTCAGTTCATTCAATTCGGAAGTTCCCGATCGCACGTCCAGCAGAGGCGGGGCGATCAGCTGCAACGTGCTACCGAGGTTCCCCAGTGCCGCGTTGATCGCTAAAGCGAGCGCGTGGACCAGCGGGGGCTGCCGCGGGCCAGCCAGGACGATCGAATCACCCCGGTGGCGAGCCAGGTCCGCGGCGACTGCCTTCACCCAGGGGGCGTCGGACTTTCCAGCTCGCGACTCGGCGACGCTGGCGAGGGTGGAAAGCGAGGAAATCGACTGCGCGCGCGCAAGCTGCGCCACCAGGGCCATCGTCAGGCCTTCGATCTGCGAGGGGCGCAAGCGAAGACGATGGTCGGCCATCATTCCAGTGATCGAGAGGGTGCTTTCGGCAATGTAGAGCCGATTCATCGTCGGGCCTGGATCACGGCGGCGGGAGAAACCGTGCACATCGCGCAAGTGCGCTCCCCGGCATTCCAGAAAGTCGGCCTCGAGAGAAACGATGACCGATGCCTTCTCGAAATCCGGTAGCAACTCAAGTGGACGGCCAAAGGCGATCTGAGCTCCTCGGTAGATGTTCTCCTCCGAGAGCGCCCCATAGCTGTAGAATCGGGACCGCGGAAACCGTGCCTGGATCCGAGAGCGGAATGCCGCGAGCGTGGGCGAGCTCGTCGGCTCGAACAGGAAGCGCAGCCCCGCCCCACCGTTTTGCTGCATCTGCCCAGCCCGGCGCGTGAGGTCGGAGAGAAACGTTTTCAATGCCTTGGGAACCCCGCGGTACTTCACCAGCCGAGCTCGCTGCGGATCATAGAGCTGAAGGATGGAGGCCTGGTCGATGATCCCGCTTGCACCCAGGTTGGAAGGATGCTGGGGATTGCCTTCCACTTTGGTGGGGCGCCCCTCCCAGCTGGTGACCAACAGTCCGGCCGCGTAGCCGTCGACTGGCAAGGCCGTGGCAAAGTGGACGGGGTTTCCGGGGGTGAGCGTCGGAGGCTGCCGGCCGTAGGGGAGGATCTTCTCGGGCGGGGCTCGCGGGCAGGCTCCCAAGCCCGAGGCGGCCAGCGATGCTCCCAGAAGCCGAATGAAGCTCCTGCGACCAATTCCGTCCGACAGCTCGGCCGCGCCGACCGGGAATTCGCGCTCGAGCGCCGCCTGAAGCTCGGGGGCGCCGGCTCGCTCTTCGATGCTCTTCCAGTATTCGCGGCCTAAGCCCTTCGGCTCATTCCCGGGCTGACGACCATCGCTTTTCGGCGGGAGCTTCATCGGTGGCAAGTGGTGCAACTGGTTCGGGTGTGGACTTCGTAACGCTTGATGAGAGTGCTCCCCAGCTGCTCGCGGTCGCCCTCGGGTTGCCAGGTCATGCTGGTGATGAATTGGAGCGGACGGAGATTTCTAGCTGGATTTCGATGACACTCCAGACACCAGCTCATCGTGAGTGGAGAGATCTGCTCGACGATCGCCATCTGGTCCACGCGACCGTGGCACGTAACGCAGCCCACACCCTTGTTCACGTGAATCGCATGGTTGAAATACACGAACTGAGGCAGGCGGTGGACGCGATTCCAGGGGATGGGCTGCGCGGTGAAGTACCGGGCGCGCAGCTCTCCGAGCGGTGGGCTCTTGTTCCAAATCTGTTCGTGGCAGTTCATACAGACGGAGGTGGAAGGAACTCCCGCATAAGGCGAGTGATCCACCGCTCCATGGCAGTATCGACAATCGATGCCATCGTCTGAGACGTGATGGCGATGGTCGAACTGAATCACCTGCTCCACTTGGTCGTATTGCCCGGTGTAATAGGGGCTTTCGAGGTACACGTACGCAGCCCCCACGGCAATCACTGGGATCGCGAGCAGGGAAGATGCGATCACCCGAAAGACGGTATTTGAGCTCGGTGGGAAGAGCGCGCTCATCTTAGGCAAGGGCAGTTAGCCACCCCTCGTGAGGCGATCGTTGCCATCCTTTTCCCCTCGCCGAAACCAGAAAATTCCTCAGGCCAGCAATCGGAGCAACGCTTTCAACACCCTATCCGTCTCTGGTTGCCTTCCACCGTTTCACCTAAATGGAATATCCATCCCGCGGGTCGTCGATCGGGCACACCACCCCGGTCTGGGCAGCCGGCGACAAGCTTCAAGCGAAAATCGGGTGCTCGCGTCTAGGAGATTCTGTCCTTCCGTCTACGAAAGGACAGTCGGTGCGTGCGCCTCGGAATGCGGACGCAGTGACAGCTCCAAAAACGTCGCGCCTTCGATCGGATTGTAGCGATAGGCGGAGGTTGGCCTAAACCCCAACGAAAGATATAGCGAAGCGGCCTCGGTCATCGACTCGAGCGTGTCCAGGCGCATTCTTCGATAGCCGATCCGCTTCGCATCGCTGATGATCGCCGTCGCGAGCTCCCGGCCAATGCCGCGACCGCGGTGATGGTCGCGCACGTACAATCTCTTCATCTCACAGATTTCGTCTTCCAGCGGATGCAACCCCGCGCACCCGACCGGCTCGCCATCCTCGATGGCCAGCAGCAACCGACCCAACGGTCGCGCGTACCAGCCTGGGAGACTGGCCAGCTCGTGATCGAAGTGCTGAAAATCAAGGTCGATGCCAAGCTCGTCCGCATACTCCTGAAAAAGTTTGCGGACCGCGTTGAAGTGTTCGGGGGTTTCAGCCTCTATCACATTCACCATCGTGCCCACCTCGTTCTGAAAGGAGCGATCGTATCAAAGGCTGCTCTCGCTTCCATATCCTCGCTCTCATGTACACCTTCCCTCAAGAGGAATCGAGGGCAGGGGCCAGCCGGTCGATACTAGGCTATCGATGCAGATTGAAGCTGGGTGCATTTCACCCCGACTGAGCCCTAAGCTGTAATGGCTGAACAGCGAGTAGCCGTGACGGCCCCTGGTTCGATAAGCAAGCTCCCGGGGTCGTCCACCGGCTAGATCTCCTACCGGGCTTCCAGATTGAGCGCTACCAAGAACAGCGACGCGGTGCCTTCTCATGTGCTGGTCGTTGACGATTATGACGACGGTCGTGAGATGTACGCGGAATTCCTGGAGCTCGCCGGCTATCGGGTAAGCCAAGCGAAGGACGGAGCCGAGGCGCTGCGAAAGGCCAATGATCTGCTCCCGGATATCATTCTGATGGACTTATCCTTGCCCGACATCGATGGGAGCGACGTAGCCAGGCGGTTGCGAAAGGATCCACGCACCCGTCAGATTCCATTGGTCGTCGTGACCGGACACGCACCTGAGAACGTTCAAAGTCAAACGCTTCAGTGTGATGCGTTCGTCACCAAGCCATGTCCACCGGATGCTTTGGTTGGCGAGGTCGCTCGACTTTTGGCGTTGAGGAAGAACCCGGGCCCCGTTTAGCCAGGAGTGACCAGCTATTCAGTAACCACTCGGTTTGCTTCCTTGAGCTGATCCTCGGATGCGCTATGGACTTTGATCCAGCCCATGGTGTGCTCCGATCGAGCGTATAGCTCGCGGGCGTTGGCTGAAGACGAGGCCGCCGGGGTCGCCAGCTCCAGCCAACCCACCCGGTTGCCACGATTGGAATACTCCAACCGAAGCGCAACGTTCGGCTCACCCGAGGCTGGAACATCTCCTTTTCCGAGCACCTCGAGCACCACCAGATGCCAAATCTTGTCATGCCAATTGCGGACGAACTCGTCGGGCTTTTGGGGAGACTTCTTGGCTGTCACGATCGTCGGCTGGTTTGCGATTGCCTTGATCGAAAATGCGCGCTGCTTGTCGTTCACCTTGACCACAAAACTGTCCACCTCGGGCAGCTTGAAGGTATGTAACTGGCGGTCGACCAAACGCACCGGAGCAGATTCGAGGTCCGACAGAGCAGTGTTACCCAGCAAGTAAACGCGCCCATCCTGCTCATTCTGAAGGTAGGGCGAACCCGCCCCGAGGACGGAGGTGGAGATCCGAAAGGCGTATTTGCCCGTTCGGCCCTCCACTTGGAGCGACTTGGCGGAATCCTGCAATCCGAGCTCTCGAAGCTTGCTTGGATCGAGCGTGCCGAGGGCCCGGTTAGCTTTGAGGGGCTCGAATCGCTCGAAGAGTTTCTCGGCGAAGTCATTGGCCCGCAGCTCACCACGCGGAGTCGGCTTGGTTTCTGGGGCCGGGGCAGCAACCCCACCGTCGGGCAGAGGACGATTCAACTTGCCTTGTTTGATCCAGATTGCCGGCGCTGACCGATCGCGGTGCCGTTCGAGCTCAACCCACTTGGTTCCATCCTCGTACCGAATCCGGCTCAACTCTCCGCGGCCGAGGTCCAGGACCACCACGTCTCCCGGCGCAGTTTGCTCTGGGCGCTGCCAGGTTGCGTAAACCGCCCCAAGGCCCGCCAGGGCCAAAGCTCCTTGTAAAATCGCGCCTCGGGCTTTCATCGCACCTCCCTGGCCGCCGTACCCATTGGGGAGGCGTTCCGGGCGGATCGGCGGCGGGTCGCCACAAAACCGATTGCCAACACCAGCGCAGGAGCCAGAAAAATGGTGGAGTAAAACCAAAGCACGTCTTTTTTCCGGGTGTGCTCGATCGGCACATCCGCCTCGCTTGACACCTGCCCGACAATCGCTTCCTCGCCGATCAGCCACTTGAGGCCATCCAGCGCGAAGTACATGTTTCCAGGGTTCTCGAAGAGAAGGTCGCTGAGCGCGTCCGAATCGGCGACGATGATCACCCGTCCGTTCTCGCTCGGTTTATTAGAGCCTGGCCTTGTCTTCTGGATCGCGGCGGCGAGCTCCCAAGACTTGCGCTTCTCCGCACCGTCAAGCTGGTAATTCCCATTCAAATCATTCCAGGTGGCCGGGTGCGCATGAATCGTAAAATCCACCGTCAGCCCGGATCGATCCTTGAGCTCTTCCAAATAGCCAGCTTCCAGCAGGGCAAAAAAAGCGCGCCCTCCAAGCTGCGAGAGCGAAGTCACCGAAGGATGAGACGAGAACGAAACGGTCCCGATGAAGCTTCGATCGCTCAGCTGTCCGGTTCGTCGGATGAAAGCTGCGTCGTTGGCGAGAACGGTCGGAACAAACTTGATCCCGAGATTGGCCAAGAGAATCTTGAATTCGAGGCGAGCCTCGGGATCGAGAGCGATCCACACACGTCCGCCGCGATCAAGGTAGCGCCCCAGGGCGGCATTTTCTTCCGGCAGAAAGTCGCGGGTCGGGCCAATCACCAGCACCGCGGCGGCATCGGATGGCACGTCACTGGCCAGTCCTTCAGCCGCGCCAAGGTTTCGCAGCTCGTAGTTCTGCGAGGTCAACAGGTCGCGAAAAGCGGTAATCGGCGTTCGCTGGTCGGTCGGAGTCGTTCGTTCGCCGCGCTCGCCATGACCGGTGGTGAAATAGAGTGCGCGGCGCGCTTGGCCGATTGCGAGCAATTTCTTTTGCACGTCCTGATCAAGGGTTCGCAGCTGCGAACGGGCGCGTTCGAAATCCGTTCCGAGAAAGAGCGTTTCTCGACGTGAGCCCTTGCTGAACACCACCGCTCCGTTTCCGGACACTCCGAGCTCACGGGCCTTGGCCGGATCCAGTGCCTGGTCATAAGCGTGCACCGAAAGCTGGGTGCTCCCCCGCGCCAAATCCTGGAAGTAGTCGGAAACCTCCTGCCGGACTTCGTTGGCGGGAGGGAAAAAGAGCGACACCTCGACCGGCTCGGTGAGCGTCTGGACGATCCGTCGGGACGCCTGGCCAGGGCGGGTGGTCCGAAAATACGAAAGGTCCCACGTCACATCCCGCTCGGTCGCGACGTAAACGGCACAGAACGCGAGCACCAGCGCGCCCGAAAGGCCCAGGCCGGTCAGCGCCGCATCCTGAATCCGGGCCGCCTCGACGCGCGGAGCAAACACCATGCCCGCGTAGGAAATCTCCACCAGGAGCGTCGGAAGGATCGAGGTCGTCATCAGGACCGGCCAAAGGGCACTCAGGACCACCGCCAGCTTGGGCGAGCTTTCGTTCAACATTTTGGAAGCGACCCGCAGCCACAGATCCGATTGAACGAAGTACAAGATCAGGGCGAAAAGGCCGAGGAACTGGAACACCAGCAGATAGCGCTCGATTCGCCGGCGATCGCCTGACGAACGCGCCATTCGCACCACGCGACCAGTTAGCGTGACCAGAACAAGCAGCACACCTAGCCCGGTCAAGATACCGCGCGCGCTTCCCGCGCCGACAATCCGCTCGCCGATGTAGGCGGCGATCAGGCCCAAGACGAATGCCAAAGACCAAACGTAGCTAAGCTTGGTCATCTCACTTCCACCGCCTTGCTTCCAGGACCCGGGTTGCGACGAAGAGCCCTAGATAGGTGAGCGCCAGGTAATAGACCACGTCCCGCACATGGATCAGACCCTTTTCAAACGGCGGGAAGTGCTGCTGATAGAGCGCCAGATTGGTGAAGATATCGGTCAACGGGCGATCGCTCACTTTCGCCAGCAACCAACTGATCACCAGCGAGATCACCATGCAGCCCGATGCAATCGCGGCCACCAGCTGAGACCGAGCGAGCGCGGAACCAAATATTCCGACAGCCAGACACGCGCTTCCGACGAGGAAAGAGCCGAAGTAGCCTGCGACAATCTGGCCGAACGAGATCTTTCCGTTCACCAGAACCAGTGCCGGCATGTAGGCGGTCGCTACCAAGTAGAGGGCGAGGAACGCCAAAGAGGAAAGATACTTGCCGAAGACAATTTCTCCGTCTTTCACCGGGGAAGAGTAGAGCAGGTCGATCGTTCCCGTCTGTCGCTCTTCCGCCAAGAGCCTCATCGAGATCAGAACCGCGGCCACCGCCGTGAAACCGAAGCAGCTCCAAAAAAATCCCTGCAACACTTCCGCCGAACGCTTGCTTGCGCCGCCAAGCGCATAGGCGTTGAAGAAAACGCCATGCAGAGCAAGCACCACGGCGATGATCACGTATCCACTGAAACTTCTCAGGTAGGATCCCAGTTCCCGCCGGGCGATCAGCAAGGCGGCTCTCATGATGCCGCCTTTCCCTGCGTGAGCTTGAGAAAGATCGATTCCAGTTTTTCGGAAATTCGCTCGAGGCGCAAAAGGTCGATGTTGGATTGGACCAACGCTCGTACCAACTCCGGCCGACGCTCGAGGGGTGCCTCGACCCGAATCACCGCCACCCCGTTTGCCTGGCTGTGCAGCGAGACGCGCTCCACTCCCGGCACCGCCCGTAATACTTCCACTGCCCGTTCCTCTGGGCCATGAATCTCAAGCTCGATATGCCCGGCTCCGCCCAGTCGGCTTGCCAGTTCTTGCTCAGTACCCTGCGCGACGATCTCGCCGGCCTGGATGATCAATAGCCGGTCGCAGGTCTGGCTGATCTCCGAGAGCATGTGGCTAGAAATCAGGATCGTATGCCCCCCTTTGAGGCCAAGAATCAACCGCCGCATCTCGACGATCTGAACCGGGTCCAATCCTCCTGTGGGCTCATCCAGGATCAGCAGCGCCGGGTTGTGAACCAGCGCCTGCGCGACGCCCAGGCGCTGGCGATAGCCATGGGACAATGAAGAAATCAGCTCCCGATCCGCTTCGCGCAGCGCGGTCTGCTCTTCCGCCTTGTCGACCCGGGCTTTGACCTCGTGGGAGCTGACCCCGCGCAGCTGCGCGACGAAGGCAAGGTAGCTTCGCACCGTCATCTCGCCGTAGAGCGGCGGCGTGTCCGGGAGAAAGCCAATCCTCTTTCGGATTTCATGTGGATTTTCCACTACGTCGTAGCCGTCGATCTGCACCCGCCCGGAAGTTGGCAGCAGGACGCAGCCGAGCACTTTCAAGGTGGTGGTTTTTCCGGCGCCGTTGAGGCCCAAAAAGCCAATCACCTCGCCACGTTCGATGGTGAAATTCAGATCCTGAATGGCGGGATGGCTGCCGTAGTATTTTGTCAGGCCTTCTACCTGGATCATCGACTCCTCTGTTCCCGAGAAAAACGGGGCACTCTATTTCCGGTGCCAGCGCAGAATGTCAAGTGTCTGTTTCCGATTACGGATTGAGGGGGCAAAGCGGCGTGCTGGCCCCTTTGCGCCGGGCCGAAAAGCAGATATCGCCGACAGGTGGTGAAACAAGACTTGCTTCACGCGGTCCGCATTCTCCGGGCGGGAGGTCTGGTGGCCTTCCCAACTGAGACGGTTTACGGGTTGGGAGCTGATGCCCAAAACGAAAGGGCAGTGCTCCGCATTTTCGCGGTCAAAGGTCGTCCCGCTTCGCACCCGGTGATCGTCCATCTGGGAGACGCGAGCCAGCTGGACGCGTGGGCCCGATCCGTTCCGGCGATTGGGTACGAGATGGCCCGCGCTTTTTGGCCTGGCCCTTTCACGATGGTCCTCAAACGCTCTGGGCTGGCCAGCGACGCGATCACCGGCGGGCAAGATACGGTCGCTCTCCGGGTGCCCGCCAATCCCCTTGCACAGCAACTGTTGGAGGCGTTTGGGGGCGGCATCGCCGCGCCCTCTGCCAATCGGTACGGACGGGTGAGCCCGACCACCGCGGAGGATGTGCGAGCGGAGCTAGGAGAACAGGTCGACGCGATCCTCGACGGAGGGCCCTGCTTGATCGGCGTGGAATCCACGATTGTCGACCTGAGCTCGGGCTCGCCGGCGCTGTTACGCCCCGGTGGCGTGCCTCGAGAAGAATTGGAGCAGATCGTCGGCGATCGGATTCCGTTGGGACGCGTGAGCGGCGTTCGAGCGCCCGGGATGCAGCCCACTCATTATGCGCCGGCCACGCGGATCGTGATCGCCGAGCATTCCGAAGTCGCCGCTGCGGCGGAACTGGAGCGCCGAAAGGGCCATGTAGTGGTGGTCGTGGCGCCGGAAGGGTTTCCTGTCCCGGCCGGGCTCGCGCATCTACCAGTTCCGGAGAGGCTCGAGGAGTACGCCCAGGTGCTCTACCGGACTCTGCGCGAAATCGACCGGCAGCATTTTGACGTGGCCGTATTTTTGGTTCCCCAGGCCACGGGGCTCGGGCTGGCCATTCGCGACCGGCTGGCTCGGGCGGCTGGCGCCGACCTGAAGGACTAGAGTCAGGCCTTGGCCCTCGAGGAGACCGACACCATTGCTCGACCAAAGCGGTCCTGATTGGAGAGGCCGACCGCTTTGCTCCGAACCAAGTCGGCCGCGGCGCGCACCCAGGCAGGATGGGCGTTGAGACAAGGTACCAAGATCAATTCCTCTCCACCCGCCGCGAGGAAGCTCTCGCGCGCGCGAATCCCAATCTCCTCCAGCGTCTCGAGGCAGTCGGCCACGAAAGCGGGACAGAGCACTGCGAGTCGGCGGACTCCGCGGCGGGCGAGCTCGGGCACCAGCAAATCGGTATACGGTCGGATCCACGGAGTTCTCCCGAGCCGGGACTGGAAGGAAATCGAAAAGCCCTCGGCTGCAATCCCCAGCCGCTTCGCCACTTCCCTCGCGGTGTAGTGAGCCTGCGCCCGATAACAATTTGCGTTTGCGGCGCCGATCTGATCGCAGCACTGCGGGGAGGCGAGGCAGTGATTTCCGATCTGATCGCTCTTTCGAATCTGCCTCTCCGGCAGGCCATGAAAGCTGAACAGAACGTGGTCGGCTCGGCTCTGTCGAATCACCGGCGCGGACGAGGTGGCCAGCGCATCCAGAAAACTTAGCTGATTGAAGAATGGGGGCACCACCCGGACTGGCGGGACATCCCACCCCTGGCCGATGAGGCGATACGCGCTTTCCAACGATGAAGCGGTCGAAGAAGCGGCGTACTGTGGATAGAGTGGCATCAACGTAATCGATTGGACTTTCTTGGCGCGGAGCCGCTCCAGCGCATCCTTGAGCGATGGATGCCCGTAGCGCATTCCAAACTCGACCTCGAACTCTCCTTCCAGCTCAAGGCCAATCTGTCGGGTGAACTCGAGGCTGTGCAAAAGCAATGGAGAACCTCGTTCGTCCCAGATCTTCCGATACGCCATCGCCGATTTGCGCGGTCGGAACACCAGGATCACGAAGTTCAAAAGCAGCCAGCGGGCGAGCGGATGGATGTCGATCACCCGAGGATCGGAAAGGAACTCGCGCAAATACCGACGCACCGCCGCAGTAGTGGGAGCATCCGGGGTCCCCAGATTCATCAATAAAAGACCCTGGGCGTTCCCCGGAGGAATCATTGCAGAGCGTTGGGTGGAGTGAGCGTAAATTCGCGGATCTTCGCCTCGAATGAGGTCCCATCGGGGCGCACCATCCAGTAGCTGCCGCGCATCGATCCGAACGGGGTTCGAATCATCGCCCAACTGGTGTATTCAAATCGCTCCCCGGGCGCGAGGTGCGGCTGCTTTCCAACCACTCCCGGACCTCGAACCTCTTCGACCTGACCGTTGGCATCGGTGATGATCCAATGCCGGCTTCGCAGCTGAGCCTCCTGCGTACCAACGTTGGCGATCTCGACCGTGTAGAGGAAGGCGAACCTTCCTGATTCCGGGGCAGATCGCTCGGGCCAGTAGGCCGGTTTCACGGTCACCTGGATCCCGTCGGTGGTAATCGACGACATGCGGGGGAATCTGTCAGCCTGCCGTCCCAGGCGCAAGCGTTCGTGGAGCGTTCGGGCGCTGCTGGGAGGCCTGGCGAAGGACCACCAAGGAACGGCCGCTGAGCTCGAGCTTGCCTCCAGCCGAGATGGTTCTGCGTCGGATCTCCATGTGCGCAGTGTCGACGATCGTCTCCCAATCCGGCCCCCATTGGGAGGCGGGCAAGACAAAGGTCACCGGCGCGTGGTGGGCGTTCATCAAAACCAAGAGGGAGTCTCCCACCACGCGTTGCCCGTGTTCATCGAGCGTGGGAATCGCATCGCCTCCGAGCAGGAAGCCGAAACTTCGGGTGAAGGGAGCCTGCCAATCCGCTTGGCTCATCTCCGAGCCATCCGGCCGAAACCAGGCGAGATCCCTGAGCGCCGAATCCCACATATAGGCCCCTCGAAAGAAATCTCGCCGGCGGAGCACCGGCTGTTCGACTCGGAGGCGACTCATCCGGAGGGTGAACTCCAGAATTTCGCGAGAGGTCGCGTCGAGGCTCCAGTTCACCCAGGACAGTTCGTTGTCCTGGCAATAGCCATTGTTGTTTCCTCGCTGAGTTCGCCCCATCTCATCGCCCGCGCACAGCATTGGCACGCCCTGGGAAAGGAACAACGTCGCGATGAAGTTTCGCATCTGTTGATGGCGCAGCGAGTTGATCAGCGAGTCTTCCGTTTCTCCCTCCACTCCGCAGTTCCAGGAATAGTTGTCGTTGGCGCCATCGCGGTTCTCTTCCCCATTCGCTTCATTGTGCTTCTCGTTGTAAGTCACCAAGTCGTGAAGCGTGAAACCGTCATGAATCGCAAAGTAATTGATGCTGGCCCGCGGCCTGCGACCGCTGAGCGCGAACAAGTCGGAGGAACCGGTGAGCCGATATCCCAGCTCGGTGGCCAGATTCTCGTCCCCTTTCCAATAGCGGCGGATCGCCTCCCGGTACTTTCCATTCCACTCGGACCAGAGAACTGGAAAGTTCCCCAACTGATAACCCCCCGGGCCAAGGTCCCAGGGCTCGGCGATCAGCTTGACTCGGGACAGCAACGGGTCTTGGTGGACGATCTGGAAAAAGGGCGCGTTTCGGTCGTAGTCGTGGACCTCGCGTCCGAGGGTGGTGGCGAGATCAAACCGAAAGCCGTCCACGTGCATCTCCGAGGCCCAATAGCGCAGCGAATCCGCGATCAGCTTTGAAGTCTGCGGATGCCGGGTGTTGATGCTGTTTCCGGTCCCGGTGAAGTCGAGATGATTCCGCAGGTCGTCGGGGCTGAGGCGGTAATAGGTGCGGTTTTCAAGTCCTCGGAACGAGATCGTCGGCCCGAGCTGGTTGCCTTCGCAGGTGTGGTTATAGACGACGTCGAGGATGACCTCGATGCCGGCCTGATGGAGGCGTTTCACCATTTCCTTGAATTCAGCGATTTCTTGGCCTTGGCCCCGGCCGGAGAGCCGCGCGTCCGGAGCAAAGAAACCGAGGGTGTTGTAGCCCCAGTAATTGGAGAGGCCCCGTTCGAGCAGGAAGCTCTCATCCACCCTGGCATGAATTGGCAGTAACTCGACTGCGGTGACCCCCAGGCGCCGAAGATGCTCGAGGATCGGGGGAGTGGTCAGCCCTAAGTAGGTTCCGCGCAGCTCCGGTGGAACCTCAGGGTGGCGCATCGTAAGCCCGCGCACGTGAAGCTCGTAGATGAAGGTCTTTGACCAAGGAATCGCCGGGCGTTCGTCTCCGGTCCAATCGAAGCGGTCTTCGAGGATCAGCCCCTTTGGTTTTCCTTGCGCGTCATCTTGTTCGTCGGGCTCCCAGATCGGCGAAGTGCCGTTGCGCTTATGTCCAAAGATTGGCGCGCTCCAGTCCAGCTTGCCGACGATTGCCCGCGTATAGGGGTCCACCAGCAACTTATTCGGATTGAAAAAGTTACCCTTCTGCGGTTCGTAAGGGCCGTGGGCCCGGTATCCGTAGAGAACGCCCGGTCGAAGGTTGGGGACGTAACCGTGCCAGATGTGCTCGCTCCGGTCTGGAAGCTCGAATCGGCACATCTCCTGGCCGGGGGAGGACGGATCGAAAAGACACACCTCCATTTTCCGGGCGCTCTCCGAGTAGACCGCAAAGTTCACTCCCTTTCCGTCGAAGTGGGCGCCGAGCGGAAAGGGTTTCCCAGGGAGAATCGGACTGGCAGGCTGATTCATTCCTCAACCTTTTCCAGGATCGACACCGGAAAGGACGACAACACCTCGCCCACCCGGATTGCCGCCGAGCCGTCGAGCATTGGGGTCTGAAAGGTGCGTCCGGTAAAAATGTCCTTCAAGGCCAACTCCTGTTGCTGCCAAGGCAGCTGAATGTAAGTCTCCGCGAAGGCCTCGCCCACTCCGCTCGGGCCGAGCAGTCGCAGTGCCAGCCGCGGCGCTACCGTCAGCACCAATTGTCCCTGTTGCCTTCTGGCGAAAGAGATCGCCTGAGCCGCTTGAGGTCCGGAAGCCTGCAGTGGGAGGTACTCCCCTCGACGGAACAGAGTTTCACGCTGACGCCGGAATCTAAGCCCTTGTGAAAGCACGTACAGCTTGATTCGTCCATCAGTCATTTCCGAGAACAATTCACGACAGAGCTGCTCGCGGTTTTGCTCGGCCGCGGCATCCAGCTGGTTGAGCAGGCGTTCTCGCATCTCAAAGTCCACCGGACGGCGGTTGTCCGGGTCCACCAGCGACAAGTCCCACAGTTCACAGCCCTGGTAGATATCGGTCGTCCCCGGAGAGGCGATCTTTAGCACCGCCTGGGACAAGGCATTGATCTGACCGGGCCTTTCAATCCGCCGTTTAAAAAAAAGGAAATCATCCAAAAACGGAGCGCTCCGCGCGGGATCGAGCACGGCATCGACGAACCCGCCTACCGCCGCTTCGTATCGAGGATCGGGGTTGATCCAACTGGTATGAGCTTTCGCCTCTCGGATTGCCTTGAGCATGTACTGCCTCAGACGCGCGTGGACCTCCTCACGCTGCGGCACCGAAAGCGAGTCGCCCATCGGCCAGACACCCAAAGCGCTTTGATAGAAGAGGTATTCGTCGTTCCGAACGGGAGCGAGGATGTCGCCCACTTGAGTCTTATGCCGGCGATTCCACCGCGCCCAGCGCCGCAGGTGCTGCTGCCATTCGTCAGGAATTTCGGAGATCACGTTGATCCGAGCCCGGACGTCTTCGCTGCGCTTGGTATCGTGGGTGGAAGTGGTAAGCAGTGAGCCTGGCCACTTTTCGGCGCGCTCCTGATTTCTCAGGTGAAAGGTGGCCTCGGTTGCACCGAATCGCTCGGGCTCGCCACCGACCTCGTTGAGCGACACCAATCGGTTGTAGATGTAGAAGACGGTATCCTCCAAACCCTTGGCCATCACCGGCCCGGTGAGCTGCTGAAGCTTCATCGCGAATTGCAACATCACCGCTCGCTCGCGCGCGTTGAGATGAGCGGGATATTGGCGGAGTAGGATGTCCTCGAGAAAGTCATAGAGGGAAATGTTGGTGGTCGGATCGATTTCCTTCGCCCGGGCGATCGTCCACTGGATGTAGTGAACGTCTCGCTGATCAATCTCGGGCCGCGATTCATCTACGTACGTTCGGTAAACCGGGAAGAGGGCGATGAATTCCACCAAGGCTCGGCGGAGGGCGTTGAGGGTGAAATCGCGGGTGCGGCGGTTCATTTCCGAGATCCGGTTCAGCTGGCGTGCAAGCACGTTGATTTCGCTCGCCATCGAGATGCTCATCACTTGCTTCTTTTTTTCGTAAAGGAGCTGCCGGTAGTTGAGCGGGCCTCCGATAAAGCGGTTGTAAATCCTGGTCAGCGCTTGCTCGTTGTCCCGGTCGACGAAGAGACCCGAGACGTTGTTGGCGAAGCGATAGCCAGTGGTGCCATGAATTGCCCAAGAATCCGGGATTCGCTCCTTCCCGCCCTGGATCTTTTCCACCACCACGTAGAGCGCCTTGGCGAGTGGAGTCTCCGCAGCGCTCCCGATCTCCTCCCGAACCAACGATCGCAAGCGGGCTTCCCAGGCTGGCCAGTCTTGCTCCGCGCCGCCCGCCTCGCGGTAGCGAAGCGCCGCGTGGACGATGAAGTACTGTTCCTGGAGGTTGAGAAAGTAGGCGGTGGGATCGAACAGCCCGTCGGGATGATCGATTCTCAACCCGGAAATCCTTTCTTCGGCCAGCCAGCGGAACACCAGTTGATGCGCTTCCTCGAAGACTTCTCGATCCTCCATTCGCACCGCGGCCAGGCCATTAATGTCGAAGAACCGGCGGTAGTTGATCTCTTCGCCCGCCACCCTCCAGTGGGCCAGTCGGTAACTGCAGCGTCCCAACACCTGGTCGAGCAAATCGAAACTTCGCGCGTCTTCAGGAGTTCCGTTGAAGACTTCAACGTTGCGCTCGATCAAGGCGGCGATCCGATCGGATTGGGCGACCAGGCTGGCCAATCGCCGTTTGACGATCTCCTTCTCCCGGTTCCGCTCGATCAGCTTCGCCGGTTCGGTCTCGGTCCGCTGCGGCAAGTGCTCGATTGAGGTAATGATCGACTGCAGCTCATCGAACTGCTCTCGCTGGTTGGTCAGCTCTTTTTCCAACTCCTCGAGCCGGTGCCGCAGAATCACCGCAGATTGTCGCGGCGCGATCGGAAAAACCCGGTCGTAATAATGAAGCGCGAAAGCTCCGTCCCGGAAGACCAATCGAAGCTGGCCGTTTTCGAGGACGATTCCGTACTGATCGCCCAGCACCGGAAGCAGCACCTTGTTTTTGAGCTCCTCCTTGACCGGATCCCAATCGATATCGAACACCCGGGCATGGATCGAGGAAGGTCCGTTCTCTAGAACGTCGTCCCACATCGCGTTGCCCTTTTCGATTCCCATATGGTTGGGAACGAAATCGAGAACCTGTCCCAGTTGGTGCGCACTCAACCTCGCGCAAAGCGCGGCGTGCTCCTCGGCGGAACCGATTTCCGGGTTCAGCGCCTGATAGTCGATCACGTCGTAGCCATGGGCGCTGCCCGGCGACGCTTTCAGATAGGGAGACGCGTAGACGTCGGTGACCCCCAGCCGCGCTAAATACGGCACAATCTGGGCAGCATCCGCGAAGCGAAACCGGCTGTTGAACTGCAAGCGATAGGTCGCAAGCGGCAGCCGTTGCTTCGAGAGCAACTCGTCTCGTACGCGGGCGAACAACTGCTCAGGCTCGATTTCGAACGGCATATCGCCGCAAGGTAAAGCATGCGACAACTCTGAGGCCGAAAATCGAGAGTCGAAGGTTAAAAGTCGGTTCGACCTTTAACTTTCGACTCAAGACACGAGGCTCCGCGGGTGCGGAGCCTCGCTGGTGGATCAACTAAGTTGCTTGTTCACCAGTTTAGTCATCTCGAACATCGAGACCTGTCTCTTTCCACCAAAGACCGCCTTCAATTTCTCGTCCGCGTTGATCATCCGCCGCTCTTTGGCGTCTTGCAGATTGTTCTTCTTAATGTACTGCCAGAGCTTTTTAACGACCTCGGTCCGTGGGATCGGCTTATCGCCCACCACCTCAGCGAGAACCGGCGAGGGTTGCATCGCCTTCATGAATGCAGCGTTGGGCTTTCGCTTCGAGCCACCTTTCTTTGCGGTCTTCTTAGCTTTCTTTGCGGCCATTCGGTCTCCTCCCCTCCAGGGGACGTTGAAAATCGGCTTCGTCCGTTAAGCCGTGTCGGCTCCTACCAGAGCGGAAGAGCGAAAAATAGTCTCTCGCGCAATTATTTTGAGCCAGCCCGCTCGACGGTCTTTTAGTTCTCGAGTGGCCTTCGCATTTGTCAAGAGAGAAGTGCAGAGAGATCTCATACACCCAGTCTCGAGCGGATCGGCGCATCGGGCGCGGTCTGGACTTCATCAGACACTTCCGCCCCCTTTGAGGCTAGAAGCAGGCGGTGCGCGCAGCGATCACAGGGGCTGGAGGATTCGTCGGCGGCTGGTTGGCTCGCGCCCTCTTGGCGCAGGAAAACCAGGTTCGCTCAGTGGTACGCCAGAGTGGGCCAATGGAGGAGGGGCCGTCGACTGGGCTGGAGATCCACCTCGGCGACGTGACCGATCCGCCCAGCCTGGCGCGCGCTTTCCAAGGGGTGGACGTGGTGTTCCACCTGGCGGGAGTGCGACGGGCGCCCTCTCGGCAGCTCTTCTTCAAGGTGAACTCGGAAGGCACGCGCAATGTGTGCGAGGCCATGCTTCAATCCGGCGCCCGCCGCCTGGTTTTCTGTGGCTCCCTGGCTGCCTCCGGCCCTTCGTCTCCCGACCGGCCCCGCCTCGAGGAGGACCCCCCTCGCCCGCAGGAGTGGTACGGAGAGAGCAAGTTGGAGGGCGAGCGAATCGCTTTTTCCTATCGAGCTCGGCTAGAGGTGACCTCGGCGCGCCCCTGCCGAATTCTCGGCCCGGGCGATCGCGAAAACCTGGCGTTCTTCAAGCTCCTCCGAAAAGGAATCCGGTTGTCAATTGGTGGCGGTCCGCGGCCCTTGTCCCTTATCGATGTGCAAGACGTTGCCAACTTTCTGATTTTATTGGCACAACACCCTCGAGCGGAGGGAGAGACTTTCTTCGTGGCGGCGCCGGGAACGATGACTCTGGAGGAAGTTGAAGACCGGGCGGCGAGCGCTCTGGGAATTGCGCCCAGGACGCTCCGGCTGCCCCCGATCGCGTTGCGGGCGCTCGCGCTTTTGGCGGACGGTGCGTCGCTTGTATTGCGCCGCCGATTGCCGCTCAACCGCAAGCTGGCGCGGCAGCTGCTCGCGCCCGCCTGGACCTGCTCGACCGCCAAAGCGGAGCGGCTGCTGGGATTTCGGGCCGCGGTATCGATTGGCGACTCGATCGATCGGAGCGCCGCGTGGTATCAGCGGCATGGCTGGGTGTAGGAATGGTGACCTCCAACGCTCGCTTTACCAAGGCCGCTTTCTATGACGTGGACGGGACGCTGGTGAAAACCAATATCGTCCATACCTACGGCTACTACGCGATGAACCGTGGATCGCTGCGCGGCATCGCCGGCCGAACGCTCGGGACGATTGCTTCGATCCCGATCTTTCTCGGATTGGATTTGATCGATCGCAAGACGTTCAACGAGTTCTTTTATCGATATTACGCCGGGCTCTCCGAAGACCGACTGCTCACCTTGGCCGAGGAGATGTTCGAGGATTTGCTCAGGCCCTCGATTTTTCCCCAGGCCAGGGAGCTGATCGAGGAAGCCCGGCGCTCGGGGTGCAAGATCGTGCTGGTGACCGGAGCGCTGGATTTCACGGTGCGCCCGCTGCTCAAGCACCTTGGAGCAGACGACCTGATCGCCAACAAGATGCAGTACGTGGGGGGTATCGCGACCGGCAAGGTGATCCCTCCGATCATCGAGGGAGCAAACAAGGCGCATGCGGTTCGCGAGTATTGCGTGCGCGAGAAGCTGGCGCTCGAGAAAAGCCATGCCTACTCCGACAGCGCATCGGACTACGCGATGCTGGCGATCGTCGGACGGCCGACCGCGGTCAATCCGGACATTCGGCTTCGGGCGCTGGCGCGTGCCTACCAGTGGCCGATTCTCAACCTGAGGTGAAGTCCAAATGCGCGCCCTGAAAACCCTCAAAAAGTTCTACGAGGAAGAATCGCACGTGGTGATCACCGAAAAGGGCTCGCCGCCCCGGACGATCTTCTCCGGCGAGGATTTTCTTCTCGAGGACTTGCCGATCGGCACCCGGGTGATTTTCCCCAGACCTCCGCTCGAGGGGGTCCCCAACCTCAAGGCTGCGATTCGCTGGGCAATCAACCACCCGGAGGAGAGCGAGCCGTTGCACGCCAGGCTCAAGCCGGGGATGAAGGTCACGATCGCGCTGGACGACATTTCGCTGCCGTTACCGCCGATGCGCACTCCCGACGTGCGCCAGAGCGTCTTGGAGATCGTGCTCGAGTTGCTCGCCGACTCAGCGGTGGACGACATCCACCTGGTGATCGCCAATTCCCTGCATCGGAGAATGACCGAGGCAGAGATGAAGCGGATGGTCGGCGAGAAGATCTTCTCCGCTTTCTACCCGGACCGATACTACAACCATGACGCAGAGGATCCGGATGGAATCGTCGAGTTGGAGCGAACCGGCAACGGCGAGGTCGTGGCCATCAACCGACGGGCCGCCTCCTCGGACCTGTTGATCTACATCAACATCAACCTGGTCCCGATGGATGGAGGCCACAAGTCGGTCGGCACCGGGCTGGCGAATTACGCCACCCTCAGGGCTCACCACAATCCGACCACCATCCGCAGCTCGGAAAGCTACATGGAGCCCTCGCGTTCGGCGCTGCACAAGAGCGCGGAACGGATCGGGCGGGTGATCGACAAGCACCTGAGCGTGTTTCACATCGAAACCGCGCTCAACAACCAGATGTTCGACGGGCCGATCGGGTTTCTGGGGAAAAAGGAGGAGGACTACACCGAGTTCGATCGGCTGAAGTTTCAGAGCATGAAATACATGCTCTCGAAAATGCCGAGGGTGGCAAAGCGAAAGCTGTTCATGAGCATTCCGGCCGGATACCAGGTAATCGGGGTGCACGCCGGAGCAACCGAGCCAACCCACCAAAAGGCGCTTGAGCTGTGTTGGAAGCAATACGCGGTGGCGGTCGATGGGCAGTCGGAGATCGTGATCTTCGGGGTGCCTTACATTTCTCCCTACAACGTGAATTCGATCCTCAACCCGCTGCTACTCCAAGTGATGGGGCTGGGGTATTTTTTCAATTTGAATCGGGGAATTCCGCTCCTCAAGAAGGGGGGCGTGATGATTCTCTGCCACCCGGCGTACGATGAGTTCGATCCCGAGCATCACCCCAGCTACATCGAATTTTTCAATCGGCTGCTACCCGAAACGCGGGATGCCCTGGTCCTGGAGCACAAGTATGAGGAGGAGTTCGCCACCAACCCTAGCTACCTTCACCTCTACCGCAAGGGCCACGCCTACCACGGAGCGCACCCATTCTACATGTGGTACTGGGGCGAAAACGGCAGACAGCACGTGGGCAAGGTGATCGTCGCTGGATCGGAGAACAACCACGTTCCAGAGATGATGGGCTGGGAGCGCACCGACACCCTGGCCGAAGCGATCGACATCGCCAAGGGTTTCATGGGTCGTTCCTCGCAGATTTCATTTGCGCATCTGCCTCCGATTTTGCAAACGGACGTCAAGCTCTAAGGGGTTTCGGATCGTGAACGATGAACCCACCCTCGACGTCGCGCAGGCCCTCGGCCACCAGGGAATCCTGTTCATGGGAGCGACCGGGTTCGTTGGCAAGGTGGCGCTCTCGATGCTGCTGCAGCGCTACGGGTCCGAGCTGGAGTCGATTTACGTGCTCTCGCGCCGGGGCTCCTATGGATCGGCCTCCCGCCGCTTCGAGGACCAGATCGCCACCAGCGAACCGTTCAATCCGCTTTGGGAACAGCTCGGCCGGGACCGGGCCGCCTCCTTCCTGAAGGCCAAATGCCAGGTTCTCGACGGCGACATCATTTCTGTCCTCTGCGGTCTCAGCTCCTCTCAACTTCAGCAGCTCAAGGGCAAAGTGCAGGTGGTGATTAACTGCGCAGGGCTGGTGTCGTTCAATCCTTCGCTGGAGGTGGGCCTCAACGTCAACACCCTTGGAGTGCGGAACGTGGTCCAGGTCTGCCAGGCTCTCGAGGTACCGCTGGTCCACGTGTCCACTGCGTTCGTGGCCGGAAATCGCAACGGTCTGGTGTTCGAGGACGAGGAGGTGAACGGGTACTTTCCAAAAAAGGGAGAGCTGGATGGGCGCGACTTCTCGTTGGAGCAGGAATTGCTCGACTGCCAGAACCTGGTCGCGCGAATCCGGGAGAAGGCGGAGGACAAGGCATTAACCTCCAGTTTCCGCCAGCGTGCGGTGGAGCGCTTGGCGCACGAGGGCCGAGATTCCACGGACGAGAGAACCCTTCGGCTCGCGGTCGGGCGCGAGCGCAAGTTTTGGCTCTCCAACGAGCTGACGCGTCTCGGGATGGAACGGTCGCAACATTGGGGCTGGCCGAACACCTACACCTATACGAAATCGCTCGGCGAGCAGGTGATCGCAAGCACCCACGGTCTTCAGTACGCGATCGTCCGGCCCTCGATCGTCGAGAGCGCGATCCGCTACCCGTTTCCGGGCTGGAACGAGGGTTTCACCACCTCGGCGCCTCTGTGCTTCGCGATCATGCGCGGACAACGGGAGATTCCGGGGGGCGAGAAGACGATTCTGGACATGATTCCAGTCGATCTGGTCGCCGGCGCCTTGATTGCAATCACCGCGCGGACTGTGCAGCGGCCTGGGCGCCGAGTCTACCACCTCGCCTCCGGCGACGTGAATCCGTTCATCGCCCAGCGCTCGGTGGAGCTGGTGGGTCTCTACAAGCGCCGGCACTTTCGGAACAAGACGAGCGGCAATCCAGTCTGGAATAAGGTGCTCTCGCGGATCGAGCCTCAAGCCGTCACCCGAAAGGCCTTTCAGTCGCGCTCCGCGCCTCTTCTGCTCAAAGGGGCGAAGGTCCTCAAGCAGATCATTCAAGACGTCAAGCCGACCTGGGGAGCGCCAAAGGTCGCTGCGATCCTGGAGCGCGCGAGCGTCAAATTGAGCGAAGTGGAGGAACAGGCCGCTTCGGTCGTCGCTCTGGTCGAGCTGTTTCTGCCCTTCATTTGGGACAACCGCTACGTGTTCCGTTGCGACAATACCCGCGCCATCTATCAATCGATGAGTCCGAAAGATCGCGCGAAGATCCCCTGGAACCCCGAGGACCTCAACTGGCGAGAGTACTTTCTCGACGTGCATCTTCCCGGTTTGGAGAAATGGGTGTTCCCGGGATTGGAGGAGGAGACAAAACGCCGCGCGGCAGTGCCGGCACACCGGGATCTCTTGGAGCTGTTCGAAGCCGCGGTTCAGGCGTACCGGCACCGGGTCGCGCTTCGGATGATTCAGGGCGACCAGGAGGTCCACTTCACCTATGGCGAGGTTCACAAGTATGCGGGGCGGATCGGCTCCTTTTTGCTGAAGTCCGGGGTGAGGCCGGGCGATCGAGTGCTGCTGATCTCCGAAAATCGACCCGAGTGGGGGATCGCTTATTTCGGCATTTTGCGCAGCGGCGCCACCGCGGTGCCGGTCGACCCCGAGTTGTCCGAGGCCGAGGTGATCAACCTCGCGCGCACCTCCCAAGCAGTGTGCTGCTTGATTTCGGAGCAGGCGGCCCGAACCCTACCGGGTCTATTCCGCGCACTCGGCGAGGCCAACTTACCAACCCAGGTACATTCCTTGGCGCAAGCGCTCGAAGGAGACAGCGCGTTTGCGGAAGGAATCGGTCCGGTCAGAAAGAGTGCCTCCGCCGATGCCGCTGCCTCGCTGATCTTTACCTCTGGGACCACCGGGCAGCCGAAGGCTGTGGTGTTGACCCATCGCAACTTTGCATCGCTGGTGGCAAAGCTTGCCGCGGTGTACGACCTGGGCGTGGGCGACGGCTTGGTGTCGGTCCTGCCTTTGCACCACACGTTCGAGTTCTCCTGTGGATTTCTGCTTCCATTCCGCCGAGGGGCGGAGATCACCTACCTCGATGAGCTGACCGCGGACCGGCTGGGGGAGGTTTTCGAGACTGGGCGGGTGACCGCAATGATCGGCGTGCCGGCGATCTGGCAGCTGCTGCAACGCAAGATCACCCAGGAGATCGCCGCCAAGCCGGCAGTGATCGAGCAGGGCATTCGAGCCCTGCTGGCGGCGCACGCGGAGCTGCGCAATCGAAGCGCGATCAATCTCGGGAAGTTGCTCTTTTGGCCAATCCACCGAAAGTTCGGCGGCAAGATGCGGTTCATGGTCAGCGGCGGTTCCGCTCTTCCCGATCAGGTCCAGGAAGCCTTCCACGCTTTGGGATTCAACATCACTCAAGGTTACGGGCTGACCGAGGCTGCCCCGGTGCTGACCGTGGAGGAGGCGCGCAATCAGAGGCAGCCTGGAACGGTCGGCAAGCCGCTGCCCGGGGTGGAGTTGAAGATCGACAATCCGGACGCGGAAGGGGTGGGCGAAGTTTTGGCCAAAGGGCCAAACGTGATGGCGGGCTACTTCGAGAATCGCGGGGCCACCGAGGCGATTCTCCACGACGGCTGGCTTCGGACTGGCGATCTCGGCAGGTTGGATTCCGAAGGCCGGCTCTTTCTGGTGGGTCGAAAAAAGGACGTCATCCTCTCGGCCAGTGGAAAGAACGTCTATCCAGACGAACTGGAAAACCTTTATTCGCAGCACCCTCACCTGAAGGAACTTTCGATCGTCGGTCTTTCCGATCCGATCGGAGGCGAGAGGGTCGCCTGCCTGTGCGTGCCGGATTACAAGGACCGGCCCAAGGACGAGGTGCGCAGAGAGCTCGAAGAGCACTTTCGCAAAGTCTCTTCAGAATTGCCTTTCTATCGAAGGGTGAAAGTGCTGCGCCTCTGGGACGGAGAGCTGCCACGAACCTCGACCCGCAAGGTAAAACGTTCCGAGGTGCTGTTGGAGCTTCAGCGGCTTGAGCGGGCCGCAGCCTCAGGAGAGCGACTGCGGGATGCCGCTACTACTTCCGCGAGCAGCGGAGTGTCTCCGTGGCTTTACCCTCTGCTTTCCGAAGTCGCTCAGAGGAGCCTGGGCCAGATTCGGCCCGAGTCGCAACTGGTTGGGGACCTCGGCTTTGATTCGTTGATGCTGACCGAGCTGGGAGTCGCGCTGGAACAAGCCGGGGTGGTACTTCCCGCCGGCGCGGACCTCTCGCAGGTGGAAACGGTGGAGGAGCTCCAGAAGCTGATCGCCTCGGTCGCTCCGGTTGGCTCGCGCGCGAGGGTGCCCCAGCCACCAGATTCGGATCAGAAATCGGAAGAGATCGAAGTGCCGGAGGCGGTCGCCGACCTCGGAAGGCGGCTGCTTTCTTTGGGTCAAAGATTTCTTTACGGAGGGGTGTTCGACGTTCGGGTGAGCGGGAAGAGCTTCATTCCACAAAATCAGAACTTTCTGGTGATTGCGAACCACACCAGCCACCTTGACATGGGCCTGATCAAGGTCGTGCTGGGGGACCAAGGTGAGCGGCTCGCGGCGCTGGCAGCGCGGGACTACTTCTTCGACACCCCACTCAAGCGGGCTTACTTCGAGAATTTCACAAATTTGATCCCGATGGATCGCCACGGCTCGCTTCGCGAATCCCTTCGGATCGCCGGGGAAGCCTTGAATCAAGGATGCAACCTGCTCATCTTCCCTGAGGGCACCCGATCCCCAAATGGGGAGCTGCTGGAATTCAAGCCGACCCTGGGTTTCCTCGCATTGACCTACAAGGTGGACGTCCTGCCGATCTACCTCGGCGGAACGTTCGAGGCGCTTCCCAAGGGGGCGATCATCCCTCGCGCAAAAGATCTGACGGTGAGAATTGGGCCGGTGCTCCGGTACGTGGATTTGAGCCAAAGGACCCGGGGAATGGCGCGCTCGGAGAGCTACCGTCAGGTGGCGCGCCTGGCGGAAGAGTCAATCAAGGCCCTTCGGGACGGACGGGTAATGACACTGAAAGGTGCGCCCGAACGGATCGATCTCGCGCGCCATCGCAAGCGACCTCCGTCCGGAGCGGGTGGCGGAGTGGGCCATGGCATCAAGCGTCGGAGATAGCCGGTGCGAATCCTGGTGACCGGCGGCACCGGATTCTTGGGCGCTGCGGTGGTACAGAGGTTGGTCGACGCAGGACACGCGGTGCGCCTGGTCAGTCGCAACGCTCCGAGCTCGACCACTGGGCTCGAATGCCTCCGCGGCGACCTTCGCGAACCTCATCTGGTCCGAGCGGCGCTCAAGGAGATCGAGGTGGTCTACCACCTGGCAGGGTTGGTCTCGTTCGACCCGGATGACGCGCGAACGATGTACGAGCTGCACGTCGACTGCACCCGCCGCCTGCTGGAGCAGGCCAACGAGGCCGGGGTGCAGAGAATCGTGCTCGCGTCGACATCCGGGACGATTGCAGTCGCCAGAAGCGACAGGGTGGGCACCGAGGCAGACGATTACCCGATCACCGTAGTCGGCCGTTGGCCGTACTACCTCTCGAAAATCTACCAGGAAAAGTTGGCCCTCGACTTTTGTCGGGCCCACTCCCTCCCCCTCGTGGTGCTCAATCCAGGTCTTCTCCTTGGCCCCGGGGATGAGCGCTTGTCCTCCACCTGGGTCGTCTCGAAGTTCTTGAATCAGGACATCCCTGCAATGCCCTCCGGGGGACTCTCGTTTGTCGACGTCCGAGATGCAGCGGACGCTTTCGTTCAAGCGCTGGGACGCGGCGAGGTGAGCGGGAGACACCTGATGGGCGTGAACATGTCCTTCCGGGAATTCTTTGGCCGGCTGGCGCGGCTCACCGGAGTTGGCGCACCCAAGCTGCGCCTCACGCCCCGCTTGAACGTGCTCGGCAGCCAGTTGCTCGAACGGTGGGCGAAGCTACGGGGCGTCGATCCGCCAATCGGCCAGCACGCAGTGGAGATTGGCGAGCACTTCTTCTACCTGGACTCCTCCAAGGCGGAGCGTGAGCTCGGGTTTCGAGCGCGCGATCCACACGAAACGCTCCACGACACCGTCCAGTACCTCTTGCGAGGGCCGCTCAGCAAGCAACCCGATTGCGACCGGCCTTCTTCGCCTTATAGAGATTCGCATCAGCGATCTTGATCAGCCCGATCGGTTCGGACATCTGGCCCGAGAGCTCGGCTACTCCGACCGAAATGGTGACCGAAAACTTCTGGCCCTCGAATTCGAAGGGTTGATCCGCGATCAGGCGGCGCACCTTTTCCGCGAACTTGCGGCTGTTCTCGGGCCCGGTCTCGGGCAAGGCGATCGCGAATTCCTCTCCCCCGTAGCGCGCAAAGCATTCTTCCTTGCGAACGTATTGCTTGATCCGCAACGCCATTTCCCGCAGCACGGCATCCCCCGCGGGGTGTCCATAGTTGTCGTTGACCGTCTTGAAATGATCGATGTCGAAAAGGAGCAGCGACAGCGCGCGTCCGTATCGCTGCGATCGCCCGATTTCGCGCTCCAAGAACTCGAGCAGGAACCGCTTGTTGTTGATCTGGGTGAGGCCGTCGACAATCGTGAGCCGGTAGATTTCCTCGTGGTAGAGGCTTTCGATGTCCCCACCGCTCAAGAATTTGAAAATCGACCCTCCAACCTTCAAATGGTCACCGCTGCGCAGCGGTAACTCCTCGAGCACCTCTTTGTTGTTCAGGTACGTACCATTGGTCGACTTCAAATCCACCACATAGGATCTGCCCTCGCGAATGACGATCTTGGCGTGGCGACGCGAGACGGTATCGAGATCAACCACGATCCCGTTTTTTCCATCGCGTCCGATGGTCAGCTCGCCGCCCATCAGTGCGAACCTGCGACCCAAGCCAGGGCCATGAATCTGGACCAAACAGCTCTCTCCTCCGACCACCTTCTCGTCGAAGCTTGAGACCTGGGTGAGGTCGAGCTCGCTCATATCCTGGTCGTCTCGGCCCGTCACTCGTGTGCAACTTTAACCGAGTTCCGCGCTGAGCGTCAGACGGCGGAGGCGAGGTGATTCGCGCCCCACCGTGCAATGGCGTAGATGGTCTCCTGTGGGTTGACTCCCAGCGACGTGGGGAACACGGATCCATCGACCACGAAGAGGTTGTCGAGGTGGTGGTAACGCAGCTGCGAATCGACGACGGATTTCCGGAAGTCCCGCCCCATCGCACAGCCCCCCATCTGGTGTGCAGTCACCACCCGGACCCTCAGCTTCTCCCACGGCGCGGCGTCGAGCTTGAAGAGCTCAGCCTCGGAGCGAAGGACCACCGGTTCAGAATGAAGGCTGATTACCCGTTTCGCGCCGGCTGCGAACTGGATCCGCGCCATCTCCTTGCACGCGGTCCGAAATGCCTCCCAATTCGCGTCACGCAACGGATACTCGATTCGAAGGCGGCGGTCCGTTCCGCTGCGCAGGCCGACGGTGCCGCCTTCATCTCCGTCCAGAAGCCCATCGACGGTGAGCGCGATGCAGACATTGATAAAGGGAAGCCGAGAAAGGGAATCCACGAACCGCGTTCCGAAACCAGTAAACGTCGTGGCGGCCAGCATCGGATGAATCGGCGGGACTTCGATGAAGAAGCCGATTCTGTCCGGGCCCCGGTCGATGAAGTGATGGGAATGGACCGACTGCGGTGCGCCAAAGAAGCCTTCCACCGGCTCTTCGAATTCCGCGACCATCACCACCACCGGATGAAGGAAGGTCCGCCTGCCGACCCTGCCGCTCCCATCGAGGCCGGAGCGAAGAAGCAGCGCCGGCGAATTCAGCGCGCCGCAACAGACCGCAGTCAGCTTCGACTTCACGGTGAGCTTGGGGCCAAGGGGCCGGTTGGCGACGTCGACGATCTCGGCTTCGACCGCGCTGACCTTGCGGCCGGTGACTCGTAGGTTGCGCACCGATGCGTTGGCATAAACGGACAAGCCCTTTTCCACGGCATCGGGGATCAGCGTAACCAACATCGACTGTTTTGCGTCGATCGGGCAACCCATCCCGCAGTAGCCGAGGTTGGCGCAATTGTTCACGTTGCGCGCAATCAATCCCCGGCCGTACCCGAGCTTTCCCAAACCGTCCCAGAGGATGCGATTGTTTCGGTTTATCCGCTCCTCAGGCCACTGCGCGATGTGCAATCGCTCCTCGATTGCCTCGAAATGGGGCCTCAGGACCTGTTCGGAGAGCCCTTCCACCCCATAAGCGTCACGCCAACGCTCCAAAATCCGGGGCGGCGTTCGAAACGAGGAGCACCAGTTGACCGTCGTTCCTCCGCCGACGCTGCGGCCCTGGAGGATGCCAATCGACAAGTCATCTGTCGTCCGGTTTCCCAGGTCTTGATAGAGGTTGGGAAAGGCCCTCGATTCGGTCAGGTCAAACTCCCGCCGGGTGTGGTAGCCGCCTTCCTCCAGCATCACTACCGACAAGCCGCGCGAGACCAGCTCGTGGGCCAGTACCGAACCCCCCGCACCCGAGCCAATCACGCAAACGTCGCAATCCAGCTTCAGGTCGCGTTGGACGTCTTCCCCGCGATAAATGCGCCCTTCACCAACGGGCCGCTTCTCAGGGCCGCCGAGCCAGAGAGCCGCGTCCGGCTGAAAAAATCCAGCGGGTGGCCCAGGGTAGCCGGTAGCCGGCCAACTCGCGGAAGAGCCATAGTACGCCGCGACCACCAAGGTCCGAATCGCTTGAAAACCAGTCCTTCGGATGAGAAGTCGACTGTTTTCCCATTCGGAGAGCACCGCATCCTGCTCGGCGTCCGAGAGCTGAGTGAACGGACGCACCCGCAGTCCGAAGACGAAGCCGGTCAGCGCGTTCTCGAAGAGCTTCAGCAACTGCTTGACTTCGGCCTGGGCACTTGAACCGACCTGGACCAGGATTCGATCTGCATTCAAGGCAACGTCAGGGCTCTCAATCGATGGCTTGCCTGGCTGATCCGGAACAATTCGACGGGTGATGGCGCAGAGGACCGCGAAATCCAATTCGTCGAGCACCTTCAGCCCGGCAGTGGGAATCGGCACTCGCCGGGAATGCCTGCTGAGAAGGAGGCCGGCTCCGCCCAAGGCGAGAACCGATCCGCCCAGGAGTCCCTTCTTCAGAAAGCTGCGCCGGCTGTGCCCGGGAGCCAAGCGGAGGTCGGTGGGCATCTCCGCCAAAGTAGCTCGAATGGTCCCAGCAACGAACATCTGAATTCACACCGGCGGCCTTGCCGCGGTGCAGACAAGGGCCTAAACCATTTCCGGGATGCCTAAGACACTTGCGATGATTCTCGCGGGCGGCGCGGGTACCCGCCTCGAGCCGCTGACTCGAGAACGAGCGAAGCCAGCGGTTCCTTTCGGCGGGCGATACCGGATCGTCGATTTTTGTCTCTCCAACTTCGCAAACTCCGGGATTCTGAAAATGAAGGTGCTGACCCAATACAAGTCAGACTCGCTCAACAACCACCTGTCGCGTGCCTGGCGGATGACCGCATTTTTGGGTCACTACGTGGAGTCCGTACCCGCCCAAATGCGCACCGGACTTGAGTGGTACAAGGGGTCCGCCGACGCCATCTACCAGAACTTGAACATCATTACCGACGAGGAGCCTGAACACACCTTCGTCTTCGGGGCCGACCACGTCTACCGGATGGACGTTCGCCAGATGCTTGATTTCCATCTCGAGCGAGACGCGGATTGCACGGTCGCAGCGATTCCGGTTCCGATCGAGCAAGCGCGCCACTTTGGGATCATCGACCTCGGCCCAGACGGCCGGATGCGAAACTTCTTCGAAAAGCCCTCGTACCCTCCGCCGATGCCGGACCGCCCCGACTTGTGTCTTGCCTCGATGGGAAACTACTTGTTCAAAACCGATTGCTTGGTACGGGAAGTCGTTCAAGATGCCGCCAACGAAGACTCCACTCACGATTTCGGAAAGTCGATCATCTCCGAGCTGTACAAGCACTCGCGGGTTTTCGTTTACGATTTCGCCCAAAACGTCGTCCCCGGTCAGGACGAGAAGGAGCGAGGATACTGGCGCGACGTCGGAAACCTCGACGTCTACTACCAGGCGAACATCGACCTGGTCGAAGTCCACCCCACGTTCAATCTCTACAACAATCAGTGGCCAATCTTCACCGCCAATCAGAACGATCCTCCGGCCAAGTTCGTGTTCGCGGATGTGGAGAAGAAGCGGGTCGGCTATGCGACGGACTCGCTGGTCTCGGACGGGTGCATCATCTCCGGCGCCCACGTCAACCGATCGGTGCTCTCGCCCAAGGTTCGGGTCAACTCATTCTCCGAGGTCACCGACTCGATCCTGTTCGAGAACGTGGAAATCGGTCGCCATTGCAAAATTCGGCGGGCGATCATCGACAAGAACGTCATCATCCCTCCGGAGATGACGATCGGTTCCAACCTTGACGAGGATCGTGCGCACTTCCACGTCACCGAGGGCGGTGTGGTGGTGATTCCCAAAGGGATGAAGGTGTCCTAGAGCGTGCCTTCGCGCCAACCCCAACTCAGTGACGCGAGAGGAAACGCGCCACCACGCGCTTAAGTCCGACCGACTGAAATCGAACGGTCACTTTCGCGTTCGGACCTTCCCCATCGCACTGAAGAATTTCCCCCTCGCCGAATTGACTGTGTACCACCCGCGCTCCGCGCAGATCCTCCCGCGCGCCGGCCCATTCGGCACTCTGGTCGTAGCTTCGATCGATGACAGGTCCCTCATCATCGTCCCTCGCCCGCTTCCGCCTTCCCGGCACCAGCATCGGGTGAATCGCCTGGCTGGGCAGCTCCTGCTCGAAGTCGAACAGCTCCCGCGGGATGTCTCGGAGAAACCGCGATGGAGGATTGAACCGAAGCTCCCCAAACAGCGACCGGCTCTGCGCAAGCGACAAGGTGAGTCGCTTTCGGGCCCGGGTGAACCCGACGTAGCAAAGGCGCCGTTCCTCCTCGAGCTCCTCCGCGTCCGCATTTTCATCGAGGGCGCGGGAATGGGGAAAAACGCCCTCCTCCATCCCGGAGACGAAGACCGCATCGAACTCCAGGCCCTTGGCGGCGTGCAGGGTCATCATCGCCACTCGCCCCTCACCCACCTCCGCATCCGCCTCACCGGTAAGGCTGATCCGCTCCAGAAACTGCTGTAGCGGAGGAACGTTCACTTCGAGAGAACGAGCGGCCGCTGATTCGGACTCGCGCATCAAGTCAAACTCCTGTGCCGCTCCGAGAAACTCGCGCAGGTTTTCCGCGCGTGCCGCAGCCTGATCCGTTCCCTCCTGCTCCAAGGCGGCGACCAGCGCGGTCTCCTCGAGCATGCTCTTCACTGCGGTGGCCGCATCCGGTGCCGCTTCTGCGAAGGTCGTCAATCGGACCAGCAGCTCCCGAAAACCCTCCAGCCGCCGCACTGCAGCCGAGCCGAGAGAGGGAATCTGCGACACCTCTGCGAGCGCCTCAAACAGGCTACCCCGGCGAGCGGTCGCGAAGTCCACCAATCGCTGTGTGGTGGTATCCCCAATCCCCCGCGCGGGAACATTCAGCACCCGAAGGAGATCGGCATCGCTCTTGGGATTGACCATCAGCCGCAAGTAAGCCGCGGCGTCTTTGATCTCCGCGCGCTCGTAGAACCCCCGCGCATTGACCAAGGTATAAGGCAAGCGCGCCAGCCGAAAGGTTTCCTCGAAGATCCGGCTTTGCGCGTTGACCCGATAGAAGACCGCGATTTGCCCTAGACGAATCAAGCCTTCTCGATTGAGCGCCTGGATTCGTTCCGCAATTTTTTGTGCCTCTTCCCGCTCGTCGCGAGCAATCAGCAGCGAAAGATGTTCTCCGCGCGCTCGCTCGGATCGGAGCTTCTTTCCCATCCGCCGCTCGTTTTTCGAAATCACCGCGTCCGCCGCGTCGAGGATGTTGCGGTCGGAGCGATAATTCTGCTCGAGCTTCACCAGGCGCGTTCCCGGATAGTCGTTCGGAAACCCGAGGATGTTCTGCACCGTTGCACCGCGCCAGCGATAGATGGACTGATCGTCGTCGCCCACCACCGCCAGGTTGGAGCCGGGTGGGGCGAGCAATCTCAGCAGCTCATATTGAACCGGGTTGGTGTCCTGGAATTCATCCACCAGCACGTGCTCAAACTTGTGCTGGTAAAACGAGCGGATCTCCGGATCCTTCCGCAGCAAAGACACCAAAAGGAGAAGGAGATCTCCAAAGTCCACTGCGTTGGCGGCGCGCAAAAGCTGTTGGTAGCGAAGATAGACCTGCTGGGTAAGCTTTCGTCGGTAGTCGCCCGGAGCGATGGTCATTTCCGACGGTAGGCGACCGCTGTTCTTCTCTTGATCGATCCGCGAGAGGATTTCCCGAGGGCTGATCAGGGTAAGCTCCACCTCGGCTTCGCGCATCGCGCGCTTCACCAGGGACAGCTGATCCGCATCATCGTAAATGAGAAACGATCGACTCAGTCCAACACGCTCGGCCTCCCGGCGCAGCATCAAGGCCGCCGCGGAATGAAAAGTAAAAACCCACAAATCCGCGGCGCGGGGACCCAACGAGTGATCCAGCCGATCCCGCATCTCTCGAGCCGCCTTGTTGGTGAAGGTGACTGCAAGAATCCGCCAAGGCGGCACCCCGCGCTCTTGCACCAGGTGCGCAATCCGGCGGGTGATCACCCGGGTCTTGCCAGAGCCCGCTCCTGCAAGAATCAACAGCGGCCCCTTCTCGTGAAGGACGGCCTCTCGTTGAGCTGAATTTAGATCTTCGATTAGCGAAGCGGTCATCGAAACCTGCGGAACATCCCATTCGGCCAGGTCTCGCGTAAAGTAGGTGAATGGACCCGATTGCTCGACCGACGAAGGAATTGCTCGCTCGCTACGCTGAGGCGTTCAACCGAAGCAAGACCCTGCAATACTTCGGCGTTCGGATCGATTTTCCAAACGGCGACAGGGTGGTGGCCTCGATCCCGCAGATCCGGCCGGAGCAACGCGGCGGCCTGGGTACATCGGCGGTAAATGGCGGAGTGCTGGCGGCCCTCTTCGACCTGGTGATCGGCTGCACTCCAGCCCTGCTGGATCCGGTCCGTCGCACCGCCACGATGCAGCTGTCGATGAGCTTTGAAAGGCCCGTCCAAGGGGACTCCCTGCGCGCGGAGGCGCGAATCGATGCTCACGGCAAGTCCATCCTGTTCGCCTCGGCCCAGATCTTCGATGAGCGCGGCGTCGAGTGTGCGCGCTGCCAGGGGGTGGTTCGAATCAGCGAACTGCCCTGGCAGAGCGAGGGCAGTCCAGCCGTCAACTGATTCTCCTGAAACGAGCGGTGGCGGTCGAATTTGATAAAATGCTGGCATGCCCTCATTTGATGTCGTTTCCAAAATCAATCTGCAAGAGCTTGACAATGCGCTCAACCAGGCGCGGAAGGAAATCTCGACGCGCTATGACTTCCAAGGCACTCATACCGAGATCAACCTCTCGGACGACAAAACCAGCGTGCTGCTAAAGGCCAACTCGGAAGGGAGAATCCAGGCAGGGTACGATGTCCTTCAAAGCAGATTGGTGAAACGCGGCATCTCGCTAAGGGCTCTAGAACCCGGTCCGATCGAGCCGGCGGCAATGGGTCACGTCAAGCAGCTGATCAAACTTCAACAGGGCATTCCAGTCGAAAAAGGCCGAGAGCTGATCAAGGCCCTCAAGGACTCCAAATTAAAAGTGCAAGGGGCGATCCAGGGTGACCAGCTGAGGATCAGCGGCAAGAGCAGAGACGACCTTCAGGTCGCAATGGCCCTTTTTCGGCAGCAGCAGGAGACGCTCAAGTTGGACATCCAGTTCACCAACTTTCGGGACTAACGTATGCAGTTTCGGCTGGCTCTGACGTTTGCCGTGGCCTGCGCCCCCTCGGCTACCGCGGGGCCAACCGAAGAAGTGGCGGCGCAGCAGGTGCCGGCGCTTACCCACGCTCCGAAAACGACCGGGCGTCCGGAACCATTCACACCGGGCTTAACGATTCGTCCGCTGCCCTCGCAGGAGTCCGCGCCGTCCAGCTCATACATTGCGAGGTTGGCCTATCGCCAAAACACGATTTACCTCTATGTGGAGGTATCCGATCCGAGCGTGACCCCGGGCGACGTTTTGAACGTTGGCCTTTTCTTTCCGCTCTCCGGAACCACCGCTCGTCCGTACACCTACCGCTTTGGCGCCGATGGAAAACGTGCTCCGGACCCGGATACCGGAGCGCCGTTCTTCGCCAATCAAAGAGTCCAGGCCGCGGTCGAGCGCATTCCCCAAGGCTGGTCGATGCTGGCGGCGTTTCCGGCTCAGGCATTGCCCCGGTTCCCCGTCAGCCAACCCTTGCTTCTTGAAATCTGCATTAGCTACGAGGACCGAAACGATTTAGCTGGCGCAGCGGCCATTCTCACCAACTGCGACGGTCGTCTGGGCGGTCACGCACCGGTAAGGCTTCCCGACCAGTTTCGAAAGAGCCTCAAACTCAACCCTCCTGCCGAGGTGGACAGCTTGGAAGGGCGCGAACAGGGGTGGCTTGGCTTTGCACGCCGGCATTACCCTGCCTGGGTACTCTCGGAGGTACCGCTCACGCCGGAGGGCCTTCGGAGCTTGCTTCCGGACCATGCCTCGGATTCGGTGAGAGCCCGGATGGCGCTGCCTTCCCGCCTATCCTTACGCGGCGTCGGCGCGTTGTTCGCGGTCTTGAGCGGAGCCGATCCGTTTGCGACCGAAGGTCGGTGCAAGGCGGAGGACGAGCTGCGATTGGGCCTTTATCTGGTGAAGGAGAACACCGCTCGCCGGGTCCTCGAGTGGCCTGCCGCCACCTGCCTTCTCGGGCGTGCACTTTCCGTGGTATTGGAACCAAACGGCGCGCTGACCATCGGCTACACGGGCGGAACCAGCGTCAACTTCATCTGGAGTACTGATCATTTTGAACGGACCGAAATCGGCTAGTCCGGCGAAGACCTTGTATCTGGCGACCTTGGGCTGCCCAAAAAATCGGGTGGACTCCGAGGTGATGCTCGGCACCTTAGTCGGCCGAGGGTACTCGTTGGTGTTGGAACCCCAGGATGCGCAGGTGATCATCGTCAACACCTGCGCATTTATCGAACCCGCGAAACAGGAATCGGTGGAGACAATCCTGGAGCTGGCCGAGCAGAAAAAATCCGGAAAGTGTGAAACCCTGGTGGTGACGGGTTGCCTTCCGCAGCGCTACGCGCCAGAGCTTTCCCGGGAGTTGCCGGAAGTGGACCATTTCCTGGGCACCTCCGCCTACGCCCAAGTGGGAGATTTGCTTGCGGCCGAAGCCTCTCCCAGAGAGGTGATTCCCGATCCCGACTACATCCACGACGCTCGGACTCCGAGGATCAATTCGCTTCCGGGGTTTACCGCGTACTTGAAGATTGCCGAGGGCTGCGACAACGCGTGCGCTTTCTGCATCATTCCAAAGCTGCGCGGGGCCCAACGCTCTCGACCGATCGAGGATCTGGTCGCCGAGGCGAAAGCCTTGGCGGCGCAGGGAGTGACGGAGTTGAACCTGGTCGCGCAGGACCTGACCGCCTATGGCAATGACCTACCCTTCAAGCCGAGGCTGGATCAGCTGCTGAGGGCGTTGTGCCAGGTAGATGTCCGCTGGATTCGCCTGCACTACGCCTATCCTCGGGCATTTCCCGACCCGCTGATCGAGGCGATCGCCGAAGAACCAAAAATCGTGAAGTACCTCGACATGCCGCTCCAACATGCTTCCGACAAGCTCTTGTTGTCGATGCGGCGCGGGCGCACGTCTGGTTTTCTGACTGAATTGCTCGCGAAGCTTCGAGCCCGAGTCCAAGGGATCACCTTGCGCACCTCGCTGATCGTCGGGCTTCCCGGCGAGACGGAGGAGGACTTCGAGCTTCTGAAGGAATTCGTGAGGACGCAGCGCTTCGAGCGGATGGGATGTTTTCAGTACTCGGACGAAGAGGGGACCGCGGCATTTGAGATGCCGCACAAGGTGGCATCGAAAACGATCGAGCGGCGCTGGCGTGAAATCATGGCGATCCAGAAGCGGATCAACCGCGAGCAGAATCGGGGGTTGATCGGCAAGCGGTTGGAAGTGCTCGTCGAGGGCGCGAGCCCCGAGAGCGAGCATCTACTGGTCGGTCGGCATGCCGGACAAGCGCCCGAAATCGATGGGCAAGTCTACATCAATGAGGGGATGGCCTACCCCGGAGACCTGGTCACCGTCGAGGTGACCGAAGCTCACGACTACGACTTGATCGGGAGGGTGATCGACGGTTCGAACCTACGAAGACCCCAAAGTCCCTTCCGCGCTACCCCGCTTGGGCAGGCGTGGCTAGCGCCTCGTTGAGCGCCCTTCCGATTCACTCGGCGGTCGTTTGCGGCCTGAGCATCCTGCTTCTCACCGGATTGTCGATGCACGTCAGCCGAGTCCGATTGCGTCACCGCATTTTTCTTGGCGCCGGTGACGTAAAGGAGCTGGAAGTCGCGATTCGCGCTCATGGAAACGCCGTCGAGCATCTCACGCCGCTATTGCTGTTGTTGGTGGTCTACGAGCTGCTCGGCGCTCGGAAGTTAATGGTGGACATGTTCGGACTGGCGATCATTACCGGCCGAATTTGCCATGCCGCGGGTTACCTCGGTCGGGTCGGGGTGCTCCAACAAACCGGCGTCGCCTTGACCTATGCCACCGAAGCGGCGCTTGGCCTGGTGGTGATCATGAAGGCGTTCCTTACGAAGTAACCGGCGGGTTAACGCGCTTGAGGTTCACGGCTGCTGCTTGCGTTGCTCTTCGGGAACTCTTCCCAGATCGTTGGGCGAGTCCGCCAGGCCATAGACCAGGGCGGTGGCGGCGGCGACCGTCTGTGACATCGCGGCAGGATCCACCTTGTCGAAAGTGTCGTCTGCGGAATGATGGATGTCGAAATAGTAGGTGCCATCCTGCTGCAGCGAGATCAGCGGAACTCCCGACGGGTGAAGAGGAATCAGATCTGCGCCCCCGCGACTACCCGAGGTCGGCGGTGGCAAGCCCAGATCGCGCAGCGGACCGCAAATCTCGTTCATCACGCCAGCGGCCGAGGGCCCTCCCAAGTAGGTCACCCCGTAGGGCCTGCCCGTACCGTGATCCAATTCGAGGGCGGCTACGTGACGCCCCAACTCGGACTCGTGGGCGTGCGCATAAGCGAAGGCGCCATTGAGCCCATGTTCCTCGTTGGCAAAGAGAACGATCCGAATGGTCCGCCTCGGGTGCGGCTGCGATTGCGCGATCAAGCGGCCCACCTCCAGCACCATGCCAACGCCGGCTCCATCGTCGAGCGCACCGGTGGCCAGATCCCACGAGTCGAGATGGGCGCCTAGCAGAACCACCTCGTCGGGTTTTTCTCGACCAACAACCTCTCCCACCACGTTCGCCGATTGCGCATCCGGCAAGCTGCGGCAGCCAAGCGTAAAGCGAACTCGCACCGGCTGGCCGAGCGCGAGGAGCCGATGGAGAAGGTCCGCATCCGGTAGGGAGAGCGCTGCGGCCGGGATTTTGGGGCCGCCCGCCTCGTATTGCATCGCTCCGGTGTGCGGCAACCGGTTCTCAGCGGTCGAAAGCGATCGCATCACCATGCCGACCGCTCCGCGAGCCGCGGCTTTGCTGGCTCCGCTGCGTCGAATCGGCGACACCTTACTGTAGCTTTCTCCTGATTTGGTTCGCTCCATCGGCTGATTGAAGAACGCAATCTTTCCCCGCAGCTTGTCCTCCGGAAGCAGATCCGCCTCCTTCAGCGAGCTCAGCTCGATCAGTTCCGCCTCGATGCCCTGCTCCGGAGTCGGCACGGATCCGCCGAGCGCGGTCAAGGCCAGCAGCTGCTTCGATGGAAAACTGACCTCGCCGGTTTCGATTCCCCGTTCCCAGTGCGGTACCGTGACCGGCTCGGTATGCACGTTCGCGAGGCCAACCGCCGCCATCTTCGCCTTGGCCCATGCCACCGCCTTGGCGTCACCCGCCATGCCGGCAAGCCGTGCGCCGACTCCATCGGCAAGCTCCCGTACCCAATCGTGCGCCCTGGATTTCGCGAGCGCGAGATCCCGCAATTGCTCCGCCGGTGTTTTTGCGTCGTGCATTGGAAACGGTCGTTTGCAGGCACCGAGAGCGGCGAGGGCGGGAAGAAAAATCAAAGCTGCCGACAGGCGTGAGCCCAGCGTCACGCGCCCCGATATAAGCGCGGCGCGCCCAAGGAGCAATGCTTCAATGCAAGTGAGTTCGCGTCCCCGATCAACGGGAGCTTTTTGTCATGTCCACCACCTGGGCATTCGCAGGCGGCGTGAGCTTGAACATCCCCTGATCGATTTTGGGATTCGCCTTGAAGTCAAAAAACGAGATGCGATTCTCACTGCCGTCGGGGTCGACCACGGTGCTGTTGAGCACTTGAGCGGTTTTCGGGTCCACCTCCAATCTGATCTTCTGGAAGCGAGCATCGGGACGCAGCGGGGTCAGTTCCAGCAACACACCTTGGCAGCTCGCACAGGCGGCGCCGTCGATTCGAAATTCCTTCTCCAGCCGGCCCCGTCCCCAAAGGAAGGTCACCGCCGCAGAGAGCTGGCTCGAGTCGAAGGGCGCGATGGTAAACGTCATCGCCTCGGCGTCGTAGGCGTAAATCTTGTCACCGGTCAGGACGAAGCTCTTGGGGGATGGCTTTTCGTAATCCCAACGCATCATCCCCGGTTTGAGGAAGAACATCTTCCCGGCAGACGTCTGCGTGCGATTGAAGGACTTGTAGACGTACTCTTGTTTGAAGGTGGCGCTGAAACTGGAGGTCTTCTCGTAGAAAGCCTGCATTCGCCGGGTCAGGAGTTTCACCTCCGCGTCGTTCCGGGTCTTGCCTTCCCCTTCGGCGCGGCCGCCGGTAGGCAAGGCGACTGCCAGCGAGATCAAACCTCCGCAAAGCTGGAGTCTCACCGATCCACCTCTTCACCGTAAATCCGTCCTCTTTGTTTGACGGAGAGGACCTGAAACTTTTCAACCAGCTCCCGGCGCTCCTCCTCTCCGAGATCGCCAGCCTCTCCGACGTGCTCGGCGCGCCAACGAATTGCCTGGCTGAGCGTCGCCGCGACCGCCGCGGAGACGTTGAGGCTACGAGTAAACCCCCTCATCGGAATCCAGAACACCCCATCCGAAGAGGCCACTGTTTCGGCCGCGACCCCGGTGCGCTCGTTGCCGAAAACCAGCGCCAGCTTGGAATCGAAGCGCATTGAGAACACGCTCTGCGCGGTCGGCAGAACCGCGGAGGTCCAGAGTGAAAAGCCACGAGCCTTGAGCCGCTCCCGACAGGAGCCGAAGTCCGGATAGCGATGGATCTCCAGCCACTTGTCGCAGCCCTGGGTCACTTTGTCACTGGGGGAGAAGCGGTGTTGGGGATGGAGAATGACGTGAATCTCTTGCAGGCCAAGGGCTTCACAGGTCCGCAGAATTGCCGCCATGTTGAAGGTATCCTCGAGCCGGTCGAGAACGATCGTCAACGTGCGGGTGCGCAGCTGCACCACTTGTTCGATTCGTTCCCTGCGCGCATCGAGCAGCAGCTCGCTCGCCAGCGGTAACTGCTCCAGATTGCGTTGCTTTCTTCCGCGCTTCGACACTCAGGACCTCGGATCGCTCGGCGCAGACGCCGCGGCGAACTCGCCGCTAGAGCCAACGGTGCGAAAAAGCGCTTCGGCGGTGGCATCAAGCAAGGAGGAGAGGCCTTCGCCACTGGCTGCGGAGATCGGCAGAACCTTTTGTCCGCGTCGCTTCATCGCTTGCGCGAATCTCGGATATCGCTTTCTCGCGACCGGGAGATCCATTTTGTTGGCGGCGATGATCTGCGGCTTTCGAGCCAGCGCTGGGCTGTAGTTCGACAGTTCGCGATTGATCGTCTGCCAGTCCTTGACTGGCGAGCGCTGCGGTCCCTCCGCCGAAAGGTCCACCAAGTGGATCAAAATCCTGCACCGCTCGATGTGGCGAAGAAATTGATCGCCCAAGCCGGCTCCTTCGCTCGCTCCTTCGATCAACCCTGGAATGTCAGCCATCACGAACGACCGACCGTCCTTGTATTGGACCATTCCCAGGTTGGGGACGAGCGTGGTGAAAGGATAAGCCGCAATCTTCGGCCGAGCACGGGACACTCGGGAAATGAGCGTGCTCTTGCCCGCATTGGGAAACCCGACCAAACCGACGTCCGCCAGCAGCTTGAGCTCCAACACCAGTTGGCGCTCCTCTCCAGCGGTGCCCTCCTGAGCAAAGCGCGGCGTCTGACGAGTGGAGGTTGCAAAGTTCATATTTCCGAGGCCGCCGCGCCCTCCCTTCGCTGCCACGAATCGCTGTCCGGGAGTGCTGAGATCAGAAAGCTGGGTGTCGGTGCTGGCGTCGATCACCAAGGTTCCAACCGGGACCTTGAGAATCAGATCCTCCGCCGATGCTCCATTGCGGTCGCTTCCCATTCCATGTTGGCCGCCCTTGGCGCGGTGGTGCTGCTGGTAGTGATAGTCGAGCAGGGTCGTCAGTTGCGGGTCGGCGACCAGCACGACCGAGCCCCCGCTACCTCCGTCTCCACCGCTTGGTCCGCCCCGCTCGACGAATTTTTCGCGTCGAAAGGCCACTGCGCCATTACCGCCGTCTCCTGCTCGCACCGAGATTCGGACCTCATCGACAAACTTCATGGTAGGTCCTTGAAAGTAGCCACCCTTCGGTGGCCTGGCGCTGGCTCGCTCAGGCGGTGGCCGGCGGGTAGACCGAGACTTTCTTTCGCTCCTTGCCGAGTCGCTCGTACTTCACTACGCCGTCCACCGTGGCATAGAGGGTGTAATCGCGGCCGAGCTTCACGTTGCGGCCGGGGTGAATCACCGTGCCCACCTGGCGCACCAGGATGCTACCGGCGTTCACGGACTCACCCGCATAGACCTTGACCCCGCGACGCTGGCCAGCGGAGTCGCGTCCGTTGCGAGACGAGCCTTGTCCTTTTTTGTGAGCCATTCTGAAGTTCCTTTCTCAGACCGTAATCGAGGTCACCTGCACTTCGGTGTAGGGTTGCCGATGTCCCCGCCTGCGCGCCCAACCTTCCTTTTCCTTCCGGAAATGGAGCACCCGCCGTTGCCTCTTCTGGGCCAAAATCTTACCCGTTACTTTCGCGCCCGAGAGCATCGGACGACCCACCTTCGGCTCACCTGAACCTCCGACGAGCAGCACCTGTTCGAAGGCGACTTCCGCACCCACGTCGCCGGCAATCTTCTCGATCCGAAGGACATCTCCTTCAGTAATTCGATACTGCTTTCCGCCGCTGCGAATCACTGCATACATCGCAAACCTCTGTGTTTTGGGCGTCGCCTAAGGTGGAAGACGCCGCAATCAGCTCCCGACCGGGCGCTCGAAGAGCCCGCATTTATGGTGAGATTATCGAGGGAAGTCAAGCCGTTGACAGCCCTAAGCAAGAAAGGCTGCTTCGCTTGGCAAACGTCCTTATCTCTATCCCCGGAAAAACATGATTCGAACTTGCCCGTCCTGCGGCCAAAAGAACCGGATTCCCGCGAAGCACCTCCACGAAGTGGGATACTGCGGGGCTTGCAAAGCTCCGCTACCCCCGACGAATGCGCCGCTCGAGGTCGATCAGGCGACGTTCGATCAGATCGTGCAGGAGGCCCAGGTACCGGTTCTGGTCGATTTTTGGGCCGAATGGTGTGGACCCTGCCGGATGGCGGCCCCCGAGGTAAAGAAGCTGGCGGAGGAAATGGCCGGGCGCGCCCTGGTCCTAAAGGTCGACACCGAAAAGGAACCGCAGCTCGCGAGCCGTTACAACATTCGAGCAATCCCAAACTTCATCGTCCTACGAGGCGGCCGTGTGGTTTCGCAGCAAGCCGGACTGGCGGATCATCAGCGGATGAGAAGCTGGCTCGAGCAGGCAGCCAAGGCCGCCTAGCGCGACACCTTCAGACGCCGCCGGACCAGACGCGAGCGTTGGAACCAAAGGACCGACGCCAAGGCCAAACCAAGCGCGACGTTCGGTCCGGAAGGCGCAGCGCTGGACCCGCAGCCGAACCGAGGATCGCCAGCCCGCTGATTTGGATCCCGGCCAGCAATCAAATCCGCAATCAACGGCGATTGCTGGGCTTGCAACTGGATCAGCGCGGCTTGAATCGTCGCGTTATCCCCGGCGATCGCACCGTATCCAAGCATCGTGGCCCCGAACGTCGTGGTCACCGTTCGATAGCCGGTCTGCCCGAGACCATGACAGAGCGTGCAGTCAGGAGCTGCTGGCAGATGGAGCGTCTGTTGTACGACCGCAGGAAAGGTCGGGCTAGCGACAGCGCTTGGGATGACGGTGACCCACGTCGCAATACCCAGCAAAAACCTGATGGCGCAATGCGGTCGCATGGAGCAACTCTACAAATAGAAGTGGAGCATCGCGACGAATCCTATCGCAGTAGCGCTACCTCGAACCTCGACCTGCCGCTGAAGAAACAAGTCTAGTCGAATATCTGCGTGCGGAGCGAAGAACCAGTTGGGGGTCAGCCAAAAGGCGTACGAGGGCGTGGCCCCGTCGGTCCGGTCCCGGAAGAGTTCTACGGTCTCAAACAAGTGCACACCCTGGATGATCTCAACGTCCCCTTGGAGAAAGCCGGCATAGCCGAGATAGGCGGGGCTCCCGAAGGGGGATTGCACCAAAAAGTCCCATTCGGCCAGCAGCACCAAAAGGCGAACCGGGGAATACCTCGCGAATAGCCCGTGCGCTTGCCGCAGATTGGACGGTGAAAATTCGTTTCCCGGGGGACCTGCCTTGAGCACGATGTCCCTCTTTGCATAGGTCAAAAGCGAGCTGGCCCCGATCGCAGCGTTTTTGGTAAGCGAAAGTTCCGCGTATCCGGAGTAGCCGTACTCACGAAAAATCGGGGTGATCTGGAAATTGCCGAGGATCGCCATCAGCTCACCGCGCCACTTATCTCCCGCGTAGGAGAAAGCCACGCCATCCTGTTGGAAGGAGTTGATATCGGTGCGCGTGCTGCGGCGAACCCAGCTGGTGTGCTCGATGTTTCGCAAACCGAATGGAAGATTGATTCGGCCTGCGCGCAGTAGGAATGCGTTGTCCCCGAACTCGTAGCCAATCCAATGTTGCCGCGAGACCAGCTCCCAAGAGCCGATATTGGTGACGACGGCGGGTTTCCCGCCGGAGGGAAGAACGCCAAGGCTCCCGTCCGCACGAAAATGTCCGATGCTAACCCCGGCATAGAGGTCGGCTTGCATCTGGACGTATTGCACGTTCCAAGCCGGATTCGGAAAGCCGACGTCGTTGCTCACGAGTTTATTGCCGAGGACTGCGCCTCGAAAGCTGCCGCCGAGTAATAGCCAATCGGGAATGTGAGCTCCATCCAATGCACCCCAAAGGAAATTCGCCAGACGCCCTGGCTCTCGTTCCTGACCTGCGGGAGGAGGAGAATACTGCGTGAGCAGAAGCAGCTCACCCTGAGCCCGCCCATACTGCGTCAGCAACCCGGAGCCAGACGGATCGACGTGACAGACGGCGCAGCCAGTGTAGTCGTGGCGGATCATCCATGGGTATCCGTCGCTGCGCCCTGGCACAAGCGCGATTCCTCCAATGAAAAGGACCGCCATCGGCCGGGCCAGGCGAACCAAGAGACCCCCCATATTCACAGGACAGCGCTAGCACAGTGTCGTTGCGCGTTCGACAAGGAAAATTCCGAAGCTCGGGCAGACTTGGACTCAGCGTTGGCGTTGATCGGCGACATGACGTGCAGGCGTGAAGCGATTGTCAGAGCCATGTTCGATTCTAGGTGCAAAACCAGCATGTTTCTGACCCTGAAATGCACCTAGAAGCGGCCAAGACGTGGGAAGCGATTGCGGCGGGGCAATACGGATTGCTGTCGCGCAAGCAGGCCGAGGATGTCGGGCTCACTCCCGTTAGGATCAAACGGCTGGTAGCCCGAGGTTCCTGGATTCGAGCCCTTCCGAAAGTGTACCGAGCCGCCGCCGCGCCTCAGAGCTGGCGGCAGCCCTTGATGGCCGCATGCCTCTGGGCGAAGGGAAAAGCCGTCATCTCGGGACAGTCGGCAGCGGCTCTGTGGGAGTTCGACGGTTACTGGCGAACGCGCGTCGAGCTCAGTGGCCTTGCAGATTTGTCGGCGCCACCTGGCGTGGTCTATCGCCGAGTCAGCCGGCTGGCCCCAGCAGACATCGCTACTCACTCTGGCATTCGGGTCACGAGCGTCGCTCGGACGATTTTGGATTTGGCAGCGCTGGTCCCGCGACGAACTCTGGAGCGCACACTCGATGAAGCGCTCAGAAAGGATCAGGTCACCCTGAAGGCGATGCGCTGGTGCATTGAACGCAATGGTCGGCGTGGGCGTGGCGGCGTCGCCGACCTGGAGGCGCTACTGCATGAACGGAGGCTGCAACATGCCCCGGACAGCGTGCTCGAATCCGATGTCGCTGCGCTGCTGCGTGAGAATCGATTGCCCCAGCCAGTTAAGCGTTACCGGGTGTTTGAAGGCGATCTTCACATTGCCGAAGTCGATCTGGCTTGGCCTTCCAAGAGGGTGGCAATTCAGGTCCACGGTGCCGGCTTTCATCGGCAGCTTCGAACCTGGGAGGACGATCAACGCATTGAAAACCTACTCCAGTTGCACGGTTGGCTCGTGGTCAAAGTCACTGCGCGAATGCTACGCGAGGATCCTGAGATCTGGGTAGAGGCGGTGAGGCGCGCGGTCAGTTCGCGCTCACTGAGCGGGCACGCTGGACGGCTGCTACACGAGCCCGACAAGGTCGCGTAGACGCCGAGATCGCACTCGCTGCGGCGAGCGCGAAAGCCCCTTACGCGGCGCGCGAGTTGTCCTTACCGATCGCGACGCGTTCGGTAGTGATCGGCACTCCTATCCAGCCGGCCACCTCCGAAGCGTACTCGAGCAGAAGGCCAGCCCGATCCAGCGTAGCAACGCAAGCGGAAGTGCCGTCCTTCCTGTCCACCCACAGCTCGGCATCGCGCGGTTTCTTTTGAACCTCAGGGTGCAGATTGAAAAGCTGTTCCTCCTCGTCGCGGTTGAAGTATTCGCGCAGTCGAAGCCGCTCTACGTCCTCGAAGCGACAGACGGTGCGCATCCGCCGTTTGATGCGGCGCGCCTTCGGGTCGAAAACCGAGCGATCCCACAAGGGACCCAGCTTGATCGGGGATGTCATTGTGCGTTCAGTTTCTTTTTCAGCAACTCATTGACCAGTGCCGGATTGGCTCGACCCTTCATCGCCCGCATCACCTGCCCGACGAAAAAGCCAAACACCTGCGCTTTGCCTGCTTTGTACTTCTGAACTTCGTCAGGATTCTTGGCAATCACTTCATCCACCACCGTTTCGAGTTGAGCTGTGTCGCTGACCTGAGCCAGCCCTTTCTCGGAGATGATCGCGGCTGGGTCCTTTCCAGTTCGAAACATCGCGGCGAAGACCTCTTTGCCGCTGTTGGTCGAAATCTCGCCGCGATCGACTGAATTCAGCAAGGAAATGAACTGACTCGGCGTGAATTTCAAAGTCGAGACGAGCCCGCCTTCTTCCTTGAACAACCGCAGCAACTCTCCCAAAAACCAGTTCGAGAGCTTCTTGTACTCCTTGTAGTCTCGGGCGCACAGCTCGAAGTAGTCCGCGAGCGCGGGATCTCCGCAGAGGATCTTCGCATCGTAGGCAGGCAGTCCATACTGCGCCTGAAATCGCGACAGCTTGGCCCTCGGCAGCTCGGGAAGGATCGCGGAGATTTGCTGAATCAAAGCGTCGGGAACGTGCAGCGGCGGTAGGTCCGGCTCGGGGAAGTAACGATAGTCGTGAGCGTCCTCTTTCGACCGCATCGGTCGCGTCTCGTTCTTCTGGACATCCCACAGGCGAGTTTCCTGGACCACCGTCCCTCCCGACTCAATCAGTTCCACCTGTCGGGCAATTTCGAAATCGATCGCCTGGCGAACGAAGCGAAACGAGTTCATGTTCTTCAGCTCGGTCCTTTGCCCCAGCTGGGTCGAGCCCTTGGGCATCACCGAAACGTTGGCGTCGCAGCGAAACGAGCCCTCCTCCATGTTCCCGTCGTTCACGCCAATGTAAACCAGGATGTCCCGCAGCGACTTGAGGTACTCGGCAGCCTCCTCAGAGCTACCCAGGTCTGGCTCACTGACGATCTCGAGAAGGGGAACGCCGGCTCGATTGAGGTCCACCAGCGACCGTCCGGCCGCAGGATCATGCACGTTCTTGCCCGCATCTTCTTCCATATGGATTCGGCGAATCCGGATTTCCTTCTCGCCCTGAGCGGCATCGATCTTCAGCTTTCCAAACTCACAAATCGGCCGATCATACTGGGTAATCTGGTAGCCCTTCGGCAGGTCTGGATAGAAGTAATTCTTGCGCGACCAGAGGCTGGTCTGACGGATGGCGCATCCGAGCGCCAGTCCGGTACGAATCGCGAATTCGACGACGCGGCGATTGACCACGGGAAGGACGCCCGGCATTCCCAGGCACACCGGACAGGTGTGGTGATTCGGCTCGGCGCCGAACTGTGTCGAGCAGCCGCAGAAGATTTTGGATCGGGTCAGCAGTTGGGCGTGTACTTCGAGGCCGATCACGGGCTGAAATTCACCGGCTGGCATTCTCGATCCTCAAGACAGCGGCGGTTTCCGCCGAAAGAAATCGTGCTCACGCTCGAAGGCCCGCCCGATGCGCAGCAACAGAGCTTCTTCAAAGGGTCGAGCAAGGATTTGCAGCCCGATCGGTAACCCCGCCGCGCTAAAACCGCAGGGGATGCTTATTCCGGGCAGACCTGCCAAGTTGCACGGCAGGGTAAACACGTCCATCAAATACATCGCGAGCGGATCGTTTACCTTTTCTCCAAGCTTGAACGCGGTCACCGGGGAAGTCGGGGAGATGATCGCATCCACGCTCTCGAAAACCCGGGCGAAATCCTGGCGGATCAGCGTCCGAACCTTCTGGGCCTTGAGGTAGTAAGCATCGTAGTACCCGGCCGAAAGCGCATACGTGCCAAGCATGATGCGACGTTTGACCTCGGGTCCGAATCCCGCCGATCGCGTTTGCAAGTACATGTCGCGAAGACTCTTGCCCTGAACGCGCAAGCCATAGCGGACGCCATCGTAGCGAGCCAGATTCGACGATGCCTCGGCAGGCGCAATCAGGTAGTAGGTGGCCAGGGCATACTGGGTATGCGGTAGCGAGACGTCCACTACCGTTGCTCCCATCCGCTCATATTCTTGGGCGGCCTTGCGAGCCGCCTGCTCGACTTCCGGGTCCATCCCGGAAAGGAAGTACTCCTTGGGTAAGCCGATCTTGAGCCCTTTGACGCCTCGATCGATCTCCGCCAGGTAGTCCGGCGCAGGATTTCTCGAAGATGTCGAATCTTGCACGTCGTGCACAGCGAGCACCTGGAGCAAGGCGGCGGCATCGGACACGGTTCGGGTGATTGGGCCGACCTGATCCAGCGAGCTGGCGAATGCAATGACGCCAAAGCGTGAAACCCGACCGTACGTCGGTTTGAGTCCAACGGTGTTGGTGAGCGCAGCCGGCTGGCGGATCGAGCCTCCGGTGTCCGTGCCCAAAGCGCCAAAGGCCAGGCGCGCCGCAACCGCTGCGGAGGAGCCTCCCGAGGAGCCGCCCGGGGTTCGGCCAAGGTCCCAAGGATTGCGAGTTGGGAAAAAAGCCGAGGACTCGGTGGACGAGCCCATCGCGAACTCGTCCTGGTTGAGCTTGCCGAGGATCGGCGTTCCCGCCTGCTTCAGGAGCCGGACGACGGTTGCGTCGAAGGGCGGCACGAAGCCTTTGAGGATTTTGGAACCGCAGGTGGTTTCGACCCCTTCGGTCACGAAAATGTCCTTGAGGGCGATTGGCACGCCATCCACCCTGCTCGAAGCCGCCCGAGAGCCACGGCGCTCATCGGAGGCCCGAGCGGCTGCAAGCGCCCCTTTCGCATCCACTTTGAGGAATGCGCTCACCTTGGGATCAAGTTGCTCAGTGCGCTGGAGGCAAGCGCGCGTAGCTTCCTCAGAGGATACTTTTCTCGCGGCAAGCTGTTCCGACAGCTCGAGCATCGAGAGGTCGGTCAGCTCGGCGGCGCTCATTCGAGAATGCTGGGCACGGCGAAGCTGGTGCCCACCTTGGCGGGGGCGTTGGCCAGGGCCTTGTCTGGATCGAGGCAAGGTTGCACGACGTCTTCGCGCAACGGCGCATCGGCGGCCGTGGCATGGGATGTGGGCTCGATGTTCTCGGTGTTCAACGACTTCAGCTGCTCGATCGCATCAAGGATTGCGGAGAGCTGACCTCGGTACAGCTCCTCCTCCTCCGGCGTCAGCGCGAGCCGGGCGAGGGCGGCCACGTGCCGAACTTCCTCGACCGTCAGCTTCATGCAGACTCCTCCAAAGCCGGCGTTCTCTTGAAGATATTGAGCACGGCTCGCATCACCGCCCCACTTTCATGCGCGGGGCGAGCCATCAGCTTTTGGAGCCGACCCTTATCCAACCAGATCCCCTGGCAATGGAAGCACATGTCGACATCGACCGGTCCCTGCTTGAGCGTGTGCAGGTCCATTCCGCATCGAGGACACTTCATGAAATGAACTCGCCGAAGGTTCTCCTTTTGCATGGCGGCGAGCTCTTCGGCTTGCTGAAGCGCCAACCTAAGCTTCTTTTCGATCTCCTCTCGCGCGAAGTACTCCTCTTCCTGATTGGAAGGCTTCTCGAACTGGTGAGTCACAGGTCACTCCTGTCGCAGTCTCTTGAGGGCCAGCTTGGCTCCGTTCGCCTCGGGCCCATCGGGGAGGATCTCCAGATACTTCCCATAATAATCCGCCGCTTTGTCCTTTAGCCCCTGCGATAAGTACGTTTTGGCCAGGCCGATCACTGCAATTCCAAAGTTGGGGTTGAGCTTGAGAGCCTCCTGAAACGAGGCCTCTGCTTGAGTCAAGTCTCCAATTTTTAAAAGGGCGAGCCCGCGACCGCCGAAAGGCTCAGCTCGATCGGGACGGAGGTCCGCTGCTTTGCCGAAGGCCTCCACCGCAAGCGTCGGACTCTGTTTTTCCAAATAGCGATACCCTTGGGTCATGTAGTAGTCGAAATTTCGGGGCGGCTCCGGTCGCGAGGCGCGTTGAGCAGAACCCGATAGCGTCTCCTTTTTGGCAACCGTGGTCCCCGGCTCGAGGATCGACAAAACGCCGCCCACACCCGCATCCTGCGGCGAGGCGGCCTGCGCGGACGCAGCTTCGTCCGATTTTGCTTCCTGGGCGATTTTCGCACGGGCCTCTTCGATTGCTTTAGAGCGCGCCAGTGCGGCGGCGCGATCCTTCTCCGCTTGGGCCTGGGCGGCACGCGCGCTGTCCCTGGCAGCGGCCTGCTCCTTTTGTTGCTGGGGCTGCCAGTAGTACATGTATCCGAAGTACCCGCCCCCGCCGAGCAACACAATCGTCAGCAGAAGCAGGAGCCAAGCTCCGCGACCGGTTTTGAGATCTTCGAAGTCGTTGTCTCCGAATTCCTCGACGATGACCGTGGGCACGATCGGGAACCGATGGATGGAAGGGCCGGTTGGGGTGAGCGGCAAAGGGCCGGAATCGGTCGAACTCGGGGCCGTCTGCGCAGAGGGGCTGGTAATCGGAGGGTAGACTGCAGGCGTGCTCAAAACGCCCGGCGGCGCTGACGGGCCGGGGGGCTGCGGATCATTGATGGCGTGCCGGGCCTCCGGTTGTGTTCCGTTCTGGGCCTTCTCCACGATGCTGAAGAAGGGAAGCAACGCGGTGATATTGCCCAGGCGCTTCCAATGCTCTGTGCCCGCGAGGCTGATCTCGTCGTCCTGGCCTACTTTGCGTTCGACGATCCACTTTTGGAGCGTGGTGAGCTCGCGGAAGGTGAAGTAGTTTCCGTTGGCCTGACGGACCTTCCATTCCCGCTGGACCGGCGGCGCAGGCGCCCGAGTAGGCTCCGGGGCCGCAGTTCCAACCGGCGTCATCTCGCCGGGTTGCAGCGGCATGGTGACCAGGACGGCTTTCTTCTTGACCTTGAAAACGTGCCCGCACGTCGTGCACTGGACCGCTACCCCGGCTTCGGGAACGGCCGTGTCTTCGAAGTCATATTCCGTTTTGCACCGTTCGCAGCGGACTTCCATCGAAATTTTGCCCTGTTTCGGAGGTCGGCGAGAAAATTGACCCTCTCTCACCCACTCCTAGACTGACACGCTTGACCAACCTCTATCACGGTGAACAGGAGTGGGCATGGCACCCCAGCGGGCCAGGGTGGAAAAGAGAGTACTTTCCAAACAATCGGTCGCCAAGCGCAGGAAGGGTCCGCCCCAAGAGAAGCCCGCCGCCGCCCACAATCCAGGACGACCGATTTGGGCAGTCCTGCTCCTCGCATTTTCCCTGCTAGCGCTTGTCGCTCTCGCAACCTACGAGGAACACTCCCATCCGGGACCGGGACTGCGCAACGCGGCTGGTCCGGCCGGCAGGCTGGTGGCGACCCTGCTCCTCCATTGGTTTGGGATGTGCTCCTACGCGGCGCCAGTTGCCGGCACTTACGCCGCGGTGGTTCTGTTCACGGGAAACCCCCACTTCAAACGCTGGACTCGGCTCTTGGCCGCAGTCGTGTTTTTCCTGAGTTTTTGCGTACTTGCGCACCTTTTGTTGTGGGAACCGGACAGCGGTCAAAGCCTCCCAGCCGGAGTGGTCGGCCGGGGGCTGTTCGAGGCGCTGGCCGCTCAGCTGTCCTTCGCAGGAACAGCGATCGTGGTCAGCGCCGCAATGGCGGTTGCCCTGATTCTCGGCTCCGAGCTGGCTTTTCTCAGGGCCTGCGCCTTGGTGGGGATTGGGATTGCGGCCGCTGCCAAAGGGATGGCGCGGCTCGTTTCCACACTTTGGGAAGGGCACCAAACGTGGCTGAAGCGTCAACGAGAAAAGGTGATCCAGGCGAACGCGGAGAAGGCGGCTTTCTTGGCCCAACTGGAAGCGGATGGGGAGGAGCGTTCGCAAGAAGAGCGGGAAGCTGCGGAAGCGGCAGAAATGGCCGACGAGGCATATCGGCTAAGTCAGGAGGAATGGCAACGTTCCCCTGAGCCTCCCGAAGCAGCCCAGGACTCAGGCTTCGTGCCTTCGGACCGAACCGAGAGCGAGGGTATCCGGCGATTGCCACAGATCGTGGTCGCCCCCACGTCGTCGTCCAACCCTCCCTGGGCACTCGGTCCACCACCGTCCACGTTACCGGACCCGTCGGTCGCGTCCGGCAATTCCCCAGCGCCAGGGGTGGATATTGCGAGTGCCTTGGCCCGAACTCCGCTGATCGTCGAGCCCAAGAAGCCACCGACACCCCCGAAGCGAAAGGAGCCTATGCAGTTCGAGTTTGTCGGCGATCGCAAGAGCTTCACCTTGCCTCCTTTGGATGTGCTCGAGTGCGACAAGACGGAACGCTCCAGTTTGGACAAGGAAGTGTTCCTGACCACCGCGGAAAAGCTGCGCGCCAAACTCGCAGACTTTGGGATCACCGGCGAAGTGGTGGAGATCCGTCCGGGTCCGGTGGTGACAATGTACGAGTTTCTACCCGGACCGGGGATCAAACTGTCGAAGATTGCATCGCTCGCGGACGATCTGGCGATGGCGATGGAGGCGATGCGGGTCCGGATCGTTGCTCCCATCCCCGGAAAGGGAGTGGTGGGCATTGAAGTCCCAAACCGGGACCGCGAGACCGTCTACCTCAAGGAGATTGCCGAGCAGGACGTCTTCCTCAGATCGAGCTCAAAACTGACGATGTGCTTGGGCAAGGACATCGAGGGGATGCCCTACGTGCTCGATCTGGCGCGGGCGCCACATTTGCTCATCGCCGGTACGACAGGATCCGGCAAATCGGTGGCGGTCAACTCGATGATCATGAGCATTCTGCTCAAATCGACGCCGGAAGAGGTGCGGTTCCTCATGGTGGATCCGAAGATGCTCGAGTTGTCCGCCTACGAGGGCATCCCGCATCTGCTTTTGCCGGTAGTAACAGATCCGAAGAAGGCGGCCTTGGCGTTGCGCTGGGCGGTGGAGGAAATGGAGCGCCGGTACCAGGTGCTTTCGGAGGCGGGGGTCCGCAACATCGCCGGATACAACAAGCTGGTGGAGAACTCGCACCTCTCTACAAAGTCCCAGCTTCGATCTTCAGAGCAGCATCCAAAACGCAGCGTCACTCCAGCGCTGGATCCACCGCCGGCCCGCAAACTGCTTGTGGTGGACGTGGCCAACGGCGAAACAGAAGATGACGCGTTGCAAAGGGCGAACCTCGCCAAAATTGGAGTTCCGGCGCCCGAAGAGCCCTCGCGCGACATCCGAGAGCCAATTGACGGCAGCTCGTCCACGGCGCCAGAGCCGACCCGGTCAGAGGTCCAGGGCGGGATCGCCGCTTCGAGTACGGGTGAACTCAAGAAGCTTCCGTACATCGTGGTGATCATCGACGAGCTCGCGGACTTGATGATGGTTGCTCCGCGCGAGGTTGAAATCTACGTGGCCCGACTTGCGCAGATGGCTCGCGCGTCCGGGATCCACCTGCTGGTGGCGACGCAGCGGCCCTCGACCGATGTGGTCACCGGCGTCATCAAGTCGAACTTCCCAACCCGAATCAGCTTCATGCTGCGCACCAGGCCCGACTCAATGACCATTCTCGGAACCAGCGGGGCGGAGGCGCTTTTGGGAATGGGTGACATGCTGTTGATGCCGCCAACCAGCGCTCACCTGCAGAGAGTCCACGGTGCTTACGTGTCGGAAGTGGAGATCCGGCGAGCGGTCGAGCACCTCAAGGCCCAGGGGAAGCCGGTGTTCGACGAGTCTATCCTCAGGCCGCGTGAAGACGAGCTAGACTCGGGCGTCGAGGACGAACTTTCGGATGAGCTCTATGACCAGGCATTGGCGGCGGTGAGCGAAATGCGCCAGGTCTCGATTTCGATGCTTCAGCGCAAGATGCGGATCGGCTACAACCGCGCCGCACGGATGATCGAGCGAATGGAGCGCGATGGGGTCGTTGGCCCGCCGGACGGCGCCAAGCCGCGGGACGTGTTGATTCGTCCCTTGGGCGAGATGCCGGGAGCCGGGGCCCTCTAGCGATTCTATGAGGAATGCCCGAGCGCCTTCAGCTTTTCGCAACCGTTGCGCGTGGAACCGAAGATCTCCTTTCGAGTGAGCTGAGCGAGCTGGGCGCGAGCCGAGTACGCCAGGGACGAGGACTCGTGCGCTTTCACGCCAATTGGCTGGAAGCGTTGCGCATTTGTCTTTGGAGCCGGATCGCGATGCGGATCTTGCTGCCGCTGGGGGAATTTCGATCCAAGGGCGCAGAGGGTCTCTATCAGGCCAGCCGTGAGGTTCCCTGGGAGGAGCACCTGAGCCAGCGGAGTACCTTCGCAGTCGAGGCGACACTCCGAGACTCAGAGCACTCCCATTCGGGGTTCGTGGCCCTCAAGATCAAGGACGCGATCGCCGACCGGCTGAGGGACAAGCTCGGCGCGCGCCCGGACGTGGACACGCGCGATCCGGACGTTCGAGTGATCGCGCATCTGAGTGGCGAATCGCTCGCACTTTCGTTGGACTTGACCGGCGAGGCTTTGCATCGACGCGGCTACCGCGTGGAGCCGACGGTTGCACCGCTCAAGGAAACGCTCGCCGCGGCGATCCTACGAGCAGCCGGGTACAAGGGTGAGGAGTCGCTGTCAGATCCCCTCTGCGGATCGGGAACATTCTTGATCGAAGCCGGACTGATCGCGATTGGGCGGGCGCCGGGGCTCGGGCACGCGCTCGGGGTTGAGCGCTGGCCTTACGTTGGCAGCGAGGCGAGCAGAATGCTGGCGGAGCTGCGCGAGCAGGCGCGCCGCTCCGAGCGGCCCACGCCTTGGCCGATCATCGGGTACGATCGCAGCGAGGAAGCAATCGCCGCGACTCGAAAGAATGCTCGCGCCGCTGGGCTCTCGAAAGAGATCGCGACGCAGGTTCGCGATGCCACCTTGCCCCTCGGTTTGGAGATGATTCCTCCGGGCCTTATCGTCTGCAACCCTCCCTACGGAGACCGCCTCAAGGCGGGCGGCCAAAAAGGGATGAAGAGCTTCTACTTCAAATTGGGCGAGGCCTTTCGGCAATCACATGGATGGCGTGCATTCGTGCTCGCAGGCAACGTGGCCTTTGAAAGCGCGTTTCACGCGAAGCCTCTGCACCGGCGCGTGCTCTTCAACGGCCCAATCGAGTGTCAGCTGTTGGACTACCGCTTCGAGTGAGCAAGCTCGATGCTAGACCGATCGCTCGGTTTTTTTCAGCAACCGCTGAATGTTCGCGCGGTGCGTGTACAGCACCAGCACAAACAGAAGCGCGGTAAGGATCCGATACTCGATCGGCCGCTCGCGCAACATCGCAACCGCTACGGCGCAGATGCCGCCGGCCAATGAGCCGATCGAGCTGACTCGAAAGAGGGCGAATAGCAGCACGTAAACGCCGGCGCCGGCCAAGGCAGAATCTGGCACCAGCACCGCCAACACGCCGAGCGCCGTTGCCACGCCCTTTCCGCCGCGGAACCGAAGCCAGATCGGAAAAACGTGCCCCAAAAATGCAGCCAATCCCACTGTTGCGTGGAGCCAATTCTCGGACGACCAGTGAAGCGATATCAGGACCGGCAATGCCCCCTTGAGCGCATCGAGCAAGAGCACGAGCACGCCGAGCTTCTTTCCCGCTACCCGAGCAACGTTGGTCGCGCCAATGTTTCCGCTGCCGGCGGACCGCACATCGACGCCCTTCAGCCAGCGCGTCATCAGGACGCCGAACGGAACGGAACCCGCCAGATAACCCAGCGCGACCAGGAAGGCGGCAATCATCGGTCGCTCAAAGCAGCCCGGGGAACTTTGCCTTCACAATCAGGTACGCGTAATTGAAGACCACCAGCGGGACGATCGTCGCGCGACTCAGGAATGCCTCGCGCCGCGTAAGGCGGACATCAGGGATGGGCAATTTGAACAGCAGGTGCAGCAAAGAAACCAGGGCGATGAGAGCAAACAAGACCGCCCCCACCGTGCCGAGGGGATTGGCCTCCCAGGCTCCCGCTAGGTTGCCGTGCGCGACTCGCTCGGCCACTCGGGTCAGCCCACAGCTGGGACACGGCCAGCCGGTCGTCTGGCGCAAAGCGCAGCCCCAAAACGGCAGTCGCGCTACGGGGACGAAGCGAGCGACCAGAAGCCCGAGTAGCCCGAGCAGGCCAAGAACATCGAAAAATCCCAGCGTCCGGTTTGGCTTGGGCCAGTCCAGCTTCATAACCGCTGCTCACCCGGGCAGGTGGTGCGCGATCGCACCTGCCGCTAGCGTGAAAACGCCGCAACAACAACAGCAGCTCAATACCACAGGCGACAACGCGGCCGCAGTGGCCCTGCCGACCGTGCTGTCTTGCACTCTGGCAATGCCCAAAATCGACAAGACCAACGAGTAAACCCACGCGATGAAACCCAGGCAGGGGATGCCATAGAAGACCAGCGGCGAAGTTGCATAGGCGCTGACCCGAAACGTGGCCCAGTATCCATTCTTGGCACATCCAAAAAGCATGCAGAACAAGTGCAGGATGGCGCTACCGATGAATAGCAACACCGGGTAGAAAATCAGCGTCATGATGAACCCGAAAATGCCTGAGGCAAGGCTTGCGCCTCCCAAGTGATCGAGAACGCGATTGATGGCATCTTGAGCATCGGGCGGAATGTTCTTCATTGAGTCCTGCAACTGCTCAAGAACGCGTCTGATCTGGGCACTCTGGAGCGAGCGAAGGGGCACCTGGATGAGCGCACCGATACCGATGATGATCCAGGCGTAGTAGATCGAATCCTGCCATGGACCATCGGGCCGAACCGTCGACCAGAACGACTCCGGCGAGAACATCGAAGTCTTCCATGTATCGATCAGCGCTTGAATGACGCCGATTTCGCTTCGCCGCTCCCAGGGAGTCGGACCCCGGATCGAGCCCGGGCCGGGCGGTCCGCCCGGCGGCATTCCGCCACCGGGCCCGAATCCACCGCCGGCGCCGAGTCCCGGACCGCCGCCTGCGGGCGCCAACGGAGGGCCGGAAGGCGGCGGACCTCCTGCGGTACTCACCTCCGGTACCTGAATCTGCCTTTGACAATTGGGACACGCCTGAACGCCGGTCCGTGTCGCGTCGAATACGGTGCTGCAATAAGGACATCGGACCTGCATGCTTCCCCTCCGGCCGATGAGGTTGGCGGACTGTACAGGACGGTCTTGATCCAGCAAGGATTTTCCGGCTACGTGCAATCGATGGACCCTGACGCAGCAGCATCCAGACCGATTCGATGATCCGCAGCTACAGCATGCGCGGGGTCAGCGGTCCCGCCGCGCGAGCGGTGCAATTGGCCCAGGAGTACTTGCGCTCGCTGGATCCAGGGGGCCGCATTCATGACGTGCAAACCGATCCGAGATTTCAACATCGGGGGGTCGATCTCCTATGGGAGAGGTCGACTCGTGCGGTGGAAGGAATTGAGGTGAAGGGAGACCGGAACGCTCGCCGGGGCAACTACTTCTTCGAGTTGGTCTCGAACCTCGAAAAAAATACGCCCGGCTGTTTTCTCTATAGCGAGGCGGATCTCTTGCTCTACGTCTTCGTAGCGCCTCGGGAGATCCACCGCTTGCCGATGCGATCGACGCGGCAATGGTTTTTGGAAAATGCCAAGCGCTTTCCGCTGAAGCAAGCGCGCACCCGCACGGGTCTGTCGACCTATACGACCGTGGGCGCTGCGGTCCCGGTTCGGGAAGTACTGTCGCAAGTACCGGGCGCGTCCCGGTTACGTCTTCCCAATCCCGCCAAGGCCGCAAACGAGCGGCGGGTCACCCTGCGTTGAGCTTGGACTACACGGCCGCGGCTGCGGCGGGCGCGGAAACGGTCGGCCACACGGTAGGGTTTCGCCGGCCATCCGGCGTCCGGCGCTCGAGAAAGGGAACCACTGCCCGGGACTCGAAGGCGCGCTTGAATGCCGCAAACGCTCCTCCGGCTCGATAGGCGTCAAACGCCGCCAATCCTGCCTCCGCGCCACTTTGAGCGAGCATGTACTCGACCCACGCCCAACGCGCTGAAGTGGGGCGCACCTCGGCACGGCCCTTGAGGCCCGCGCGCAAACGCGCGAGACGGTCCTCGATGACCTCGATGCCGGCAAACGGCGATCCATCCATCGGAGTGTTTCGCTTCGCGACAAATGGGGCGACGCCCAACGCCACCGGAACAATCCGTGACAGCTCGACCGTGAAGGCGATCATCTCGTCGATATCGGCATCTTGCTCCGCGGGCAGACCGACCATGTTGTAGACCTTGAGGTGGCTCATTCCCGCTGCCCGTCCGAGCTGAGCCGAGCGAAGAATCTGCTCCTCGGTATGCTTGCGATCTACCAAGTCGCGCATTCGCTGCGAGGCGCCATCGGAGGCTACCGTCAAGACCTTGGCGCCTCCTCGGCGCAGGAGGTTCACCAGCTCTTGGGTGAGGCGATCAGCCCGCAGCGAGGAAACGCCCACTTCCCGCCCCGAATCCACCAGCGTGCGCAGCAACTGGGCAATCTGCGGATGATCGGTTACCGCCGCGCCAACCAATCCGACCCTGCGCGCCTCCTCGGGAATCAGCGAAAGAATGCGGTCGAGCGGCAAGGTCCTCATCCCGCCATTGGTGGTGCGCCGCATCACGCAGTAATGGCATCCGCGCGAGCACCCGCGCTCCGGCTCGATCAAGAACATCGAGCGAAGCTCGGTGTGCGGAGTCAAAATCTGTGAGCGCGCTGGGAGGTACGCGTCGCTGGCTTTGGCCAACTGATAGCGCTGCCCTCCGCGGCCCGGGACAAAGAAACCAGGAACCTTCGATAGGTGCTCCAGGAGCTGCTCGCGATCCATTTCCAAAGCGGCCGTCAGAAAGACGTGGATCACCTCTTCGGCTTCCCCCTGCACCAATACGTCGACGAACGGCTCGAGCGGAGTAGGATTGGAAAAGGTCAGCGGTCCACCTGCAATGATCAGCGGGTGAGCGCTCGTACGCTGTTCCCGCAGTGCCGGTATCCCCGATACTTCGAGGACGGCGAACATGCCTGTAATCTCCAGCTCGTAGGCCACCGAAAACGCAACGACCGCTGCATTCCCGATCGGGGTTTGCGACTCGAAGGTCAGTACCGGGAGGCGCGCCTGCCGATGGGGCTCCAGGCTGTCGGGCAAAAAAGCTCGCTCGCACGACGCGTTGGGATGCTGGTTGATTTGGCGATAAAGCGTCTGGAACCCAAGCGAGCTCATCCCGACGTGGTAGGGGCTGGGGTAACACAGCGCTACCCGTAGGGCTCCGGTTTTGCGGATGACCCCCTGCTCCTCAGAGAGCAGCTCTTGAATCTTTGAGATTTCGTCTCGGCGCGCCGGCATTCGAAGTCGCAGCATAATGCCAAGCTGAGGCCACTTCCGCACACAACCAACACCGAGGACTCACAATCGGGCGTTGATAATCAGCGATAACGCGCGGCAACTGCTGAGCAAATTTGCGCCTGCTGGTATTCTTTGACCCGGTGAGTCGCTGACCGCCCTTCCCCCATTCCTTTCAAGCTCTTTTCACGGGAGTTTGGACGTGCCCAATCGTTTAGGTGTTGGGAGTTTTTTCGCAGCCGCGTTCCTCTCACTGCTCGTCTCCGCGACGGCGCGAGTGGCCCACGCGCAAGGTCTGACCGGATCGGTCCTCACCGGTACGGTGATCGATGCGGCCACCAATCAGCCCGTAGACAACGTGGCAGTGACCGCTACGTCGCCGAGCTTGCAGGGCGAGCAAATCGTCGTCACTGACTCTACCGGCACCTATCGCATTCCTCAGCTGCCGCTCGGTACCTACCAGCTTCGGGCGGAGAAGGAATCCTACAAGCCGTACGTAAGGGGAGACATCCAGGTCCGAGCCGACGTTACGCTGCGAGTCAACATCGAGCTTTTGCCCGAGACGATTCTGGGCGAAAGCATTTTAGTCGTCGGCCGCGCGCCCACCGTCGATGTTGGGTCCAGCACCATCTCCACCGCAGTGACCTCGGATTTCGTGCGGAATCTTGCCTTGTCGCCGCCACGCGGTCGAGGGGGCGCCCAACGATCGTTCGAATCCCTTGCCCTGGTCGCTCCCGAAACTCACCAGGACGTGTTCGGGATTTCGATCGCCGGGACGACCTCGCCGGAAAACTCGTATTTGATTGACGGCGTAAACGTGAATAACCCAGCCTACGGAATCAACGGCAGCCCCGTCACTTCGGAGTTCATTAGCGAAGTTGAAGTGATCAACGGGGGATACATGCCCGAATATGGCCGCACCACCGGGGGCGTGCTCAATGCGGTGACCAAGTCCGGATCAAACGAGTTTCATGGATCCGCCTGGCTCTATTTCACCCCCGGCGCGTTCGAAGGTTCCGCCAAGGAAGTTTTTGCGAATGGTGCGGCAACGTCGACGACCTCCCGCTTGTGGAACTCCGCCGACTTCGGAGCGACGCTGGGCGGCCCGATCATCAAAGACAGGCTCTGGTTTTTCGTCGGGATCGCCCCGAACGTTCAGCGCTTTCAAATTGAAAAGAACTACAGCACGATCAGACTCGACGCGCAGAACAACCCAATTACCGACGGTTCGTCGTTCATACTGAGGGACCGAATTCCCGGAGCCCGCCAGCTCGTATTCGCGGATCAGCGAGGCCTTCAGTACATCGGAAAGCTCACCTTCCTTGCGAACGATAACAACCGATTGAGCCTGGAGGTACTTGGGACACCAACTACCTCCGGCGGAAATGGGAAATTGCCCTTTGATTATCAAAGTGGCCTTCCCCCCAACCCCCTCTTGTTCAACGGCGGGCCCCTCTACGCATCGATCAGCGATAACAGCGCGGTGGAGAGGACGAATTCGATCGACGTTGTGCTGAAATGGCAGTCATCCTTCCTCGACAAGCGTCTCTTGCTGGATGCGACCGCGGGATTTCACCGCCAGACTTTCTCGATCTCGCCCGGCGACGACAGTGCCTGGCCGGGAAGCTCTGGAGCCGCAGGCGATCCACAGGTGTTTTGGACGCGAAATCTAGCGAACAACCCGTTGGGTCCTCACTCGATCGCAGAGCTCGAGCCCTTCGTACCAGGATTGCTGGCGGCTTGTGGCACGCCAAATACCTTGCGCGGAGATCTCACCTGTCCGGCCTACGGAAACTATGCGACTGGGGGATATGGATTCCTTCAGCGCGCGACGATGAATTCCTGGCAGGGAAACCTCAAGCTCACCTACTTGGTACAGGCGCTTGGGCATCATGTGATCAAGACCGGAGCAGACGTCCAATACTTCGATTACGACCACATGGTCGGCTATTCCGGCGGACTCGTTCTGCAGGAATCCAACGATGGGAGCCGATTTTTTGAATTCAGAGGCCTGGGTTACCTCACGGGTCCCGGGCAGTGGGTGGATCTTCCCTCGATCGAGAACAAAGTTCGCTCGGTGATCGCAGGGGCCTACATTCAGGACAGCTGGAGCATTCTCGACGTCGTCACCTTGAATGCTGGCGTACGCTACGACGGCCAGAGCCTGTACGGTAAGGACGGAAGCCCCGGGGTGAACTTCGGCAACGAATGGTCTCCGCGCATTGGCCTCGTTTACGACTTCACTCGGGAAGGCAAGTCGAGGTTGTTCGCCAGCTACGCCCGTTTCTATGAAAACATCCCACTCGACGCGATGGACCGGGAATTTCCCGGTCAACCCGGCTTCTTCGATGCCGCGGGACGCAATTCGCCTGCTTGTTATCCACTGCCCGGCCGATCAACCGCTGGCTGCTTCGATTCAAGAAACCTCAATCCGAATTTCAACCCACGGCTGGTCGATCCTCATGTGGTGTACGCGGGAGATCGAACTCCGGTGGATCCGAACATCACCGCGAGCAATGGCGATGAAGTGGTCGCCGGGGCGGAGTACGAGATTGTGTCGAGGGGCCGGCTGGGTGCTACCTTCACTCGCAGGTACCTCAATCGATGGGTCGAGGATCTGAGCCGCGACGAGGGGAATACCTTCATCCTCGCGAATCCAGGCTATGGAGCCGCCTCCGATTTCCATAAGGCGATTCGCAACTACACGGCGGTGACCTTCTATTTCACCAAGGCCTTCTCGGAATTGTGGTTGGCCCAGCTCAGCTACACCTATACCTCACTGAAGGGGAATCTGAGCGGCTTGTATCGACACGATACCGGTCAGCTCGATCCCAACATCTCCTCGGATTTCGACTTACGCAGCCTGTTGATCAACCGGATCGGTCCGCTTCCCGGCGATGGCAGTCAAATCAAGCTCCATCTTGCAAAGCAGTTCTTCATTACCGGAAGGCAAAGCCTGGTGGTTGGCGGCAACTTCACCACGCGCCAGGGCGACCCGATCACTTATACCGGCCTTCATCCCCTGTACGGTCCGGGGGAAATCTACCTCCTGCCGCGAGGCAGCGCCGGCCGCACACCCTGGATCAGCTCAGTCGACCTCAGGTTGGCGTACAGCCTCAACTTCGACAACGACCGCGCGCTGACGGTCAGCCTGGACATATTCAATCTCTTGAACTTCCAAAGAGCGACCCGAGTCGATCAGAACTACACCTTCTCCGCGATCAACCCGCTTCTCAACGGAAGCCCGGCAGACTTGGCGAACACCGGCGCCGTTCCAAACCCGAATTTCAAATATCCGACCGCCTACCAACCGCCCCGAGACATCCGTCTCGGCGCGCGTTTCACGTTTTGAGCATGCGGTCGAATGGAAAGGATGGCGACCTCATGAAAGCCAGCGCGTTGGTCTTAACCGTGCTTCTGATCTCAGCGGTCGAACTGGGATGCGGCAGCGAACCGATTCCTGACTGCGTGATCGGACGCGGAGGATGGATTGCCAAATACACCTTGGTTCCGGGTCAGTCCGTATCCGGCGCGTGCGTGAATGACTTCGCGCCTCCTTATTCCGCGTCCGCAGTGAATCCAGTCACCGGCGGCAGAGGCCATCGACAGGGAGAAGCGCTCGGAATTGAGAAATATGGATTCAACATTCCGAATCCAACGGTCGGCATCTACACCAACACCTTCGCTGATATTGCTCCCAACGGACTCGCGAATCCGCCAACTGTGCCGGTGCCACCTTCGGTGGCGCTGGGCACATTCCAGGCTGCCCGGCCTGACAGCAGCAATCTCTGCACCGCGACCGGCTTCTCCCTCGGCAGTGTCGACGGCACCGCCAACGGCTCGATTCGCTACCAGTGGAACAGCCTCCAGTGGTACGTCACCACGCGTCATAACGGAACACAGCTCGCCGGGACGATGCGATACACGAGCGGGGGCTGCACCGCCAATTACGCAGTGTTCGCCCTGTTTCCAGAAATCGCGTGCAACGTCGACGCAGACTGCGCCGCAAACCCAGCGCCGGGTCAACTGTTTGGATCGGGCATCAACCCGGACTATCCGGTCTTTTGTGATACCTCCTTGCCGGATCCAGACGAAACCTACTGCAATTGCCCAACCCCGGACTGCCTCGACGGAACAGGGAACCCGATTTGCCCGAATGCGGTGAACAATCCGGGCTTTGCCGGCACCTGCTTTTTCCGCGACATATCGAGCTTTCCGTCCCTTCGGTAACTCCGCGGGTTGGGGTCGACTTCGACCCGCGCGCCTGGGGTGAGCCGATCGCCCACGTCGCGTCCTGATCGTCGACTGGGCGACCTTTATAATGCGTCGACACCCGGGCTCGCCTAACGCGCCAGGATCATGAAATGTTTGATGCGGTGCTGAATGGCGATGCAGCTCAGCCCCGACCTTTGGGGCCGGCCGCTGCCATTTCGGTCCTAATCCATGCGCTGGCGTTTGCGTTGATCGCGTGGGCGTCCACCAGAACGCCAGCCCTTCATCGAGACGGTCAGGCAGCGATCACCTTCATGGCGGGCCGGCGAGCGCTCGCACCACCGATCGGACCGCCTCTACGGTCACTGGCCGGAAAGGCTTCCCTTAGGCACGAGCTTACACCGACGAAGAAACGTTCGCTGCTGCGCCCATCAACCGAGAGCCTTGCGCAACGACCTGCAGAGTCGAAGCCCCCGCCCGATCCGTCAGGCAACGCCGAACAATCGATGCAAGGCATCGAGGGCGGAATCGCAGGCGGCGCGAGCGGGGGCGTGCTGGGAGGAGTCTCCGGAGGCACGGTCGGAGGAGGCCTCGCCGGAGGCTTACGGATGGAAGTCCTTCCGTTCGGCCTGGGAATGACGCGACCGGCGCGAATTGTTGGGCAAGATCCTGTTTACACTCGAGAAGCTCTCGAAGCTCGGGTCGAGGGTTTGACAATTGTCAAGTGCGTAATCACCACGGAAGGTACGGCTGAGAACTGCCGGATGATCAAAGCCCTTCCACACATGGAGAAAGCAGTGTTAGACGCTCTCGCGACACAGAAGTTCAGGCCGGTAACCTTCCAAGGTCGGCCGGTATCAGTTGATTACGTCTTCAACATCCGGCTCGTGCTCCCAAGGTATTAGGGAAGGACGAGCCGATTCGATAGGTTGTACTTATCGTGTAGACCGGAGTCTGATTCCGTATCGTGTTTTTAGGAGGTAGAGAGCAAAACCATGCAATTCACAATCACCGATCTTTGGCATCACATGGGGATGTTTGCACGCCTCATCGTGTTCGTATTGGGACTCATGTCTGTCGCATCCCTGGTTGTTGCGGCAGAACGAGTCATCGTATTCAGTAAGTCGAGAGGCGACTCGAAGACATTCGCGCAAAAGATGGCAGCGATCCTCGCCAAGGGCGATCTCCAAGCTGCCTCAACGGCGAACGTTGGGAAGAAGGTAGGGCACCTGGGCAGGGTAATTGGCGCCGGCCTGGCCGCTTACCGGATCAGTACCGTTGGACCGAAGGAGGCGACCGTCGAGTCCGTTGCCCGCGCACTTGAACGCCAGGCGCAGCGGGAGGTTCAGAGTCTCAAACGAGGCCTCAACCTGCTCGCCACGGTTGGCTCTACTGCCCCCTTCGTGGGTCTTCTCGGAACGGTGATGGGAATCGTCAACGCCTTCCAGCAGATGGCGATCAGCGGTTCCGGCGGCTTGGGTACGGTGTCGGCAGGTATTGCGGAAGCGTTGGTGACGACCGCGTTCGGATTGCTGGTCGCGATTCCCGCGGTGATGCTCTACAACTTCCTCCAGGGCTGGGTCGATGCCCGCGCCGTCGATATCTCGGAGTCCTCGAACGAGTTCCTCGATGTCGTGGCGAAACAGTTGGGCGCTTCGCACTAGCCACCCCTTCGAGACCGACTGATTTGGAACGGACGTAGCTATGTCAATGGCAGTTGGCCCTAACCAGGGCGTCAAGAATGAAATCAACGTAACTCCGCTGGTAGACGTGGTGCTCGTGTTGTTGATCATCTTCATGGTGGTCACACCGATGCTTCAGCGTGGCAAAGGCGTGGCGCTTCCCAGGGCGCACAAGACGGAACAAAAGGCGGAGAATCAGCCGGACCCATTGATCGTTTCCATCACTCCGGACAAGCGAGTCTTTGTGGAGCAGGACCCCACTGAAGGGCCAGAGCTCGAGCGGCGTTTGAAACGAGAGTTGGAGGCCGCTCCAGGACGAAACATTCTCCTCAAGGGCGATTCCAAACTTGCGTATACCGACGTGAGGAAAGTCATGGAGACCGCGCGCAAGGCGGGAGCCAAGGGGATCCAACTTGGAGTCGAGGAGATCAAAGAAACGAAGGAAGCAAAGAAGTGATGTCGATGCGTAGACGGAAGATATTTACCAAGCCGCCTCTACGGCCCAATTCGGACATCAACGTCACTCCCCTTGTCGATGTAGTGCTGGTGCTGCTGATCATCTTCATGGTGCTCACCCCCTTGCTGGACAAGGACATCCCGATTCGAGTGCCGGACACCACCAAGGTCGAAACGCCGGAAGAGGTTCCCCCCGATCAGCTGGTGGTGGGGATCACTCCCGAGGGCGAGCTGCTGATCAACAGCCAGAAGATCACCGAGGATGAGTACGTCAATCGGCTCAAGCGAATGCTGGCGGCCAAACCGCCCGGCGAAAAGCTCGTATTCTTCATGCCGGATGAGAAAGCAAATTACGCGAAGGTGATCGGCGCGCTGGACGGAGCGCGGCTGGCCGGAGCGGAAACGCTGGGAATGATGACCGAGTTGGCCGAGAACGTTCCCGCCCCCGGCACCGGCGGCGCACCGGGAGCTCCAGGAACACCAGGGGCGCCGCTCTCGCCCCCCACGAGTCCACCGCCGGGAACGCCCTCGTCGACCACCGGACCGTCGCCCTAGTCGGTTTCTGAAGTCCGGCATCCTTTCGTCGTCGGGACGGTCAGTCTCGACGGAAGGATGTCAATCGTCGCTTCATCGCCACCGCTTCCCGGGTCGCTCTGGGTACGTCCATTGCTTTCAGCCACGGAATGCTGGCGAGGGTGAGGTCGGGCGCGCTGATTGGAATCGACGCCGTGATCGTCGATGTCGAAGTCGATATGGCGCTCGGCCTGCCCTACTTCAACGTGGTGGGCCTACCGGAGGGCGCGGTTAGAGAAAGCAAGGTCCGGGTCGTCTCCGCGCTGAAGAACACCGGTTTCGATCTGCCGCAAAAGCGGATCACCGTAAACCTGGCCCCAGCGGACATTCGCAAGGAAGGGGCTGCCTTCGAGCTGCCGATTGCGCTGGGAGTCCTGGTGGCCTCGCGCTTTCTCGATGAGGAGCCGCTGGCCAATTTCCTCTTTGCCGGGGAGCTTTCTCTCGACGGGGCGGTGAAGGCAATTCGCGGAGTGTTGCCCTTCGCGATTGCCGCGCGCGACGGTGGGTTTCGCGGGGTGATGGTGCCCAAGTTCAATGCGGCGGAAGCCGCTCTGGTCGACAAAATCGATGTGATTCCGGTTTCCCACCTTCGGGAAGCGGTGGACCACTTGAGCGGCGTGTTTCCCTTGGCGTGCCACCCGAGGGTGTCGTTTCGACAGGTTGCGCGAGGCGCGACTTCGCCGGACATGACCGACGTTCGAGGCCAGGATGAAATCAAGGATGCGCTGGAGCTCGCCGCTGCGGGAGGTCACAACGTCTTGATGTGCGGGCCGCCTGGCTCAGGCAAGACGATGCTGGCGCGGCGATTGCCCAGCATTCTGCCAACCATGGAGTTTCAAGAGGCGCTCGAAATTACAAAAATTTATTCGGTCCTGGGATTGTTGCGCGACGGGCAAGCGATGATTGCCGAGCGACCGTTTCGCTCCCCGCATCACACCATCTCGGATGCGGGACTGGTTGGCGGAGGTCCGATGACCCGCCCCGGCGAGCTGTCGATGGCCCACCACGGGGTGTTGTTTCTCGATGAGCTGCCCGAGTTTCGCAAGAATGTTTTGGAAGTGCTTCGGCAACCGCTCGAGGAGGGGCAGGTGCACTTGGCCCGCGCAAATCAGAACGTCACCTATCCTTGTCGGGTGATGTTGGTGGCGGCGATGAACCCCTGCCCGTGCGGTTATTTCAATGTCCCTGGCCGCGCCTGCACCTGCGCCCAATTTCGGATCCTGGACTACCACGCGCGGGTCAGCGGTCCGCTGCTGGATCGGATCGACATCACCCTGCAGACCCTGCCGGTGGAGTACCGAAGGATCGCTGCGCGACGCGGGAGCGAGCTGCCTTCGTCCCACTATCGCGAGCGGGTGGAGGCGGCGAGGGAGCGGCAGCGCCACCGCTTTCGCTTCGAGCCGGGGGTCTACTGCAACGCCCAGATGGCGCCCGCCACCGTGCGCTCGCACTGCGAGATGAGCCCGCGCGCGGAGCACATGCTGGAACTGGCGATGCACCGCCATGGACTGTCGGCCCGGGCGCACGATCGGATTTTGAAGCTCGCGCGGACCCGCGCGGATCTGGAAAGCCACGAGCAGATCGAGGATGTCGACATGCAGCTGGCGATCGACTGCCGGATGCTCGACCGGCGCGGTTGGTTTTCGGCCACCGCGTCCAACATGGAGCGGAACAACCAGACCTACGTGTCGAAGCTTCTCGACGAGCCGCCCCCTTCCCAAGCGGCGGATGGATTCTCCAGTTCTGGACGGACCCGCCGCTGAAACGGCAACCGTTTCACCTCGTTCGAGGCGGCATGCGGCTTGCTCGCTCGCGGGCGCGCGGGATCTTCCTGCCGAAAACCGAAGGGATGTCGATGAGCAAGATTTCCGAAAAGTTGAAGGCGGTGGCGGCGGCGGTGGCGGCGATTGAAAAGCAGTTCGGCCGAGGCGCGTTGATGCAATTGGGCGGGGACGCGATCGAGCAAAAGGTGCCGGTGATCCCCTCCGGCTCGGTCGGCCTCGACAAAGCTTTCGGGATCGGCGGCTATCCGCGCGGCCGGGTGGTCGAAATTTTCGGCAACGAGTCCTCCGGGAAAACCACGCTCGCCCTTCACGCAATCGCGCAGGTTCAGTCCCAGGGCGGGGTCGCGGCATTCATGGATGCGGAGCACGCCTTGGATGTGAGCTACGCGCGCCAGTTGGGGGTGCGGATTGAAGAGCTGCTGATCTCCCAGCCGGATACCGGTGAACAAGCGCTGGAAATCACCGAACAACTGGTTCGCTCTGGAGCGGTGGATCTGATCGTGATCGACTCGGTCGCGGCCTTGGTCCCCAAGGCCGAAATCGATGGCGAGATGGGCGATGCGCACATGGGAGTCCAGGCTCGCCTGATGAGCCAGGCGCTGCGAAAGCTCACCGGCGCGGTCAGCCGCTCCGGGACTTGCATCATCTTCATCAATCAGATCCGGATGAAGATCGGCGTGGTGTTTGGAAACCCAGAAACGACGACCGGTGGCAACGCGCTGAAATTCTATGCTTCGGTTCGGCTGGAGATCCGTCGAGCCGGCAACATCAAGGAAGGGGAGCAGGTGGTCGGGACCCGGACCAAAGTCAAGGTGGTGAAGAACAAGCTGGCGCCGCCGTTTAGGGAGGCGGAGTTCGACATCCTCTACGGCAGCGGAATCAGCCGCGGGGGCGAAGTCCTGGACCTCGGCGTGCAGTTGGGGTTGGTGGAGAAATCAGGCAGTCACTTCAGCATTCGAGGGGAGCGAATCGCCCAAGGTCGGGAGCGGGCGGTCGAGTGGCTTCGAGAACGGCCCCAGCTTCTGGAGGAGCTGGCGGCGCAAGCGCTGACCATGAATAAGCCGATCGCCGAACCTGCACCGGTCCAGTCCGAGGCGGCGGCTTGAATCTCGAGCGAGCGCGATGGCTCTGCGCGTTCGGCGCGCTCGCGCTCTGGTTTGGATGCAGCCATCGGTCCACCTGGATGCACGACGAAAGCCATCGAATCGATGAGAGCCTGAAAGCCGAAAAGTTCTCACCCCAGCTTCCCGGAGCGGTCGGCACGGCGGTGGAAGCAGCGGTTCCGGTTGCCTCGGCACCCACCGGCCGCGGGTACTCGCTCGAGGCGCCGAAGGAAAAAAAGCGCCGTGAGCCCAGGCGCTCGGGAAAAGCAAAGACGCTGCGAGCGAAGGACGGTTCTAGTTCGGCAGTGACGTCCGGTCCGTATCCGTCGCGAGATGGCTCATAAGCTAGCGCTGGGGCCGAAGTCGCAGCGGAACCGGGATCGTCTTTGAGCCGAGGTCGAGCACCAGCTGTTCCCCACGCTCAGTCAACCGTTCGCCGAGTGCAAACTGCGCATCGCGCGAGAAACGGGCCTTGGCGCGACGCCCTTTGACGTGACAGGCCACGACGCCATCGGCGTCGAGCGAGAGCGTCTGTACATCCAGCGGCTCCGATGTCCGATCGCTCAGCTCGACCGAAGGCCCTTGTTCGCCGACGTCGAATTGAAGGACGCGGTAGGCGGCGTCTTCGACTTCGACGTAGCACCAGTCGTTTCCAAATTGGAGCCGAAACCTCCCATCGTCGCTGGGGGAGAGCCCGCGATTGAAGGCTTCGATGATTTTCGGGTGCTCGATCGGCTGCCCGTCGTGCCACCATTGCCCATGACGGTCGAGGCGGATTCCACTGTCCTCTCGAGTATGCCGCCGTCCATCCGGTAAAACGCCCATCCTGAGAACCTGCTACCAGCGCCGTACCATCTCGGTGTAGCCGCGAAAAGCCACCGCGCCCCAGAAGTTCACCACAAACCCCAGCGCACTGGCAGCCAACACCCAACGGTTCTTGATCGCCCAGCCTCCGACTGCAAACAACAGCAGCAGATAGGGCGTGTAGTCGAGGCTGAATCGAAAGCCAAACTGGATGTATCCGGTATTCTGGTAGAAGAGGCCGGGGAGCGCGCACGCCGCCACCGTCCACCACAGCGGCCAGTGCAGGCGAGGGATGCGTTTGGGAATGATGAGAAAGATGAGCAAGGGGAAGGTCAGCAGCAGGCTGAGGCCATTGGGATCATAGTTGAGCCGAAAAGGATGCAGGCTGATCTCGGGGAAGATCAGGAACGCCGCTTTGAGATTACGGGCGAGGTAGGAAAGGCTGAACAGGCCGAAGCGATCGATGTCCGCGTTCACCCGGTTGTTGTAGAGAAAACTGTGGCCGAACTCGGTGAAGCTGCCAAAGCGCAGAAAGTTGTTCACGGCCGCCGCCAGGCCCAGGGGCGCGGCGCCGAGACAAAAGAGCGCCAGCTTGCGAAGTGCGAGCGGATACTCAGAGCGCAGCCGCTTGAGCTGTTGCAGCCGCTCGCCGGCTTGCGGGCAAAGACATTCGAGCAAGAACAGCGTGCCCGCAAAGAGCAGGGGCGTTCGTGTGAGCACCGCCATTGAAAAGAAAAGTCCGGCTAGTGCGGGGCGTCTTGCCCGCAGCGCCGCGTGGACGTAGAGGCAGGTAAGCCCCACTCCGATCACCTCGGCCGTGAACCACACCTCGCCGCGGATCGCGCAATAGAAGAAGACCGTTCCAAATCCAAGGGTCAGCGCGATGAACGTGTTCTCGTAATCGGCGCGCTCGCTTTCCCCATCCGCCGAAAGGCGCTTCAACAAGGCATAAAACAAAGCGATCGACAGGGCGCCGATGAAAACGGTGAACGAGGTGTCGTTGAACTGGTACCCGTGGACCGCCACGAAGGGCAGCATCAACAGCGCGGGGAATGGAGGAAAGCTGACGTACCATTTGTCCCCTGGCGTCGGCCTGCCCTCGCACCGCACCTTGCGCCCCTGCAGCTCGCGCACGCATGCCCAGTCCTCCGGATTGGGAAGCACCTGAGGATCGAGGTCGAGTCGACCCTCGAGCCAGGCCTTGGCCTGGTAAACGAAATGCGGGGCCTCGCTTTGGCGGAGGAAGCGTTGCGAGCTGAAGCAGGCGAGCAGCACGTACGAGCAGGCAAACAGCGCCAACTCGACGCGAAGACTGCGGAGGCTCACAACCTCGGCCCCAAGGCCATCAAGTGTTGCCGAAGCAAATCCAACGCTTGGTACGCCGCGAAGGCACGCACCCGCTCGCGGTCTCCCGGCAGAAAAGTGCGGTGCCACTTGGAACCGCTGGGGCCCGCGAGGGCGTAATAGACGGTTCCTACCGGATCGCTGGCCGTTCCGCCGGTCGGTCCGGCGAACCCCGTGACCGACAGCCCATAGGTCGTCGCGGCCTGCGCCCGAACTCCTTCGGCCATGCTGAGAGCCACCTCTTTGGAAACCGCGCCAAAACGGGCCAGCTGCTCCGCCGGTACGCTGGCCCAGCGCTGTTTGAGCGATTCGTGATAGGTCACTGCCGAGCCGACGAAGTAATCGCTGGCGCCGCGCTCTTCGGTGAGAAGCTCCGCAATCTTTCCGCCGGTCACGCTCTCTGCTACCGCAAGCGTCGCCTTTTGGCCGCGCAACAGCGCGCCCACCACCCCCGCGAAGGAGTCCTGATCCTTGCCAAAGAGGAATTGCTTGAGAACGCCTTCGCAGTCCTTCTCGGCCTCCGCGAGCGCGCGATCTGCGGCGGGCTGCGTGTCCGCTTCGGCCAACAGCTTGAGGTGGTTCTCGGGCGCGTGGGTGCGAAATCCAAAAATTACCCGGGTGTGGACCTTGGCCAGCGGGGCCACCAACGCGTCCAGATGTGATTCGGGGAGGCCTACCGTTTTCAGCAAGCGAAAAGCGCGGAAGGTCCGATTCGGCTCTGCTTGAAGCAACTTGGCAATTCTCGGCAGCACCTGTTGATCGACCAGAGCGCGGTACTCCCGCGGCACTCCGGGAACGAAGAACAGCGTGCAGCCACCGACCTGCTGAATAAACATCGGGGCGGTGCCTACCGGGTTACGGACCACTTCGGCGCCTCGAGGCACCAGGGCCTGACGCGCGTTGTTCGGTGTGAACGCGATACCTCGCTTGGCAAACCTCGCGCGGATGAGGTCCAAGGTGGGCTGATCCTCGACCAGCGGAACTCCCGCCGCGGCGGCCGCGCACTCCGCCGTCAGATCGTCCGCGGTCGGCCCCAGGCCTCCCGAGACCAGCACCGCTCGCGCCCGAGCGGCGGTGGACCTCAGCGCCTGCACAATTTCCTCTCGGACATCGCCGACGGTTTGCGCGTGGACGACTCGCTCACCCAGCTCGAAGAGCCGCGCCATGAAATAGGGGCTGTTGGTGTCGGTGGTGAGACCGTTGAGCAGCTCATCGCCGGTGCAGATGACCTCGATTCGCACGAGCGGCAATACTACTGGAAAGCTGGACTAGAGGAAGTCCTGCTCGTCGACGTCATTGGCGTCTTCGTCCTCATCTTCCTCGGACGAAAGGAGGGTGCCGGCCGCAGTACTGGCCGCGAGCTTGCGCGCGGCGAGGTGATTTTTGAGCAGCACACCGGATTCGATGATCCCTAGCACCAGATACATCGAGAAGTACGCCAGCAACACGTAGGCCGGGTGAAGCTGGGTGGCGATCACTACGCCGGTCGCGCAAATGAGCATGAAGATGCTAGCGGACTTCTTCGACAGTCGGACATCCTTGAAGGTTCGATAACGAACCGTCGAAACCATCAGCAGCGAGAGGATCGCCACGATGATCAAGATCGGAACGTGGGCGCCGACCGGAACTCTGCCGCGGGCGCCGTAGTGGGCAATCACCATCGAGACGATCATCCCGGCGGCCAGCGGAATCGGAAGTCCGATGAAAAACGGAGACGCCCCATGGTTCGATCGCTGGGCGAGTACGTTGAAGCGCGCCAGTCTGAGCGCGCCGCAGGCGACGTAGCAGAAGGAGACAAACATTCCAATGAAGCCCAGCGGCATCAACGCCCACTTGTAGACGAGCACCGCAGGAGCGACTCCGAACGAAACAATGTCCGCCAGGCTGTCGAACTCGGTGCCGAAGAAACTCTGAGTCTTGGTGAGGCGGGCAACTCGACCATCGAAGCCATCGAAAAACATGGCGAAGAAGATCGCCAGGGCAGCTTGGTAGAGCTGCGCCGCAGTCGCTTCGCCGGCGCAGAGGGTGATCGCGTAGAAACCGCAGAAGATCGATGTCAGCGTGAACAGGTTCGGCAGGACGAACATCAATCGGCGGAATTTCATCGCGGTTCCAAAGGCGACTTCAGAGCGAGTATGCCCACCTAGTCAAGTCCAAGAATAGCAGTTTTCTTACCTCAACGCAGGAGACCACCCAATCAGTCCACAGGATAAATTACTGATTTTTTTGGCCTTGGCGTTGGCGGCGGTGGTTGCCTTGACGCTTTGGGTGCAAGCCGTTCGGCTCTACTACCGACCACGCGAGCGCCGTCTCACCCCACTGCGAGCCACCTGCGCCGACGGGTGGGAAATCGCGGTGTATCAGCGGGAGCCAGTCCGGCCGCGGTTCGAGGAGCCGGTGCTGTTGTGCCACGGGCTTGCGGCCAACCATTACAACTTTGATTTCCAGCCGCCCTATTCAGTCGCCCACTACCTGGCCGAAGCGGGTTTTCACTGTTTTACCGTCGATTTCCGTGGCGCGGGTGCCTCGAGGCGCCCGCCGAAAGGCCGAAGGATGGCCTATTGCGCTGATGATCAAATCGACTTCGACGCGCCTGCGCTGGTCCGGCTCGCGCTCGAACGAACTGGAGCGCGAGAGGCATTCTGGGTCGGGCACTCGCTCGGAGCGTTAATTGGTCTGGCGTCCGCCCAAGGTGCTGTGGCGGGGAAACTCCGCGGCATGATTACGCTCGGGGCGCCGGTCTTCTCTGAGGTCGATCCGCTGGTAAGGCTCGCGGTTCGGCTCGGTTCGAGTTTGGCTTGGCCCTACGCTTTCCGCCACCAGATATTCAGCGCGGCGGTAGCGCCGTTCCTGGGTTACGTGTCGCTGCCATTCACCGAGATGGTGATCAATCCTCGCCACATTGCAGCGCGGGTGCAACGACAGGTCTACGCGCAACTGATGTCCTCGGTCAGCCGCAAGATGCTCCTGCAATTGAAGGACTGGGTTTTCAACGACGCATTTCGCTCCTTCGACCAAACCCGCGACTATCGAGCGGGAATCGCGCGGCTGACAGTGCCGATCCTGGTAATCGGAGGTAGCGCGGATCGGTTGGCTCCGGTACCGCAAGTCCGAGCGGCGTACGAGCTCGCCGGTAGCTCAGACAAGAAGCTGGCGATCTTCGGTCGAGAGACGGGCTGCGCGCAGGATTACGGACATGCCGATCTGATCTTCGGGGAAGGCGCACCGGACGAGGTCTATCCGCTGATCTGCAAATGGCTGATCGCGCACGCGAGCGAACGGAAAAATCCCTAGTGGGGTTCGACGCAGGGCGAAACCAACTCAAAAGCCTGGTCTGCATTCACCCGCCACAGCTCAACGCTCGCGCCGCTTTGACATTCCGCCCAGACCGGACCCTGTTCGTTCCGCTCGGAAGTCAGGGCCTCGACCACAACCCGCGAGTGATCGAGCGCCACGATCGCCGCGCCCTCCGAGGAGCGCACCACCAACGAGCTGGCCAGAACCCGGGCGAGCGTGTCGCTCACCACCCCTGCCCCGCGACAGTGCAGAAGCTGTAGATCCCGCAGCGCAATCGAGGATCCCTCCGCGACGAAGACGCCCGCGCCTTGCGCCGACCTGACCACCACCGATTGAACGGTTCCAATCGACTTGCGGAGGTGGATGCCATCCCCCTCGGATCCGCCCACATCCCGGACCTCGGTGATCACGCCGTTGCTCGCATCGAGCCGGCTGTTGCGCGCCTGGATGGCGTAATCGATCGCGCGGTGAAGCCAAAAATGGCGAATCGTCGCGTCGGAAGACACCAGCTGAATTGCACCGAACGAGCCGCTGTCAACCGTCTGGATGCCATCCAGCTCCCCTCGCGCCTGGACCAGCGCGATCGCCGCGCGCTCGGCTCGAACCGAGATGAAGTCGTGCAGCGACACGACTGCTCCCTCGTTTGCGAGCAATCCGTATTCGTGCCCGAACACCACCATGCCTTCCGAATGCAGCTCGCCTTTGCCCACCGTCACCGCCGGCCCAGTGCCGCTGATGAAGCGCGCCTGCCGAATGAGGCTCTTTCCGCCCGTCTGATGAATTCCAATGTTGCTTCCTTGCCACTCCACGTCTCGCACCTGCAGGGTGCCCTTCGAGCGCAGCTCGATTGCTCTTCGAAAGGGTCCCTCAAAGGATGACTCGCTGATCAGAACTCGCGTGCTGGGGGCGGCGGCGATTCCGAGGACATCGGCAATCGAAGCGGAGAAGCGGCACCGACTCACGTTCAGCTCGCCAGAAGCGACGCGTACCGCGACCTGGCGCTGCCCACTCAGGTGAACTCCATCGAGCGTCACCCGGCCAGATGTCTCGAGACCAATTGCTCCTCCCTGGATCGAAACGTTGGTGAGCAGCAGCGGCCCTTTCGAGCTCACCACCGTTTCGTTACCCTCGACGAAGAGCACGGCCGGCGAGGTTCCCTGAATCTCCACGTCAGCGGGGATCCGGAATGGTCCTCGGTAGAGACCCTTGGCCACAAACACCCGACCGCCTCGTGCGGGTAATTTGGACAACGCGCGCTCCAGGGTTCGGTAGGGCCGCGCCGCCGTTCCCTCTCCAGACGCAGGGGCGAACGCGTCGACCCACAACTCGGCGGCCGGCTCGGACGCGAGGGCCGGCGCCGCTTTCGCGATGAATAGAACCAAGATCAGCGCCGCTCGAGACATCTTCGGAAGTTTTGGATCAGGAATGTTTCGCAACTGATCGAATTCTCACGGGTTCTTTCGCGAAGCGGATCAAATCCAAAGCTCGAAAGGCTGCTGACCTTCCCTGTTGACGTGAAAAATCCGCGGTTGTTATCATCGCCGGAATTAAGCGTAGCTGATCACTAGGAGCGCTGGATGACGAAGGCCGAGCTGGTTGAAGCGGTTGCCACGCAATCCCGGTTAACCAAAAAATCCACCGCCCGGATTATTGATACCATTTTTGATAACATCAGTCGGGCTGTCAAGAATGAGAGCCGCTTCAGCTACCCTCGATTTGGAACCTGGTCGCTTCGTTCCCGGAAGGCGCGCCGAATCCGCAACCCGAAAACCAACGAGCTGATGAAGCTCGGCGAATCGCGGACCATCGGCTTTCGGCCGGCCAAGGAGCTCAAGCAGACGCTCTGACCAGTGGCTCCACCCGCGCCACCGCCTCCTCGACATCGGCGCGGGCAATGTCGAGGTGGCATACCCACCGCACCAGGTTAGGTCGCGTCCCCTCTGCATTCACCAGTACTCCAGCCCGACGCAGCTTGGCGACGGTGTCGCTCGCTGGACCGGGAAAACCTGCAAACACCATGTTGGTCTCGACGCGGGAGGGATCGACTTCAACTGAGCCCAATCCCGACAAAAGCTGCGCGAGCCTGCGCGCATTGACGTGGTCTTCCTGCAAACGGGAAATGTTGTGCTCGAGGGCATAAAGGCCGGCAGCCGCGATAATTCCCGCCTGCCGCATCCCTCCTCCCAAGCGCCGGCGCAGCCTTCGCGCCTCGCGAATCAACTCGGTGCTTCCGCACAATGCGGATCCAACCGGCGCGCCCAGGCCTTTGGAGAAACAGACGGATGCTGTATCGGTTAGCCTGCCGTATTCGCTCGCGGGGGTTCCGGTCGCCACCTGGGCATTGAAGATCCGGGCTCCGTCGAGGTGGACGCTCAGGCCAGCCTGACGCGCGGCAGCGACGATCGAGCGGAACTGGCTGATTGGCCACGCGGTGCCTCCTCCGCGATTGTGGGTGTTTTCGATCGAGAGCAGCTTCGATCGGGGATACTGGTCGCCGTTGGGCCGGATCGCCTCGGTCAGTTGCTGCACGGAAATCAGGCCGCGCTCGCCGACGAGCGTCCTCGGCTGAGCTCCCCAAAGCGCCGCGATGCCGCCAGCCTCATTGTGAATGATATGGCTGCCGGCTTCGGCGATCACCTCGTCGCCCGGTCGACAAAACAGTCCAATCGCAACCTCGTTGGCCTGGGTGCCGGAAGTGACGAAAAGGCCCGCCGGATGACCCAAAAGTTCGGCGGTGCGTTCCTCCAGCCGGCGCACCGTGGGATCTTCGCCGTAGGCATCATCGCCAACCGGCGCTTCGGCCATCGCCCGGCGCATCCCGGAGCTGGGTTGAGTAACGGTATCGGATCGAAAATCGAGCAGTCGCATTGAGACCGCTTATACTCCGGCATGCCCCGAGAGTCCCAGCAAGCCAAGCGCCCGCGAGCGGTAGCGGTGATCGACCGGCTGGATGCCCATATGCCTGGCGCGAAAATCGAGCTGGGCTATCGAACTCCGCTGGAGCTGTTGGTCTCCGTCATCTTGTCCGCTCAGTGCACGGACCGACGAGTCAACCTGGTGACCCCCGCTTTGTTTCACCGCTATCCCACTGCCAAGAGCTACGCGCGCGCTAAAGTCTCCGAGTTAGAAGGACTCATCAAGAGCTGTGGTCTCTACCGCAGCAAGGCGCGCAATTTGATCGCCGCCGCCAAAGTCCTTGTCGAGCGGCATCAGGGGGAGATTCCGGAAACCCGCGAGGAGCTGGAAGCTCTGCCCGGCGTCGGTCACAAGACCGCCGGTGTCGTTTGCATCCATCTCGGCACCGAAGACGCATTTCCAGTGGACACGCACATTCGCCGTTTGGCGAAGCGGCTCGGCTTTAGCAGGCACGACAACCCGGACGATGTGGAGATGGATTTGCGAGCACTCCTACCCACGAATCGATGGGCGAAGGGACATCAGCTTCTGATCTGGCACGGGCGCCGGACCTGTTTTGCTCGCCGTCCGGCGTGCGAGCGCTGCGTCGTAGCGGACCTTTGCCCGAAGATCGGAGTTAGACGACGGCCTCGCGCTCCTCTCGCTCAGCCTTCAACCTCTTCATCCGCTTTCTGATCACCTCTCGCTTCAACGCGGAAAGGTGATCAACGAACATCGTCCCGTTGAGGTGATCGGTCTCGTGTTGAATCGCAACCGCCAGGAGTCCTTCCGCTTCAAGCTTCTGTGGATTGCCCTCGGGGTCGAGGAACTTGACGGTTACCTTCGCCGCCCGCTCGACCTCCTCTGCCTCTCCGGGGATTGAAAGGCAGCCCTCGGTGTAAACCATCTTTCCTTCCAGGGCGATGATTTGGGGATTGATCATCGCGTAAGGCTTGGCCTCCGGCTGCCGCGGGGTGGTGTCGAGGACGATGATATTCTTGAGGACTCCGATCTGCGGCGCGGCAAGGCCCACGCCGTCCGCCGAATACATCGTTTCGAACATGTCATTCACCAGGGCCCGAATCGACTCATTCACCTCACCAACCGGCGAAGCCTTTTTCTTCAGGATCGGGTCTGGCCAAATCAGAATTTCACGAACCATATCGCTCTCAATAATTCCGCGCCGGCCTGGGGGCAAGCGGGCGTTTGCGACCCAGGCCAGTGCGTTCAGGGAATTTTAGCCTAGATGCACAAGGTTCTGGGCATAGAGCTGCCGTAAGTCGTCATCCCGCAGCGCAGCGGCCGCCTCGGCGAGGGTCAGTTGTAGTTGGTGGGCCTTTTCGAGCACCTTGGGGTCGGGATGTCCGACGAATTTCAGGGGGTCGAACTGGCTGGAGAGGAAGGCGAAAGCCTGCTGGACCTCCTCACGTCCGGCCGACCGCGGCAGGCCAAGCATCTGGAAGTAATCGGCCTCCTCCACTTCTCGTACCTTTGCATTCAGCCGCTCGAGGTCGATTTCCTTCACCGCTACGGCCGGCGCTTCCGATTCCTTGAATTCGAGCATTCCCAAATGCTTGGCCAACCAAAAGAGCGAGGCGCCGATGTCGAGCTGCATCCCCGCGGCGGCGCACAGAGCGTCGACGCCCTCTGCGCCATTGGCTGACTTCAGCAACGCCCATCCTTCATCTGAGACGCAGGCTGCCAATCCTACTGCACTCGCCTGGAGCGGAAGCGGGACCGCTTGGTGCCCGCCGATCGCTCTCCAAAGGGAGTCCACGCCTCGACTCTGGCGAATGGCGTCGGCAAAGATCTGGAGCGTCGGGGCGGAAGATGTGGACGCGGCGACGTTGCGCGGCACTGAACGGTCCGAGATGCGGTAGGCGCATTCCGGCTCCTTGAAGGCCGAACGCGCGACCTCTTCCACGTATCGCTGAACCAAAGGACCCACTTCCGACTGGCGCAGAAAGCCCTTCGATAGGAGAGCGCGGACGATCTCCACCGAGGAGGTCGCGCCCGATAGCCAAATCTCACTTTCCTGATGCGCCTCGATCAAGCCATCGCGGCGCGCCCGATCCAGCAATGACTCCTGCTCCACTGCGGAGGTGGCGGCCACCAAGCAGCCGCCCTGAATCCATAAGGCGCGCAAGCCTGGAGAAGACCGAAGTTCCAGGCAAACCGGGTCAAGCCACGAACTGAGCTTGAAGACCAGTCTGGCCAGTTGTTCCTGGGAGACTCCTCCAGAGGCGGGAAGCTCAGAAGCTCGGGCTTGCGGGCTCTCAGGAGAGGGAAACGACACGACGATGGCCGGAGGCTGAGAGGCAGGCGGAAGCGTATCCGCGGCCTTTGAATCGGCAATCGAGCCGTCGACGTTCGACTCGGACGCACTGGACGGCGCTTGGCGCACCTCGGAGGGCGGCTCGTTGGTCAACAGGGATCGAACTGTCTCCAAGACTGCCGCGCCGTCGAAAGGCAGCGCTATCACCGGCGCATCGCAATCCTGGATCGTCTCGCCCAAGAGCAGGAGCTTCGACATTTTCCAATCGGGATGCCGCTCGAGCCCCTCGAGTGCGCTTCGCCCGCGGCCGCCCTCAACCGACGGCGCGAGGACGACCAGCCTGGGAAGGCAGTTCCCAAACGCGAGTACCGCATCCGCCGCCGAAGTGGCGAGCGTGACCTCATAACCTTCGTTCACCAAGAGCCGGCGTACTGCGGCAATCTGGGAGACATCGTCGTGCACCAACAGAACTGGAGTCTGCATGCTCGGCAATTCTACAGCATGGCCGCCGGATCGACATCGATTGCCACCTTCACCGATGCCGGCAGCTCGTCGAGAAATGCTTCGACCACAGACAGCGGTCCGGCCAGGGACGCATGGCTTGGGCCCTTGAGCAGCATCTGCCACCGCGTCTTTCCTTTGAGCTTGCGGATCGGCGCTGGAGCCGGCCCCAGCAGGCGCACCCCCCACGAGGGCGGCGGGAGCTTTCGGGCAAGACGCTTCGCCAGCTCGGTCGCCTTGGTCCTCGTTTCTTGCGGATCCAGACCCTCGATCCGCAACGCCACCAAGCGAGTAAAGGGAGGGTAGGCCATTGCCTTACGCCACTTGAGCTCGGCGCGCGCAAAACCGTCGAAGTCATGAACCAGCATCCGCTGGAGCGGCTCCGCGTCGGGGTTATACGTCTGGACCATCACCCGACCCGCGTCAGCGCCACGACCTGCGCGGCCTCCTACCTGGGTCAGCAGCTGAAAAGTTCGCTCCGCCGCCCGAAAATCAGGGAAGGCCAGCGACGAATCCGCCATCAACACGCACACCAAGGTGACGCCGGGAAAATCGTGGCCCTTGGCGATCATCTGAGTGCCCAGGAGGATATCGATTTCGCGTCGCGCGAATGCCGTCAGGATCGAAGTCAACTTCTGAGCCGACGATGCGGAGTCTCGATCCAATCGGGCCACCCGAGCCATTGGGAATCGCTCGGCCACCTCGGCTTCCACCCGCTCGGTGCCGACTCCGAGCCGCAGCAGCGGGCCCCGGCACTCGGCGCAGCGCGATGGGACCGAAGAAGCAAATCCGCAATAGTGGCAAATCACCCGTGCAGGGGTGAGGTGGTGGGTCAGACACACGTCGCAAGAAGCGCAGCGGAGCGAGGTACCGCACACCTCGCAAATCAAAAATGGGCTGTGCCCCCGACGATTCAAGAAGAGGATTGCCTGTTGGCCGCGCCCCAATACCTCCCGGATGGCCACGAAGAGCGGTGGGGAAAGGAGTGGCGGTTCGGTGAGGCGCGCTGGATCTTTCGGGCGTTCCAACCGCAAATCGATCAACGAGACTTGGGGAAGCGGGCGATCGTCGACGCGCGAATGCAGCTCCAACTTGCGATAGCGACCGCGCTGGGCATTCTCCAGAGTCTCGAGGGATGGAGTTGCCGACCCCAGAACTACCGTCGCGCCGAGCTGCTGGCCTCGCGTCACTGCCAGATCGCGCGCATGGTAGCGAAGCTTCTCTTCCTGCTTGAACGAAGGATCATGCTCCTCATCGACGACGATGATTCCTAACTGGGTCACCGGCGCAAACACCGCGGACCTGACGCCGACTGCGATCCGCAGCGATCCGCTGCGCAGCCTTTGCCAGTACCGAAGGCGCTCGCGATCGCCCAAACCAGAGTGCAAAACCGCGACCTGCGCCCCGAAGCGCGAACGAAAACGGCCCACCAACTGCGGGGTCAGCGCGATTTCCGGGACCAGAATCAATCCACCCCGATCGGTCGCGAGCGCGTGCTCGACCGCGCGAAGGTAAACCTCCGTCTTTCCGCTTCCGGTGACGCCGTGGAGAAGAAAAGCCGAGAACGTCGCGGAATCGATGGCCGAGGTAATTGCCGCGACCGCCGCCCGCTGTTCGTCGGTGAGACGGCCAGGCCGTCCCTGATCCCAGTCTGCACTCGTCGGCAGCTGAACCTCGCGTCGCTCGAGACGCACCCAGCGTCGCTTTTCCAGCCTCTTCAAGGACTCGCGAGCACCTGGGATAGCATGAACCACTTCGGTCAACCCCGCGCTGCCCCCAACCGCCAGCAAGTACGAAAGTGCGGCGGATTGGGCGGGGGCGTTGGAGAGAGTCGCGGGGTCGGCGCCCGGTAAAACATGCGCGACTACCTCGATTTCGGGCAGAACTTCCTCATGCGCATCCTTGCCTGACAGTCCTGGTGGCAACGCCGTCCGGATCGCTTCACCCAGTGGATAGTGGTAGTGCCCGGCAGCAAAACGCAGCAGGGAAACCAAGTCGGGAGGTAGACTGGGCTCACGTTCCAGCTCCCGTTCGATTGGCTTGAGTCGAAGCGTTTCGGCGGAGGTCTCCTTCGCCGGGCCGAGGTAGAAGCCAAGCGCGCTTCCCCGGCCAAACGGGACGCGAATTCGCTGGCCCGGAAGGAGTCGGCCGGCGAGCTGTTCTGGAACCAGGTAGGTGAATTCGCCCCGAACTGGGCGTCCGACAGCTACGGCGGCGAGAAGGAGTTCTGCCACGTCAAAACAGCTTATCCGGCAACACTGCCTGGTTGACCTTCAAGGCATTGAAGCGAAGGGCAAGCTCGCCGTTGCGCGAGAGCTCGACGACTCTTGGAAACAACTCCCCAGTCAGCGGCGAGCTGTAATCCGCAAGGCGAAGGTCCCATGCGGCCTGATCGGCGTCGATCCAATGCAAGCGCGCCGGAAGAAACGAATCCTTGTAGACCCAGAAGCTCGGTTGTGCGTCGAAGGGTCCACCCATCACATATGCAATCTGTCCGCCCACACGGGCAAGGTAGGATCGCCTCGAGTCAACCTTGAGGCGATCCAAGTGCCGTTCCACAGCCGCGCGCCCCTCGGTTTCAGAGCCGGAGCGGCCGCCCAAGATGGCACACACCTGTTCGACGACGGCGCCCAGCGCCGCGATCTCGGTGCCCTCAAACCGCGCGCGGCGATGGGAGGAGACGGCTGCAACGCGCGAACCGTCGGGGGTCCAAACCTCGAGCCGACAGCGCCCAGGAGCTTTCAACATCATCGCCGCCTCGCTGCTTGCCTCAGAGCCGGCACTGGACAACCGAAATGCCCGTGCTGCGTCTCTTCGCGCGGCGCCAAAAAATGTGAGCGTGCCATCCACCCGGATGTTCGAGACTTCCATGGCGTCGCGTTGCTCGATCATCCGACGAAGAATGGAGGTTGCGGGCAGAATGTAGGCGCCGACCGGGTGTGCGTGGAGAATCCCCAGCAGCAGGGCGAGCGGGCGGCAGGCAGTCATCGACTTTCTTTCGGAATTGCCTGAGTGCTGGGTAAGAATTGGGCTCGCAGGCCGGCTGCGGGAACAACGGACGTCCCAATCAAAGGGGATTTGAACATGAAGGGCGGCAATCTAGTGACCCAGCCGGGCCCCATCAAGGTCCTTTCGCGGCGGTTTGCTTGGCTCGCGTTTGCCCCCGCGCTTGCATTTGCGCAGGGTGAGCAACCAGGGTTTCGGGACTTGATGCAGGCTAGAAATTACGCGATGGGCGGGGCCTATCGCGCGCTCGGTCTCGGAACGGAGGCCATCGACGGCAATCCCGCAGCGATGGGTTTGCGCAAACGGTACGAAATCGATCTCGGGGGCGCGTTGGATACGCAGACCAAATTCAGCTACGGCAGTGCTGCCATTTACGATACCCAAACCAGCGAGTTGGGGGCGGGAGTCAGCTATCACCTGATCTCGGTGGGCAGAGGAGATCGAAATCGCATCGCTCACCAGGCAACGCTCGCTCTTTCCTATCCTCTATCGCAGAGCATCATCCTGGGTGCGTCGGGGCACTACGTCTTGGAAAATGGCGCGTTCCACCGCAGTGGAATCACCATGGACGCCGGATTGGCTCTGAAAATGAGCGATTCGATCAGCGCGTCCCTATCGGCCCACAACCTCATCGACGTGAAGAATCCGGACCTGACGCGCTACTACGCGTTTGGGCTTGGCTATGCGAAGGGACAGTTTCTCGCAGCCGGGGATGTACGCGCCGATTTCACCAGCGGCAACACCCAGTATTTTCCGGGTGTCGGCTTCGAGTACATCACCGGAGGCAACTTTCCCGTGCGGGCTGGTTACTCCTACGACTCGCGCGCTTCGAGCCACTTCGCGAGCGGTGGACTTGGGCTGCTCGGAGATAGTGGCGGGCTGGATCTGGCCTATCGGCAAGAGTTCGGTGGAGCGCAGAGCAAACTGATTGCGCTGACGGTCAGGCTCAATCTCTAGCTCGCAATTTGCGATGCTTCCCACGGGCCTGTCGGCGCGCTGACGCTTGAGCGCTTAAAAAAGACCGCGAGATCCTCAGGCAGCGGAGCCTCGAGGCAGAGTCGCTCTGCCGACGTCGGATGTGCAAGCTGCAGGCCCTGGGCGTGCAGCAGGGTGCGGCCAATGGGTTGCTGGTCGAGCTCTACCGGTCCGCCGTACAGCACATCCCCCAAGATCGGCGATCCGAGCGCCGCGAGATGGGCGCGTAATTGGTGGGTTCGTCCGGTCTGCGGATAGAGAACCACCAAGCTGTACTGGTCGGACGCAAACAATCGGCGAAAATGCGTTACGGCGGGCTCTCCGTTTGCGCTACGCGTCGCCCGGTACCGCCCAACCCGAGACGGATCTTTAGAAATCGGCAGATCGATCGTTCCGCTCTCGGGGAGTCGAGACGAGGTGACCGCCAGGTAGCGTTTGAGCGCCGAACCACGGCGAAACTGGTCGGAGAGGGCTCCGGCAGCCTGACTGGTTTTACCGAACACCAACACTCCTGAAGTCTCTCGATCGAGCCGGTGCACCCGCCCGGGCCGGCGACGCAGTCTGGCGGCGATCAGGTCCAACGCATTGTCTCCCCCTCGGGATGCACTGGGCTGTGAGTCGAGTCCGGCCGGCTTGTTCACCGCCAAGAGCGCCGCATCCTCAAAAAGCACCTGGACCGGGGGAGACTGTGGAGAAACTGGCTCGAGCGTACTGCGGCCTCTCTCTGATAAAACCACCATCACCTGCTCCTCGCTCCTGAGGACTCGATCGCGATTCTTGCAGCGCTTCCCCTGAACGTAGACCGAACCCTGGCCTATCAGGCGGCCGGCGACGCCAGGTTCCAAGTCCAGCTTCGAGGAGACGAAAGCTTCGAGACCAGTTCCCGAGTCCGAGGAACCTACTCGCAGCGAACGCCGCTTCATTTTACCGCCTGTCCGTGCTGAAGAAGGAAGTCCATCTGCTTACTTTGAAATGCCCACATGAAGCCATCTCTCGACATCCTGCGTGATCGTGCCGACAAGTTTCTCAGCGAACTCGCTCGCGCGGAGCATCGATATTTCGTGGGTCGTTCTACGCAACTTTCAATCACCCAGCTATACGCGGAATTTCCGGAGCTGTCCGACCCAGAGACATTCGCGCAGCTGCGTGAATTGGCGCAGTCGGCAAAGGAGGGTGGATCCAATACGCTCGTTCCGTGGTTGGAGTTCGTGGCGACGCAGGTGGAAGAGGCCAGAGCGGCTGCGGCAAATGAGGCGATTGCGGCGCTCGAGGCTTCACCGGTGCTTCCATCCATCGGTTTGGAGCCTCATCTCTCCATTCGAGAAACGGTCGCCGCCATTCCCCACGAGCGTACGCGCGAGCGCAGGGAAAAGCTCGAAAGCACGCTCGCCACCACCTTGGCGGACCACCAAGACGCATATGCGCGTCGACCCGCGGCTGCTGAGGAGGCAGCTCAAGCGCTCCGGGCATCCTCCTATCTCGGCCTTCGAGAGCAAGTTAGCGGGTATGTTTTCTCGAGCCTGGCCGCCGACTGCGAACGGATCCTCCGGCAGACCGAAGACGCCTATCGCGACGCCCTGAGCTACGCCCTGAGCCGGCTGGATCCTATGCTTCGCCCGGGGCGCGCAAAGAGACATGACTTATCGCGCGCCGCGGTGGTGCCCTGGCTGCTGGAGCATTTTGCGCCGTCCGGCGTGCTTCCCGCGATCGCGCGCTCGTTCGCGGAAGGGGGGCTGAACTTTCGCGCGCGAGGCAGGATCGCGATTGACTCCGAACCCGGTCTACCGGAGGGTTTTCCACCTCGATGCTTTTCAATTGAGGTGCCCGACGAAGTTCGCGCGGCTGCTCGGCCGCGCGGGGGCATGGCCGACGCCGCACGGTTACTCCACGTCCTCGGCCAGGCTCAGCACCGCGCCAACACCGACGCCTCTCAACCGCTCGAGTACCGGAGGTTGGGAGACGCATCGGTCAATCACGCGTTCGGCTTTTTGTTTGAACATCTGCTGCTGGAGCCTGCATGGAATCGACGCTATCTGCGCTTGCCGCAGCGAGTCGCTAAAGAGGCCAGCCAAATGGCCGCCTTTGTTCAGCTCGCCGCCTTGCGAAGTGCCTGCGGATTTTTGCCCTGCGAGCTCACCCTCTTCCAGCGTGGACATCAGGAGGGCAGCAGCGAATACGAGGAGAGAATGGGCGCGGCGTTGCTGGTCTGGGTCAACCCCTCGTTTTTCCTATATGAATCATTACCGCAGCTGAGCCGACCCCAAGTCCTGCGGGGATTCGCACTCGAGGCTCGCCTCCACTCCGTCCTGCGCGAGCGCTTCAACGAGGATTACTGGCGAAACCCGGCGACAGGTACTTGGCTCAGCCAGCTGTTCTCGCGAGGACAACGAGATGATGCAACGAAGCTAAGTCAAGAGCTTGGCGGACCGCTGGAGCTCGCGATGGCGGGAACGCGGCTGGTCGCGGCGCTGAACGGCTCATAGGAGTTTGCAGAAGATGTCACGGGCTCGCAAGCGGCCGAGGACCACTTTTCGCAAAAGATGTCACGGCCGTTAGACGCTGCCCCTCGCCATTTCTTGGAAAAGATGTCACTGGCCTCCAGAGCGAAATCGTCCCCCCATTTTCGTAAAAGATGTCACTGGGGCATTGATGGATTAGCGAGCCATTTTCCTAAAAGATGTCACGGCGGCCCGCGCGCAGGATCGCCAAGTCTCGAAAAAGATGTCACGGAATCGAGACGACCGCCGATCATGAGCCTTCTTGTTGGGTAATTACGGGCACAGCCACAACCTTAGGAGTGCAAAACCTTCCTTCGCCTACACCAGCCAGAAAATGCTCAAGAGATTCGGAGTCTTAGAGTTGCAACCGGTTGCAACTGGCCTGCAGCACTGCGCAGCATCCGCTGGCCGTGGCGTTCCCTACTTCTTCTTGCGCAAAGCTCGAAGGATCTTGTCTCTGGTTTTTTGCGCCGTTGGATCAAGCTTGGGCAAGGTCGAGGCCGCGGTTCGAGAATGGGTACGGGCCGTTCGGGGCTTGCGCCGCTGCGCTTTCAGCAACTCCATTTCGATCAGCAAAAGCTCGTCCGCGACGGGGCTTCCCGCCGGTGCCACGTCAGGCAGTGACTCGCTGGGATCCGCCGGCGCCACTCCATGGCGCATCCGCAGAACCTTTTCTTCTTCCGCGCTGAGTTTCGCCTTCGGGAGCGATTCGCGAACTTCCTCCGCTGTGACCTGCACCTCAACTTTTCCCGCCTTGCGCTCCATCGCTTTCACCTCACCGGTATGCCCTGAACGCCCGACCAGCTTCGGCGCGGCCAAGCCGCGACTTTTCGGCATTGTAGAGGGGTGAGGCTCTCGGTCAATTTTTGATGCCGCGCGGTGTTCAGCGCTCTTCTTCCTCCTCCTCCACCACCCCGCCGTCTCCCCCTCGCCCTCCGCGATGGATGCCGAAGCGATCGAGCGCGGCCGCGATCCCCAAGGGTTTGTCAGCATCCGGCAGGAAGTCTTTTGGAGGCTTTAGAGCCGGATCGACTCCAATGTCGGTGAGAGCAGACTCAAGCGCGAGCTGCAGCTCGGCTCCGGGATTCCCTCGAGCCGGCGGAACGGTCATTCTGCCATCGAGCCGAGCCTGCAACACCACGGCGGTCTTTTCGTCGACCGTGATTTCGCCCTTTAGCGACTTCGGTTGCCGCTCATCCCAAAACGCACTGCGCCGCGCAGTGCTGGGATCCATTCCACCTTTGGGAAACGGAACGGGCGGCAGCTGACCCACCTGCTCGGTGCGGTTGGCTTCCGGAGCCAAGCCCACCGTGTACTTCCAAGCAGATCGACCGTGGTATTTGGTAGCACCGTTCGAGGTCAGCTTCAGCCTCCCCAAAAACAGCGCGTCATAGCCGCGGAGAGCGTCAAAAATCTCCTCGCGCTCGCGCTCCGCCATGCCACGGTCGCGCTGGCGTTGACGGAACTTGCCATACCGATTTCGCGCGTAGACCGCGCCACCGACTCGGACGACTTCGAGGCCCTGGTCCTCCGAATTTTCGATTTGGCCCTGAAAGTCCCCGTTGACACCACCAGGACCGGCGATCAGGACCCGATTTTCGGAAAGCTGAATCGACTTCGAACCGGCGGTCCAGTGAAAGCGGGTAGAGGCTTTGAACTGATACGGTCCCAGTCTCTCGGTCGTCTCCGCCGCGCCCATTTGAAGCACCCGTCGAGTGCTGTTCGGATTGCTGTCCAGCTTGTCCACTTCAAGTTTTTCCAGCGCGGAAGCGACCACTTTGGGCGGATCCTCAGGCGAGAAAATCCGCCTCTTGGCAGGTTTTTCCCCGTTGTCCGTACAACCCAAAGCAAATGCCAGGCAGGCCGCGGTGGCCCAGCCACGAATCCAAATGTTCAAACGACCTCCGAACTTGGACCGGCGAACGTTACGTGGTCCATCGATGCTGCCGCAAGCCTTTAGCCTTGCGCATCGGTCTCTTCGAATGGAAGCTTGCGCGGTGCAGAGTCTCCGAGAAAAGTTGCTCAAGGCCGGGTTGGTGACGGAAGAGCAGGCTCGTGAAACTCCACGACCGACCGTCTCGGCACCGGCACCCTCCCCGCCCGCGCCGGGAAGCAAAGCCTTTCAGCGCAAGGAGTCGCTGCGGCAACTCGAGCTGGATCGAACGGTGCGCCAGTGGGTTCATGCTTCGCAAGTACCAGTCGAGACGGGCGAGCGCGCGTTCTTTTTCATGACTCGGAAAGGCAAACTGCGCCGCTGGGACCTGTCGGAGCAGCAGGCTCAACTTCTCGAGGCTGGCCAATTGGCGATCGTCGAGCGGCCGGAGCCAGGCGGCATCGAGCATTCGCTGGTACCTGCCGAAACGGCAGAAAAAATCGTGGCGCTGTGCACCAAATCGGTACGCTTTTACAACCGAAAGGGCTCTCCGATCGGCTTTCAGAGCGATGGTCCGGCCGCCGGCGAGTAGCTCCTCAGTGGCCTGATTCTGGCCGGCTGGCCAGATGGCGCAGGAATGCTGCACTCACGTCCTCGGGGATATCCCTCGACTGGAATTTGTCCATATCGATCACCACCGAAACGATTTCCACTTCTGCACAGAGCCGATCGCTCTCAGCCAGGTACAAACGGTAGCCGCAGGTAACTGAGCGGCGTCCCAGGCTATTGGTTTCCATCAGCACCCGACAAACGTCTCCAAAACGCAGAGGAGATTTGAAATCGCCCTCGGTGCGGACGACCGGAAATCCAACGCGCCGCTTGATCAGCATGTCCGCGTAGGTGACACCAACTTCCTTTTCGAAGAAGTCCTCGAAGACCGAATGGCAGTAACCAAATAGGCGCGGGAAATAAACAATCCTGGCAAAATCGACTTCTTCGAATCGCACCCGAAGACTTTGGACGTAGGCCATCGACCCTCACTCGAAGGCGTTCAACCCGGTGATCGCCTTGCCGAGGATCAGGGTGTGGACTTCGTGGGTTCCCTCGTAGGTGTAAACCGATTCCAGATTGAGCATGTGGCGGATCGGCGGATATTCATCGGTGATGCCATTGGCGCCATAGATGCTGCGTGACGAGCGGGCAATCTCCAGCGCGGATCGAACGTTGTTGCGCTTGGCCAACGACACCATTTCCACGGTCGCTTTGCCTTCGTCCTTGAGCCGCCCCAATCGAAGCGAGAGCAGCTGCGCCTTGACGATCTCCTCCAGCATGTCCACCAGCTTTTTCTGGGTCAGCTGAAAGGCGGCGATTGGCTTGCTGAATTGGATCCGGGAGAGCGCGTATTCGCGGGCTCCTTCAAAGCAGGCGATCGCGGCACCGGTCACCCCGAAGGCGATGCCATAGCGAGCGTTATTCAGGCAAGAAAGCGGTCCACGAAGGCCGCTTACCTTGGGAAGCATGTTGCGGGTGGGAACTCGGACATCCTGAAAGCTCAATTCGGATGTGAACGAGGCGCGGAGCGAGAATTTCCCGTGAATCTCCGAGGCCCGGAAGCCCGGCGTTCCCTTTTCGACCAAAAATCCGCGAACCGAATCCGGATTGTCACCATCGGTCTTCGCCCAGACCAGGGCGACATCGGCGACGCTGCCGTTGGTGATCCACATCTTGCTCCCGTTGAGCACGTAGCTGTCGCCGTCCTTGCGGGCGAAGGTGCGCATCCCCCCTGGGTCCGAGCCGAAATCGGGCTCGGTCAGCCCAAAGCAGCCGATCATTTTTCCTTTCGCCATTGGCGGCAGGAAACGTTCCTTCTGCTCGTCGCTGCCGAAGGCGTGGATCGGGTACATGACGAGGGAGCCTTGCACCGACGCGAACGAGCGCAGCCCCGAATCACCGCGTTCCAACTCCTGCAAAATCAGCCCGTAGGAGACGTTGTTCATCCCGGCGCAGCCGTAGCCGCGGAGGTTGGCTCCGAAAATCCCCATTTCGGCCAGCTTGGGCACCAGCTCCATCGGAAAGGTGCCGTTGCGAAAGTGCATTCCGACGCGCTTGAGGTACTCGCGGTCGACAAACTCGGCGACCAGATCGCGCGCGGCTCGCTCCTCGTCGGAAAGCATGTCATCAATTCGGTACAGGTCAGTGATTTGGGCGCGACTCATGGCAATCTCCGAAGTGGCGGGCTTGTAGCTCCCGAAGCGATAGCCAGTCAAACGACGTAGATTCTTTACGAAGGAGAACCCGATGGCGATCAAAAGGCGCACTGCAGTTGTAACTGGCGCAAGTCGCGGAATCGGTCGCGCGATTGCAATCGCGTTGGCGCGTCAACAATACGCGGTATGCCCGGGATGGACGGAGACCGAGATGGTGGCTGCCGCGGTCGATAACATCACTCGCGCCACCGGCCGAACCCCGGAAGAGGCGCGGCGAGCCCTGGAGCAGATGAACCCGATGGGACGATTGGTGCAACCGGAGGAAGTCGCCGAGCTTTGCTTGTTCCTCGCTTCCGACGCAGCGGCGGCCGTGACCGGTGCGGCCTACCCGGTGGACGCCGGAGAGACCTTGTGAAGCGTGCGATCCACCCCCTCGGCTGGGCTCGCTCGAGAGGGTACAGCCATGGATGGCTCGCTCAGGGACAGGTTCTGTTCATTGCGGGTCAGATTGGATGGAACCCGCGGCTGGGCTCGCCCAAGCTTCCGAAGGGATTCGCTGAGCAATTCGAACAGGCACTGACCAGCGTCCTATCGGTAGTGCGCGAAGCCGGGGGTCGCCCGGAGGATTTGGTTCGGCTGACGATTTATGTAACCGATGTGAAGGAGTACGAAGGCGCGGCCAAGAAGCTGGGCGTGATCTGGCGGCGGCACATGGGACGACACTATCCGGCGATAACGCTCCTGGAGGTCTCCGCGCTGCTGGAACGTGCAGCGCAAGTTGAAATCGAAGGCACCGCCGTTCTTTAGTACCCGGCGGAATGCCCGACATGGAGCCACCACCGCTCCGTGAGCGAACTGTGGTGAGTAATGTTCCCCGCGGCAGGCGGTCTCAAACGGTCATCGCATCACATGGTCGTCCCATGTGCATTCAGCTCGTAATGGAGGAGCTGGATGCGTCGCGGCACGAGAATGGACCAGGCGAAGCGGATCG